>WNGR01003642.1_pt1 | contig 35959 bp, 29 predicted proteins | sample 5407581 | NCBI WGS metagenome assembly WNGR01 (sample SAMN13153383, study PRJNA577476) | soil metagenome | isolation source: 80 cm soil or saprolite under Garry oak tree replicate 2 | place: USA:California | collected 2016-06-15 | reverse complement strand
TGCTGAAGCTGCTGAAGAAGCGTCTTTTCTCATCACCAGAGGCGTTCGCTCTCACACTGAGACAGCATGAAGACTCGCTGGCGAATGCAAAGCGGCGCGGCCCCACTTCGCTCAAGACCAATATGGGTATCTTACGCCGTCAGGTGGAACAGGCTGAAGAGGAGAGCGATAACGACGAGGAGTTGGACGAGGCGCATACCGTCGCCCTGGAAGCTGCCGCGCCGCTCTTTCGTGAGCCAACTGCCCAGGAAAGAACCCTTCTGGCACAGATGCGCAACTGGGCCGCGACCGCTCGCTCTCGCCCCGATAGCAAGGCCGCGCGGCTGATTGCCTGGCTGCACGAGGCCGTCAAACCCGAGGGCGTGTGGTCGTCTACCCGCGTGATTATCTTTACGGAATATCGCGCTACCCAGAAATGGTTGCATGACCTGCTGGAACGCGAGGGGCTGGCCTCACAGGGGCGGCTGTTGACCCTCTATGGTGGGATGCGTACAGAGGAACGTGAAGCGGTCAAAGCTGCCTTCCAGGCCGATCCCAGAGAGTCAGAAGTGCGTATTCTGCTGGCAACGGACGCGGCCTCCGAGGGTATCGATCTGCAAAACCATTGTGCCCACCTCATCCACTACGAGATACCGTGGAATCCGAATCGTCTGGAACAGCGCAACGGGCGTATCGACCGCCATGGTCAACGCGCCTCCGAGGTGAATATCTCCCACTTTGTCAGTAGCAAGTTCCGTAATCGTCCTCAGGTGAGTGAAGATCTGAACGTTGGCGAACTCGATGACGACCTGGAATTTTTAATGCGTGCCGTGCGCAAGGTCGAGTCGATTCGCGAAGACCTGGGCAAAGTCGGCCCGGTGATCGCTGAACAGGTTGAGGATGCCATGCTGGGACGACGACGGCGGCTCGATACCCGCTCCGCTGAGGAGAAGGCCGCGCCACTACGCAGCCTGCTGAAGTTTGAACGCCGGCTGCGCGATCAGATCGAGCACCTGCACCAGCAATTGCAGGAAAGTCGGCGAGAATTGGGTTTGACGCCAGAGAATGTACAGGCTGTGGTGGAAACGGCTCTCGAACTGGCAGGGCAACCTCCATTGCAACGCATGACGCTACACGACCCGAACGGGGAGAAGCCGAGTATCGAGGTCTTCTACCTGCCTCCCCTCAAGGGAAGTTGGGCCGCGTGTAGCGAGGGTATCGAGCATCCCTACACGCACCAGCCCCGGCCTCTGGTCTTTGATCATGAACAGGCGCGGGGACGTGATGACGTCGTGCTGGCTCATCTCAACTCGCGGCTGGTGGCTATGTCGCTACGCCTGCTGCGTGCCGAGGTCTGGTCGCCCGATACGCAGCGCAAGCTGTACCGGGTGACGGCCCGGTTTGTGCCTGCTCACGCCCTTGATACGCCTGCCGTGATTGCCCATGCCCGGCTCGTGCTGCTTGGCGGCGATAGCCAGCGTTTACACGAAGAGCTACTCACGGCGGGTGGCTTTTTGCGCCAGGGCCGCTTTGCACGTATGAATGTGGGCGAGGTTCAGCGTGTGCTGGCAGCGGCCACGCTCGATCCAGTGTCGCTACCTCTGCAACAGCGCTTGCAGGAACTGTGGCCCAACCATCGCGACTCCCTCATGCAGGCACTGGAGACACGCATGCGCGAACGCACAAACGGCCTGCAAAAGCTCCTGGCAGAACGGGCCGACAAAGAGATGAACGATATCACCACGATCCTGAGCGAACTGCGCAACAACATCCTGGCCGAGTTGAGGCAACCTGAAATTGTGCAATTGCAACTGGCAGGCTTCACTTCGGCAGAACAGGAGCAATTCGAGCGCAACATGTCCGCCCTGGCGCAACGAGCCGAGCAGATTGAAGATGAGATTGTGAAGGAGCGTGAGGTGATTCGCGCACGCTTTGCCGATCCGCAGCCGCGTCTCTTCCCCGTAGCTGTGACCTATCTCGTTCCTGCGCACCTGGATCGTTAGGCAGATGGGAGGCTCAGTGTTACAGGTGTAGTGGGTGTGACCCAAAGTTTGAGTGAGGGTGGCTCAATACCCGTTTTCCCTATGTCCTTTTTTCTGTGTATCTCGGTCTAGGGTCCACTAGGGGGTCTTCCTTCTCCAATGAAGCAAAGTAGTCGAGCAGCAGGCGATGAATGAAGATGTAGCCTCCCCCCACTTTGTGGAGTAGGAGCCGTTCGGCAGCCTCATCAAGAAAGGCCACTAGGTTCCAGGGAAGGGAGTCTGTGCGCCAGAGCCAGAGGCGTAGGGTGAAGTGTCGGACAAAGGCATCTAGTCCCAGGACCAGTATGACCAGCACGACGAGCGGCAGGAAGATCAGCCGCCCACCGGTCAGCTCGTCGACCAGCTCGAAGATCAGCCCGAAGATCAGCCCGAAGATCAGCCCATTGCGGGCAGAACGCCAGATTCCTTGATTGGGAGTGCTGCGCAGACGATCATCAAGCCCCTTCGTAGAGAACCCAACGACTAGCCCCGCAACCAGCCCCGCAACTAGCCCCGCAATCAGCCCGGCAGGTAGCTTGTCGACTAGCCAAGAGAGCAGTCCGGCATCCCGTCCGAAGCGCTGCCAGCTGACCCACCCGACGAGCAGCCAAGAGAGCAGTCCGACGCCCAGCCCGACGCCCAGCCCGACGACGATATTCCCTTTCGTCCCCCTCCATGACCGTGTGAGCACCTCCCTGGGCTGTATCTGACCCAACCCATAGACCAGCGTGGTGACCAGCGTGGTAACCAGCCCAGTGAGCAGCCCGAAGACCAGCTCGGTACTCAGCGTAGCGACCAGCCCAAAGTTCAGCCAGAAGTACAGCTCGATACTCAGTCCGATACTTAGCCCCAAGAGCAGCCCGATACTCAGCCCGACACTGAGCTGATACAGAAGGCGTGTACGCCGCTCTGCCAGCCACTCTGGTTGCAGGCGTTCTAGATAGAAGACCGTTTGATGGTGCTGCTGCATCCCCGCGGCTAAGAACGCCAACCATCGGAGCGTTTGCTCACGGGAAAAGCGTCTGGAAACGCCGCGGTGGGTGAGCATCCGCTCGACATAGGTAGCAAACACCTTCCGCTGCCGGTCCGTGAGGGAGGCTCCTCGTAAGAGCTCCTCGACGGGCATGCCATGATAGGTCAGCGTCAAGATACTGAGCATCAATGGAGTGGTGGTAAGCTCACGCAGCGTAGTATCCTGGTGCAACGCCACCCGTAATGCCGAGAACGGTTCTCCCCCACGTGCTAGGTAGGTATCGACTTGCTGCTGGGTGAGCGGTTGTAGCATCACAGCAGTGCCCAGCTGCACTCGAGCGGTTTGTGCGAGATAGTCGGCACTGCGACTGCAGACCACTAGGGATAGCAGCCCATGTTCCTGTCGATAGGCATTGATGGTCTCAATGCACCGTGTCCGATCCTTGGGTGCGACCTCATCCAGTCCATCAAGGAGGGGAAGAATTTGGTTCGCATCCACCCAGGTTCGACCCAACGGGCGTGGCACCTGGTACTTGCTATTGAGTTCCTCCACAAGCCAGTCGGTGAGCGGCTGTTGTTTCATCGCCCATGACGAGAGGTTGAAGACGACTGGCATCGGGTGATGCTCATCTTGCTTGGCTCGTTCCAGCAGATCACGGGCTAACTCGAGCAAGAGGGTGGTTTTCCCGGAGCCAGGAGCACCCAAAATGAGCAGTTCCTCACCAGCTACATCATAGACCTGGGTGATGCGAGTGCCTGTGGGCAACGACTGTGGTGCGGTATGAGGGTGTTGGAGCACCAACTGCCACGGATTGGCCACGGCATCAGGGTGTTTCTCGAGTCCCAGGGCGATGAGTGCCGCTCCATGCAAGGAGTGTTCCAGCATGCCTTCAATCCAGAAGGCGCGTACCTTCCGCAGCAGCCGCTCGCGGTTCTTTTGGCTGATAGGTGGCTTAGTTGGCTTCGGGCTGGTCTGGCTCTGAACAACAGGCAGGGGTATCACCAGCTGTTCTAGTTTCGGCTCGTCTTTTGTTCGTGGCGAAGGTATGAGCCACGGTTGCGTCGTCTCACTAGAGAGGTTCGCTTCTCCTGCTCTCGGAGCTGTCACCGATGCAGGCATTGTGGTAAAGGAAGCATGCGGATCCAATGTTTCCCGCTCAGGAAACAGACGCGAGACGAATGGCTGGGTGGCAGGACAGGCTTGCTCTAACGCCGAGGCGAAGTCCGCGACAGAGGCAAAGCGTTGCTCAGGATCTTTGGCAAGCGTTTTGAACACAGCCTCTTCCACGGCGACGGGAAGGTCGGGCAGACGCTCGCGCAAACTGGGTGGGGGTTGAGAGAGGTGGTGACTGAACACTTCAAAGAGCTCACCGCGAAAAGGCGCTTCCCCCGCAAGCCATTCATACACCATGATGCCCAGTGCATATTGATCACTGGCCGTACACGGTTTGCTCCGGATCTGTTCCGGAGCCATATAGAGGGGGGTTCCTGCTGGATTGTGCGTTGGGAGGGAGTCCAGGGTGCGTTGCACCACCGCCAGGCCAAAATCGCTGAGGACGATCTCGTCTTTGGTATTGAGTAAGAGATTGTCCGGTTTGACATCGCGATGGATCACTCGCTGCTGATGGGCATAATCCAGAGCCGAAGCGATCTGTTTCACATAGGTCACGATCTGTTCTAAGGGCAGACGTGTGCCTCTGGGGTGCTGCGACCGCAAGGTGCCACCTGGCGTATATTCTATCACGAGATACGGGATCTGGTCTTGAATGCCAAACTCAAGGACCTGTAAAATATGGGGATGCTGCAAATGGGCAATGGTGCGGGCCTCGCGGCGAAACTGCTCGTGCGTCTTTGGCTCTATTTGCATATGCAGGACTTTGATGGCAGCCAGTCGCTCTAAGTACTGGTGTTCTCCCAGATACACCTCAGCAAAAGCTCCCTGCCCGATTTTTCGCAGCAGGCGGTAATAGCCGAGCTGTTGTCCGACACGATCAGCCATAGATGCGTTCTCTCCAAGATGCAAGGACACGAGTATACAAGGGCGCACGAAGCTTTCGAGAGAGGCTTCCACGCCTATGATACCACAGGTAGGGTCTTGTTGGGGAAAAGCAGACACAAGCACTTTTTCGGAGATGTACTTCACCTCTCATTGAGAGAGTTGCCCTCATACGTTATAATGGCGACGGTGAGTCTCATGATGAGTGTCTAGCTCACGTCAGAGGGGCGTCCAAAATGATGTGGAGGAGAGCAACCAAAGGAACGGCGGGAACCCTGTCTGGGAGACAGGTAGAGCCACAAGGGCCCCACCTCTGCTCCACAGCCGTCCCCGCCCCTACGCGAGAGCCCGATCGTTTTGGCAGTCGTAAGGGCACCTACGGGAGAGTGTTAAAGTTGTTCGGGTATTTTAGGAAGGTGTTGTAGCTATGTCGATTGCGCGTCATCATGCTGAGTGGTTGTCGTTGTTGGAGGTGTCCGGCCCATTTTTGAGTATGCCTGTCTTGCTGCGCGTCTTTCCTCAGGGGCTGGACGCGCATGAGCCTGAGTTGAGCCGCTTCTTGCGTATGGCCTATGATGAGTGGGCCGATAATCAGGCGGGGACACGACCTGATCCGGCCATTCATAGGCAATGGCTACGTTATGTGTTGATGAGTGTGCTGGATATGCCGAGGGAGTATGTGGCTGAGGGTCCGGCTTTGCCTCTGGGTCTCTTTGCTGCCATCGCCGACGAAAACGAGACGGTGCGCCCGGATATGGCCCTTGTCTCGCCAGATGAGCGCAAGCCGCGCCTGCTGATTCAACTATACGCTGCCGGACAAGACCTGGAGAAGCCGCTGGCAGGTGCGCACTGGAAAGCCTCACCGGCCACACGCATGATGGAACTGCTACGGGCGACTGGCGTGCGCTTGGGGCTGATTACCAACGGTGAACGTTGGATGCTCGTCGATGCTCCGGCTAACGAGACGACGGGCTTTGCTTCGTGGTATGCTGCGCTCTGGCTTGAGGAGCCAGTGACCTTGCGGGCCTTCCGTAGCCTCTTGCGCGTGCAGAGATTCTTTGGTGTGCCTGACGATGAAACCCTTGAAGCTTTGCTCAGTGAGAGTGCCAATAACCAGCAAGAGGTCACGAACCAGCTGGGCTACCAGGTACGCCAGGCTGTTGAGGTGCTGGTGCAGTCGCTTGACCGCATCGACAAGGATCGCCAGCGCACCCTGCTGGGCGATCTGCAAGAGACGGAACTCTACGAGGCCGCGCTGACCGTGATGATGCGCCTGGTCTTCCTCCTCTCGGCAGAGGAGCGCGGCATGCTGCTGTTGGGCGAACTGCTCTATGATCAGTACTATGCCATCTCGACGCTGCAGGCCCAATTGCGTAAGCAGGCCGATCAGTACGGCGAAGAAGTTTTAGAGCGGCGGCACGATGCCTGGAGTCGTTTGCTGGCTGTCTTTCGCGTGGTCTATGGGGGCGTGCAGCACCAGGATCTGCGCCTACCCGCCTATGGTGGGCATCTCTTCGACCCCGACCGCTATGCGTTCCTGGAAGGCCGCACTTCTGGCACATCCTGGCGTGAGCAGGCAGCTGAGCCGCTGCTGATCGATAATCGCACCGTGCTGCACCTGCTGGAAGCCTTACAGTTTCTGCAGGTGCGCGTGCAGGGTGGCTCAAGCGAGAGGAGACGCCTCTCGTTTCGTGCCCTGGATATCGAGCAGATCGGCCACGTTTATGAAGGCTTGCTTGACCATACAGCTCGCCGGGCGCAAACACCTGTGCTGGGCCTGTTTGGGTCGCGAGAGCACGAGAGCGAGGTAGCACTGGCGGTGCTTGAACACCTGTCGGCCCGAGGCGAGCCAGCCCTGTTGGATTTTTTGGAGGAGCAGACGGGGCGCAGCCGCAGTGCCATCAAGAGTGCGTTGGCGGTATCGCCTATGCCCAAACGTTTTAGTCGAAGCAGTTTGATGGCGGCGTGCGACAACAATGCTGAATTATGTGAGCACGTGCTGCCCTTTGCCGGGCTGTTGCGCACGGATACCTTTGGCAGACCAGTCGTGATTACCGCTGGCTCGGTCTATGTCACGCAGGGTAGCGACCGCCGTAGCACGGGCACACACTATACTCCCAGGAGCCTGACCGAGCCGATTGTCCAGCATACGCTTGACCCGCTGGTGTATGTTGGCCCGGCAGAGGGCAAGCCACCAGCAGAGTGGCAACTGCGCCCGGCTGCCGATATTCTCAAGCTGAAGGTGTGCGACTTTGCCATGGGATCGGGAGCCTTCCTCGTGCAGACCTGTCGCTACCTCTCTGCCAAACTGGTCCAGGCCTGGGAAAATGCTGAGCAACACCTGCCAGGGAAGCCACATATCACGCCGGATGGCCAGCCCTCAAGCGGTGCGGTAGACGAGACACTACTGCCCAAAGACGCAGATGAGCGGCTGGCCCTGGCGACGCGCCTGATCGCCGAACGCTGCATCTACGGCGTAGACAAGAACCCGCTGGCCGTCGAGATGGCCAAGCTCTCGCTCTGGCTGATCACCCTCGACAAGAACAAGCCCTTCACCTTCCTCGATCACGCCCTACGCTGCGGTGACTCGCTACTGGGCGTCAACCTGCGCCAACTCAATACGTGGTCGATGCAGCCTCAGCCTGGAAAACTGCACCAGCTCTCCTTTATAGCACCATCGATGCAATGGTCACTGGATACAGCCCTCAAACTCCGTCGCCAGATCAATACGCTGCCCGAACGCGACGTGCGCGACACCGAAGCCAAAGCCCGCCTGCTAGCCGAAGCCGAAGAGGCCATGGAACTGGTCAAGCTCGGTGCCGATCTTCTGATAGCCACGGCACTCTGCGACCCCAAACGACAGGTACTGTTGCAGGACACGCTCCACGCGGAATATGCCGTGCTGGTCAATGCCTACGAGGACGCAAGAAGGCAAGCATTCACAGAGACAGGCAAATCCAATAGTCGAGCCACCTTCAAAGAGGTAAGAGCAGAGGTTGATGAACTGCTGAAGGGACGACGCCCCTTCCACTGGCCGCTTGAGTTCCCTGAAGTATTTGCAACAGGCTTGGAGGACGAGAGAGGGTTTACAGCGATTGTGGGCAATCCGCCTTTTCAGGGAGGTAGTAAGATTACTGCTGCTCTTGGCACTGACTACCGGGATTATTTGATAGGAAATGTAGCTTATGAAGGACGTGGCAAGGCCGATTTGTGTGCTTATTTTTTTCTACGTGCTGGTTGGCTGATACGCCAATATGGGCAATGTGGACTGCTAGCAACTAATACCATCGCTCAAGGTGAAACTCGTGAGGTGGGGCTAGATCAAATGATAGCATTAGGTTGGACAGTACTGCGTGCAGTACCTAGTCGCAAGTGGCCTGGAATGGCTAGCTTAGAAGTAGCTCATGTTTGGTTGAGACGAGGTGATTGGCATGGTCTTTACGTGTTGGATGAGAAATCAGTTGAAGGTATTACTTCGTTTCTAATGCCATTAGGAATAACCGATGGTAAGCCTTATGTACTTGTTGCTAACGCAGATAAATCTTTTGAAGGTTCTAAAGTATACGGATCAGGTTTTGTTTTAGAGCCAGAGGAAGCTAATTTGCTATTAAATAAAAACCTGAATAACAAAAACGCATTGTTTCCTTATTTAAGTGGCGATGATTTGAACTCTCGTTTTGACCAATCACCTAGTCGCTGGGTAATTAACTTCCACAACTGGTCTTTGCAAGAAGCTGAAGCATACCCCGACTGTATAAAAATTGTGCGAGAGAAGGTAAAGCCAGAAAGACAGCGGAAGAATGAGAAGGGAGAATACATCTCAAGAAAACCACTGCCTGAAAAGTGGTGGATTTATGCAGAGAAACGTCCAGCCCTCTACAACACCATTGCAAGTATGAAGCGTGTGTTAATAATCCCAAGAGTCTCAAAATATATGGTTTGTGCTTGGGAACCTCGAGGTATTGTATACTCAGACGCGCTATGCGTAATTGCTACAGAGTCGGATGCCTACTTTGCTATTGTTCAATGTACATTTCATGACGGTTGGGCACGGTTTTGTGGTTCAACTCTTGAAACTAGGATGCGTTATACTCCCTCTGATTGCTTTGAAACCTTCCCTTTTCCTAACAATATGCAAAGACTTGAAGATATAGGTAAGTGCTACTACCAGCACCGTTAATCCATTATGCTCTCACGTCAAGAAGGACTCACGAAAACCTATAACCGTTTCCATGATCCACATGAGACAGCGGAGGATATTGTGCAGTTGCGAACTTTACATAAAGATATGGATGAAGCGGTGGCGAGGGCGTATGGGTGGGATGATCTGGATTTGGGGCATGGTTTTCATGAGACGAAGCAGGGGGTGCGGTATACGATCAGCGAGGAGGCGCGGCGAGAGGTGTTGGGTCGGTTGTTGAGGTTGAATCATGAGCGGTACGCGGAGGAGGTGGCACAGGGGTTGCATGAGAAGGGGGCGAAAAAGAGTAAGAAGGGTGGTAGCAAAAAGCATGGCAATGGCGCGAAGGAGAATGTGCTGAGAGGTGAGCAAGGAGAGTTGGTGTTTGAGTGAGGGGCAGTGAGAGAAAGCTTAATTTGCTGTAATTAGGGTAGAAAGGGAGCTTAATGACTACTATCTTCTTAGACGAAAGCGGTTATACAGGTCAAGATTTACTGAATATAGACCAACCTATATTCGTACTGGCAACTCTTCATTATTCTGAAATCGAGAGTCAGAGAATGAAAGAGAGTGTTTTCAAAAAAGTAGCATCAAGCGAACTTAAATACAATACCTTAAGGAAGCGTCCTTACATAGTACTTGACTTCCTTGAGGAAATTTCAAAGAATCGTGAATCGGTAAAAATATTCGTCGCTCATAAGCGTTTCGTAGTGTTTCTCAAACTTGTTAACCACATCATTGCCCCGATTATATTGGAGGAAGAAGGTATAAATCTATATGAATTCGGTGATGATTTCGCTCTAGCAAATTTGCTGTTTTACAAGCTTCCTACTCTTGGAGGAAAACAATTTTGTGAAGATTTGTTGAAGAGCTTTCAGAACATGATGCGTTCTCTCAATGCAGGTACCTACAATAAGTTCTTTAGTCTGCTTTCTCAAGTAAGGTATCTCGAAGGCATAAATGAGCTACGCTGGCTTTCACTGGTTGCACAAACCAATAGGTATCAATGGCTAAACCAATTCAAAGCTGAATATGAGGGTGTAAAGTTACCGACAAGGCCTCTTGAGATAGGACTAACCGGAACTATAGCGCTTATGGCAAATTGGCAGAAGAGTATCTCCGGTGAAATCACACTGATACACGATGATTCCTCCAGAATGTCAGCGGAACTTCGTTTTTGGACTGCTATTTCTGACCCAAAGCAACCACCAGCGTTCTTTGGACCAGATAGGGATTACGCTTTTCCTATCAATGTCAAGGAAACGCGCCTGGAAGATTCAAAGAAGTTTGCAGGGCTACAGCTAGCAGATGTAATTGCTGGCTCAGCAGCAGATTGGGCAAAGTCGCATCTTCGAGAGGGAGAACAAAATGAATATTATAGAGAATTGGGGAGCATTATGCCTAAATTTTGCATGAATCTGATTTGGCCGTCTCCTCCTGAAGAGTTACAAAAGCTGTTTATATCAACCTATAATGTCATGCCTATGTTCGACTACTTTGAGCATATCAATAGGCAAGTTAGACAGCAATGAAGTTCTAAAGTAGATAGCGTCGTTATCTCCCAATTAGCTCTCTTTCTTGAACAAACATCTCGTCAGATATAGGAAACGAGGACGATAATGCCAGCTGAATGGCTCATCACACACAAACCGGATTTTTTCAAAGCGTTGCTAGCTCTTTCGCCTAAAGAGGCGCACTAGGTGCTTGAAAAGGTCAATTTGCTGGCGCAGGAGCCAACGCCCGGTGTTTGAGGAACAAAAACAACCTTTGTCGAACGAGCGACTACAAGCAAGCTAACTTACTTAATTTGGGTAGCTCTCCACTTTCATGTGTAATGGCAGGTCGTTTATAGCAACTAGGCGGGTGAAAGATAATACGTGCAGTACTACACCCATTGTCAAGTAATGATATACTGCTGAGAAAGTAGTATTGGAGCGGAGGGAACAGCATGCCAACAAAGCCGAACCCCGAGAACACCTTGTTCTACGGCGATAACTTCGGTATTTTGCGCGAGTCTATCCCTGATGAGAGCGTTGACCTAATTTATCTTGACCCCCCTCAATTCAACCAACTATAGATACTCTATTTTAGGAGGCTAGGTATGGCGATTCCAATACTCTATTTTAGGAGGCTAGGTATGGCGATTCCAGAATTCCAGAGTCTCATGCTCCCTTTGTTGAAAATCACGGGTGATGGGAAGGAACACAGTACATCTGAAGTCATTGAGACGTTAGCACAGCAATTTGGGCTAGGTGAGATCGACAGAAATGAAATGCTACCGAGTGGAAAACAGCGAAAATTTGATAACCGAGTGGGTTGGACTAAGATATCCCAAAGTTCTTTGAAAGTCTGGTCGTCGATTTACTGGTTGCAATGGGCTATGGTGGCTCTCGAAAAGACGCTGGTCAAGCCGTTGGTCAGGTTGGAGATGGGGGAATTGATGGCATTATCAAAGAAGATAAGCTTGGCCTCGATGCGATCTATCTGCAAGCCAAGCGGTGGGAAGGAACGGTTGGAGGCCCCGTCGTGCAGGGGTTTGTAGGTGCTTTGATCGGAAAGAAAGCCCGAAAGGGAGTCTTCATTACCACATCAAATTTCTCACAACAGGCACGAAACTATGCCAATGGTATTGAAAATTTGAAAATCATCTTAATTGATGGAGAGCAGCTGGCTCAGCTAATGATAGATCATGACGTTGGAGTTACCGAAGAGTCGAGGTATATCGTGAAAAAGGTAGACTTGGATTACTTTGGTGATGAATGACGAAATTTGAATTCAATGGCAGCACAAGAATTTTCTCAGAACAGTTTGTGCGTCTGACCTTTCAAGTCTACGAGACTGGGTTCGACAACATGGTCGCTCTGATGGGACATTCAGTGCAGAGCATCAATGTTACAGATAATAAGGCTACATCACTGAGAACATGAGATCTCGAAGGAGATGGGCATTTTCCATCCCACCTCATCTTTCTTTCTCGTCAAATAATGCCGATAGTCATCATCTTCTGCGATCTCTAACACGGTAGATGAGGCATCGACAAGCCATGCCCGCACCTGGTCGTCGGTGGGATAGTAGTGATATCCCCCATGATGAGCGTATTCACTGTAGATTAGCGGCAATCCTATGGGTACCATATATGTGCAGCATTGACACGGTCTCTCTTTTTCGGTAATATATCCATATTGGCACTACTAGTATCAATGTGAATATATGGTGATTCTGTTCTTGAGAGAGGAGAAGAAAGATGTCCTCTTCTGCACGTGACCCGGAAGCGATCGTGCCGCTCACACCTGCGGTGTTCCATATCCTCCTGTCGCTTGGCGATGGCGAGCGACATGGATACCGTATCATGCGGGATATCTCCGCGCATACCAAAGGGAAACTCCGTCTTGGACCAGCTACCTTGTATCGCTCAATCAAGCATTTGGTGGAAGATGGTCTCATCGAGGAATCGGATGTCCGGCCTGATCCCGCACTCGATGATGAACGCCGCCACTATTACCGTCTGACCGAGCTTGGTCGTCAAGTGGTCCTGGCAGAGGTCCGACGCTTGGAGGAAGCTCTGGTTGTCGCCCGAACGAGGCGAGGGCTTCGCGACCTGCTCTCCACACCATCCATCGAGGAGGCACGCTAATGCGAACCCCTCCCTCTTCGCCATGGATTATCAGGCTTTCTGTGTCTGTGTATCGCACGCTGATTCGCGGTCTCGGACCAACATCCTACTTTCGACCGTACGGCGACCTCACCATCCAGCTTTTTCGCGAGTGTTGTCAAGACGCCTATCGCCAACGAGGCATCCCTGGCGTCCTGGGTTTGTGGTTGCCCTCGTTTCGTGACGCAGTTATCCAGATGGTGAGAGAAGTGCTTTGCGTACGGCAACAGACCTCGCAGCCTCACGTCTCTGTTGCAACGGTTGTTTCCGCCCTTGCTCTTGAGTATTTGAGCGCACCGATAGGGATCATAAGAAATTTCATGTGGCGTCTTGTGCTGAAGCGAGTAGAGCAACGATCATGGTTGAAGCACCCGGCAAACATGCGTTTTGAGCAGCATCTTCACCATTGGAAAACGATAGGCCCTCGAACGAGGCATAAGAGTGGTGTCGTGACATCGGGTCTTCAAGGGAGATCAAGTTCCTTCCTTCGATCAACTCAAGCTTCCCCTTCAGTGCTGGCAACGCTGAGACAAACCATCAAAGCGGACGACTATCGAGGAAAACAGCTTCGTTTCTCAGGTGAGGTCAAAGTCGAACAGGTTGAACAGCAGGCCGGCCTCTACATTCGGACGAGTAGGCGAGAAGAGAGATTGAGGCCAGAAAACGTGGTGCGGGGAACCCATGACTGGATGAGGTATGAAGCCACCATACCCGTTGCTGAAGATGCTTCCTTCATTCGCTTTGGACTTGTCCTCTATGGTAAAGGGCAGATCTGGCTTGCGAATCCACAATTGGAAGTGATAGAACAAGACCAAATGCTGTTTGCATAAATGTAACTTTAGGCCGTTTCTTGAAGGCATTATTTTTGATTTGAGCGGAATCCCCATATCACGCTTGCCCTCGATGGAACAAAGCAAGGAGGGGATGTAGTAACCGTCGAGGGTGAGGCAGAGCTCCTGAGCGAGCCGTCACAAAACGTGATAGTTCCCGCCTTTGGCGAAAAATATGCTTCCTTGATAAAAACTATGGGAGTAGATCCAGAGTGTTTGGCTGAAGACTATTCGCAACCCATTCGCATCAAGCCGACCAAATTTATTACCTGGGGTGGCTAAAGCGGGGTAAAACGAACTACCACTTCTCATCAAAAGTCAGGTCAAAGTTGGCTAAAAACTGGAGTGGATAGGCGGCCAGCTTACGACGCAAAACCGGAACGGGGGAAAGGGGGAATATTTACTTGCATTGGTGTGTTATAATAACAGTGTGGTTTGGGATCAATTAAAGGTAAGTAGTATTCAGTCCCTGGTTTCGCTCCGTCGCCTGGAAGATAAGATAAACACTGCCTAACGATCACTTCGAGATATGTCCCTCCTGTAAAAGGTCTTTACAAAAAGGTCTCTCCTGCAAGTACCATCCCATTCGATTTAAATTTAAACATGTTGTTTGGCGGAGCGAATACAACAAAGAGGAAATAGAAACCTATGATGTCCGTTGAAAATTACCAGGACCGTACCCTTACCTGTCGTGACTGTGGTCAGGACTTCACCTTTACCGTTGGCGAACAAGAGTTTTATGCCAGCCGAGGATTGACTAACCTTCCCGGTCGTTGCCCAGATTGCCGTGCTGCCCGTCGCAGTGGCGGTGGTAGTGGTCAGTCATACTCACCGCGCCCACGTGCTGAACAGTTTGCGGCCACTTGTGCTAGCTGCGGAAAGCCAACGACGGTACCATTTGTGCCTCGTGAAGGGCGCCCGGTGTATTGCAGTGATTGCTTCCGGTCGCAGCAACCCTCTCGCGGTTCTCGCCGCGATGACTCGCAGAGCTACAGCTATAGTGGGAGCAGCTATGATAGTGGCAATTCCCGTAAGCGCAGTGGTGACAGGCGCAATAGCCGCGATAGCCGCTGGTAAGATCCTGTAGGGCACCCCTTACTGGTGTCGCGGAGGGTAACAAGTATGTTACCCTCACTCCAACAGGTGCTCACGACCTTCGCTCGGGAGATTTTGTCCATGATGAGTCAGCCTGAGTATCTGGCGTTGCTTCGCGTCATTTTCGCTGAGGCACCACGCTTCCCTCAACTCGGCTCCTTGTTTCGTGCCACGGTCCCCCAGCGAGGGTTCTTCATGCTGACAGCACTGCTACGTCAGGCCAGGGAGCAACAGATCATCGCTGATGTTGATTTCGACGCGGTGACGCACGCGCTGCTCGGAGGCCTTCTGACGTATGCCCTCTTAAGCATGGTTTTCGCGGGGGAGGAGGCCCATCCGCCAGCGCTCGAACGCGCATGCGCACAAAAGGCAGCGTGCCACGCTGCCTTTTGTGCGCATGCGCGGCAGTTGCTGCTGAGATGGTGAGGACCTGATGGTGTTCAAACCAGAGAGGGAGGTCATTCATGATTGCTCTGAAAACACTCATTTTCACGATCCTGGTTCCCGGGACGGTGGCGGGTGTCGTTCCCTGGCTCCTGTTATCCTGGTCAGGAGAGGCGGTGAGGCTCACCCCATCAGTCTGGATGGTGGGTTTGTTCCCGCTCCTACTGGGAGTGGGACTCTACTTCTGGTGTGCGGGAGCGTTCACCTTCATCGGCAAAGGGACGCCAGCACCCATCGACGCGCCGAAATTCCTGGTCAGAGAGGGACCCTATCAGTGGGTGCGCAATCCGATGTATCTTGCGGTCCTTTCGACGCTTCTCGGTGAGGCCATCCTCTTTCACTCACTGCTGCTGCTCGGCTATGCGCTGGTGGTAGGGGTAGTGGTGCATCTGTTTGTGGTCCTCGTCGAAGAAGCCTCGTTGCGTCGCCAATTTGGGGAGAGCTATGAGACGTATCTGCGCACGGTTCCGCGATGGTTTCCTCGTTGCTCACGGCAGACAGTCTCTCACAGATGATCAAATCGACTCATCATCTGGTGGGTCTGAAGGACAGAGGGAGAACCGGATTATGCTCCTCGCAGTGTTGCTAGTAAGATTACCTGTATTGGACCCTAGGTTAGGGTGCTGTTCGTACCGGAGACAGTGCATGCCCCAGTACGAACAGCGCATTAGGTTAGACTACCTGCCGGGACCAGCAGTGACCTGGATTGTCTCTTGCTCGATTTGGCGTCTCTCAAGTATACGTGCGACAAATGGCAGAGCACAACTGACTACCATGATGACCGCGATGATGTAGAGTGGGGTTACGTAGTCAGGGCGTGCGGTAGTTCCGAAGCTGGTAATCAGTATTGGACCAATAATACCACCTGCGCTCCATGCTGTGAGCATAACGCCATAGATGGTACCTGCATTCTTTGGCCCGAAGAAATCGGCAGCAAAAGCTGGCATCGTGCCAAAGCCTCCACCGTAGCACAATCCAATCAGTGATGCCGGTATGAAGAGGAGGGCAAAGCTGCCAATAAATGGAGTCAGGGCGAAAGCGAAAATCTGGATAATGAACATGCTCAGGAAGGCGTATGGTCGCCCAATCGCATCCGAGAGCCAGCCCCAGAACAGTCTCCCTGCACCATTGAAGATTGAGATGGTAATCACGAGTGCAGAAGCTACCGCTAATGTCACGTGAGTAAAGTTTACCGCCAATGGAGCCGCTACTGAGATCAACGCAGCCCCAGCAGTCACATTCAATGCGAGGATGAGCCAGAGGACATACCAGCGTGGGCTACTCAGTGCCTCGCGTAACGTGTAATCACGTACAGAGCGTACGTTCCGTTCTGTCACCGGCGGGGCCCAGCCAGCAGGGGCATAGCCTTCTGGTGCTCTGTGATAGAACTGTGCTGCAACGACAACGATCAGGAGATAGCATATCCCCAGAATAATGAAGGTGCTACTGAGTCCCAAAGTCGGCAGCAAGAGGTTGGCAGCGACCGGGCCAGTAATGGCTGCACCGCCACCAAAGCCTGCAACAGCCAGACCTGTAATGAAACCGCGCCGGTCGGGAAACCACTTGATGAGCATGGCGAGCGCTACAATATAGCCAAGGCCAATACCGATGCCACCAATGATGCCGTAGGTGAGGTACAGGAGGAACAAGTTCGGCGCAACAAAACCCGCGAGAAAGACGCCCAGGCCATAGAGGATGCCACTGGCGGTGGCGATAGCACGTGGCCCGAAGCGATTATTCAGGTAGCCGCCGAAACCGGCTGTAATGCCTAGAGCAAGCAGCACAATGCTGAAAGTGGCATTAGCTGGTGCTCTTTCAACGTGGTAGAGCTTGATCACCGGTGTGAGGAAAACGCTCCAGGCATAGACTGCACCAAGAGCAAGCTGCATACAAAAGGCTGCGATGGCGATGACCCAGCGATTAGGAAGGTTTGAACTGCCGACGGAGGAACTGCTCATAGAATACTCCTCTCTGAATGATTCCATACTTCCGTGCCAAACGAAAGGTAGCAGACCGGAAAAGAACATCCCCAGTGGACACCTACTATTACGATAAAAGGTTACGATGAGAGGTTTGATCTGGGCAATTGCATCTGCCCACGTGTAGATAACTCCTGCTACATAGAGTATACAAGCAAAAAAATATTCCTGCAATCGCCTCTCTTGGTGGCTCGACGTGGTATGGCATCCTATTCCCCTGCCATTAGATGTCAGGGTCAAGCAAATAAAACAGTTGTCTATCAATTTTCAGGGACACAAAAGGTTGAGGTAGAGAACTCTTTACGTGAATTGGCTTGCTAAGCTGGCTGCCCCGGTCCACCCAGACTGACATGGTACTTCTGCGAAAGCTCCAGCACGCTGCTCATGTCCAATTCCAAGTCGTATTTCTGTGCCAGAGTCAGCAGGCGGGGGATATCAGGCGGACCACCAGGGGCAACCAGTTCAGCCAATTCCTCGAAGTACTTCTCAAAGCCCGCTGGTGAGATAATCTCCAAGATGCGGGCCGGAGCCATGATTTCCCCTTCCAGGACATACGAGGCCTCGTCCTCCTTGTGATGAATATGGGAGGGGCCAGCCAGTATTCCTGGCGCGAGGGGATGCTCGACGACTGCGAACCGTCCCCTTTCTTGGCTTGCCAGCCAAAAGTGTCGGAGTAAAAGCGTACCGCACGCTCTGGGTTATCAGCCTGGATTTCAAAGTGGACGACTCGTGCCATGAGACCACCATTCCTTTCTAAGATGGTTCCACCATCTTCTCCGAAGAAGCTCGTTTCAGATACACATGCATCCATGGCATGCTGTTCAGCCCGATAGGAGGAGCGTTCTGTTCTCCTGACCATCGGACCCTATTCTCCTCATTCTTTTCTCAGCGAAAAAAACGGCAGATGGATACGTTATGCTCCTGATTGACGCGGGAAGTGAGAATGATACAAGCCACACGGCGAAAGATCCAAACTAACACCAAAGCCATAGCCGATCACGGAGAACGGAATAGGACAACGATTCGTCCAATTTGGGCCATCTGTGCTGCTCATACATCTATTGCTTCTCGTAATGTGGCCTCTGATTTGGCTTATCGTTGTTTTTCGTTCCGTTCTACCTCAGACCCCGCGTTATGAGCCATCTGGAAAGTGCCCTAGGCGATCAAGGCTAAGATCTGCATGGCGATGCTTTTTCACTTGCTCCACCTAATCATGGCTTTTCTCCCGTCTCTCTACGTTAGGTAGAACTACTTACACAAATAGGTAGATTTACTGAGGGGAACCCCTCCCTAAAATATTGACAGTCGAGTTTCTGCCTGCTACTCTGCCATTGACCGCTATAGAACGAGGACTGGTTACCTTATAAAGGATAGAGGCTCATGGCTCAACAATCTACAGTTGCATCGCCTCCCCAGCGATTTGGGGTGGGTCGTATCGCCTGGTGGTTTCTGGTGCTGATAAGCGCGGGATTACTTGTCTTCTTGATTGTATCAGATGTGATTCGATTCTCCACACCTATTCCTCTGCATCGACTGCAAATCGTACAGGATATCCCTCTGCCGGATGCGCTCCCAGATTCTCATCGGACAAGTCAAAATCCCTTCGCGGCTGGTCAGGCAGAGCGTTTTGATCACTTTGATTTCCAATCGCTCGACCCAACTACCCATCTGCTGTTCATCGTCCATACTGGACCTAACCCGGACAAAGAGGCTGCCATCTTAAACAAGCCCGATTTCAATGCTGGAATCGACGGGAATGTCGTTGTCTTCAATACTCAGCTCAACAAGGTTGTTGGGCTCATCAAAGTTCCTCAGGGTGCTGGCATTTTGGTCGCCCCGGATATTGGCAAGGTCTTTATCGGTGATGCCAATGACAGCATCGTCTACATCGCTAACGCGCATAGTCCTTTCAACATTATTGCCAAGGTGCAGCTCGACTCACTGGATGGCCCGGACGCTATAGAATATGACCCAGTCGATCATAGAATCTTTGTCGCCGATCCGGGCATTCCTGCTGACCCCGATAACGCTAACACTGCTCTAAAAAACCAGAACGTGGCGGTGATCGACGCCATAACCAACAAACTCATCACAAAGATTCCTTTCGGGCTTCACCCTCCATTCGGTGACGATGTCGGACATATACAATTCGATCCTGTTACCCATCGCATCTTTGTCGTCACGTTGCCGCTGATTGACCAAAACAGCAATGCCCCGCAGACGCCGCCCTCGTTTCTCGCCGTCATCGACCCGGTCGCTCTTCAAGTCGTTTCACATATACGGCTGCCAAATGTATGCCTCGCGCCTCATGGTATGGTGGTAGATGTGCAGCAGCGCGAAGCTTTCGTTGCCTGCGTTGGTTCCCAGAATCTGGTGCGCGTCGATCTGCAGACGATGCAGCCCTTCCCTGGCGATCCGCTGCCAGTGGCATTCAACCCCGATATCGTTCGCTTAGATCACCCGTTGCACCTGCTCTTTGTCGGATGTGCGGCGGGTATTTCGATATTCGATGAAAGTGGGCGGGGACTGAAGAAACTGGGCACTGACTACTTCTTAGGCGGTGGTAGTCACCACACCATTGCCATCGATGAAGCCACACAGTTGATTTATCTGCCGCAACCGTCTGTAGGTGGTCGACCGATCCTGCGTGTCATAAAGTACGTGCCAAACGGCGTATAACATCATGGAGGCCGCCCTATCAAGTGGGGCGGCCTCTTCTTATGTGTCCTTGCTTTGTCCTGTCCCTCAAGTGCGTCACAAAGCCTCATAGTAGAGAACCGTTCTTGGAGCAAGGAATATCTGGTCGCCATTGAAAAGCACATGCCGGTCGACGCGATTGCCCTGATAGGTGATACCGTTCAAACTATCGGCATCCTCGATCAACCACGTGCCATTCTCCCAACGCATCTTAGCATGCAGACGGGAGACGCGCTGCGATGGCACCTGGACATCGTTGCCGCCAAGACGACCAATCGTCAGGATAGGCTTATCGAGCTGGCGTATGCCGATAACCTTCCCATCGACCTCGATTCGCACACGCGCCCGTTGCGGCACCTGCCCAGCCCCATTGCCTCCCGAGGAACCACGGCGAACCGGTGCGACTGGGACCGCTGCCAAGCGCAGTGAGGGGGGCGCTGCCACAGGCGCGTTCTTTTGGGCGACAGGAGCGGGTCGAACGGGCCACGGCTCGTCGCCTGCCTCCCGCAGCACGAAGGCCGAACGAATGACCGACTGGTTCCCTGCTGGCCGCTCAGCACTGTAGCGGCTCTGCTCGTCGAGCAGGCGGCTGAAGACCCCTCCCTGGCGCTTCAGTTCTTTGTAGGTGCCTTTCTCCACCACGCGCCCATCGCCCAGGACAATGATCTCATCTACGTTGCCGAGCGTGCTGAGTCGATGGGAGATCACAAGCACGGTGCGCCCAACGATCAAGGTATCGAGTGCGCGCATCACCTCGGCCTCCGCCTCGACATCCAAGGAGGCGGTGGGTTCGTCCAGGATCAGGATAGGCGCATCACGCAGAATGGCGCGAGCGATGGCCAGTCTTTGCCTCTGTCCGCCGGAAAAGTTCTTCCCTTGTTCACGCACCAGGGTGTTATACCCATCCGGCAAGCTTATGATCGTCTCATGCATCTGCGCTTTCTTGGCCGCGTCGATAATATCCGCCTCGCTGGCTCCTGGACGCCCAACCTCGATATTTTCACGGATGGTGCCCTCGAAGAGCACCGAATCCTGTAACACCATACTGATGTTCTGGCGTAACACATTGAGTGGGTAGAAGCGGTTATCAACGCCGTCGACTCTCACAGAGCCTTCCTGAATCTCATAGAAGCGGGGGATCAACTTAACTAGTGTGGTTTTGCCACCGCCTGATAGACCTACCAGGGCCACTTTTTTCCCTGTAGGAATTTGCAGGTTGATGCCCTTGAGCACAGGCCGTTCTGGTGAATAGCCGAAGTAGACGTTCTCAAAGGTAATGTCACCGCGCAACTTGGTCGGCCCGTGATAGGGAGCGGTACTCTCAATCACTTCTGGAGCCTGATCCAGCACTTCCTGAATGCGCTCAGCACCAGCCGCGGCGGCATTCCCTACTGTCGTCAACTTGGAGAGGTCGCGGAAGGGCTGGTAAACCAATTTGAAGTAGAAGAGGAAGGAGATGATTAAACCGGCATCAATCGTCCCAGGTGCCAACTGAAAGGGACCGGCGCTGAAGGGGTTGCCTGCCGCGACATATCCTCCCACACCGACGATCGTCGCGATACCGAGGGCAACGAGGATGGCGACCAGTGGAGTGAATTGGGCCTGCAGGCTTCCGGTGCGCAGTCCTGCCGCCCGATTCTCGCTCACACGACCTCCAAAACGCAACGCCTCACGCTCCTCCCGCGTGAAGACTTTGATCACCGTGAGGGCGTTGATGTCCTCGGTGGCGACATCGGCCACTTGTCCGGCTGACTTGGCTTGCTTTTTGGCCGCGATCTTGATGGTGCGGGTATAGTACAGGACGATCACGGCGAGAGCAGGGGCCATAGTGAGGGAGAGAATGGTGTATGGTACGCTGTAGAACAACATAATGGCACCGACCCCAATGAGGGTCAAGACGCCGACCAGCAAGTCGACTAGGCCATCGGTAACGAGTTTCTCGATGTCGGCAATGTTGCCGGTGATGCGCTGGACGAGGTCACCCTTCTTCTGCTTGCCATGCCAGTCTAACGAGATGCGTTGCAAGTGTTCAAAGAGTTGCTTGCGTAATCTCGCGCTCAGGTTCTGTGCGATATAGGCGGCGAGATAGAGGTCAACGTAGATCAGCAGGGCACTCAAGGTAGAAAAAACGATGAGCACGATCACGGAAAAGACGATCACGCCGATGACGCTATGATGAGTAGTGTTGGGGTTGAGCAAGGTTCTTGGATCTGCTGGATTTGCCGGGCACGGTGACGTTGGCGGTGGCACGGGCTGCTTACCTCCCGACGGTGGATTGAGTGATGGGTCAAGTACCGGAGTGTCGAAGAAGTCGAGCAGCCCGGGCTGGTCATTCAGGCCAAGAAAAGGAAGGTAACAAGCCGGGTCGTTCCCGGGATTCTGGGCCTTACTCGGAATCCATTTGAGCGGCTGAACTGCAATGATATCGGAGCTGACCTGCAGGACTGCCACCAATATTGCAAGCACGACCAGAAGACGATACCCTTTCAGGTTACGGTTGAGAAACTTGGCTAATTGCATTGTTCCCTCCTCGCCTCGCAAGCACGTAATCATTGCAAGAATTATGAGTACGCTTGGCATCGTGGTAAGAAATGTGTATGAAGCGAAATGCTGTGTACTCCTCTATGTGGCAGGCCATCTTCTAATGGTCGACCAGGGATAGCGCACTCCGATAATGGCAGAGTAGCAGGTAAAAACTCGACTGTCAATATTTTAGGGAGGGGTTCCCCTCAGTAAATCTACCTATTTGTGTAAGTAGTTCTACCTAACGTAGAGAGACGGGAGAAAAGCTATGATTAGGTCTCTATCTTTGCACTTTTCATTTGCCTGCTCTCTGCTATAGCGGGAGATGAACTTCAAGCACAAGATGTAGTAGCCAGCGCTCAATTTAGTTGACAATAACCAAAAAGTGCGAAGATAGAGGAGAACTACCCCACCCCCACAAAAAAAGCCAACTTCGTCCTATCCACTGTTGGCACCAGCACTGATCTATCCAGATACTTGTTGCCGCGTTCGCACGACGTCTCCGGCAAAAAGAGACAGGCATGACAGGCCGCCTCGTGCAACGAATGATCCTGCAAACTGGTATGCTCGGCACACAGCGGATCCGAGGTACATCTCAGCATCTGCTCCAGCGCACCATCGAGATGTCGACCCAGCTGCTCAGGAACACCCAGACCAACCAGCCCGCCCAGCGTCCCTTCACTATCAGGAGCAGCCGTATACAACAAAATCCCGGCCATCGGACCATCATCGTGTTCGGCAGGAAGCGAGTAGATACGTTCGCGAATACTGGCCGCGGTATAGCCGCACTCCAGGGTTAACTGGCGCATCAAAGCATGCGCGAAGGAGTGCAGCAAGACATAGCGCAGGCCAGGATAGCCCGCTTCCGGCGCTTCCAGGCGTCGAGCTTTGCGCCATTGGGTGTGAGCTTCTCTGAAAGTCTGGTCGTGCAGGTGCTGTATGTGCCCATCTATCCATGTACGCAATGCATCTTCACGAAACTCCAGAAAGATGCCCTCGCCTCTCACCTCAGCGGCAGGCACCCAGGTGGGCCGCTTGCGTGAGAGAGGCACACGCCGCTCTTCGGGAAACTCTATCACTTCAGCGAAATCCCCTGGCGACTCAATACGTGTGAAGCCCACCAGAGCCCGCACCTCGCGCAGCCGTTCAACCAGCACCACCTGTTTGAGTACATGCTCATAGCCCGGAGGCGGCGGAACGGCAGTCACCTTGAAATCACGGGCAGAGGGAGCCAGAGCTGGATTGCTCAATACCTTCCACTCTGGTGCCTTCAAGCTGAGTGGAGGAGCATCGGCATCTGCCTCAGTGGTGTTTTGCATGGCTTCCACCTTCTCCCAGATCTCCGCATCTGCGTAGGCAGCGAAGTGTGCAAGCTGGCCGATCTGCCGCAGCAGCTCGATATTTTGCTGGCTGGCCACTTTGCCCAATATAAACCAGTGTTCTTCTACAAGCTGACCGAGCTTGTCAACAGCATTGGGAACGGCCAGCGTCGAGAGCACCAGCGAGAACCAGCTGTTGGAGGCTCCTAACAAAATAGCCCGTGACTGTTCCTGGCACTGCTCGTTGTCATAACTGCGCAGGTGCGGGTGACGTCCATTACAGACTGGTAAATTCTTCATGCCTTCTGCGCCGAAGGCCTCAGACATGCGCTTCTGCTTCCCACAGGTCTCACAAAGCACCTGAATATCTGCGGCTTCGCCGGTTACTCCTAGCTCGCGCAGCTTGAGTCTTGAACAACACTCGACCTCTCCATGCACAAAGCGCAGCCAGGGAAAATCGTCCAGGTGCCCGTTTTTACAGGCCACCAGGAAGCGAGCAGGGACCACCGGAGGCGGAGAACCCGGTGCAGAACAGTTCACATGGACGTAGCGTGTGCGATCGGGACGGTAAGCATCGGCCTTCAGTTGAAACAGACCTGAATCCAGCATAGCCAGGGAACGACAACGCGGGCAGACCATCCAGCGCGGGAAGGCAGCAACGGGTACGCCCACCATCGCCCTCTCATCAAAGGGATTGGGTGGACCTCCTACCGACTCAGGAGCCTCCGGCGGTGCGAGGAGCCGTGAGACCTGCGGTCCCAGGATTGAGCGCACCGCCTGTAACAGACGCTCTTCACTCACCACAGCCGGGTAAGGATTCTCATCCCCTGTCCCGGCTGCCGCAGGAGACCAATCGTCTGCCCATCCTTGCGTGTGCGGTACCCCAACTGTGTGCCCACATTGGCTTTGGTCATCTTCAGCCAGTAGGCTCGCAGCTCCTCTAAAGCCTTTTGCACTGCTTCACCAACCTCTTCACTCCCAGTCACCGTCACAGCTCGCCGGGAAATTTCGTCGATGGCGGCAAGCACATACGGATGCCTCTCCATAAACTTGCCTGCCTGACCGTTCTCATTAAATTCTGGGCCGAGCAGGCGTACATAGCTGACCAGCAAGGCTGCCAGTCCCCGGTCTATGGCATGCGGAACGAAAGGCGTCACAGATTGGGAAGCTTACCACTGCCCGGTGCTGATCTTTATCCTCCAGGTCAGGTGCGTGAAAGCCGTGGCGGCTGCACCTCTTGTCCACCTGTCCAAACAGCATCTGTGTGGCCCCATTCCAGGGCATTTGCGCAAATTTATCGACGGTGGCAATGAGCAGCGAGGGCAAGCAGCGGTAAATTTCTTCATCGACGACCAGCACTGCTTATCCTCCTGCCTCAGCACTTCGCAGGCACAGATGAGAGCCGCAGCACATCTAAGCTCTGCGACATTCTTACCCCGGCCTTTCGGTGAGGGGAAGAGAGCCCCAGACCAGATAGAAGAACCCATGAAGGCGTTCTTCTTTGTGAAGCGTTCCTATGCGTTCTTCAAGCCATCGCCAGGGATGCTCGTCTATCGGAGCACTGGATGACGGCAGTAAGTGGCGTGTGATCTCGCCCAAGAGGGGATTGAGCAGCACTGCCGTACGAGCGGAGGAGAATTTCGCCCCGAAGGCGACAACGCGTGCATCCTCTTGTAAGTACGCAAGAAGATGATCGAGAGCCAGCGGAGAAGTTAAGACTTCCTGGGCGGCAAACAGCAATAACCCGTCAAATCTGCCGGTGAGTTTCACCGTTTGAGCAGCATCCACAAGGATGTGGACGTTGCTCCATCCATGGTGTTCCACTCGTTTTCTGGCCTGTGCGGCTATGTCAGGGCTGATTTCAACCCCAACCACTTCACCCCGATCCCCAACAGCGTTGACTAAATAAGGAAAACTCATTCCTGTTCCGCACCCAACATCGAGAACCCGGTCCCCGTTCTTTAATTGAAGGTGCTCTACCGCTTCTTGACGGAGAGACTGGGTGAATGAGGCCATGAAATTGGGCCAACGAGAAAGAAGCCAGGTGTAGGGTGGAATGGAAGGATTCCTGTTTTCAGGCTCTTTCATAACATCGCTCCTTTAGATAACACTGTTATTTTAACAGGCAAATGCGGGTTTGTCAAGGGTAGATCTTGAAGAAATGCGTCAGAAACTCGCATGTTCAGCACGTATCTGGTATACTTTGTTCGCGAGGGTTGAAAAGTGTGTTTGCCATCTTGCAGCAAAAGTAAGCAAAAGGAGTGAATGATGCAGCTAGAAGGCCTCTTTATCCCGTTTCCTGTGATAGAGACGGAGCGACTCATCTTGCGGCAATTCACGCCCGATGATGCGCAAGCCTTATTTGTGTGTATGTCCGACCCTGATGTCTGGAGGTACTCCCGCCGTCCTGTTCAGACCTCAGAGGAAGAAAGAATTGTCCCTATCATCAAGCGAGCGTAAGGAGGAGATATGAGCACGCAAGAACACCCGACGAAAGCTGTTCCGCCCGAGCGAGGGTTGAGTCAAACCCTACAAATGACCATCGTCGAGCAGAGCCCTGACCGTGTGGTGATGACGATGCCCGTCACTGCCGCTCATCATCAGCCGTGGGGTTATCTTCACGGGGGAGCGAGTATTGCTCTCGCAGAGACGGCCGCGACGCTCGGGGCGTTTTTGAACTGTCCCCCTAATATGGTAGCATTCGGACAGGAGATAAACGCGAACCATCTTCGTCCGGTTCGTGAAGGGATGTTGACTGCAACAGCAACCCCACTTCATATTGGGCGCACATCTCAAGTTTGGGACATATATATCCGCGATGAGCAGAACAAGCTGATCTGTGCCTCTCGTTGCACGCTTGCAGTCATAGGGATAGCATCGTCCTCTGCATGATTGTATTGTCGCGTTGGGTCAAATATGATAGAATGCCTGCGACGCATCATTCTCAATGAAAGTATAAGGCTATGAAGGAGCAGGCTATGATGCATTCCTCTCGCCTCTGCGATAGTTGTGGCGCAGAAAATCAATCGCAAGCAACATTCTGTAGTAGCTGTGGTCACACACTAAACGGTGCTAGTATGCCCGCTGGTAACGATGAAACAGGACAATTGCCCCCTAATCACCTGCTCAAGCAACGCTACCGCATTCTTGCAACGGCGGGAAAAGGTGGTATGGGAGCTGTCTACAGTGCAGAAGATACAGCACTGGGCAATCGCAAGGTGGCGATTAAAGAGATGAGCTATAGAAGGCTGAGAGAGCAAGAGACTCTCAGTGCTGTTGAAGCTTTCAAGCGGGAGGCGCATATTCTGGCTGGTCTGCAACATCCCAATCTGCCGAATATCTATGATTACTTTACTGAAGCCGGGCGTTGGTATCTGGTGATGAATTTCATTAACGGTGAGACGCTTTCTCAATATATATACAAAGCCAATGAGGGAAAGTTGCCTGTGGCAGAGGTGCTACAAGTCGGTATCCAGCTCTGTACAGTACTTCACTACCTCCATATGCAGCAGCCACCGATTGTCTTTCGCGACCTCAAACCCGGCAATATCATGCGGATGGCGGATGGACATATCTACTTGATCGATTTTGGCATTGTGCGCCACTTTAAGCCTGGGCAGGCTCAGGATACTGCTGCCTTTGGTTCGGCGGGATATGCGGCACCGGAGCAGTATGGGCAGGCGCAGACAACGCCACGCTCGGATATTTATAGTCTGGGTGCGGTTCTCTACCAGCTACTGTCAGGATATGAGCCTGCGGCTACGCCATTTCGTTTACCACCGTTGCAATCGCTGGTACCGGCAATTCCTGCTGAATTAGCGAAGTTAATCAGGCAAATGCTTGAAATGGATGAGAACAAGAGGCCAGCAAGTATGCTGGAGGTGAAGCAGGGACTTGAGCATATTGCTACGTCGGCCTCACCTCCACTGGCATCTACTTTATATGTGCGTCCTGTGCCTGGGCGTTCTAATCCTGCTGCTCCTACGGAGGCTATTGATGCTGGCAAGGTTGCTCCTGGACAGATGGTGATGGCTCCTGGTAAGTCCACTGAGGCCATTCCTGCGGTAGCATCAACAAACATGTGGAGGGTTGGTGTAAGGCAATTGTTGGCTATAGTCATTGGACTCTTACTGTGTGGTATGGTGTACTATGGGGTTGCGTTCTTGATCTACAGTATGCACATTTCCCCGCAAAATCTATCGATATATGCTTATGTATTGAGCGGTCTGATTCTGGTGTTACCTCTTTTCTTTGGATTTATAGGGGGTCCATGGGTGGGACTATGCACTGCCGGTATCGGCTGTTTTGTAGCGGACTACCTGGTGATCCTGACATTGAGTACATCTCTTGCCCCTATACATCTTGCCTGGGAATTTGATGCGGGAGCGACTGTCTTAGGTTTGCTAGCTGGTCTGGCTCTATTGGTAACGCGAGGACGCTATGAGCGTTTGAGTTCTGTACTCCTGGCCACTCTGCTTGGCTCTATAGGAGCTGGTATCGTTGAAGCTGTGGTGCTGTCAGCTCCTTCCCTTGATGCTGTGCTTAGTGCGCTTCCTGTTTTTGTACTGCTGCTGATACTCCTGTTTGCTTATGGTGCATTTTCTAGGAGCAGGAAGAGGGATCATGGGTAGTGGATTGTTGAATTTAGATTGAATGCGGAGATGGGAATAACTGCGACCTACCCAACGTTATAATCAGTGAAATTAGCAATCTCAATGAGAGAGTGCTAGACAGGAGAAAAATTCTGTGATAGAATTTAGCAATCAACTCGTGAGTCTGCTAAGACTAGATATGAGGAGCATAAAGTAAAACAAATGAAATGTGAACGTTGTCAAAAGAATCCTGCCAGTGTGCGGATAGACCAGATTGTTGATGGTCGTCGTGAGCAACATTACCTCTGCCAATCATGTGTTGAGGAATTGATGGGTGCGGCGATGGAACAGATGGGCGGTATTGGTGGGCCAGATATGGCCGGTGGTGCTCCCTTTGGTTTCACAAATAACAATTCCGCCTCTGCGGCTGGCAGTACGAATACGGCGACTGCTGAGCGGCAAGCTAAACATAGCAAAACTCCAACCCTTGATCAGTTTGGACGTGATTTGACGGCTGAAGCTGCTGAAGGGAAGTTAGACCCGGCGGCGGGACGTGAGCGTGAATTGCGTCGTGTGATTACGGTGCTTGGTCGTCGTCAGAAGAATAATCCGGTACTGATAGGTGAGCCGGGTGTAGGTAAGACGGCTATTGTGGAAGGTTTGGCGAAACGTATTCACGCGGGTAATGTGCCTGCGACGTTGAAAAACAAACGTATCGTGGCCTTGAATATTGGGGGTATGGTGGCTGGAGCGATGTTCCGTGGTCAGTTTGAGCAACGGATCAAGTCCTTGCTAGAGGAGCTGCGCGAGGCCAGCGATGTGATCGTCTTTATCGATGAGTTGCATACCGTAGTTGGTGCGGGTGCTGCTGAGGGTGCAGTCGGTGCAAGCGATATGCTCAAACCGGCTCTAGCACGCGGTGAACTGCACTGCATCGGTGCAACAACGCTCGACGAGTATCGCAAGCACATCGAGAAAGATGCAGCTCTGGAGCGGCGTTTCCAGCCTGTGATGGTTGGTGAGCCTTCGGTTGAAGAGGCTATCGAGATGTTGCGCACGGTACGTGCCAATTATGAGCTCCATCATGGTGTACAGATCACCGATGAGGCCATTGAGGCGGCGGTGAAACTCTCTGACCGCTATATCAATGATCGCTTCTTGCCTGATAAAGCTATCGATGTGATGGACGAGGCATCCTCAGCTCTGCGGCTAGATGCCACTGAGAAAGGTCTCGTTAGTCCCACGATGGTAGCCGATCTAGAAGCTGAACTGATCGACATTCAGGCGAAGAAGGAAGCTGCTGCCAATGCAGAGAATTACGAACGTGCAGCGATGCTGCGTCAGCAAGAATTGCTGGCCCTGGAAAAGATCGCGAAGGCGCGTGCCGAAGCGAAAGAAGGTAGTGAGCTGGTTGTCAAGCCTGAACAGATTGCCCAGGTAGTTGAGAACTGGACAGGTGTACCGGTGAGCCAGATGCTGGAGAGTGAGCGACAGAATCTGCGCAATCTGGAAGAGGATTTGCGTAAGCGGGTTATCGGTCAGGATGAGGCTATCAGTGCGGTAGCGCGTGCCATTCGTCGTTCGCGTGCTGGCTTGAAGGACCCCAAACGTCCGATTGGTTCGTTTCTGTTCCTTGGCCCTACCGGTGTAGGTAAGACCGAACTGGCCAAGGCTCTAGCTGCTGAACTGTTTGGTGGTGAGGGTAATCTGATCCGTCTTGATATGTCGGAGTATATGGAGCCACATACAGTGTCTCGCCTGTTCGGTAGCCCTCCTGGTTACGTTGGTCATGATGAGGGTGGTCAACTGACGGAGCAGATACGGCGCCGTCCCTATAGCGTCATTTTGCTGGACGAGGTAGAGAAAGCCCATCCAGAGGTTTTCAATGCCCTGTTGCAGATTATGGATGATGGACGTCTGACTGATGGTCAGGGTCGCACCGTAGACTTCAAGAATACGGTAGTGATTATGACCAGCAATGCGGGCACCTCTGATTTGAAGAGGGCTATGCGTATCGGTTTCGCGAAACGGAACGAGGAAGATATACGTGATGAGCAGCATGAGGCAATACGTTCGAAGGCGATGGAAGGTCTGAAGCGTATGTTCCGTCCAGAGTTCATCAACCGTATCGACCAGATTGTAGTCTTCCACTCTTTGGGTAAAGAGGAGCTGTATCGTATCGTTGATCTACTGCTGAACCAGGTACGGTTGCGCTTGAGCGATCAGGGTATTGGTCTAGTAGTCAGTGATGAGGCACGAGACTTCCTGCTGATAGAGGGCTTCGATGAGGAGTATGGTGCGCGACCATTGCGCCGTGCTATCCAGACCTATGTCGATGATGCTCTGGCAGATGCCCTGCTGACCGGTGAGCTAGCTTCTGGTGAGACTGCACTATTGACGGTACGCGACGGCCAGATGGTAGTAGAGGCTCAGAGTGTGATGCAGGCTGCGTAAATAACATCACTAGAGAGAAATGTAAGAGGGGAGATGCCAACAGTCTACGGGCTGTCGGCATCTCCCCTCTTACATTTCTCTCTAAATTTTATGGACAAGTTCCAAAGTACTTGCTTGTTTGCTAAAAAAGGGGTATCCTTTGTAAATGCTGGTGTTTAGCGGACAGTATATTCGAAAAAGAATCAGTTTTGCTGTATGCTATAAGAGACGCCTAGCATCTGATTCTCTATTTTTTTAGGAGGGGCAAAGTATGTCTAGCAGTAATTCATCATCTTCATCTACGCCGCCAGAAGAGGATACGCCGACGAGGCGTCCCCCGGAAATTGATCAGTTTGTAGATCACTTTTTAGCTTTGATGTGTGATCGTAGTCGCCGACAGATTTTGGAGTTGCTGGCAGTGCCACCGAATAACGAAGATAGTACACTCCCGGAGCGTCGTTCGACCGATATTGCCAAGGAACTAGGACTGTCACCTGCTACAACTTCGGGTCACCTCAAACAGCTTGCCGAGGCAAAATTGATCGCCTCGCGTAGAGAAGGGAATGTGATCTATTATCGCCTCTATAACCGTGTGCTGGTACGTGCATTTCAGGAGCTTGTTGCGGCTTTGAGTCATGAACACACGGTGCGGTTAGAGCGATTAGAGCAAGAGGTTTCCTCATAGTGTACGCGGTAAGCAAAGATAAGAGCCGTTTGTCAGGGCTTGGCCTGACAAACGGCTCTTATCTTTGCTCGCTTCTCGTTTCTCCTCTTGTACTGAACAATTATGCTTATGGTAGCAGAAGCATAAGAAGATGCAGGCTCTCTCTGTGACATAAGTGATGATCTCTGCTTATCGGTGATAGATGAGCGAGGAGGGAGTCCAAATATGTTTAGATGGAGAGATCGACTGATGAATCTGAAGTGTGACGGCGAAACGGCTATGGCGCAGGCGAATACGGAGAGTTCTGCGATAGATGGCGTCAGAAACGGACAAATATCTTCTCTACATAATGGTGAATTCCCTGAAAAACATGCCCTGTATCAAAATGATGGATGGCTTTATCATGCGATGTTTGAGCATGCCACAATTGGCATTGCGTATGCTGAACTGAATGGGCAGTTGGTGTTAGTGAATCGGCGCTATTGTGATATTGTGGGGTACACGCGTGAAGAGTTGCTGACGCGAGACTATCAGAGTATTACGCATCCGGATGATGTGGAGCTTAATGCGACATATTTGCAACAGGTGCTGGTGGGAGAGGCTCAGACGCATGGGATAGAGAAACGCTATATTCGCAAGGATGGGACGGTAGTATGGGCAAGCCTTTCGGTCACCGTTGTACATGCTCAAAGTAGCGAGCCAACGTATTTTATTGCTTTCATTGAGGACATTACCGAGCGCAAGCAGGCTGAGGAAGAACGGAACCAATTGTTAGCGCGTGAGCAGACGGCTTTGGCTGAAGCGGCGGCGCATGCCAGTCAGCTTGAAGCAACGTTTGATGCACTTGCTGATGGTGTAATTGTTTATGATAGAGAAGGGCATATTCAGCAGGTGAATGCTGCGGGGCGTGAGATACTTGGAATTGAGGCCCAACCTGACTATAGTGAGCATGTGTTACAAGAGCGTGTGTCGTTACTGGAAGAACGTCTTCCTCAATTTAGGGTGCTTGATGAGCAAGGCATACCGCTTGCGAAAGAGCAATGGCCAGTATTTCGTATTTTGAATGGCGAGATGCTGAAGGGGAAGAATGCGGCAGATATCATTTCACAGGCACTGGATGGACGCGAAATCCAATTGAGCATTACTGGGGCTCCTGTGCGTGATGGCAACGGACAGATTGTGGGGGCGGTAGCGATTATGCGCGATGTGACGGAACGGCGGCAGTTGGAGCGGCGTACCCATGAGGCGTTGAATGCCTTGTTGGCAATGGCGGAAGCCTTGATCGTGCCTGCATCTTATGGGGATGTTCAGGCACTGCTATCTGAGGATGAGAATATCCAGGAGAGCCATGTAGCGAAGCGATTGGCGGAGTTGACACGCGATGTGTTGAACTGTCAACGAGTGGGCATTACGACGATAGAGCCGGAGACGAGTGTGTTGCGAGCGAGGGCGGTAGTAGGTCTTTCGCCAGAGCAGGAGCAGCAATGGTGGGCGGAGCAAGAGCAGCAGGAGAGCCGCCTGAGTGAGAGTTCTGACCCCGAACTGGTGGCACGGTTGCAAGCGAATGAAGTCCTCCAGTTGGATATGACGCAGCTGCCGTTGAATGAATTGCCTAATCCCTACGGTATTCATTATATGCTGATCGTACCAATGTCTGTGGGCAATCAACTGGTGGGGCTTCTCTCGCTAGATAATGGTGGTGCCGATCAAGAATATACCTCTGAGGAGATGGGCCTGGCAGGAGCTGTGGGAACACTGGTGGGGTTGGTGATTGAGCGTGAACGGCTCTTGCGTGAACGCGCTGAGGCCCATGCCAACGAGCTTGCATTAGGTGAGGCCAACCGGAGAATGGATGAGTTTCTGGGAATTGCCTGCCACGAGTTGAAAACGCCTCTGGCAGCTATAAAGGGGAATGTACAACTGGCGGAACGTCGCATCAAACGTTTGACGAGTAACGCCAATGTGACCATTGATAAGATGCTACCTGACTTGCTAGAGAATGCCAATCGTCAGACGGACCGGCTCGCTCGTCTGGTGAACGATCTGTTGGATGTGTCACGTATTCAAGCGGGCAAACTGGAGATGCGTCCAGAGTTATCCAATCTGCTTGCTATAGTGAGGGATGTGGTGCGGGCAGAGCAACTGATTCATCCAACCCGCTCTATTTTGTTAGAATTGCCGCATCAGAAACATGTGCCAGTGCTGGTAGATGCCGACCGTATTGGGCAAGTATTGACGAATTACCTGACGAATGCCTTGAAATATTCGGCGGAGATCAGTTCTGTGCGGGCGACAGTGACGGTTGAGGATAAGGTGGCACGAGTGGCTGTGCGCGATAAAGGCCCAGGCATTCCTATGGAGGAGCAAAAGCGTATCTGGGAGCGCTTCCATCAGGTGGAAAGTATTGAGGTGCAGAGTGGATCGGGTGTTGGCCTTGGACTTGGGTTGTATATCAGTCGCACGATCATTGAAAGGCATCACGGCACGGTTGATGTAGAGAGTGTTCCTGGCCATGGAGCTACCTTCTGGTTTACGCTGCCAATAGTAGAGCAAAGTGAGGAGTAAATGTGGTACAATACATGAGATAGAAGCGTAATCTACTTTGTCCATTCTATGGCAAAAGGTAGGATCGCAAATTAGATACTGAGAGAGTTGGAGCATGAAGCTACGTAAGTTGGCTACCTTTGGTGGCATAACTCTAGGTGTTCTGGGAGCAGGATTAGCGATTCATACGTTTTTACCACAACGCTTTGCTATTGAAGCTCCATGGTATGAGGCAAAGAAGGAGCCTGTCCCCCGTTTGCATACCTCATCTTTGCCTGAAATAGATGTAGCGTTCTTGCGTTGTGGCAGTATTACGCTACCTGAAGCTATTGCGGTGCGCGGAGCTTCTCCTCTGGCATTGTGTGTCATTACCTATAGTGCGGTACTGGTGCGCCATCCTCAGGCGACGTTTGCCATCCTCAGGCGACGTTTTTATATGATACAGGGCTGTGTGCCAATATTTCCACGTATTTTGCGCATCAATCATTGTTTATACGCAAGCTGCTCGGTAGCTTTGAGCTTGAGCAATCGCTGAACAGCCATTTAACAGCCATGGGGATAGCACGTGAAGAGATCGCTTTTGCGTTGCTATCCCATTTGCATTGGGATCATGTGAGTGGCATACCTGAGCTTCCTGGAGTACCTTTGCGTGTCAATCGTGTGGAGTATGAGGCAGCGAAGTTGGGTCTCTTGGATGCACATAATGGCTTGGTGCGCCAGTTGATGGGTGATAATCCCATTGAATTGTTTGATTGTACTGGGCCACCGTATGAGGGCTTCCACGCTAGCTTTGACGTGTTTGGAGATGGCTCACTTGTGCTGGTGCCGTTGCCGGGACATACGGCGGGCAATACGGGTCTGTTTATTAATCGCTCGAATGGGCCACGCCTGCTCTTGTTGGGAGATGCAGCCTGGGTATCGCAGAATTATACGCGTCCGGCGACAATGCATCCTTTCCTGTGGAATATGTTTACCTGGGATGATGCGACGGCTCGACAAACTTTGATTGAACTGTATCATTTGGCTCGACGACATCCTGAAATTGCGCTGGTGGGAATGCACGATGCTGAGATGCAGGAAAGATTAATGGCTACGGAACGACCATAGCGAAACCTTAGAAGAAGAGAGAATATAGCGATGCAGGAGGGTGTGTGTGAACATAAATATAAAGGCTGCATCTGCTGATCGCCAGGGTCGACCTCTGCGGTTAGTACGCCTTCAGCAGAGGGCCGAGATGCAAAAGCTCTACGTGGCTAAGATGCCTCGCTGGCGTCATCCCCTGGTAGGGTGTGCAGCCAGTATACCTCTGGTGGCTTTAGGATTGGTAGCTTTTCTTCTGGCAAGGCAAATATTGTCTAACCTCTACTTCCCCGGTTCCTTCATATTTCTCTCGATCCTGGCAGTGGCCTTATTTTGGGGAGTGGGACCGGCCTTGTTCTCAGTTTTGCTCAGTACCCTGGGGTTGGATTATTTCTATGTTTCTCAGGCGACACAACTTACGATAGAAAATGGGTATGGATTCGTACAGCTTGCTCCTTTCATTGTAGCGGGAATTATTATCGCGATCATCACGGGGCAACGCGAGTCTGCACGCCGTCAGGCTCTTTTTGCGGAACGCATGGAGAGTGAGCGTGCAGAGGAGCTTGAACAACTGAATAGGCAGCTGGAGCAGGCGAATCAATTGAAGGATCAGTTTATTTCTATGTCATCACACGAGTTGAAGACGCCGATTACGACGATTCGTGGACTGGCTCAGGTGATGTTGCGCCGCTTGTCGAAGCAGGAGGAGTTGCCGAAGGACTTTGAGGAGGTGCGTACTGCTTTGGAGAAGATCGATGGGCAGACGTATCGTTTGACCTCTCTGGTGGATGAGTTATTGGTACTGAGTAGTATACGTGCCGGCAGGATTGAGTTACGCCTGAACCCATGTGATATACGGGAGGTATGTAGTAATGCTGTGGAGGAGCAGCATCAATTGACCGGACGGAAAATTGAGTTAGAGATGCCGGATACGCCTGTGACGGTAAGGGTTGATCGTG
>WNGR01000766.1_pt1 | contig 35975 bp, 30 predicted proteins | sample 5407581 | NCBI WGS metagenome assembly WNGR01 (sample SAMN13153383, study PRJNA577476) | soil metagenome | isolation source: 80 cm soil or saprolite under Garry oak tree replicate 2 | place: USA:California | collected 2016-06-15 | reverse complement strand
CTTCAGATACTGCACGGCGCCACGCACGTCCTGACCGGCGGCGTCGCCGAAATCGAGGCCGCTCATCAGATGGTGTGCCTCTTCCTCTTCCACCGTCGATTTGCCGCGATAGAGATCGGGCACCAGCGCGAGGTAGCCGGCCTGCGCGAGCCGGTCGGCCACGCCGCGAATCTGGTCGTTCAAACCCCACCACTCCTGAATCACGACGATGGCGGGCGCGCCATCCAGCTTCCGCGGCTTGGCCAGATAGCCCTGAACTTGCTGGCCGTCGGGACGGCTGAAGGTGATCATCGAACCGGGTGCCTGTTTCATTACTTGCTCCTTGAGGTAGACCGAATCGCTAGCATAGCGGATGCGTCCGTGCGCTTCAGCCACCCCCGCACCTTCACCAGATTTGCCCGGACCCGGCCTCGTCCCGCCGGTCAGATCGCCCCTTTCGGCCGGTGCTCATCCGTATCGACGCAGCACACCAGCACCTCCGCGTCTTCCTTGCTGAGACTCAGATAGACATGCCCGACCGAGCTGTCGAAATACAGGCTGTCGCCGGGCATCAGCTTGAAAGCCTTGCCGTTTTCGAAGCGCAGTTCCAGTTTGCCGCCCAGCAGAAAGACGAACTCTTCGCCCGAATGCCGGATGTACTCGGGAAAGTCCGACACGGCGCGCGCGTGAATGTGCGCGCGCATCGGCACCATTCGCTTGCCGGTGAGGTTGTTGGCGAGCATGCCGTACTCGTAGTTCGGCGTGTCGTAGATTTCCTGCTTGCCGGCGGGCGTGAACGACGGTTTCATCGCGCCGCCGGCTGGCTTGCGGCGCCGCCCGAAGATCGCGTCGAACTCCAGTTCCAGCGAGTGCGCGAGCGCCGCGAACTTGTCGTAGGTCAGCGCGATGTCGCCGCGCTCGGCCTTCGAGATCGTCGACACCGCAATGCCCGAGCGCTCCGACAGCTCGGTCAGCGTCAGCCCGCGCGCCTTGCGCGCCTGCCGCAAGTGCCCGCCCACCAGCTTGTGGTCGAGCGCGGGCGGCGCCTCATGCACCTCGTGCGCTTTCGCGTCCTGTTGCTCCATCACAGCCTTGACCATCTCGTTCACTTCCACGCTAAATTTTCTCGGATACGAGAATTTATTTTTTCTCGTATATGATAACTCACGTCGATTCCACCCCTTCTTGTGGGAAGCCTATTGTGTCCACGCTCGCACTCAGCAAGTCCGGCCTGACGAAAACTCACGTCATTACCGCCACGACGATCGGCACCGCGCTGGAGTTTTACGACTTCACGATCTACAGCTACTTTGCGATCCAGATCGGGCAGTTGTTCTTTCCGGAGGCATCGCCGGTCAATCAGTTCCTGCTGTCGATCGGCGTGTTCGGTGTCGGTTTCGTCGTGCGGCCGCTCGGCGGCATCGTGATCGGCGCCTATGCGGACCGCGCCGGCCGCAAGAAAGCGATGGTGCTCACCATCATGCTGATGGCGCTGAGTTGCGCGATGATCGCCTTCGCGCCGACTTACGCGGTGGCGGGGCTCGCCGCGCCGTTCATCGTGCTCGCGGCGCGTCTGATCCAGGGCTTTGCGGCGGGCGGCGAGTTCGGTCCCGGCACCACGCTGCTGGTCGAATACGCAACCGACAGCACACGCGCCTTCTTCGCCAGCTGGAACTTCGCGGCCACGGCGGCGGGGCTCGTGCTCGGCGCGCTGGCCGCAACGCTGGTCAACGGCTTGCTGCCGAAGCAGGCGGTACTCGAATGGGGCTGGCGCATTCCGTTTCTGCTCGGCATCGTCGCCGCGCCCGCCGGCATGCTGATCCGCAAGCGGCTCGAGGAAACGCTCGCCGAGCGCAAGCCCGGCGAAGCCCAGCCGCGAGGCGCGTTGAAGGCCGCGCTGACCACCCATTTGAAGCTGACGATCCTCGGCACGTTCGCCGAACTGGGCGGCTCGGTGTCCGTCTACATCACCGCGTTTTTTCTGCCGAGCCATGCGGTGCGCTCGCTGCATCTTTCGCCCACGGCTTCTGTCACGTCGGGCATCGTCAGCTCGCTCGTGCTGTTCGCCGCAGCGCCGTTCGCGGGTATTCTCGCGGACCGCTTCAGCCGCAAGCGCGTGCTGGTGACCTCGCGTGTCACCATGCTGCTGCTCGTCTATCCCGCGTTCGCGTTTCTCAGCGCGCATCCGTCTATCACGGCGCTGTGCATCGTGTCGGCGCTGCTCGCGGTGTTCGTCGCGGGGCAGATCGTGCCGGTGCTCGTGATGATCCCCGAACTGTTTCCGAAGCATGTCCGAGCGACGGGGATTGCGTTGACGTATGTCGTGAGCGCATCGTTCTTCGGCGGCTTCTCGCCTTTTATTGCAAGCTGGCTGGTCGCGCAAACCGGCAATCCGCTCGCGCCGGCCTGGTACGTCGCCGCCGCGTGCGCCATTTCGCTGGTGCCGGTAATCTGGCTGAGGGACCGTACCGGCGAAGCGCTCGCCTGATGAATCGAGGATGCAATGAGTCACAACAATGAGTTGGTCGGCCGCAGCGCGGTCGAACTGCGCCGCATGATCGGCGCGAAAGAGATTTCGCCGGTGGAGTTGCTCGAGGCGTGCATCGAGCGCATTGAAGCGGTCAATCCCGCGGTGAACGCGGTTACCGCGACGGATTTTCCCGCTGCACGACAAGCCGCGAAGCGCGCCGAAAAGCAGGTGCTCGACGGCGAAACGCTCGGCCTGCTGCACGGCTTGCCGCTCGGCGTGAAGGATCTTGAGAATACAGCCGGACTGCTCACGACCTACGGCTCGCCGATGTCGCGCGGCAACGTGCCGGCACAGGACGTGGTGCTGGTCGAACGGCTGCGCGCCGCCGGCGCGATCGTCACCGCGAAGACCAACGTGCCGGAACTCGGCGCGGGCGCGAACACGCGCAATCCGGTGTGGGGCGCGACCGGCAATCCGTTCAATACCGCGTTGAACGCGGGCGGTTCGTCCGGCGGCTCGGCGGCGGCGCTCGCGTGCGACATGCTGCCGGTCTGCACCGGCTCGGACACCGGCGGATCGCTGCGTATTCCCGCATCGAAATGCGGCGTGGTGGGCTTTCGTCCGACGCCCGGACTCGTGCCGAATTCGCGCAAGCTGTTGGGCTGGACGCCGATCTCGGTAGTGGGGCCGATGGGCCGCACCGTCGCTGAAGCGTGTCTGCAACTTGCGGCGACCGCCGGCATGTCCGCGGGCGATCCGTTGAGCTTTCCCGTCGATCCGCTTAGCTTCGCGATACCGGCCGATATCGACCTCGGCACGCTGCGCGTCGGCTGGACCGAAGACTTCGGCAGTTGCGACGTGGACGACGAGATTCGCCGACTGTTCCGCGAACGCATCGCGCTGATCGCGCCGTCGTTCCGCTCATGCGACGCGGTGAGCTTCGATCTCGGCGACGTGCACCGCTGCTTCGACGTGATTCGCGCCGAGAGTTTCGTCGCCGGTCTGCACGACGCCTACACGCGCGATCCGAATCAGCTCGGCCCGAACACGCGCTCGAACTACGAACTGGGCGCGGCCATGAGTCTCGCCGACAGCGCATGGGCGCAAGCCGAGCAGACGCGCATCTTCAAACGCTTCCAAAGCGCGTTCGAGCAATACGACGTGATCCTCTCGCCGACCACGCCGGTTTCACCGTTTCCGTGGCAGCAGTTGTATGCGGCGCAAGTCGGCGGACGCGAGCAGGACAACTATTACCGCTGGCTCGCGCTGACCTACGTCGTCACGCTGACAACGCATCCCGCACTGTCGCTGCCGTGCGGCGTCGACCACGCGGGCATGCCGTTCGGCTTGCAGATCGTCGGACCGTTTCATGGCGACCGCAAGACGCTCGCCGTCGCGCATGCAATGGAGCAGGTCTTCGATCAGTCGCCCGTGCTGCGGCGCCCGCGCCCCGATCTGTCGAAGCTCGCGCAACCGAATCCGTCGCTGAAGTCGATCGTGACTTCGCCGCCTCTTTTCAACGAGTCCGGCGCAAAAGGCGCCGGAACTTCAACGGTATAAAACCATGTCGAACGAAATCAAAGGTCTGAAAACGAATGCGCGCATGACGCGGTGTGATCCGCAACGCGTGAGCTCATGACCAGAATGAAATTCGACACCGTCGTACTCGGCGCAGGCATTGTTGGCGTGTGCGTCGCCGTGCATCTACAGAAACGCGGCCGCCAGGTCGCGCTGGTCGATCGCAAGCTGCCCGGCAACGAGACTTCGTTCGGCAACGCCGGGCTGATCCAGCGCGAAGGCGTCTATCCGTATGCATTTCCACGCGGACTCGGCACCTTGCTTCGCTATGCGCGCAACCAGTCGCCGGACGTTCGCTACCATGCCGATGCGATGCTGCAAGCCGCACCGTTCCTGTGGCAATACTGGCGCAATTCACATCCGGCGACGCACGCCGCTATCGCGAAGTCGTACTCGACGCTGATCGAACACTGCGTGAGCGAGCACCGCGCGTTGGCCGCCGATGCCGGGGCAAGCGCGTTATTGCGGCCAATCGGCTGGATGAAGGTGTTTCGCACCGAAGCCGTGCGGGACGCGGAAACGAGGCTCGTTGAACAGTGGCATCGGGAATATGGCGTCGCGTTCGATTCGCTCGACGCCGCCCGGCTGCAACAGATGGAACCCGATCTCGACAAGGCCTTGCTCGGCGGCTTGCGCTACACGGCTTCGGATTCGGTGAGCGACCCGCATGCGCTCGTCACCGCGTACGCCAGGCATTTCGAGGCGCTGGGTGGGCGGTTTTTCATTGGCGATGCGAGTTCGCTTCGCGATGGTTGGGAGGTCGAAACAAACGACGGCGTGATCGCGGCTTCGTCAGCGGTGGTCGCGTTGGGTCCGTGGTCGGATCGCGTGAGTTCGCGGCTCGGTTACCGTCTGCCGCTTGGCGTCAAGCGCGGCTACCACATGCACTATGCGCCGCAGGCGGAGGCCCGTCTGAATCATCCGGTGCTGGACGTCGAGAAGGGCTATCTGCTGGCGCCCATGGCAAAAGGCATTCGCCTGACCACCGGCGCGGAAATCGCGCGCTGCGATGCGCCGAAGACCCCGACGCAACTCGCCGCGGTCGAGCCGATTGCGCGCACGCTGTTTCCATTGGGCAAGCGTCTCGACGACGAAGCCTGGATGGGGCGCCGCCCTTGCACACCCGACATGATGCCGATCATCGGACCCGCGCGGCATCACAGGGACTTGTGGTTCGCGTTCGGCCATGCGCACCACGGGCTGACGTTAGGGCCAGTCACGGGCCGGTTGATCGCGGAGATGATGACCGGGGAAGAGACTTTGGTCGACGCGCGGCCGTTCAGGGTGGATCGGTTTTAGAAACACGATTCACGAACTGCTGCCGTAAAGCGGCAAAACCCTCGCTTCGAGCATCGCGATCGCCTGGATCGCCAGTTGCGAAAGCGTGTGCTTGCTGCTTGTCGCAACCGCAAGCCGGCTATACAGCGTCGGCTCGGTAATGCGAACCACGCGAAAGCGCCGCTTGAGCGCGTCGCTGGCCGTGGCGTTGAGCGACAGCACCGCATAGCCGATGCCTTCGCTGACGAGATCGAGAATCGACGTGACCGCGTCCACCTCCAGTTCGATCCGCAGCCTGACGCCCTGCTCCGCCGCCGCCGATTCCACCATGCGCCGGATCGCGTGCATGCGGCCGGGAATCACGAGCGGATAACGCGTGATTTCCCGCAACGGGATCGTCGCTAAAGGCGCGCGCGCCGGCTCGCCGTGCGTGGCGCCGTCCGCGCCTTTGTTCGCGCCATCGTCCGCGCCGATCAGGAACAGTTCCTCGGTGAAGACCGTTCGCTTGTCGATCAACGGCGTATCGAACGTGTCGTACAGAACCGCCACGTCAACCCGCCCCATCATCAGCCATTCGATCAGATAGGTCGACAAGCCTTGCGCCACCGAAATGGTCGCGCCGGGAAACGACGTGCGAAAACCCCGCACCAGTTCATGCGTGGCGACCCTCGCAAAACTTGGCGTGATGCCAATGGCGAAATGGCCGCCGGGCGCGCCGTGCAACTCGTCCAGATCCTGCGAAGCGCGCTGCACCTGCTGCAAGATGCCCTTGGCATGCGCGAGCATCCGCTGACCGGCGGGCGTCAACGTCACCCCACGACCGTTGCGTTCGAGCAGCGTGTGCCGCAATTCCACTTCCAGATGCCGCACGAGCCGGCTCAAGGCCGGCTGATTCGTGTCGAGCGTAATCGCGGCGCGCGTAAAGCTGCCGAGTTCGGCGACATGAACGAAGGCCTCGAGTTGCTTCAGGTCCATTTTGCGTGAGCCATACGAAATTTACATATCAGCTAGTTGGCTATGGCGATTGTAGCGAGCCATGCGCGCGGCCACAATGCGTACAACCACAGAAAGCCGCGCACTGCGGCAATGACATCGAGACGACGCTCATGAAATCCTGCTTGCCGCCCGATCCCCATCCCGTTCGACCCGTCCAGCGCCTGCCCGCCGATGCCTGCGACGCGCACTGCCACGTTTTCGGCCCCGCCGAAATCTTTCCGTACGCGCCGGACCGCAGCTACACGCCGCCCGACGCGCCTTTCGAGCGCCTTGTCGCGCTGCACGATTTTCTCGGCGCGAGCCGCGGCGTGATCGTGCAGGCAAGCTGCCACGGCACCGACAACACAGCGATGCTCGATGCGATCGCACGCGGCAAGGGGCGCTATCGCGGCGTCGCGATCGTCGACGGCGACGTCACCGACGAACAATTGGCTGATCTCGACGCGCGCGGCGTGCGCGGCGTGCGCTTCAATTTCGTCGCACATCTGGGCGGCGCGCCCGATCTCGACGTATTCGACCGCGTGCTCGAACGTATCGAGCGGCTCGGCTGGCATGTCGTACTGCACCTCGACGCACAGGACATTCTGCAATACGCCGAGCGGATCGCGCGTATCAAGGTGCCGTTCGTGATCGATCACATGGGCCGCGTACGCGCCGAAGCCGGCGTCGATCAGCAGCCGTTCCGCCAGCTTCTGGAACTGATGCGCAATCCGCTCGCATGGGTCAAAGTGTGCGGAGCCGAGCGCGTGTCCGCAGGCCGCCGTCCGTTCGACGACGCGATCCCTTTCGCGCGCACGCTGATCGAAGCCGCCCCCGACCGCGTGCTGTGGGGCACCGACTGGCCGCATCCGAACATCAGCAAGGACATGCCGAACGACGGCGAACTGGTGGATTTGCTGTTCCGCTTCTGTCCGGACGCGGCGCTGCGCGAACAACTGCTCGTCACGAATCCGGCACGGCTTTACGGTTTCTGAGCGAACTGCTCGCCGGACTGTTCTCCGGACTGTTCCCTTTACTCACTTTTGAACTGCCACATCAAGAATGGCGGTCAGGCGGAAATCCGGAATGACCGGCTTTCCGCTCACCATTCAAATCAGGAGACAACGATGAACGATATCCATCGCCACGCGGCCGCTTCGGCCGATTCAGGTGCGGCGCCATGACCGACAGTGCCGTCATGACTCCCGCCGCGCGCAGTTCGAAGAAACCGTTCTATCGCTCGCTGTATTTCCACGTGATCGTCGCCATTCTTCTCGGCGTGCTGCTCGGCCATTTCATGCCGACGCTCGCCGTGCAGATGAAACCGCTCGGCGACGCGTTCATCAAGCTCGTCAAGATGGTGATCGGCCCGATCATCTTCTGCACCGTCGTCACCGGCATGGCCGGCATGGGCGACATGAAGAAGGTCGGGCGTGTCGGCGGCAAGGCGCTGTTGTATTTCGAAATCGTATCGACGCTGTCGCTCGTGATCGGACTCGTGGCCGGGCATCTGTTTCATCCCGGCACCGGCTTCAATCTGAATCCCGCCACGATCGATACCAAAGCGCTCGCCGCCTACACCACCGCCGCGCATAATCAGAACACGGTCGAGTTTCTGATGCGCATCATTCCCGACACCGTAGTGAGCGCATTTTCGACCGGCAACGTGCTGCAGATCCTGCTGATCTCGGTGCTGTTCGGCGCGGCGCTCGCGGCCATGGGAGAACACGGCCGGCCGCTGGTGCGCATGTTCGATCACTTTGCGCAGACATTCTTCGGCATCGTCCACATCATCATGAAGGTCGCGGCGATCGGCGCGTTTGGCTCGATCGCGTTCACGATCGGCACCTACGGCATCGGCGCCGTGGTGCCTTTGCTGAAACTGATCGGCACGTTCTATCTGACGCTCGCCTTCTTCGTGCTGGTGGTGCTCGGCATCATTTCGCGGCTGCTCGGCTTCAGCATCCTGCGCTTTCTGAGCTATATCCGCGAGGAAATCCTGATCGTGCTCGGCACGAGTTCGTCCGAGGCCGCGCTGCCGCAGATGCTCGAAAAACTCGAACGGCTCGGCTGTTCGAAATCGGTGGTGGGTCTCGTGATTCCAGCCGGCTATTCGTTCAACCTCGACGGCACCAACATCTATCTGACGATGGCCGTGCTGTTCATCGCGCAGGCATTCAACATCGAACTCAGCCTCACACAGCAATTGACGCTCGTGGGCGTCGCGATGCTGACGTCGAAAGGCGCGAGCGGCGTGGCCGGCGCGGCCTTCGTGATGCTGACCTCGACGCTGCTGGTGTTCCCGATCATTCCCGTGTCCGGCATGGTGCTGATTCTCGGCATTCACCGCTTCATGGGGACGGGGCTCGCGATTGCCAACACCATCGGCAACGGTGTCGCCACCTTGGTGGTGTCAGCGTGGGAGCACGAGCTCGACCGTTCGAAACTGAACGCAGCCATGTCTCGCCGGCGCGTGGACTGAACGGCTGGCAGGCAAGAAAACCCCGCGTGTTCTGCTGTCTGCGTGCGCCAAAGCGCACGCAGCGGGAGCCGCTCGCGCATAAAACTACAAACTGGTCTGGAGATCAAAACAGCATGTTGGAAAAAAACAGCGGGGCCCGCAGACTCCCGAAACTCAACGCTGCCTGCCTGGGCGTGGGATTGCTCGCGGCAAGCGGGCTCGTCGCACCAGCCGCGTACGCCGACGATTCGCAGGCCGCAGCCGGCGCAGCGTCGATGTCCACCTCTTCCGTGCAACTGTATGGATTGATCGGTATGTATATCGACAGTTCGAAACTGAGCACCACGCGAGCAAGCACGGTACAGCTAGGCGGCGGCGGGATGACAACATCGTTCTGGGGCCTGCGCGGCCGCGAGGACATCGGCGGCGGCAATGCGGTGATCTTCGCGCTCGAAAGTTTTTTCAGACCGAACACAGGACAGATGGGACGCAATACGACCGATGGCCTGTTCTCGCGCAACGCCTATGTCGGGCTGACTGGCGCATACGGCACGTTCAAGTTCGGTGAGCAAACCAATCCGACGTATATCAATCAGCAACTCGTCAACCCGTTCGGCTCGTCGGTGGTGTTCTCGCCGTTGATCGTGCAGTCGTACACGGCGAGCTACAACAATACGCAAATCGGCGACACCGTTTGGGCAAACGCCATCGAGTATGTTTCGCCTAACTATGCCGGATTCACCGGAACGGCGATCTACGGCGTCAGCAGCACGACCGGACATCAGGGCCGCGACAACATCGGTCTGCATCTGACCTACGCAAAGGGACCGTTGACCGCCGTGTTCTCGGCGCAGCGCGTGCAAACGGCGGCGGTCGCGCCGTCGACCGGACAGGATCTGTACCTCGTCGGCGCCGCGTACGACTTCAAGTTGCTCAAGCTGTATGGGGCCGCGCAGATGACCAGCAACGACAACGTCGAGACCGGCTCGCATACGTATGAACTCGGCGTTTCGGTGCCGCTGTCGCCGTCGAACGTGATCCTCGCCGAATGGGCGCGCACGAAGAAGAGCGCGCCGCTCGACCGCAGCACCGTGCGCAATACCGCCTCCATCGCGTACGACTATATTCTGTCGAAGCGCACGTATGTGTATGTGGTCTACTCCTATGACAAGCTGACGGCCAATCCGTCGGGGAGTACATACGGGGTCGGCATGCAGCATACGTTCTGACGTCGAACGGATATTGGATTGCCGATGCGGTATTGCCGCGCCCACGAGGCGCGGCAATACCGCCTTTTGCATTTCAGCGGCGTAATCACGCGCACTGCTACGCCAGCGCCGTCTTTCCCTGCTCCGGCGGCTGCGCGTAATCCTCGCCGTCGATGTCATAGCCCGACGGTTCCCAGCGGATCGCCAGCAGCACGAGCAGCGAAGTCAACGGTGCGATGGCAATCAGCCAGAACACCTTCGTGCCGAATGCCGCCGCCAGAACCGGGAACAGAAAGAGCGACACGGTCGAAGCGGAACGCACCAGCGTCTGGTTGAAGCCCACGCCGATTCCACGCAGCGAGGTCGGATAGCTTAGCGACGCATAGGTCATTGAATGCGAGCCTGGTCCGAAACCTTGCCCGAAGAGGTAACCGCCAAGCAGCAGGATCGCGACCACGACGAGCGCGCCGCTGCCCGGCTTGCCGATCAAGGCGAGTCCGATCAGCGAGACGAATTGCAGCGCGTGCCCGAGCACCGTCATCTTCCACGCTCCGACCGTCGGCGCGGTACGCACGCCGATCAAGCCGCCGACGAATGCGAACGCCAGATTCAGCGCCAGCGCCGCGACGATCGTCGTCAGTGGGCCTTGGTGAAAGAAGCTGGTGATGATCACCGGCAAACCGAAAATGATGGCGTTATAGCCGAACGACGAAGCGCTGCCGATCACCGCGGCGAGAATCGTGCGACGGCGATACGTGGCGTTGAAGAGCACCCCGTAGTTGCGCCACGATGCGGCGCGCGGCGCCTTGACCGGCGCCTCACTGCGCTCGACGACCGCGTCGACGCCATACGAGCGTTTCAGGATGCGCGCCGCTTCTTCGAGATCGCCCTGATTCGCGGCCCACACCGGCGATTCACTGATATAGCGGCTGCGCACGAGAATGATCGCGATGGCCGGCACCGCGCCGAATGCGAGCGTCAGGCGCCACAGCCAACCCAACTGATGCTCGGGCAAAATCGCATACAGCCCAAGTATCAGCAGATAGCAGGTGCTCGTGGCCGCGTACCATGCGGGGCACCATGAGGCCACGCTGGCCGCCTTGTTCCCCTTGCCCGCCACGCGCGAGAACTCCGCGAGAAAAGCCATCGCCACCGGCAGATCGAGACCGACGCCGAAGCCCATCAGAAACCGCGCGCCGCCGAGCACCCACGCATTCGGTGCGAGACCGGCGGCGATGGCCGCAACTACGAAGAACAGCATGTCGGCCATGAAGACGCGATAACGGCCGATGCGGTCGGTCAGATAGCCGCCGAACAACGCGCCGAGAATCGCACCGAACGTGATCGCCGAGGAGACGAATCCCACCTGAACCGGCGAGAGCGCGAACTGGCGCGCAATGTCCTTGATGCCGTAGGCGAGCGACGTCAGGTCGTACGCATCGAGAAAGACGCCGCCCAGCGCGATCGCGATCACGACGCGTGCATTGCTGCCTTTCGCAGCGCCTGCATTGACGATGCGCGAAACATCCTGCGCGCTGCGGATGACGGCGGGACGCGCCGCGCTGTCCGCAAGCGCTTGCGGGTCCGCGGCGGTGGACGGAAAAGCAACGGTGGACATGATCTCGGCTTCGCATGAATGGCTGAAGCGTTTCATGGTAGCCATGCGATTCACGGCGGCAAAACGACGAATTCAGATATGCAAATCGCGATGCGTGGGTTTTTGTTGCCGACTATCCGCAACTTACTGTGTCGGTCAAGGAAATCGACAGCGAGCCTTGATGGGGGACGTCCCCTTACTCCGCCGGTGACTCTGACATGAAGGAAAACAGACGCGCGGCCTCCGGCGCCAGCACGGTCGAGTTGCTCACGCCGACCCATAAAGTTCTCGTCGCCCATGCATCCGACAAGCCGACCATGCGCAGGCCCGCCGCCACGAGTTCCTGTCTCACCGCCGCGCGAGGAAGAATGCCGATACCCAGTCCGGCTTCGATCATCCGGCAAATACACCTGTATGCGTAATTTCAGAGGGTGCCCGGCGGCGAGCGCGGCGCCGGCACATTGTCGGCAAATACGCCGAGATCCGCTTTCCCTGAATGGATGGCTTCCACGATCTGCGCGCTCAGGCGCTCTTCGAGACTGACCTTGATGCCCCGATTCGCGTCGAGGAATCGCCCAAGATCGGCCGGCAGGAATTGAATGATCGCGGACGTATTCGCCCAGACGCGAACATGGCCCCGCACGCCGATGGCGTAATCGCTCATCTCGTTGGCCATGCTATTGACCTGATCGAGCACCCGGCTCGCATGCTCCTGCAAACCCCGCCACGCCGCGGTCAACTCCACGCCTCTGGCGCGCCGGATCAGCAGCGTGAAATCCGTTACGCTTTCAAGCTCGGCAATGCGCTTGCTGATCGCGGAAAGCGTCAACTGACCATGTTCAGCGGCTTTCGTGAGGCTTCCGTATTCCGCGACGAGCAGGAAAACCCGCAACGAATGCAGGTCGAAGTGAATGGGATTGACCATGATCGATTCCGGCAATTGAAGACCGGCGGCATCGTATCAAGTCGATGCACGCGGCGCGCGAGACCCGCTTTCGTGTTCTCTTTTTTCGGGAGCAGTCTACTCCCTGGCAGAAGCGGGTCGCTCACGCGGCGTCGATCAGTTCCGATATCTCGATCAGATTGAGGTCAGGGTCCCTCACGTACACGGAGCGGATTTTTTGCGTGGCGCCGGTTCGTTCGACAGGTCCTTCGATGATGGGCCACTGCACGCGCTTCAAATGCGCAATGACCTCGTCGAGCGGCACGGATGCAATGAAGCACAGGTCCAGCGAGCCCGGCACCGGCAAATGCGCCTTCGGCTCGAACTCGGACCCGCGGACGTGCAGATTGATCTTCTGATTGCCGAAACGAAATGCGAGCCGGCCGGCTCCGAAGGTTTCGAGCTTCATTTGCATGACTTCCGTATAGAAGCGCCGGGTCGCTTCCGGGTCGATGCAAGTGAGAACAAGATGGTCGAGATGATCGATCAACGGCATATCAGACTCCTTGTTGCGAGAAAGCGCGCTGCTTGGGAATGCCGTCGGCCGCCGCCACGGGCATCGAGCGCCGCGAGCGTGTTCCTGGCTTCGGTATCGACGAATCGTGCTTCGTTCTGAAACCCGTCACGCGTTGCCACTTCCTGAATGTACAGCCGTTTCCTTGCTTGCGACATGCCGGGTCTCCGTTGAACAACCCCAGGCTGTCTATCTTGAGGCATTTTTCGGACCGTGATAATCGTTCGATTTTCAAGCATGCTTTCCCGCCTGGAAAGGACGTTTGTCTGTTAAGCGACTCAAGCTCTCGCGGATCGCTTGATCAAGAGCCTCGCCGCATTCGAACGAGATGATCCGCGAAATGTGGTCACGCCGCGATCTCGGTAGCTTCCGACATGCACGACCCGGCTCAGCGCCTCTCGTACTCGTCATGCCGACGCCACCACACGCCCGTCTCGTTGCGCCCGAGCGGAGCGCGATCGAGCCATTGGTACATGCCCCATAGCCCGTCCAAACCGCGCGCATAAGTGGAATACGTGTGGTAGACAACACCGTCCTCGAGCACGAATGCGCTCATGCCGGGCCGGTCGCGTGAATACGTGGGCGCGTCGGTGCCGCAGGTGGCCGCGAACTGAACGACGGGCTCCGGCGCCGGGGTCGCATCCATCGCATGCCCGCCGCGCTGATAGTTGTATTCGACGCCCCCTTCGCGCTGCTGCGCCTCGGTGAATGAAACGTTGATGTCGAAGTTGAAGTCGCTGTCGTGCGAAGACGCCCACGGAAACGTCCATCCCATCCGCTGTTTGTACGCCTGCAGCTTCGCGAGCGGCGCGCGCGAGACCGCCGAAAGCGCGACGTCGTGATTCGCGAGGTGAACGGCGAGGCCGTCGAATCCGTCCGCAATGGCCGAGCACGACGGGCACCCCGCCGTGTAGTCCGGCCCGAACATGAAGTGATAGACAAGCAGCTGCGAGCGTCCTCTGAAAAGATCCGCCAGCGAGGCGCTCCCTTCGTCGGTCTCGAAGCGATACGCCTTGTCGACCCGCACCCACGGTAATTGCTGACGCCGCCGCGCCAGTTCATCGTTTTGCCGCGTCAGCGCCTTTTCCGCTTCGAGCAGTTCGAGCCGCGCTGCCAGCCACTCGTCTCGTGTCCCGGTGATGTGTTTCGTCGTCATGCGTCTCTCCTTAATGTCCTTCGCCGTTCGCTCGGTGCTCGCTACGAAGTGCCGGTTGGTGGACGTGATAGATTAGTCCCGGGCCTCGGACGGTGGGAGTGACAAGTGTGGCGGGATTCGAATAGACCATGGACTCGCTAGTCACGGCCGCGGCGCGCGCGCTCGCCGCGGGCGATCCGCTCGGCGCGCTGAACCGGGTTGCCTTGCGCGACGACGCGCCCGCGCTCGCCCTGCGGGGCATCGCGATGGCGCAGCTCGGCGATCTCGTTCGGGCGAGGGCGCTGGTACGACGCGCGGCGCGCGCCTTCGGTGCGAAAGAGCCGGTATCGCGGGCGAGATGTGTCGTTGCGGAAGCCGAGATCGCGCTCGTTTCGCGTGACCTGGGCTGGCCCGCCAAAGCGCTGGACGCAGCGCGCGTAACGCTCGAAGCGCACGGCGACCGCGTGAACGCCGCGCATGCGCGGTATCTGGAAGTCCGGCGTCTTCTGCTGATCGGTCGTCTCGACGACGCCGAGCGTGCGCTCGCTGGGCTCGATCCCGAGCCCTTCCCGCCCGCGTTGAGAGCCGCCCACGAACTGGTCGTGGCGGGGATCGCGATGCGGCGCATCCAGACGAAGGCGGCGCGCGCCGCACTCGCCCGCGCCGGGCAGGCTGCGCGCCGGGCAGGTATTCCCGCGCTAACGGCGGAAGTCGAAAGCGCATCGCTCGTCCTGAACACGCCAGCCGCGCGCCTGATAGCGCGGGGTGAAGAACGACCGCTGCTGCTCGACGAAGTCGAAGTGTTACTCGCGTCGAAAGCGCTCGTCGTGGACGCGTGCCGGCACGTCGTGCGCCATGCGGACGCGGTGGTCTCACTGGCAAGTCGTCCGGTGCTGTTCGTGCTCGCCCGCGCGCTGGCCGAAGCATGGCCGGCAGACGTGTCGCGGGACACGCTCGTCGCCCGCGCATTCAGGGCGAAGCTCGCCGATGAATCGCATCGCGCGCGCTTGCGGGTCGAGCTCGGGCGGCTGCGCTCGGTGCTTCGCACGGTGGCCGGTGTAAGCGCGACGAAGCGAGGATTCGCATTGGTGCCGCGCCACGCGCGCGAGGTCGTCGTGCTGGCGCGGCCAGTGGAGGACAAAAATGCGGCGATGCTGGCCTTGCTCGCCGATGGTGAATCGTGGTCGAGCTCGGCGCTCGCGCTTGCGCTCGGCGCCAGCCAGCGCACCGCGCAACGGGCACTCGATTCGCTCGCGGCAGCGGGCAAGGTGCAGTCGTTTGGCCGGGGGCGCGCGTGTCGGTGGATGACGCCGCCCATGCCGGGATTCACGACGACCTTGTTACTCCCCGCTCCGTTGCCGGGCGATTAGGATGGCCACATGAATCGCTCCCTAACCGTCGACCAGAATGAAACCATGAACCGATCCGCAGCCGAAATTGTGAATGAGTACGGCCCCTTTCCGGGCGTCGAAAGCGTGCATGGCGTCACGTATGACGGTCAGCACGTGTGGTTTGCTACCGGCGACAAGCTGAACGCCCTCGACCCGGCGAGCGGCAAAACGGTGCGCTCGCTCGACGTCGCCGCGCACGCGGGAACGGCCTTCGACGGCGAGCATCTGTTTCAGATCGCCGAGAGCCGCATCCAGAAGATCGATCCGGCGACCGGCCGCGTGCTCGCCACGATCCCGGCGCCCGGCGGCGGCGGTGACTCCGGGCTCGCGTGGGCCGAAGGGACGCTTTGGGTGGGGCAGTACCGCGAGCGCAAAATCCATCAAGTCGATCCCGAGACAGGGGAGGTTCTTCGTACGATCGAGTCGAACCGTTTCGTCACCGGCGTCACGTGGGTCGATGGAGAACTTTGGCACGGCACCTGGGAAGGTGACGAGAGCGAATTGCGGCGAATCGATCCGCGTACCGGAGAGGTCCAGGAAAAAATTCAGATGCCGGCTGGCGTAGGCATATCGGGGCTCGAGTCCGATGGCGGCGATCAGTTCTTCTGCGGTGGCGGAAACAGCGGGAAGCTGAGAGCCGTTCGCCGGCCAGGACGAGGCGCTGGGGCAGGCAGTGGGTCGGGAAGTTCGGTCGGGTCCAGGAGCAAGTAATCACCGGAGCGCCGGTCACGCTATTTTTCGCGCTCCCGTCCCGGCAAGTCCTGCAGCAAGTTCATGAACGCCCGCACCTTGGCGCTCAGCAGGCGGCGCGAATGGTAGAGCGCCCAGATCTCGACCGGCGGCCCATCCTCGGTGCCCCAGCGGACGAGCCGCCCGGTCGACACGTCCTGCTCCACCAGCAATCTGGGCAACAGCGCCACGCCCACGCCCTCAAGCACCGCGTCACGCATCATCAGCAGCGATGACAGCCGCAGCACCGGCATCGGCGCAAGCGCCCTCACGCCACCGCCTTCCACCCGCATGTTCCAGATCGCGCCGGACGCCGCGGCAGCGGGCATGACCGCGGGCACCGGCAACGCGGCAGTATCGCTTGCAGGCATCGACGGTATCGGCATGGTCGGCGCCGCGACCACGAATCGCTCATCGCCCAGAATGCGCCGTCCCACGAGCTGCTCGTCACGCGACGGATTGATGCGGATAACGAGGTCGTAGCCATCCTCCACCGGGTCGACGACACGGTCTTCCACAATGACCTCGAGTTCGACCTGCGGATAGGCCAGCGCAAAACGCGTCGCGATCCGGGCCAGCATCACATGCGAGAAAACGACCGGCGCACTGATACGCAAGCGCCCGCGCGGCAACGGCGCGCGCGACGCCACCGCCTCACCCGCCTCCTGAATCTCCGCCATGAGCCCCCGCGTGCGCTCGTGCAGCACGAGTCCTTCTTCTGTGAGCCGCAGTCTGCGCGAGCCCCGCTCGATCAGCCTCACGCCGAGTTCTTCCTCCAGTTCCGCCACGCGCCGCGACAGCGTGGCCTTGGGGCGCTCGAGTGCCCGGCTGGCCGGCCCAAAGCCGCCATAGAGCGCAACCGCATTGAAATCGGCGAGCGAGGTCAAATCCATGATCGTTCCAAAAATGAGACGAGATGTCTTGATTCTGGCACTTTCTGCCGATCTGTGGAACGACTATCGTGTGTCTGACGGGCTGATTCCAGTCCATCCACATCCAAGGAGAAAGTCATGGCAATCCTCGTAACCGGCAGCACAGGCGTAGTCGGTAAGCAAGTCCTCGAACATCTCGGCGGCAGCGGCGCGCAAGTGCGCGCGCTGACCCGCACGCCGGAGAAAGCTCAGTTCCCTGACGGCGTCACGGCGGTCAAGGGCGACCTGTCCGACCTCGACGGACTGCGCCGCGCGATGAGCGGCGTCAGCACGCTGTTCCTGCTGGCGCCCAACGCCGCGGACGAACTGACGCAGGCGTTGCAAACCCTGAGCGTGGCGCGGGAAGCCGGCGTGAAAGGCATCGTCTATCTTTCTGTTTTCAAGGGCGCTGATTACGTCGACGTGCCGCACTTCACCGGCAAGCACACGGTCGAGCGCATGATCGAACACTGCGACCTCCCGGCGACGGTGCTGCGCCCCGCGTATTTCATTCAGAACGACGTCCGCCAGAAAGAGCCGCTGCTTACGCATGGCGTGTACGGCATGCCGATAGGGGCCAAAGGCATTTCCATGGTCGACGTCCGCGATATCGGCGAGGCGGTCGCGCGTGAACTTCTGCGCCGCGAACGCGCCGCCAACCCGCTCCCCCGAGAAACGTATGAACTCGTCGGACCTGACGCAATGACTTCGGAGACCGTTGCTTCCATCTGGGCCGAGTTACTGGGAAGTCCGGTGCGTTACGGCGGCGACGATCTCGACGTCCTCGAGCAGCGTCTCAAGTCGGTCGCGCCGGGTTGGCTGGCTTACGACATGCGCCTGATGATGAGCCGCTATCAGCAGGACGGGGCCGTCGCGTCGAAAGCGGAGGTGGAACGCTTCGCCACGCTGCTGGGGCGGCAGCCGAGATCCTATCGCGAGTTCGCAGTCGACATGGCTGCGGCATGGACGAAGGGTTGATTGGACATTCAACGGTCGAACACCGTCCCGCCGACGGTGTTCGCTCCCTGCGATTACAGCGCCGGGGTCTGTTTGAACAGACAAATAGTTTCAGGTAAGGGGAAACCCGTATAATTGTTTCCAAGAGGTCAGACAACTAGAGGACGCTAGTCGTCAAGACCCTGGCCCGCGCCCTGCCGCGCAGCGTCGACCCTGAAAAGCCAATTTCCCTTAGATCCGTGAATCCGACTGCGACTGCCCTGCCTTTCCGAAACGCCCTCTTCGCGATGCTCGGCATCGGTCTCGTCAATATGCTGGTCGCACTGGATCAAACAGTCGTCAGCACCGCGTTGCCCTCGATCGTCGCCGAGCTGCACGGCTTCGAGTATTACGCATGGATCGCCAGCGCGTATCTGCTGGCGTCGGTGGTGACGGTCCCGGTATTCGGCCGGCTCGGCGACTACTTCGGCCGCAAGCGTTTCGTGATCGCCGCGGTCATCACTTTCACGGTGGCGTCGGTGCTCTGCGGCGTCGCGAACGACATGCTGTTTCTTGTGATCGCGCGCGGCTTGCAAGGCGTCGGCGGCGGGATGATGGTCGGTACGGCGTTCGCGTCGATACCGGATCTCTTCCCTGATCCACGGGCGCGGGTTCGCTGGCAGGTGGTGATGGCGGCCGCGTATGGCATCGGCACGGCGGCGGGGCCCTCGCTGGGCGGCTGGATGAGCGAGCACTGGGGCTGGCGTTCAACCTTCCTGATCAATCTGCCGGTCGGCGCCGCCGCACTCTATTTCATCTGGGCGCATCTGCCCAGCTTTCAGCGTCCGCACGAGGGCGAAGTCAAAATCGACTGGCTCGGCGCGGCGCTTGTCGCCGCCGTGCTGGGCGGCCTGCAGGCTTTCATCGAAGCGGTGCCGAAAGACGGCCTGACAGCCGGCAATCTCACACTGGCGGCTTGCGTGATCGTCGGCACGATTGCGTTGCTGGTGTGCGAGAAACGCGCAACGCATCCGATCATTCCGCTCGACCTGTTCAAGGACGGCCAACTGGTCACGCTATTCACGCTCGGCATGCTGTCGGGCTTCGTGATGTTCTCGCTGATCTTCTTCGCGCCGTTGCTGCTGCAAGGCGGCTTCGGTCTGTCGCCGCAACAGGCCGGTTTGCTCGCCACGCCGATTGCCGCCTGCATCGCGCTCGGCAGTCTGCTGAATACGCGCATTGTCATTCACATGAAGAAGCCCACGCGCATTCTGTCGATCGGTTTCGCGCTGCTGCTGTTCGCGTCGATCGCGTTGGCGTTCGCCAATCCGGAAACGCCGCACCTGTGGATCGAATTGCCGATGGCGGCGGTCGGCATCGGTCTGGGTTTCATCCTCAACAATCTGAATGTGTTCGGGCAGGAGATCGCCGGGCGTGAGCGGTTCGGCATCACGACGGCGCTGCTGCAGTCCACCCGAATGGTGGGCGGCATGTTGGGCACGAGCATTGTCGCGACCGTGGTGTCGCATCATTACCGCAACGTGGTCACGCGCACGATGAGCGTGCTCGGCGAGCCGGCCACGTCGCAATGGCTGCCGCGTTTTGTCGACTTGCGTATTCTGATCGATGAAGACTCGCGGCTGAAACTGATCGCGGATATGAAGCCCTCCGGGCTCAATACGCTCGCGTTGATCGATACGGCTCGCGATGCGTTGGTGCAGTCGATTCATATCGGCGTTTGGCTCACCGCCGTCGCGGCGCTTGCCGCTGCGCTGCTCGTGCAGCGGATCTCGCATGTTGTGTTTCGGCGAAGTTAAGCGCTGCAGTTGAGCGCTGCATTAAGGCTGGCTGTTAAGCGCTTGCTGTCAAGCCGCTACGACGAGTGGACGCGAGGCGAATCGCAGCGGCTTGACACACGCCGGACGTTCGTCGCGGCGTCGCGTCCAAGGATAGCGAGCGGCCCGCTTACTGCGCGCCAAGTTTCCTGATCAGCGCGTCGAGCTGCGCCATCTCTTCTTCTGTCAGATCGGTCAGCGGCGCGCGCACCGGACCGGCGCTGCGGTCCACCAGCTTCGCGCCCGCCTTCACGATACTCACCGCGTAGCCCGCACGGCGGTTGCGAATCGCCAGGTACGGCAGGAAGAATTCATCCAGCAGCCGGGACGTGGTCGCATGATCATCCGCGACGATCGCGCGGTAGAACTCCATCGCGGTCTTCGGAATGAAGTTGAACACCGCCGACGAATACACCGGCACGCCCAGTGCCTTATAAGCCGCCGCATAAACTTCCGCGGTCGGCAGGCCGCCGAGATACGAGAAGCGCTCGCCCAGACGCCGGCGGATCGTCACCATCGCTTCGATTTCTCCCACGCCGTCCTTGAAGCCAATCAGGTTCGGGCAGCGGTCCGCGAGACGTTCGAGCATGTCCGCGTTCAACTTCGAATTCGCGCGGTTGTAGATGATCACGCCCATGTTCGGCACGGACTTGCAGACCTCTTCAGCATGCGCGGCGATGCCTTCCTGCGACGCTTCGGTCAGATAATGCGGCATCAGCAGAATGCCGTTCGCCCCCAGACGCTCGGCTTCCTGCGCGTATTCGATCGCCACGCGCGTCGGGCCGCCCGCGCCCGCGAGAATCGGCACCTTGCCTTTGCAGACTTCCGTCGCGGTACGCACTACGTTCGTATAGTCGGTTTTGGTCAGCGAGAAGAATTCGCCCGTGCCGCCGGCGACGAACAGCGCCGAAGCGCCATAAGGCGCGAGCCATTCGAGACGTTCGGCATAGGTGTCGGCGCGGAAATCGCCCTTCGCGTCGAAGTCGGTCACGGGGAAAGACAACAGGCCTTCCGAAACAATCGCTTTGAGTTCTTGAGGTGAGGTCATGGTGTGATTAGCGTCAAATGTGGGTGAGCGCGCGCCGCTGCTCGGCTCATTAGCGACTCAGCGCACGAGGCACGGGCGCTTGTTGTCGAACTTCCAGTTGGGAATCAGGTACTGCATGGCCACGCCGTCGTCGCGCGCGCCCAGGCCGTATTGCTGATAAAGCGCGTGCGCCTTCTCGATCTCGTCCATGTCGATCTCGATGCCGAGTCCCGCTGCCTGCGGCACCTTCACCTTGCCGCCGACGATTTGCAGCGGATCGCGCGTCAGACGCTGGCCGTCCTGCCAGATCCAGTGCGTGTCGATCGCGGTAATCTTGCCGGGCGCCGCCGCCGCGACGTGCGTGAACATCGCGAGCGAGATGTCGAAGTGATTGTTCGAATGCGAGCCCCACGTGAGGCCCCAATCGTTGCACATCTGCGCCACGCGCACCGAGCCCTGCATGGTCCAGAAGTGCGGGTCGGCAAGCGGAATGTCCACGGACTGCAACTGGATCGCGTGGCCCATCTGACGCCAGTCGGTGGCGATCATGTTGGTGGCCGTCGGCAAGCCGGTCGCGCGACGGAATTCGGCCATGACCTCGCGGCCCGAGTAGCCGTTTTCCGCGCCGCATGGATCTTCTGCATAGGCCAGCACGTCGTGCTTGTCGCGGCACAGTCGAATCGCTTCCGCCAGTGACCACGCGCCGTTCGGGTCGAGCGTCACGCGGGCATTGGGAAAGCGTTCGGCGAGCGCCGTCACCGCTTCGATTTCAGCGTCGCCGGGCAGCACGCCGCCCTTAAGCTTGAAATCGTTGAAGCCGTACCGCGTCTGCGCCGCCTCGGCCAGTCGCACGACCGCCTCGGGCGTCATCGCTTCTTCAGTGCGAATGCGCTCCCAGTCGTCGCGTCCTTCCACGCCGCTCGCGTACGGCAGATCGGTCTTCTTGCGATCGCCGATATAGAACAGGTAGCCGAGCATTTCCACTTCGTCGCGTTGCTGGCCTTCGCCGAGCAGTGCCGCAACCGGCACGCCGAGATGCTGGCCGAGCAGATCGAGCAGTGCGGCTTCGAGCGCAGTGACCGCGTGAATGGTGGTGCGTAGATCAAAAGTCTGCAGGCCGCGTCCGCCCGCGTCGCGGTCGGCGAACTGCGTGCGCGCTCTGTTCAGGATAGCTTGCAAATTGCCGATCGATTGACCGACGACGAACGGACGCGCATCGTCGATCGTCTTGCGGATGCTCTCGCCGCCGGGCACCTCGCCGACGCCGGTATGCCCGGCGCTGTCGCGCAGAATGACGATGTTGCGCGTGAAGAACGGACCATGCGCGCCGCTCAGATTCATCAACATGCTGTCACGGCCGGCAACGGGGACGACGCGCAATTCGGTGACAGTCGGCGTGGCGTTGGATTGAGTGGTGTTCGTTGGCATAAGAATGGAAGCGGTTGAATGAGTGGGCCGGCAGGCGGAGATCATTGCGGCGCGCGTTCGCCTTCGCGTTCAACACCAGCGCCGGACGGAAATGGAAAAGTGCGCGACTCACGATTGACGGTTTCGAAAATCACGGCGATCAATGCGCCTTGCTGTGGAGCGCATCCGGCAACACGTCACGATTGACCCTGCGAGTGCGCGTCAGGAAGCCGACTGCCGCCGCGATCAGCGAAGCCACGCCCAACGCATAGAGGCCGCCGGTAATCGAGCCGGTGTGCTGCTGCAGATAACCGAACGCGGCCGGCGCGAAGAATCCGCCGAGGTTGCCCACCGAATTGATCAGCGCGATCACCGCGGCGGCCACGCGCGCATCGAGGTAGCCCTGCGGAATGGGCCAGAAGAGCGAAGCCGCCGCCTTGAAGCCGATCGCCGAGAAGCAGATCGCCACGAACGAGAGAACCGGATTGCCCGAGGTCGACGCGAACAACCCGCATGCCGCGATGACGAGCGCCACCGCCAGCCACGCCTGCTGGAAACGCCACCTTGCCGACAGCATCGCGAAGCAGTACATCGCAACCATCGCGATGAGCCAGGGAATTGCATTGAACATCCCGACCTGGAAATCGGAAAGCCCGCCCATCTTGCGAATGATCGTCGGCAGCCAGAACGTGGCCGCGTAGATGGTTAGTTGAATCGAAAAATAGAGGAAGCAGAACAGCAGAATCTGCGGATCCTTCAACAGTTTCATCGCGGGGAGATGCGCGCTGCCGGCTGCCTCGCGCTCGGCCTGCTCCGCCGCGATCGACGATTCGAGCACGTGCTGCTCTTCAGCGGTCAGCCACGACGCATCGCAAATGCGCGACTTCAGCAGCATCCAGCTGACAACGCACAGCGCGACCGAGAAGCCGCCCTCGATGAGGAACATCCATTGCCAGCCGTGCAGGCCGAATCCGCGAATCGACAGCAAGCTGCCGGTGATCGGTCCCGACAGCACCGACGCGAGCGCGGAGCCGCCCAGAAACACCGCGACGGCCTTGCCGCGCTCTTTTTGCGGGAGCCACTGCGTGAAGTAGAAAACCACGCCGGGGAAGAAGCCGGCCTCGGCAACGCCGAGGAGGAAGCGCAGCACGTAGAAGGACGTGTCGTTCCACACGAAGGCCATGGCTGCCGCGACGAGTCCCCACGTGCCCATGATGCGGGTCAGCCACGCGCGCGCGCCGTACTTCTGCATCAACACGTTCGACGGCACCTCGAACAGCGCATAGCCGATGAAGAACAAACCGCTCCCCAAACCGTAGGCCGCCGCGCCAATGCCGAGATCGGTCTGCATGTGGGAGTTCACGAACCCGATGTTCACGCGGTCGATGTAGTTTGCGATGAACATGATCAGGAAAAGCGGCAGCACGTGCCGCTTGACCTTCGAGACCGCGGATTCAAGCGGGTCGGTCGCCGTGGCGAGAGCAGATGTCAAGGGTGTCTCCAGTTGGGCCGTTGAACGGCCTGATCCGGCGCAACGCGGCGTCCGAGTGGAAACGGATTGTGCGGCGAAGCGCGTGATACGTTGTCTGATGACAGTCTACAATTTTATGCGCGGAGATTCCAATGCGGTGTTTACCCTGTCACTCTTCCCTTCTCGGTGCCCCTCAGGCCCAAATCACAAGATAGGGCGACGACAATACGCTTGAACTAAGACGTCTGATGACATCGTGCGATTCTGATACGATCCACTCCGGCTCCCTGGAGTCGCTGGCCGTTTCAGCCAACGCCCGCGTCGCGACGTCCGAGTCGTTCTCAATACGAACAGACGTTATGATGGCTACGTCGAGCCGTCCAATGACGCCGCTCGCCTGAGCACCATGTGCATTTCCTGCCGATTAGCCAACAAGTCCCAGCAATGAGCAGCCTAACTGAGAAGGTGGTGGCCATCCTTTCCGATGAAATCCGCCGCGGCGCCCTGAGGCCGGGAGACCGCATTCCCACCGAAGTTGCGATGATGAAGCAGCTCTCGGTAAGCCGCTCCGTGGTCCGCGAGGCAATTTCGCGCCTGCAGGCGGCTAAAGTGGTGGAGACGCGTCACGGCATCGGCACATTCGTGCTGGCGCCGGCCGCGGAAAAAAGCATGCAGTTGCCTGCCGCCGACCTGTCCAACATGCTGGACGTGATGGCGATTATCGAATTCCGTATCGACGTCGAGGCAGCCTCGGCGGCGCTCGCCGCCGCACGGCGCACCGAACAGAATCTCAAGCAGATCCGCAGCGCACTGGAGCGGTTCGAAGCCGAACTCGAGCGCGGCAGCACTGATACGCTGGCGCACGACATCGAGTTTCATCTGCAGATCGCGCGTGCAAGCGGCAATCGCTACTTCTTCGATGTTCTCAGCCAGCTCGGACGCGCCGTGAGTCCGCGCACGCGGCTGGGCTCGGCGGAGATCGCTGAACTTGACCATATCGAGCACCTGCGCAACGTGCTCAACGAGCATCAAATGATTTACCGGGCAATCGAACGCCAGGACCCGGACGACGCGCGCGCCGCGATGCGCATGCATTTGAGCAACAGCCGCGAAAGACTTCGCCGCGCGCACGAGTTGAGCAAACCGGGCGGCTAAAAAGTCGTGCAAGCGCGATGAGAGAGCGAAGAAGTCGCGCTGGCAATCTAGCGGCTCCAAAGGCAGCGGAGACAACAACCATGGAACCCACCACCACGAAATCTCACGACGACGACCTCGAACATTTCGAAGCACACGGTGCGGCGCCGCTGCCCGTCTCGAACGATCAAGGCTACGTCGAGCATGAAGGGGCGCGCATCTGGTATGCGTCATATGGCGCCGGCGCCCCGGTGATTCTGCTGCACGGTGGCCTCGGACACAGCGGCAACTGGGGCTATCAGGTGCCGGCGCTGCTTGGCGCGGGACATCGCGTGGTGGTCGTCGACAGCCGCGGCCACGGCCGCAGCACGCGCGACGCGCGGCCCTACAAGTACGAGTTGATGGCGTCCGACGTGCTGGCCGTGATGGACACATTGCAAATCGACCGCGCCGCGATCGTGGGCTGGAGCGACGGCGCCTGCATCGCGATGGTGCTGGGCATCACGGCTCCCGAGCGCGTTGCGGGCGTGTTCTTCTTCGGCTGCAACATGGACCCGAGCGGTACGAAGGAATTCGTGCCGACACCGATAATCGATCGCTGTTTCAGCCGGCATGCCAAAGACTATGCGCAACTCTCCGCGACACCTCGCGACTTCGACGCGTTTGTCGGCGCCGTCAGCGAGATGATGAAAACCGAACCCAACTACACCGCACACGATCTGGCTCGGATCCGCGTGCCGGTCGCGATCGTGCAAAGCGAGCACGACGAATTCATCAAGCCGGAACACGCCGACTATCTCGCGCGCAGCATTCCGGGCGCGGAGTTGATTCTGCTACCGGGCGTGAGCCATTTCGCGCCGCTGCAAAGGCCGGCGCAATTCAACCGCGTGATGCTCGGTTTTCTGCGCCGGGTTCTTTCCTGATCTCGGACGGCGATAGCAGGCCGCATCGCTGCGCCTTCACTCCGCAATGTTTTAACTCTCGCAAGACGCCAGAATTTCACGATGTGGCATGAATCATTGCTTCGTAAAAAATCGTGGTGCGTGGCACAAATCCTTCATTTCGCAATGCCGCCCCACGTTGCACATCGTAAAACGTCACTCTCAAGCCATTATTTTAAAAGGAGATTTTTCGATCGAGTGAACCGTCTAACACCGTCTTGCGCCGCTGCCTGCTGACGTAGACTCCTTTACATGAGTCGGCGCTTCATGTGGCCAAGCCGGATTGGACGGGACAAAGACGCAATCATTCTGTCTCCGGCCGAACGCAGGAAGCCGTCCCGACCTCGCGGTTTTTAATTGGCAATTGGGAGATTAAAAATGAAAGGCTTTCGCTTTGGCTCGGCCCAGGGAGCGTTCTACATTTTGCCGGGACAGGATGGTTGGGAGGCAACCTACGGCAACGAGACGCTCGGAGAGTTTTCCAGCCCGCAACAGGCCGCCGATGAAGTCGCGCGCGGCTTGACCTGCCCGCATCTGTCCGAGGTGGACACGTCGACGCTGGAAATACCGGAAAAACTCAGCGATTGGGAAATCGTTCACGTGTGATGGCCGGCATGACCGGCACTCGCCTGAAAGCACAAACGACGATGGCGCTCGAGAGCGCCATCGTCGTTCTTACTGCTTACTTCAGTGCGTTACTTCACAGCTTAAACAACCGCGTCCACGATCTTGTTCAGCGTGGCGCTCGGACGCATGGCCTTACCCGTCAGCTCGACGTTCGGACGATAGTAGCCGCCGATATCCACCGGCTTGCCCTGCGCCGCACTCAACTCCTCGAGAATCTTCGCTTCGTTGTCGGCCATTGCCTTCGCGACGCCGGCGAACTGCGCCTGCAGCGCCGCGTCTTCGGTTTGCGCGGCCAGTGCTTCAGCCCAGTACATGGCCAGGTAGAAGTGGCTGCCGCGATTGTCGAGACCGCCCACCTTGCGCGCCGGCGACTTGTCGTTGTCGAGGAACTTGCCGGTTGCCTGATCCAGCGTCTTGGCTAGAACCTGCGCCTTCGGGTTGTGGTACGCATTGCCCAGATGTTCGAGCGACGCGGCCAACGCCAGGAATTCGCCGAGCGAATCCCAACGCAGGAAACCTTCTTCAACCAGTTGCTGAACGTGCTTCGGCGCCGAACCACCCGCGCCGGTTTCGAACATGCCGCCACCGGCCATGAGCGGGACGATCGACAGCATCTTCGCGCTGGTGCCGAGTTCCATGATCGGGAACAGGTCGGTCAGGTAGTCGCGCAGCACGTTGCCGGTGACCGAGATCGTGTCCTTGCCGGCGCGGATGCGCTCCAGCGAGAACTTCGTGGCCTCGACCGGCGTCATGATGCGGATATCCAGACCGCTGGTGTCGTGGTCCTTCAGGTATTGCTCGACCTTCTTGATGATCTGCGCATCATGGGCGCGAGCCGCGTCGAGCCAGAACACGGCCGGCGTGTTGGTGGCGCGCGCGCGGTTCACCGCGAGCTTGACCCAATCCTGGACCGGCGCGTCCTTGGTCTGGCACATGCGCCAGATGTCGCCGGCTTCGACCGGTTGCTCGAGCAGCACCGTGCCGGCTGCGTCCGTCACGCGGACCACGCCGTTTGCCGGGATCTGGAACGTCTTGTCGTGTGAACCGTATTCCTCTGCGGCTTGCGCCATCAGGCCGACGTTCGGCACGGTGCCCATCGTGACCGGGTCGAATGCGCCGTTCTTCCTGCAGTCTTCGATCGCAGCCTGGTAGACGCCGGCATAGCAACGGTCCGGAATCACGGCCTTGGCGTCGTGCAGCGCACCGTCCGCGCCCCACATCTTGCCCGACTCGCGGATCATGGCCGGCATGGAGGCGTCGACAATCACATCGCTCGGCACGTGCAGGCTGGTGATGCCCTTGTCCGAGTTGACCATGGCGAGCGGCGGGCGCTGCTCGTACTGCGCCTTGATGTCGGCTTCGATCGCTTCACGCGTTTCGGCCGGCAGGTCTTTCAGACGCGCGTACAGATCGCCGATACCGTTATTCGGGTTGAAGCCGGTTTGCGCCAGCGCGTCAGCGTGCTTGGTCAGCACGTCTTTGTAGAACACCGACACCACGTGGCCGAAGATGATCGGATCCGACACCTTCATCATGGTGGCTTTCAGGTGCACCGAGAACAGCACGCCCTTGCTCTTCGCATCGGCGATTTCCGCCTCGATGAAGCTGCGCAGCGCGTTCTTGGAGAGCACCGAAGCGTCGATGATCTCGCCCGCTTGCACGGCCGTCTTTTCTTTCAGGACCGTCTTGCTGCCGTCCGCGGCCGCCAGTTCGATCTTCACGCTGCCGGCTGCCGCGATCAGCGCCGACTTTTCGCTGCCGTAGAAATCGCCGCCGCTCATGTGCGCGACGTGCGACTTCGAGTCAGCCGACCACGCGCCCATCTTGTGCGGGTGCTTGCGCGCGTAGTTCTTCACCGAAAGCGGCGCGCGGCGGTCCGAATTGCCTTCGCGCAGAACCGGGTTCACGGCGCTGCCCTTGATCTTGTCGTAGCGGGCCTTGACGTCTTTTTCAGCGTCGGTCTTCGCTTCGTCCGGGTACGGCGGCAGCTTGTAGCCCTGATCGCGCAGTTCCGTGATCGCGGCCTTCAGTTGCGGCACCGACGCGCTGATGTTCGGCAGCTTGATGATGTTCGCTTCCGCACGCGTGGTGAGTCCGCCCAACTCCGCCAGATCGTCGGAACCCTTCTGTTCCGCGGTCAGGTAGTCCGGAAATGCAGCGATGATCCGGCCGGCAAGCGAGATATCGCGCGTTTCAACGATCACGTCGGACGAGCGCGTGAACGCCTTGACGATCGGCAGCAGCGAGTAAGTCGCCAGCGCGGGGGCTTCGTCAGTCAGGGTGTAGATGATCTTCGGCGGTGTGGACATGTTTAATGCTTTGCTAGGTGAAGTGAGAGACAGAGCGTGGGTAGCGCTGAGCCAGCGAAATTGCGACGAAGCAGCAAAAACGCAGCGCAACCCGCAGCACTACTTTTTACGGCCCGACCGTGAGTATATGCGCGTTTTCCTCTACTCGCTGCTAAACAAACATATCCGGGAAACATGCCCAACAGGGTCGTGCCCCGCCAGATAAGGCTTTGAGGCGAATACCCTATATCGAAAAACAGATGTCTTATAGATGACTTGCGACGCGAAAAGAATGTGTTAATGCGAATTAAGTGCATTACCAGCCCGCCTGCACTCTTTACTCGCGGAACGGGCGCCTAAGCGGGCGCCCCAACCATCGGAGGAATTTCCGCGACGAGCGCGTCGATCGCACTGCGCGTTTTCAAAGCCAGATAGCGGCTCTTCGGCCATACCACGTGGATTTCCTGCGAAGGTCGAAAACAGTTCTCCATTACCGTGACGAGTTTGCCGCTTTCCGCATAACGCGCCAGTAGCCAGCTCGGCAACCACGCCAAACCAAACCCCGCGATAGCGGCATCGACAATGCCCTGCATATCGTCGAAGCCCAGTTGCGGCTGAACGTCCGCGCGGCGAATCTGCCCGTCGACGTCAAGCACGTCCCAAGGCTCGGCGGTTCCTGCCCGCAAGTAAGCAATCACCGTGTGCCCGCGCAATTCATCGACGCTGCGCGGCGTGCCATGCCGCGCCAGATAAGAAGGCGCCGCGCCGATACTCGCGTGCTGCACGCCAAGCCGTCGCGCCGCGAGGCTCACGCTGTCGACCAGCGGACCGATACGCACCACGAGATCGAAACCTTCCTCCACCACGTCCACGAAACGGTCGGTAATCGAAATGTCGATCTTCAATTGCGGATGCCGGCGCGCGAGCCCGAGCAGCACCGGCGCCACGCAATGATGACCAAAGGCCTGCGGCACGCTCACCCGCAGACGCCCTTTGGGTTCGCGCCGCCCCGAGTCCAGATCGGCCTCGGCAGCCTCCAGTTCGGCAAGCGCGCGCACGCAGCGGTCGTAATAGGCCTGCCCGTCCTCGGTGAGACTCTGGCTGCGCGTCGTGCGATTGAGCAGCCGCACGCCGAGACGTTTTTCGAGCCGCACGATCACCTTGCCGACCGCCGAACGCGTCAGGTTCATGCGTTCGGCGGCCAACGCGAAACTGCCCGTTTCCACGACGCGTACAAATGTCGTCACTCCATCGAGGATGTCGCTCATACCTTCGCCTTATTGGTTCCTTTCAGGACGCATTTCTGGGATCAACGCGCGCCAATGGGGACTTCGATTCCCCTTATATTACAACGGACCGCATTGACCAAGTCCATCGAACATCGAGGTGATTCTTATGTCCAGGTATCGGCTCGCGCCGCCACGGCGCGATGAACAACCCGAAGGGGTCGTCGCAACAACACAGCGCCAGTCGCAATCGGCGCGCTTTTTCCCGGTCCGCAAAAACATGCTGGCATTGGCCGCCGTGTGTCTGTCCTCGCTGATGTTCGGCCTCGAAATCTCCAGCGTGCCCGTGATCCTGCCGACGCTCGAGCGAGTGCTGCACGGCGACTTCAAGGGCATGCAGTGGATCATGAACGCCTACACGCTCGCGGTGACGACCGTGCTGATGGCGACCGGCACGCTGGCGGACCGCTTCGGCCGGAGAAGAATCTTTGTCGCCGGTATCGCGCTTTTCGGCATTACGTCGTTGATTTGCGGACTGGCGCAGACCGTGCCGATGCTGATCGTCGGGCGCGCGCTGCAAGGCGCGAGCGGCGGCGCGATGCTGATATGCCAGGTCGCGGTGCTTTCGCACCAGTTCAGCGAAGGCCCCGAGCGCGCCCGGGCGTTCAGCGCGTGGGGCGTCATTCTCGGCATTGGGCTCGGCTTCGGGCCGATCATCGGCGGGGCGATCGTTGCGCTCGCGAGTTGGCAATGGGTGTTCTGGGTGCATGCGCTGCTCGCCGCCATCACGTTGGCGCTCGTTTTCGGCGGCGTGCAGGAATCGCGCGATCCGCACGCGCATACGCTCGACGTTGCGGGCATCGTCACGCTGTCGCTCGCGGTTTTCGGACTCGTGTACTTCATCACGCAGGGTTCGGAACTCGGCTTCACGAGTGCTCGCGCAGGCTCGATCATCGTGGCGACGGCGCTCGCTTTCGTGGCGTTTCTCTGGGCGGAGCGTCGAAGTGCCCGTCCGATGTTCGACTTCTCGGTATTCAGGATCCGCAAGTTCTCGGGCGCGCTGATGGGTTCAATGGGTATGAACTTCAGCTTCTGGCCGTTCATGATTTATCTGCCGATCTATTTCCAGATCGGGCTCGGCTACAACAGCGTCAGCGCCGGCCTGGCGTTACTCGCCTACACGCTGCCGACGCTGCTGTTTCCACCGCTCGGCGAACGTCTCGCGCTGCGTTGGGGCTCGGGAATCGCGATACCCGCGGGCTTATTCACGATCGGTCTCGGCTTCATGCTGATGAGATACGGCAGCAACGCCGCGCATCCGGGCGTGCTCGCCATGTTGCCGGGCTGCCTACTCGCCGGCGCCGGTCTCGGCCTGACCAATACGCCCGTGACTAACACGACGACCGCCGCGGTTCCCGCCGAGCGGGCGGGCATGGCGTCCGGCATCGACATGAGTGCGCGAATGATCACGCTTGCGATCAACATTGCGCTGATGGGCACGATCCTGGTCGGCGGCATTCTGTTCAATCTGAAGACAAAGCTGCCCGCGACGCTCGACACCGCGCCGCTCGTCCAGTTGGCGGAGAAGATTGCGGCGGGCGATGTCGAAGCGGTCAGAGCGGGAATCCCGGCTTTGGCGCGGATCGACCCGTCGGGAAGCGCCGTTCATGCGGCGCTGATTGGCGGCTTTGGCTGGGTGATGCTATACGGCGGCGCCGGCGTATGGGTGCTCGCCGTCCTCAGTTTCGTGATTTCGGGAAGTGCGTCGAGAAGGCTGGGCAACAAGGAAGCCTCGCCCGCACAACAGCCCGCCCGATGCGAATCGTGTTGAACTAAAGGCGTCTCGTCATTGAGCGGCCGTCCGCGCGTCGCCTTCGCCTTGGCCTTCGCTGTAACTTTGCGCCATCGCCACGACGACCTTGCGCGGTCCTTCGAACGGATCGCGCGCGTGCGCGGTCAGCATGTTGTCGAGCATCAGCACGTCGCCCGTCTGCCATGGAAACACGATGCGCTGCTGATCGAGCACGCCGCGGATTTCCGCGAGCGCCTCTGCTTCGAGCGGTTCGCCGTCGCCGTAATAAACATTGCGCGGCACGTTTTCGAGCCCGACCGAATCGATCAGCGCCTCCTGCATGTCCTCATCGAGCGATGAGAGGTGGAACAGATTTGCCTGGTTAAACCAAACAAACTCACCCGTGCGTGGATGACGCGCCACCGCCTGGCAGCGCTCACGCGTGCGCAACAGCAGTTCGCCGTCGTCGCTGTCGCGCCATTCGCATTCGATGCCGCGAGTCCGGCAGATGCGCTCGACCACCCGCGGGTCGTCCGAGCCGAAAGCCTGCTCCCACGGCAGATCAAGCCCTTGTCCGAAGTTGCGCACGTAAAGCAGTTCACGCTTCGCAAAGCGCGCGACCAGCGCCGGATCGAGCGCGCCGTAAATCGCGCGGCTGTCCGCAACCGGCGTCGCGCCGCCCGAACGCGCGGCGAGCGCGCAGTGGAACCAGATACGCAGCGGCCACTCGCGCGTGTACGACTGTTCGTTATGCAAAGGAATCGAGCGATGCGGCGGATATTCCGTCGATGTGTACACCGCGCCTTCCACCTGGCTGCGCGGCGTCGACGCGAATTCATAGCCGATCAGCGGATGTCCGAACGAGCCAGCGAAGCGTTGAAAGGCATCGATCGAGTCCACGCGAAAGCCGGTGAACAGCACACCGCCCGCGCGTTCGAGCTTATCGTCGACGATCGCATGCAGTAGCGGCGCCGCCTCTTGCAGCGAGATCTCCGCGCCCGCGCGCGGCGAGACGGCAGTCGGCAGTCCCGATTCGATCGATAGGTCGGCGAGCGTGGGCTGCAACGTCGAAGGTATGGTCATATGGAATCCCTATTGCATAAGCGCGGAAGCGGCTTACCCCGGCGCATGTCCGGCCTGCCGGATTATGACGCGCGCCGTTGCCGCGGCCTCGTTCATGTGACGGCGCATGTCGGTCCACCGAGTGTCGATATACGTGAGCCATTCGGCTTTCGGACCGCTCACGCCGACTTCGTCACGCCAACCGGCGCGAAACGCAAGCCGGCCACGCCGCGATTGCAGGCGTCGAGGCACGCGGCGCAATGCTTCTCGGCGTCGCGCACCATGAAATGCACCAGCGTTTGCGAGACGTCCAGCGCGCGCGCCGTGCTTACCAGTGTTTCCTCGCGCAAGCGCACCATCTCGAACGCCGCGCGGCTGCGCGGCGGCAGTTGATCGAGCGCGTTGTAAACGTGCCGCAGCGTATCGCGCACGAGCAGCACCGCTTCGGGCGAAGGTTCCGGCGAAGGCACGTGCAGGCCGTGGTCTTCGTCGGCGTGATAGGTATCTTCGAGACTTTGTCGGCGGAACGCGTCGATCGACGCATTGCGCACCATGCGAGTTACGTAGGCCACGGGTTGGCGGACGGCTTCCTGATCCGGGAAATCGACGAGCTTGAGGAAGACGTCGTGCACCACGTCTTCCGCGAGACTCGCGCAACGCACGAAGCCTTGCGCCAGGTTAACGAGCATCGGCCGGTTCGCTATCAGCACGCCGAGCAGCGCGCCCTTCTCCCAATCGACGGAGCGGGCGAGGCTGCGCGCGCGCCGCGGCGCGGGAGGACATGCAGTTCCGGCACTGAGAACCGGCATCGGCATCGCTGTTGAAGACTCCCGCCGGATCAGCACTTCAGCCATCGATTCGCTCCGCTTTCTCAAAGGACAGGGCGTCAATCTAACGCAAACGCGAATCATTCTCAATAGTGATTTGGAATAACCTGACGAATTCCATAGCTTTGGCGCTCAACTGGCCGCTCTATCTGGCCGCTTCATCCGACCGCGCGGCATGAAGGCAGGCGAGCAAAGCGATCCGAATCTGGTACAACTGAGGCCTGCACTCAGGCTCTCGCATCCCGCATCTTTTTCCGCGCAAGACCGCGAGGCCGTGCCGCATCAAAACATCATTCCACTGCTCGATCGGCGCGACGCCTCGCCATGGAATGCAAGGAGACGCTACATGATGAACGCATTCCGCTTCCAGACCGTGCCGACGGTGCTGGCCGAGTTCGGCGCCGCGCGCCGCCTCGGTGCTTTGTTGCGCGCGCAATTTCCGCCGCTCACGCGCCTGTGCGTGGTCACCGATGGTTTCCTTCACAAGAGCGGGCTGCTGAATCCCGCGCTCGCCGATCTCGCCGCGCACGGTTGGAATGCCACGGTAATCGACGACGTGATCGCCGATCCGCCCCAACACATCGTGCTTGAAGCAACTTCGCGCGCGCGGATAGCCGGTGCGGAGATCGTGCTGGGCTTAGGCGGCGGATCGTCGATGGATGTAGCGAAGCTGATTGCCGTGCTGGCTCCGCAGGAACAGCAAACACTCGGCGACATGTACGGCGTCAACAAGATCACCGTCTCTCGCCTGCCGCTCGTGCAGATGCCGACCACCGCGGGCACCGGTTCGGAAGTGACGGCCGTGTCGATCGTGACGGTTGGCGAGGCAAAGAAAATGGGCGTGGTCGCGCCGCAGTTGATCGCCGATCTGGCGATTCTGGACGCCGAACTCACACTTGGCCTGCCCAGGGCCGCGACCGCGGCAACGGGCATCGATGCCATGGTTCATGCGATCGAGGCGTACACGTCCGCGCATCTGAAGAACCCGATCTCCGACATGCTGGCGGTGAAGGCGCTTGAATTGCTGTCGCGCAATCTGCTGCCCGCGTGCGAGAACGGCCAGAACCGCGAGGCGCGCGAAGCGATGCTGCTCGGCGCGACGTTCGCGGGCCAGGCGTTTGCCAATTCGCCGGTGGCCGCGGTGCATGCGCTCGCGTATCCGATCGGCGGCATTTACCACGTGCCGCATGGTCTTTCGAATGCGCTGGTGCTGCCGCACGTGTTGCGGTTCAACGCCGAGGCGGCGGCGCATCTGTATGCGGAACTCGCGGACGTGATCATGCCGGGTGCGACCGGCAGCGCCGCCAGCAAGACTCAGGCGCTGATCGAACGGCTCGAACAGATGATTGCCGCGACGGCGATTCCGGCGCGGCTGCGCGATGTCGGCATCGAACGCAGCGGACTCGAGCGGATGGCGAGCGATGCGATGTTGCAGACGCGGCTTCTGGTGAACAATCCGCGGCCGCTTATCGAGGCCGATGCATTGGCGATTTATAGCGCTGCGTTTTAATGTTGCGTTGGGCGTCGGTGGGAAGTGGCGACGCTGCCGTGGTGGGTGTTCGCGAACGGCGGCTCGGTGTCGTTACGTCAGGCGGACATGTTACGTAGCACGCGGGCGGAACACGACACTTGCATGACGAGCGAAATCGTTTTTCCATTTTTAAATTCTTTTTTCCAACTTTTTTGTAGATTGAAATGCGTCTAATGCGCGATACGATGGCATAACTAGAATTTGGCGCGCAACTTGCTGCGATGGTCCCGCCAACGATCATTCAACGGGGACCATCATGCAAAAATTCGCCGGTCGCACAGCGCTCGCTGTCGCCACGTCTACCTTACTTGCGCTCTACGGTTGCGGGTCCACTCTCACTCCTCCTAGCGGGCTTGGCGAGGGCGGTACTTCGGGTACTTCGGGTACTTCCGGCACTTCGAGTTCGGGCACAGGCACCTCAGGGACCCCAGGCACCTCAGGCACCTCCTCCACGCCGATCAGCAACATCGTCACAAAGGCCAGCAATCTCATCACCGCCGTTGGTACGACAGTCACCGCCACCGGCGCCAAGGTCACCGGCACGTCGGTTCCCGGCGTCAACGATGCAACGACGGCGGGTCTCGGCACCGCACTCACCGACCTCGGCAACGGCGTCAAGGTGCTAGGCGGCGGCGCCGCGGCAGGGCTCGGCACCGCGGGCAGTTCGGCCAATCCGCTCGACCCGACCCTGGCCTCCACGAC
>WNGR01000761.1_pt1 | contig 36074 bp, 33 predicted proteins | sample 5407581 | NCBI WGS metagenome assembly WNGR01 (sample SAMN13153383, study PRJNA577476) | soil metagenome | isolation source: 80 cm soil or saprolite under Garry oak tree replicate 2 | place: USA:California | collected 2016-06-15 | reverse complement strand
GCGTCCAGCTCCTGCGGGCGGGTCCCCATCGTCACGATGACGACCCCAATACGCGGCAACGGCACGGCACCACTCCTCTAACACGGCAAGGATGCCGACGATGCTAGCTGGCTTTCCGCTCCACCCGGGCCTTAAGGGGCCCAGCCGAAGGTGAATGAAAATCGCGGACATCTAGGGCGTGTACGTTTCCGAGGTCACCTCGCGGCGTGCGGCTGGGTCTGGGATCAGCCACTGCGATTGTGGCAGGTCGTGGAAGGCGGCGGCGATGAGGCGGCTGAGGGTCTGCAGGTCGGCTGGGCCGGCGGTGACCACGGCGGTGCCGGGGCCGGTGGGCGGCGAGCCGGTGCTGGCGGTCATGACAGGGTTCCCTCGCTGGTGGTGGGGGTGAGGTGGCTGGTGCCCTCGGCCGATTCCCGGCCACCCCGCGCCGCGGCCGGGGTGGTGTCAAAGGAAAACACGAATATAGTCGGCCAGATACTCTTGCCTGCTCCGCGCGGGCGATTAGTACCACGTGTGGCGGCGGTGTGGTGTGCGCGTGACCTGCCGCTTGCAGAGCAGGCCGTTGAGCGCCTCCGCCACCGCGGTGTACGACAGCCACCGCGGGTAGCTCAACTGGTCCCGGATTTCCCGGATCGTCAACGGCCGCCCACTGTCCCACAACGCGGTCAGCACAGCTAGCTCCAACGGCCCCACCCGCAGCAACGTCAGCATCAGAGGCGCGCGCCTGGGGCCAGCCGGCGCGTATCTGTGTTCGGCAATGAGGCCGTTCACGACTCCCCCTCGACCGGCTCAAGCACCCCCGGACTGGAATCCCAGCCGACGTCGGCCCACACCAGTCGCCCCCTGCCATCACCGCAGACACCCATGTGCACCGACAACTCCCGGACGACCAGCAAGCCCCGGCCATGCTCAGCTACGGGATCATCGATCACCCGTGGCCCGGTCGCCGCGCCGCCGTCGGCGACCGTGACCCGCACCACCGGCCCGTACCAAGTGACCTCGACAGAGAACAAGCCGCCACGGCCGCTGGCCGTGTGACGTAGCGCGTTGGCCGAAAGCTCGCTGGCAATCGTGGTTACGTCGTCGCGTGCCGGGCAGGGCGGGAACAGTAACGCCAGCCACCGCCGCAACAGGCCAAGCTGGCTCTCCTCGCCGGGAAACACTCGCAGCCACCGGAGTACCGGTGCCGACCCGGACGGGGTTTGTGACGCTTCGCTGGCCGGGCCGGATGCATATCCCAAGCCCACGCCGCGCGTCCGCTCCCGCAACTCCTCCATCTCAGCCTTGAATCCCTTCCGCCCGGCCGCGCCGGCCAAGCCCAGGCCCAGTGCCCGCGGCTGCACACACGTCTTGCCGCTTCTCTCGTGGTGGGCCATCAGCCAAAGGTCATCGCCGACCCGCCCAGTGCCGTTCAGCCCGGCCACCTGGACTCCAGGTGTCCCAGGTCCTGGCCGGGCCATATGCCGAACAGGTCGAGCGAAACCCAGATGCCGTCCTGGTAGCCATAGGAATCACCATCGGGCGACTCCAGAACCGCATCAAGACAGTCGGGAAGATGAACGGCAATGTAGGCACGTGCCTCTTCCTCGGTTCCCTCGAACAAGGGGTCGTCCTGATCGGCCCAGACTTTCCAGGTCAGCATCAACGCCTCCCTAACCTTTCTCCTGCGGCCCGCATCTGGAGCTGTCCACTATTCACCTGATTTGGGCTTATGAATCATCACGACACGGGGGGCACTCATTTGCTAGCGGCCGAATTTTTCGCCCACTCCGCAATATCCCCACCGCGTTCCGCCTTGCGCGTAGTATTCTCCGGTCGGCCGCCATTGAGAAAGGAATACGACCCCGGGCTCGATTAGCTTGAATCCATTGAAGAACTCTGCTACCTGCTCACGCGTGCGCATGATCAGAGGGGCGTTTGCGTTCTCGTAGGCGTGATCGACTTCGGAGAGCGTGCCAGTTTCCCGCCCGTCGCTGGTGACGTGCGAGAGCATTAGGAAGCTTCCTGGGCACAGCGCGTCCCCGAACCTGGCCACTACGCCATACGGGTCATCGTCCGGCGGCACGAAGTGGAATACCAGGGTCATGCACAGCGCGACGGGCTTTGAAAAGTCGATAATCGCGCGTAGTTGCTGATCAGCCAGTATTCGCTCAGGTTCCCGGAGGTCGCCGGGAATGACCGTGACTCCTGGCACGTCCTCCAGCAGGGACCGGCTGTGTGCCACCACGACGGTGTCGTTATCGACGTAGACGATGTGCGCGCCCGGATCGTGCTGCCTCGCTAGCTGATGCACGTTTCCCTGTGTCGGCAGGCCCGGCCCGATGTCTACGAACTGGCGGATGCCCCGCTCCCGCGTGAGGAATTGTATGGCGCGCTTGACGAACTCCCGGTTTTCAAGCGCCGCTAGCGGCACGTCCGGTGCTGCCCCGAGCACGCGCCGGGCCGCTTCGCGGTCTGCTGGATAATTGTCCCTGCCGCCCAGATAGTAGTCGTACATGCGGGCCACATTCGGCCTGCTGAAATTCACCTCGTAGGGGATGTCACTTCCTGGCATGGCCTGGTCCCGCTCTTCCTTGACCGCTGTTCGCGATCCGCCGCCTCCATTACTCATGGTCTTTAATGACCCTCCCCTATTGCGGACGCTCCCGTGCATTCCAGCAAACCAGCGAACCGGCGGCCCGTGACAGCGCACTCAGGTGGCGAACATGTGGCAAAGATGTTGCATCCGGCTGGTGAGCAGGCCCCAGAGTGGCCCGTAGCGGCTATCTTGTGCGTAAGCGGAGGAGGACAGGGCGTGACGCTCAAGCGGATGCGGCTGGTCCAGCGCCGTAAGGCGCTGGGCTTCACGCAGGAAGCACTGGCCGAGCAGCTTGGCTGTGAACGCACCACGGTCATCCGGTGGGAGCGGGCCGAAACCGAACCCCAGCCGTGGGTCCGCCCCCGTCTCACGCAGGTTTTGCAGCTCACCGCCGAAGAGCTGGACAACCTACTTTCCGCTGTAGCCGACGTACCTGGTGAGCGGGAAGGTTTCACACTAGTCACGTCCGTCCCGCTGGACTTCTCGCTGTCGGCCGCCTATACCGTGCGGATCATGGAAGGGTTCTCCGCACATGACATCGCTACCCGTCGCGAAGCCCTTGCCGGCCTGGCGGTTATCAGCGGGGCGGCGTTGCTGCGCCCGGTGCGTGAGTGGGCCGCTTCGCTCGCGCTGCTGACCGGCAGCCCGCCCGAAGTCGGCACCGACGAGGTGGCCGAGCTTGAACAGGCCGTGACGCTGTTCCGACGCTGGGATGCTTCCGGCGCCGGCGGCCTGCGCCGTAAGGCTGTCGTCGGCCAGCTCAACGCCGTGGCAGAAACCCTCGGCGAGCACAACCCGCCTGCTATCACCAAGCGGCTGTTCCAGGTCACCGCCGAGCTAGCCCAGCTATCAGCGTGGATGGCCTACGACCAGGGACTGTTCGGGGTTGCGCAGCGGTATTACCTGCTGTCCCTCCACGCCTGCCGTGAAGGGTTCTGCCCTGAACTAGGAGCCAAGGTCATCGGTGACATGACGCAGCTTTCCACCGCGCTCGGGTGCTACGAGGACAGCCTGGCCACGGTGCGGACAGCCCTGTACAGCCTGCCGCGCCACGCCAACAGCCTCGTGCGTTCCGAACTGCTGGGCCTGGAATCCCGCGCCTACGCCCAGCTCGGGAACAGCGAGACCGGCAACGCCGATCGGTCGGCCCAGACCTGCGTCGCGGTCTACGAGGAGGCACCAGGGCACGAGCCTGCCCCGGACTGGATTCACTACATGAACCAGGCCGAAGTGGACTGCCTGGCCGCCAACGCCTACATCGAGCTGGCGCTTCGCGCCGGTGAAGAGTCCCGGTGGCGGCATTACGCCACCAAGGCCGAGGTGCACTCCCTGCGTGCTCGCCAGAACCGGGGCGAGGGCTATGTCCGTAGCCGTGTCTTCGACGAGATTCGCCTCGCCAAAGTGCGCCTAGCCCAGCGCGAGCCTGCCGAGTCCGCCTCGGTCGGCATCCATGCCACCCAGTTCGCTGCTGAGACCCGTTCATCCCTCATCGTCAGCTGGCTCACCCGGTTCTGCCGCGATCTGACCGGCAGGCACCCGGACGTGCCCGAAGTCGCGTGCTTCCGAGAGCAGGTACATGACTATCTCCGCAAAGCCGCGCCGACCCGGCTCGGTGAGCTGTGATGGCCGCCGCTGGCATCACTTTCCAGATGATTGACAGCGAGGAAGCCGCAGCCCACCTTAAAGAACTACGCGCGCTCTACCGGGAGGTCTACGCCGACCCACCGTATGAGTGGGGAGACGACCACGCAGCGCTGTTTGCTGAGAGGTTCCAGGTACAGCGCGGTCAGGAAGGCTTTGCCCTTGTGGAAGCCCGCGACGGACACGAACTGGCAGGAACCGCTTTCGGCGTGACGCTGCGGCCGTCAACCCCCTGGTGGCAGAACCTCACCACAACCCTGCCAGCCGAGGTCACCACCGAACGGCCCGGGCGGACCTTTGCTCTTGCCGAACTGCTCGTCCGAGTGCGATGGAGACGCCAACACATTGCGCAGACCATGCACGACCTGCTGCTGAAGGACCGGCCCGAAGAGCGAGCCACACTCACCGTCCTGCCGGAAGCCGCGCCCGCCCAGTCCGCCTACCGCAACTGGGGCTGGCGCAGGGTCGCCCAGAAACGCAACCCGCTACCCGGATCACCGCTGTTCGACGTGCTCGTCAAACCACTGACAGCTTCCGAGACAGAATGACGGCAGTGCATCAAGCGGCAACGCCAGGCCGCACGGTTCACGGCGGAGATACCTGAACGCCAGCCCGCCCACCGACAGTACACACGCGGGAGCTAGACCTCGATGTACCTGCAATGAACCTTTCGTGTACCTGCCGTGCTCCTATGCTTGATTTTCCCACTACCTTGGCGTTCACCTGCGGTGGTTGCTGCGGAAGATCAGCGCGAGCACGTCGCGCTGCTCGTCTGTCAGCGGCGGAAGTTCGTCCACCACCTTCTTGACCCAGGCATTCAGGTCGTCTTGGTCCCGGCACGCAGCGCTGCCAGCGGGCGCTTGCGCGGCCGTGCCGTGGCAGGCGAGGACCCTGCGTGACCGAAGCCATTAGCGGGACGAGCCGTGAAGCGCTCACCTCCGCCGGGGACCGACGCCCCGCGATAGGACGGGGGACCGGGACGACCGGGGACGGCGGTCCCGCACCATGATGTAGCGGTCGCGATCGACAACGCCGACGCGTATCGTGGCTGACAGCGCGGGGCGACGGGGTCATCATGCAAAGTTGTGTCATTTTCCGAGATTCGGCTTGCCGGCACCGTAGGCATTCTTTGCCTTTGCCTGGCGACCACCCCTTCGTGTTCGGGCAGTCGTCGATGCCTTACCGTAATGTTCCGGGCTGCTGATACCGTTACTTGCGATCGCGGATAACAGCAGGCAGTTCTCGCAGAGACTGTGGGCGTCGCAGGTCAGGTGCGGTATGCGTCACGCCGGTGCCGGATGGAGTGGATCTCGACGGTGTGCTTGTCCTCGTTGAGGCGGTAGATGATCCGGTAGGTTCCGCGTCGTGCTGAGTGGTACCCGTCGAAGGGCTCATCCAGTGGCTTCCCGACGCGGTGCGGGTTGGTGGTAAGCGGCCCGTCGATCGTCTCCATGGCGGCGGCAGCGACATCGAGCGGAAGGTGCTCATGCAGGTTGCGCCGGGCCTGCCGGGAGAAGATGACTGTGTACGGCAGTGAGGTCTCGGAACCGGGGGTTCCCGGCTCGTCGCTCACGGCGCTCCGCGGCGGCGGCGCTCAAGCTCGGCGCGAACCTGCCCGGCGTCGAAGGTGTCGCCGACGGCGAAATCATCGCGCGATTGCCGCAGGTCAGCGAGCGTCTCCTCATCGCCGAGGATGTCCAGCGTCTCCTGCATGGACTCGTACTCGGCGACCGAGATCAGCATGACATCAGCACGGCCGTTGCGAGTGATGGTGAAGTGGTCGTGTTCGCGGGCGACGCGGTCGGCGAGTTCGGCGATCCGGGCCTTCGCCTCGGTGATGGGGATGGTCTCCATATGGGCCAGTATAAAGACCGGTCACAATTATAGCCAGTGTATGGGTCTTGAAGGCGCGTACCGTACGTGCATTGCTTGCCCTGGCGTCAGGATGCTCGCCCACCGCCAGACAGCCGCCGCCTCCGGGGCGGGAACGGCTTCTCACCGGAACAGGTCCCAGCCCGTCATGACCGTCATGTCGTTCTCCCTTGTGCATCTGGCCGGGCCAGCGGCCCGGCGGCCCCGGAAGAACACCGCTCGTGTGAACACTGTTCGCTTCCGAGCTACAAATGTTCACTATAGTGAATGATGTTCACGGTCAAACGCGGTAAACCCGGCACCCGGAGGCAGGCATGACAAATCAGCCGCAGGCAACAAGCGGCGACCCGGGCACACGCCTGCTCTGGTTCACCCCCCAGACGGCGACCAGAACCGCCGCCGCGCCCTCACCCGCGAACGAGTCGTCGCCGAGGCCCTCGTAGTCATCAGCACCGGTGGTGTCGGGGCCCTCAGCATGCGCGCCCTCGCCACCCGCCTCGGAGTGGTTCCCGGTGCGCTGTACCGCCACGTAAGCAGCAAGGAGCAACTCCATGACCTCATCCTCGACAGCGTGCTGGCCGAGGTCGACCGCCAGGCCGACCCCTCCCTCACCTGGACCGGGCAGGTCAGCGCGCTCGCGCACCGGCTGCGGGCTGTCCTCGAACATCACCCCGGCATCGCCGCGCTGCTCAAGACCCGCGACCCCTCAGCCCCCACTCCCTCGCCCTAGTCGAAGCGTTCCTCACCCCGCTGCACGCGGCCGGGCTGCCCGCACGCCAGGCCGCCCTGGCCTTCCGGCTGATCTACGACTACACCCTCGGCTTCGCGCTCAGCGACCCCACCTCCCCCAGCGAGCAGCGCGTCCAAGACCCCGTGACCAGACGCCAGCTGCACGCATTCCTGCGCTCCCTGCCCCCCGGCCGCTTCCCCGCGCTGGCCGCCCTCGGCGAGCACGTCTGGGCCGACAACCGCGACGAACGGTTCACCGCCGGCCTCGGCACCCTCATCAGCGGCCTCCAGGCGGCCCGCCGCCCACACCGCAAACCCGGACGCTGACCCCGGCCAGGACACGGCGCGGCCACTCACACCACCCCGGCAAGCAGCGATACCCCCGGGGAGGGCCGGCATGCACAGGTGGCTGAGCTTCACGAGTTCGCCTTGCACGCGCCGGTGCCCCGCGTCGGGATCTTGCGCCGCGATGCGGATCAGCCAGCGTGCTGTCGTTTCAGCAGCACGGTGTCCACGTCGAGGAAACGTGCCAGGTCAGCAGCGCTGCCTGGCGTTACGGGAAGATTTCGGCCCAGCGCCTGCGCGGTATGAGCCATGGCAGCGCGGCGAACCACACCCGGTCGGCTGGCTCGTACCGCACCCGGATCAGCTGTTCGGGGGCGATGGTGACGTGCTGCCGTCGGCGACAGTGAACCCGTCACTGTCGGTGTCCGCTGCCGACGGGGACGCGATAATGGCGGTACCGGCGTTGTTGACCATGAAGATCTCGTTGACCATCGCGCCCGATGCCGCCCTCAGCAGCGGCTTCCAGACCGGAGTGCCGGGTGGTGCGGTGCTGAACGAGCCCGGGTCGAACGTCACATTGCTGGTTTTGGCCAGGGTGGCCAGGCGGCCACCGAGCTCGGGCCGCTCGTGGATGGCCTCGGCGCTCTTGCCGGATGATCTGTATTTCACGGTCCTGCCGCCGCTCTTGCCGGTGGTCAAGTCGATCACCCTGATTTTCCAGGTCCCGGCCGTGGTCTCCTTGACCAGGCCCTCCATCTTGTCGCCGGGCCTGATGACCAGGCCCGAGATAACGACTTCAGGAGCGGGAATGATCTCGGTCCACGCGTCGTATTTCGCCGTGCCGCCGATGTTGTCGGCCTCGGTTCCGGCCTGGACCAAGGTGCTGTCGCTGAAGCCGCCGATCCCGACCCAGTCGGAGGAGTACTGGTTACCGGAGGCATTGGTGTTCACGGTGGGCACTCGCCAGAAATCCCGCACCGCCTTGAACGTGCCTTTGTGGGTGGTGGACTGGGCATACCCGGACCAGTTGAAGGCGAATACCTTGGTAGCTCCCCTGACCGCCTGCGCACCGGCGCCTGGCGGCGCCTGAGCCCGGATCATCGGGTTTACCGGCGGGGCGAGGCGCGAGCGCGGACATGAGGCCGCTGCGGCGCCCGCCACTCCGCCCGCTAGCGCCAGCGAGCCGCCGCCCAGCACGGCCACGGTCACCGCAGCCATTAATCTCACCCGGAGCTGCATGTTCTCTCCCATCGCGGAATCAGCGCATAATCCGCCAGGCTATACACAACCGGCAGAAATGTCCGTGCAATCTTATGTTCGGTGCCTGCGAAGCGGGCCTTCCGCGTGGAAGTCGGTGCGGGCCGGGCAACGCGACACGGTCACCGTCACCGCAGGACCGCTCTTGGTTCTCGTGAGCCCAGCATGGTCTTCCCCGGGACCAGCGGCATTACGGAGAGTCACGGCAACTTCGGCTTAGGGCGCATTGCTGTCGCCCCGGAGCACGGTCCTTGCGCTGGCGGCAAGCCTGATCGTTCCTTCTACATCCGGGTCGTTTGCTGTGGGCTGGAGGACGATGGCTGTCGCACCTGCGGACGCGAACGAGCTGATAGCGTGCGCCACCTCTGTGGGCGACCCGACTGCAGCCCGGACTGATAGCGGTTCTGCCGACTCGGGGAGTTCTGCCTCGATCCGCTCTCGGTCGCCCTGCCTCGTTCCGCACAATACGTACACGACGACCTCATGAGGCCGGCGTGCCGCCGCCCTCGCGATTGCCTGGCGGACGCCATCGGGGGAGGTACCTGCGTCGAGAACGACGCCATCGGCGAGCTCGCCGGCCAGAGCGAGTGTCTTCTGCCCGCGAGCGCCGATCAGCAGGGGTGGGGCCACAATTGGCGGCCACTCCAGGGCAACACGATCAAGACGAACGTACTTCCCGCTGACGGTGACAGTCTCTCCGTTGAGCAACGACCGGGTCGCGGTCGCCCATTCGCGCAGCAGGGTCATCGGGGAGGGAGCGCGGGCTCCTACCTGGTCCATCCACGTCAAGACGCCATGCCCCGCGGCCGGGACGAATCGTCCCGGAAACAGGCGGGCCAGAGTCGCGATCTCCATGGCCGCCAAGGCCGGGTTGCGCAGGGGCGCTGGCATCAGGCCCAGGCCGATCCGCAATGAGCTGCTCCACGCGAGCGCGGCGGCAGCGCAGGTCAAGCCGCCTTCCAGAAAGCAGTCCTCCCACATCCAGACGTCGTCGAGGCCGGCCGCCTCCGCCGACACGACGAACTCGCGCAGCCGCTCGGGGGGCAGCTGCGGGCGAAACACGACGCCCACTCTCGGCGCCTCGCTCGTGGAGGCCATGGTGGCTCCTCCCCTCCTTTTGGTAGCAGCATTTCAGGTTGTCTTGGCTCGCTAGCTGTCGGCGGTGGCTCGGGCACTGGCTATCGTGAGCCCATGGCTCACAGACTGGTCGCCGAGCGTCTTGTCCTGCGTGGCTGGGATGTCGATGATGCCGGGGCCGCGCTGGGTGCCTATGGCGATGCTGAGGTCGCGCGGTGGCTTACGCCGGCGATGGACAGGGTTGGCGATCTGGCGGCTATGCGTGTGGTTCTCCAGCAGTGGGTCGCTGAGGATGCGCGGATGATGTCGCCGGCCGGGCGCTGGGCGATCGAGCTTCGTGAGGACTGCCGGGTGATCGGCGGGGCAACCCTGCTGCCGTTGCCGCCCGATGAGGAATTCGAGATGGGCTGGCAACTTCACCCGCAGGCGTGGGGCCGCGGCTACGCCACCGAGACCGGGCTCGCACTGGCGCGGTGGGCGTTCGAGCAGGGAATAGAACAGGTCATCGCGCTTGTGCGGCCGGCTAACACGCGCGCCGTGGCGATGGTGCGCCGGATCGGCATGGAGTGGGTCGGCGAAACTGAGAAATACCACAACCTGCGCCTGCAGGAATTCCGCCTCCGTCCCGGGGACCTGGCCGCCCAGGCCGGGGCTTCAGACCGGTGAAGCAACGTGGGTGCCGCGGCTTCAGCCGCTGGCGCGGCGATGTGACCGGCCCGGATATGACGAGGTGCACGTGAGCGACGCCACGCAGGTCACAGACAACCAGTCCCGATCCCGCTTCGAGCTCCAGGCCGAGGGCCACCTCGCTGAACTCCGGTACCGGCGGAACGGGAACCGGCTGGTCCTGATCCATACCGAGGTGCCCGCCGAACTCGAGGGCCGTGGGGTCGGCGGCTGGCTGGTGACGGCGGCGATCGATCGCGCAGCGCGGGAGGGCATGACCGTCGTGCCGCTGTGCCCGTTCGCCCGGGGCTGGCTCGGGCGCCATGCCGACGTGGCGAGCCAGGCAACCATCGACTGGGGCTAGGAGTCCCGAAGCTGCCGGCCTGGAGATAGCGGGTCTGGCCGTGGTCCCGGTCGGCGCGCCGCCAGGCCACGACTGGCCACTCGCACTTGGCCCACCGGGTGTAGCCGAACTTCGCCCCTGCCTGGAACTGCCGGAGGTGATCGCCGGGTGCCAGGACTGCCTGGCGATCGGGGGAACGTGGGTGCATCCGCGCATGTGCCAGTCCTGCGGCCACATCGGATGCTGCGACAGCTCGCCGCACCAGCACGCCTCGGCCCACGCCCGCAGCTCACGGCACCGCGCCGCCGCCGACCTCGGCCGCACGGAAGATCGCTCCTGACATGCCGGCCACAACGCTCCACCACGGTCGGCCTCAGATACGCCATCATCGGTGCCGCGAGGGATCCAACCAGGGAAAGTGGTGCCTCGGCATGGTGCCCCAGGACTCCCGACATAGGGAGAAGGATCATGCAGGGCGGGGGTGCGGCTTGACCTGGTAGTGCAGGACGAGATCGGTGCCGGGGTAGCAGGCGCGGGCCTGGGTGAGCTGGTCGCAGAGCGCGGCGAGGGCCTGGGTGCGGCGCGGGGCGGTGAGCGGGTCGAGGCGGACGAGCAGCTCGCCGGTTGTCGGGATGATGTCGCCGGAGGCGGTGAGGGCTTCGCGGATGAGGGCGTAGGCTTCGTCTCCGGCGCGGGCGTAGCGGCCGTGCAGGGCGCGGGCAAGGGCGGTTTCGGCGTTGTAGGCGGCCATCCGGATGGCGTGGGTGATCTGCTTGACCTCGGCCTCCAGCCGCATCATGTCGGGGGCCAGGTCGCCGAGCCGGGTCCGGGCCGGGACCGCCGCGGCGGCCTGCCCGGCTTCGCCGAGTTCGCGCCAGGCGGCCTCGACCGGGGCGTTGAGCGCGTTGATCATCTGGTTGGTGATGGTGACCGGCTGGCCGGGGGCGGGGCTGCGCAGCTGGAGCAGTTTGGCGTCGCGTGCGGCTTCGGCTGCGGCGGCGAGGGTTTCGGCGCGGCGGATCTGGGCGGCGGCGGCCTTCTTGGCCGGGTTGGGGACCTTCCGGCCCGGGTCATCTGGGGTGGCGGCGTGGGAGTCGAGGGCGTCGAGGGCGAACCGGGTGCGGGCGTAGCGGAAGTAGTTCTCCTCCCGCCACCGCGAGGTCAGCCGCCAGCACACTTCCCCGGCCTCGAGATCCTTGCGGGTGGTGAGCGCGTGGATCTGCCGGACGGCGCCGCCGCTCGCGCCGTGCCGGGCGGGAACGCGGCGGGTGACCTGCCGCAAGGTCACCGTCTCGCCCTTGCGCGGCCCGTCATTGATGTCCAGCGTCACCACCGTGTCGGCGAGGTCGTAGGCGTGTTCCCGGCTGCGGTCATCGGCGCACGTGATGGTCGCGAACTCGGCGGCGGGCACGTCGGGGGCCGGGCCTTTGCGCCAGGTGAGCAGGCCGAACCCGGCGGCGATGATGTCGGCGAACAGGGCCGGGGACCAGCCGCCCCGGTCAAAGCACACGGTCACCCGCCGTCCCTCGCCCACGATCTTGCGGAGGTCGGGCAGCAGCCGTCTCAGCTCGCCGGCCAGCGATTCGGACGGCTCGGCGGCGACCATAAACACCGGGTCTCCGTGCTGGTCGGTGACCCAGGTCTCCATGGTGGCCGGGGCGGGGAACTTCAGCCTGGCGACATGGGCTTTCTGCACCTGCCGGGTGCCGTAATAGGCGCGGGCGTGCCCGTCGATATACAAGTACCCGAGCGCGTCCGGCTTCGCGGCGGCGTGCCGGCGGGCCAGCGCCATGATCAGCTCGTGCGCCTTGCCGGCGGCGGCGAGCTCGCCGAGCTTGCGGCGGATCGTCTTGACCTCCGGGGCCCGGTCCAGGCCCAGCACCCGGCCCAGCGCGCCGGGCGGGACTCGGGTGGCGCCCTCGGCCCGGGGCTCGCCGGCCAGCGCCAGGAACACCATGGTGAGCATGGTGGCGGCCAGCCCGTAGAACCCGTTTTTCAGTTGCCCGTACACCTCCCGGGCACAATCGAGCAGCCCGGTGCCCTGCAGCGGCGGCAGGGCCAGCAGCAGCCCGGCCAGCGGATAGCGGGCCCCGGGGACGAACACCGGGCCGGCGCCCTCGCCCAGCAGGCCCCACCGGGCCAGCGCCCGCTCCCCGCCGCGGGGCACCGGGTCCGGCAGCACCGGCAGCGGCTCGTCCGCGTCCTGGTCCCGCAGCTCGGCGTCCTGGGCTGGCCGGGCTGCGTCATCGCCGCCGCCGGCACGGGAGGCGGCCACCCGGCCGAGCGCGTTGCGCACGCTGAACGTCGACACCCCGGTCGCCGCCGCGATCTGCCGCAGCGTCTGCCCGGCCGCGTCCAGCTCAAGGATCCGGGTGACCAGCCCGGGGGTCAGCTTCGACGCGCTTTTCGGGCCGCGGCGGGCCGGGACCAGCCCGGCCACCCCGCCGCCGGCCAGCGCCCGGTCCCACCGCCACACCGTGGCCGGGTCCACCCCGAACCCCTCCGCCACCTGGCCCTGGCTCGCGGCGTGGAGCCGGACCAGCTGCACCGCGGCCAGCCGACGCCCGGCCTCATCCCCAGGGTCCCACGCGAACGTGGCCAGCCCGTGCACCACGACCAGGCCGCCGCCGTCCTCCCCGGCCAGCACGCCCACGCCCGGGGCGATCTCCTCCGCCCCGGCCGGCAGCAGCGGCAGCACCGGGCCGGTGAGCATACGCCCCATCATCCACCCCATCCGCCAGGACGATTTTCCTTGCAGTAATTTTCTCACATATCGGGCATGCGGGATGGGAGCGACACGCCGAAAGATGCAGATCAGCCCGGCAAATGCGCTCAGGCGCTGGCTTCTATGTCAGGAGTCCTGGTGCCCACAGGCGCCCGGTAGCTGACGCAGTCAATGAGACGAGCCGGCGCCAGGTCCTAGTGCTGCGTGAGGTGGGGGGACTCATCCCATCCGCGTGGGAAGGGGCATCATCGGGCTGCGACTGCTTGCCCTTGAGGCTGGCTCGCTAGGCGAGCTCGATGTGATCGAGCAGAGATTGATTAAACGGAAGGCATTCGTTGGGCGCAGACGAACTGAAACCTGGGAGCGATCGTAGGCGTCGATCCCGATCGTATCGAGGTTTCCGTTTCGTCGAGCCTGACCGGGATTCCGATTCAAAGCGAAGACTGGACCAATCTTGACCAGATGGTCTACGAGGTCGGCGAGTGACGGAGACGAAGATCACCAAAAACGGCCCCTGCCCGGTCTGGGACATCACTCAGCTTGTCGACTTCAACCCTATGGCTTTATCGGATGAGTAGCACCACCCATTTGTGTAGACAGTGGCCCCCTAGACACAGCATGGTAGGCGTGCGCTTGAGCCTTATCGTGTGATGAATGTTCGTCTCGGCAAACAGCACACGGCCCGGTTTTCCGCTTGCGGTCGGCTCCGTGCGCACTAGCCATGTCTCGATGGTGTGGATGGTGGCCGTAGCCAGGTTCGGTGACACCCGGACCGGGCCAACGATTCGGATGACAGGCGCTGACACGTCGACGTGCTTTGGCCAGCCCTTCGCCTGGCTAATGATGAAGCGCCGCGCCCCGTCGTAGAACCGACTCCCTAGCCGGGTCAGGGCTACAGGTCCAAGAACGGGGTCACGGCCGACCTTATAGAACGGCACGCGGGCGAGCAGCGTGTCGTTCACCACATAGGCGTAGCAGACTTCGTACTGGTGTCTGCTGTAGTGCTCGCATCCATGCGATATCGCCGGTCCCGGGCTGGAGCCGGGAGTCTGCGCCGCCGGAATGCTCGAGCACCCCGCCGCAAGTACGCAAGCGGCAGCAAACACTGCCCTCGCTAGCCGCTTCATCAATGCCGCCTCCTGTAATGTGCGTAGCGACTCGGCTGTAAGGGTAAGTTACAGGTACTACATAAGCATCGTCGGACCGTCAAATTTCGCGTACAAAAACCCGCCCCAGGGGCCCGGGAGCCAATCGTCCCTGACACGAGTACGTGCGCTTGCGTTCATGTCTGGCCTCCAGTCCGGCAATGGCCGTAACGCTTAAGTTCAGGATAACGCCGTCAACGGATGGGCCCGAGGACGGCCATCGCCTCCCGGATACAGCTGGACTGTAACGGCTGGAGGGGTCTGTTGTGGGGTGGCTCAGGGATGCTCGGCAAACAGCAGTTGCGTGATTGATGCCGCCAGCCACCGTTGGTACTTCTGTTTCGTCCATCGCCGGCGGTGGACGAGCCGGTAGTAGTTGTCTGGCGACATCAGCAGCCACATCACGTCGACTGCGCCGCCGTCGCTGGGGCCCGGCCGTTGCGGCCCTTTGCTGGTGAGAACCTCGACCCAGGCCCGGGCGCCTGTCAGCCGCTGGTCCTCTTCTGTCTCCCAGAGTTCGCGGAGGTCATGTTCGCCGCCGCCGGCTGCGGCGTGCAACACCTCGTTGATCTCGGCATATCGGCTGGCAACGCCGGTGAGGCGCTGGGCCAGGAGGTCCACGGCCCGGCGCGGGTCCGGTTCGGCACGAATCCGGTCCGCCGTCGGCCGCCTGGCCACCGGGACCGGCTCATCATCGCCGGCGATGGCCAGGTGGCGAACGGCACGCAGCACCATCTGCTTGTTGCCCACCGCACTGAACACCGTTGGCTTGCTCACCCCGGCGCGCTGGGCGATCTGATCGACCGTGGTTGCCCCGTAGCCCTGGGCGATGAACAACTCCCGTGCCGCTTCCAGCACGGCGCGGCGGGAAGCCGAGGGCGACGTCGAAGGGACGCTCGCGACCCCTCACCGGCGATGTTGTCCACGACGTGGTCGGCGACCCGGCGGGCGAGTTGCACGGGCCTTCCGCGGTGGGCCAGCGCTACGGGCACCTGTTCAGCAACGTCAAGGGTGAGCATGCCGACGTCAAGCACCGTCTCTACGGGGAGAACTTCGTGGTGGACGACAAGATCTGGACGGCACAGGTGGTTGGCGAGTTCATGGGCATGCATACCTGGCCATGGCCGCCGCATCAGCATCCGCGTTCTGCACATCTTCGAATTCCGCGACGGGCTCATCTCGCGGAGAACGTCTGGGTCGACGCCGGTGCGGCAATCTCGCAACTGACTTCGGGCCCGGGAGCCGAAACCACCCACGGATAGCCGGGTGAGCGGACACCGCCCGCCGGGCCTCGCCAGAGCCAGTGCCGCCCGCCGGCGCGCGCCCGGTGTCACGCCGCTTTCGCGTGCACGGCCCGGATCAGTGCCGTCTGAGCCTGTGCGGTCTGGGCTTGGGCAGCCCGTGCGCGCAGGTAGCGGTGCGCGCCAGCGTGGTCAGCGCCGGTCTCGGGGCGCTTGAAGGTTATCCACAGCGGGACGGCGATGAACACCACCAGGAACGGGATCGCCAGCGCCATGTTGGCCAGAAGTACGGTCATGTCGGTGCCTCCTTGGTAACCCGGCGGCTTTGCTCCGCCGGCCTCGACATAGGTAGGTAACCAAGGGGGACTGTCCGTGCCGTGTGAGGAGCTTCTGAGCCGGCTATGAGCCGGCGGCGGTCGGCAGTCCGCTCTTATGCGCCCGCCAGCATCAGCCAGATGTGAAAGCGAAAATCCGGTCTGCCGAGGGCTGCGCGCCGCCGTCCGAAGTGAACGGGGCTGGGACAAGGAGTTCGACGTTGCGGTCTTCAATTCCGCCACGCCGCGCGTCGGTCCGGTCCTGCCAGTCGTTTGCTGCTAGTTCCCGCGACAGCGAAGCGAGCGATGACATGCTCGACAGCGCGCTGCTGCGGGCGATGGGACCCGAGTGATCGAGGATCGTGCCGAAGATCGACATGGTTCCGTCGAGGTTGTCGACGATCTCAACGATCCGCGATTGCTCTGGCCAGTCGATGTGCGCGGCGGTGTTGAGTTCCCAGAAGCCACCGGCGACCGCCGCCCCGGCCACCCTGGCATGGGGAATGACCTGGTTGCGGTGCGTGTGACCGTTCACCCAGAGGATCACGTTGGGATAGCGAAGGAGAAGCCCGGCGACCTCGTCCCCGCCGATGCGCCCGCTGCCCGCCGGCACGTTGTCCATCGTGCCGGCGGTGTGGTGGCTGAAGATGACCACGTATTTGTCGTCGCGACCTGGGCGGCTGACCACGCTGCCGTTGCCTGAGAGCCAGCGGCTGCTCACTGTCTGAAGCTGACTCTCGAGCCAGGCGAATTGATACGGGTCGAGGGAACCGTCCTGGCCACCTGCGCTGACGACCGTGTCGAGCACGATCCCGCGGATCCGGCCAACGTCGAACGTGTAATACGCAGTGTTGTTGCTGATGTTGTCTGCGGTGAACCCATGCCCGGCGGGGCTGCCCGACGTGTTGAAATGCTCGGTCACCGTCGTCGGGCGGTCGATGATCCGGCGGTTGGCGTCCGGTGTGATGAGACGGCGGCCGCCCTGCGACAACTCAAGGTTGATCGCGCTGGGATCTTGCCGCAGCAGTGCGAGAACGAAGCCAATCTGAACATTCAGTGGTTGCGCGAGAATCGAGTCCGGCAGACTGGTCAGCTTCAGCGGCCCGGTGGCAAGCGACTGAAGCAGCGGGGTCCGGGGCACGTTGCCTTGCACAAGCCCATCGTGGTTCCCGTAGGCCGCATACCAGGGCAGGCCAAGGCCAGTTGCCTGGAACGGCGCGCGGGCGGCGTCAAGAAGCCCGGGCACGGTCGGGAACCCGTAGACGGACGTTGGGTTGCCGAAGCCACTTTCGGGGTGCCAGTAGTACGGATCCGGCGTGACGTCATCCATCACCCCTTCGTACCGCTGGGGGTCGCCGGAGTCAGGACGCACCGTGCCGCCGTCGAGCAGGTCGATGTACCACCGCAACTCGTTGTATTGGCAGTTGTCGGTGTTGTCCCCGGTGACGATCGCGAACTGGAGCGGCCGACCGGTGGCAGGGCCCCGCTGCACCTGCCCCAGCCGCGCGACCATCGCATCCCCCACCTGTGCGCTGAGCAGTTCATTCGGGCGGTAAGCGCTGGCGAAATCGGAAAGGCCCGGAACGCTGCCGTACGCGTCGAAGAACTCGAACCGAGCCGGCGACTGCACATCCATGACGTGAATATCGGTGAGCTGCGCGAAACACGCGAGGACGCGGCCACCACTCGCCTCTTGAGTTGAGAGTCCCGCTAGGTCGCGCACTATGTAAGACTCACCGGGTCCGGATGTCAGCGTGGCGTAGCCGCCCGCGCCGGCAGCGCCGCGCACGATCACCTGCTCCAGGGTCGTCCCTGCCGCCGATGGCAGCGGCGACGCGAACGCCCTGCGGGCCGGGAACAGGCCGAGGCCAGTGAGTGCCGTAGCCCCGGCGGCCCCCATGGTCCCTTTCAGAAACACCCGTCGCGACAGGTCCATACGGCCCTCCCCATAACGCTGTGGTGGACACTAAACCATCAAGCGCGCAGGCACGTCGAGATCCCGGCAAGATCAGGACCGGTGCCGGACGCGGTCTGCGCTGGGGGATGCCAAGGGACGACGCGGTCACACGGCCGCCCGCACTGCCGGGATCACCTCGCGCGCCAGCCGTTCGGCCTGCTCACCGGCGCCCGGCCCGGGGATGGTGAAGCTGAAGGCGGTGAACCCGGCCCTGGCGAGCCCAAGCAGCGTTTCGGTTACCGCCGCCGGGGAGCCGGCCACCAGGGATGGCCTCGCTCTGGCGCGGTCGTCCACTCGGGCCTCCATGTGCAAGGCGCAGGTGATCTCGGCGGGATCGCGGCCTGCCTCGTGCGCGGCCTCCAGGACGCGCTCTCGCATGGATGGGTAGCTGTCCAGGGGCACGTACCCGAGCGAGGGGATCCAGCCGTCGGCCAGGCGGCCGGTCACCTGGAGCGCCGGTTGCCGAAGGTGCCCAGCCAGATCGGGATCGGGTGCGCCGGTTTCGGCTCCACGTCGGCGCCGTCGGTGCGGTACAGGCGGCCCTCAAAGGTAACGGCGTCGCGACCGGCGTGTACATCGGCGCCCGCCTGGGCCCTGGGCGCGGGACTTTTCCAGCCGGCGGGCCAGGACCTGCATTGAGCTGTCGGTGCTCACGATCGGCTGGCTGCTGGGCGGCACGGTCGGCGTGGGGACGGTTCTCTATGCGGTGAGCATCGGGCCACTCGCTCACTACCTCATCCCCAGGCTGACCGTGGCACCCGGCGGCACCCTGGATGGCCGCGGCGGGCGCGGAAGGCTGACGGCCCGCGCTGGCCCGCAGCACTCCCAGCCGGTAGCCCGTTACCACGAAGCAGAGTGCCGGTGACCGTCAGCGCGAACGCAGGCTGTCTACTCGGCTCTCAGGCCGACGGCGGGCCGCGTCCGGGCGGCCACCGCAGCAGGCCCAGCAGCGAGCAGGTTGCCCGCCACCACCATGGCGGCCAGGCCGAGGATGAGCGGGTGCACCGGCACCTCGCTGACCGGTACGGCCCCCAGGGAACCGGCGAAGCTCTGCCACGCCAGCCGGCCGCCGACGATTCCCAGCGGCCCGCCGACCGTGACGGCGATCAGCAACGTTAGCGTCGTCTGCGACGTGATAACCGCCCCAACCTGGCTTCGCGTCATGCCCAGCACCTTGAGCAGGGCAAGTTCCTGGCGGCGTCGGCGAACCAGGCTCAGCACCGTCAGGGCAAGTGACAGCACCGCTGCGGCTGCGAGGCCGAGGCCGAGCGCGAGCGGCTGCCCACCTAGCTGTGCGGCATTGATGATCGCCGCGGCGCGCGGCGGATGCAGCGCGTGACCCAGTTCGTAGGTGCCGCCAGGAGTTTGGTCCGGGTTGGCCGAGACGATTCGGTGTACCAGTTGCGCGCGTTGTCCCTCATTGGTGCCTGGTGCCAGGTCAATCGCCACAGCCGAGGGAAAGACCGGCACCGATCGGGCCGCGCTCCGCGGCCCGATCCCCGCACCCGAGGCCGCCAGCAACGTCGCCTCGGGCAGCATCGCGCCGCGCCCAAGCGACACGTGATCGGCGGTGGCAAGGCCGAACGAGGGGAGCGTGACAGTCCCCACAATGGTGACCGTCCGCCCGAAAGGCGGGGTGCCGATCCGGACGGTGTCACCGACCCTCTTCCCAAGTTCGCCGAGTGTCACCGAGCCCAGCTCGATCTGGCCATTGCCCGAGAGCGGCCGGCCGCCGGTGGTCGGTGGCTGAACTGAGCCGAGATGATGCCGGATGCCGAGCTCCGGAACGATCCGGCCATCGATAGGTAGCTGGGTGAACGCGAACTCCGACCAGCCGGCGACCGCGGGCTGGCCACGGATGAGCCGGCTCATAACCCCGGGGGTGAAGCTCCCGTAGCCGCCTTCCGCCTGAATGACGAGGTCCCAATTCCAGCCATATCTGGCCGGATGGGAGATCAGGCCGGTCAGGCTGGCGTTAAACACCACCGCGCTGACCACGGCCGTGACGGCGGCGATGGATCCGAGCAACGTAGACCGCACCGGGACCGACCGGACGCCCGATCCCGGCTCAAGCGCGTTTCGGCTGCCGACCACCGTAGACGCCGGCAGCCCGGCCGCTGCGGCTGTCCTTGCGATGGCGGATGAGCGGAAGCCCGCCCCGCCCCTGCTCGGGCGGACTGACCGCACTGCCAGAACGGCAAGCAGCCCCAGCAAGACAACGCCCAGAAGGACCGCGCCCGCGCCGAGGACAAGGGCGTCTGCCCGGACGCCGTGGCTCGGGTCGAAGCGGCGCACGGGCCCGACCGGCGCCAGCGGGGACACGGCTACAGCGCCTGCCACGGCAAGTATCACGCCGCCGAGGACAGGGATCACTCCGGGGAGGCCTGCCGCCAGCGCGGCCTGAGCGCGGGTGGCGCCGAGCGCACGGATCACCGCGATCTCTGGCGAGGATCTGCTGATCATCTGCAGCAGCCCCTGCCCGACCAGCACGAGCATCGCCAGCGCGGCGATGGCGCCGAAAACGCTCAGCGCGATCGCCTCTGGCCTGATTGCCTGTTGCACCTGGTTGTGGATGACATCGCTGCGGTTGACGCTGAAGGAAAGGCTGGACAAATCCTGGTGAGTGCTGTGGGCCTGCTGCCGTATCTCCCGGGTAAGCCTGGTGAGGTCGGCCTGCAGCGCGGGAATCCCTTCGGTGCCGCGGGCCAGGCGCAGCCCGATCCAGGCGTAAAAGTACTCCGCCAGGACCTGGCGGGTCGCCCCGGGCGGCAGGATGCTCCCTTCCGCATGATCGGACTCGTCTACCAGGGCTGGCGGCACCTCCACGATCGCCGCCACCCGGTAAGACCGGGTGAACGGCTTTCCCGTGGGCCGCCCATCCGCGCCCAGCGGACTGTACGCGTACCTCACCGTGCCGCCGACACCCGTACCGAACATGCGGGCGGTGGCGGGTGTGAGCACAACCGTGGTCGTCGATTCCTGCGGTGGAAGCTTGCCAGCGAGAACAGTCATCCGGTCCTGGCTGAAATACTCGCCGTCAAGGCTGCCATTCAGGCTGTTGGTGAGGAAGGAACGGTTGATGCGGCCATTGACCACTGGCAAGCCGTTCAGGCCCACGTACGTGGCGTGGGAGACAATGCCGGGTAGCGACGAGATCAGCGTGATCGGCCGCGTCACCGTCATGCCGGGCAGCTTCCCAGGCACGTTCACGAATACATCGCTGGCATGGATGGACGCCAGATAGCGACCATAGGCGGTCGCCGTGCGCCGTGCGCCGCCGAGAGCCCCGAGGGCCACCGCTCCCAGCACGCCGCCAAGCAGCGCCAGTGCTACCGCCTGCCGCCAGGAGCGCCGCAGCGCCGCCCGCCAGAGCGAGAGGGCGACCGTCACCACGGCACCGCCAGCCGGCGCTCACCGGGCAGACGCGCCATCTTCGCAGCCACGGCGCCTATTGTGCTCGCTATCCGGGGGGGCTGGCCCCTCAGTAGGTTACGGCGTCGCTTAGCTCTTAGTAGTGAAAAAGAGGTGGGAGGCCGGGTGAGCGCGGACGCGGCCGGCGAACTGGCCGGGATCGACCCAGGCCGGCCCAGCCCGGCACGGATCTACGACTACTACCTCGGCGGTACCCACAACTTTGCCGCCGACCGGGAGGTCGGCGACCGGGTGATCGCCGCCATGCCCCAAGCCCCGGCGGCCGCCCGCGCCAACCGCGCCTTCCTCGCCCGCGCGGTGCGCGCGGTGACCGCCGAGGGCGTCGACCAGTTCATCGACCTCGGATCCGGCATCCCCACCCAGGGGCCGCTGCACGAACTGGCGACGCTGTCCCCGCCGGCAGCTACCTGATCCTCTGCCACGGAACCGGCGAAGCCCGGCCCGAGCAGATCGGCCGGGTGAGTGCCCTCTACACCCGTACCAGCGCCCCTCTCGTGCTGCGCGACCGCACTCAGCTTGCCGAGCTGCTGGCCGGCTGGGAGCTCCTGCCGCCTGGCATCGTCGACGGGCCCACCTGGTGGCCCGACCCCGGCGATCCAGTGGTACCGAACCCTGGTTACTACGCATTCCTCGCCGGGCTGGCCCGCTTGGCCTGACCGCGGGGTCTTGACGCGGTGGCTGGGTGCGTGTCCGCGGCCCGGTGCGGGGCCCGGCAGGGTATTCGGCCAGCGGGCCCGCTCCAGTAACCGACAAGGTCGCGATACATCCCTGAACGGGCGAGCAGGGAGTCGTGGTCGCCAATGTGGACACGCTCGTCGCCGAGAACCAGGACACGGCGGGCACGCAGGGCGGAACTCATCCGGTGTGCGACGACGATCAGCGTGCCCGGCCTGTGCGCGAACGCCAGCTCAGCGCGGGCTTCAGCGGAAGGATCAAGATGGCAGGTGGCTTCGTCCAGGATCGCAATCGGCGCAGGCGACAGATACGCGCGGGCGAGTGCGATGAGCTGGCGCTCTCCTGCCGACAGGGCTGCGGGGTTCAGCACGGCCTGATACCCCCCCAGCCGGGCCAGCAGGGGCTGCAGGCCCACTGCGCCGACCGCTGTGCCGAGTTCGGGTGCCTCGGTTCCCGCTAGGTAAGCCAGGTTCTCGGCCAGCGTTCCCGTGAAAACGTACGCCTCCTGGGGGAGGAGCACCCGCCACTGGGGCACCGACGCAGGGGAGAGCCGCTCCATGCAGGCTCCGTTGAGCAGGACCTGGCCGGCCGTGGGCCGCAGCATGCCCGCGAGCAGCCCCGCGAGGCTGGACTTGCCGATCCCGCTGGGCCCCACGATCGCGAGGTGATCGCCGGGCGGGATGTCGATGCTGAGGTCCCGGATGATTGGTTCGGCCCTTGCGCTGTAGCCGAACCCGACGCCGCGGAGCTCGATTCGGCCGGGTCCCGCGGCGCGATCCGGGACCGCGCCCACTGTGTCCCGGCTTCGCCTGGGCACGCTGGCAGGGATCGAAGCGACGAGGGCCGGGCCGTGGCGGGCCCGCGCTGGCGGGCCCGCGCTGGCCTCGACGATCCGCTGCAGCGTGACGGTGAGCCGGACGGCGCTGCCCCCGACCCCCTGGCCCAGGGTGTACAGGGCGCCCCGCAAAGCCCCCCCGATGTAGGTGACGGCTCCGATAATTTGCGCTGAGGAGACGCCGCCGCGCAGCAGCGAGGGCGCTGCGGCCAGCACGAGCAGCAGCGGCAGCCAGCCGCCGGCCGCCATGCACAGCGTCCGCGCCGCGCCGGCCCTCGCGACCGACCGCGCGGCGCCGGCCTGAGCTGCCACCTCGTCGGCGACCTGCGCAAGAACCTGAGTCTCTGCCCCGCATGCGGTAACGTCACGCAGCCCCCCCACCGCCGAGGTGGCCGAATTCGCAACCCTCTCCTCGCCGAGGACGGACCTCCGCTGCCGCGCCGCGAACGGGCGCAGCAGCAGGCGCAGGATCATGAGCGATCCAAGCAGTGGGGGAATCACGTACGGGAGCGTGGCGGGGACGAGCGTGAGCAGGCCGGCCAGGGCGCTGCCGGCCGTGAAAACGAAGGTGCGCGCCACGCTCAGCAGGCCCGCGTAAGCATCCCTGACGATTTCGGTTTGATGGGTGATGCGCGCGACCGCATCGGTGTCCGGGCGCTGGGGAGCCGCCAGGGAACGGCGCAGCGCGCCGGCGACGATCAGCTCGACCAGGTCGTCGCGGAGCGGCTCGACGAGTGCGCCGAGCCGGATGTAGGCCGGGCGGGCGGCAGCAGCGCCCGCCAGCGCGGTGAGGGCGAGCAGCCCCAGCCAGCCGAGCCCTTCCGCCGTGCGGCCCGCAAGAAACCCGCGGACCGCCTCGGCGACCGCCCAGCCCGAGACGAGCGAGGGAAGAGCCTCGGCCAGGGACCAGATCGCAAGCCAGGCAACATCGCGCGGATGTGAACGCAAGCTGCGGGCCAGCATGCCGCGTGCCAGCGGACCCCTCCGGGCGCCGCGAGATCCGCCCCTGGTCATTCAGCGGCCCTGGAAGCGGGCCGGCCGCGGGCCGGGCCGGCGGTGCCCTGCCCAGGCCCGAAGACGGCCCGGTACTGCGCGTCGTCCCACAGTTCGTGGTGCGGGCCCAGGGCACGCACCCGCCCATCGCTCAGCCAGGCGACAAGATCCACCTTCGCGGCGGTCGCCGCGCGATGCGCGACGATCAGGCGCGTCCGGCCCAGAAGCTGGCTGGCGAGCACGCTGCTGACCTGCATCTCGGTGACGGTGTCGAGGCTCGAAGTGGCGTCGTCGAGTATGACCAGCCTGGCACCGGCGGCGTGCGCGAAGGCGCGGGCCAGCCCGAGGCGCTGCACCTCACCCCCGGACAGCGGTGCCTCGTCCAGGGCGGTATCCATGCCCGCCGGCAGACGCGACACGAATGAGTAGGCGCAGGCCGCTCGCGCGGCAGACATCACCAGTTCCGGTGATGGTTGCGAGGAGCCGAAGCTGATCGCCTCTTTGGGTGTCTGGCCAAACAGGCAGGGCCGCTCGAACGCGTACACGACGGCCCGCCGCAAATCGTCCCGGTTGAGCGCGCCCAGGGCCGTGCCGTCCAGCGTCACCTCGCCGTTGTCGGGATCGAGCAACCGCCCGGCAAGACCGGCCAGCACGGACTTGCCCGCACCTGACTTGCCCACGACGGCGACCGAGGCGCCGCCGGGGATGGTGAGATCGAGCGCGTTCAGCACGTCCTCGCCACCCAGCCGCACTGTGACGTCACGAAATGCCAGGCAGCCGGGCCCAGCGGGCAGGTGCGCCCGGCCGTGGCGGGGCGGTGCACATGCGAGCACTTCTGCTACGCGCCTGCCCCCGCCGCGGCCGCGAGCCAGCCGGTTCAGCTGGCCGAGGCTGGCGCCGATACCCACCGCGAGCACCGCGTACTGGCTGGCGGCGAGCAACTCACCAGGGGTGATCCGGTGGCGCGAAAGCTCGACACCCGCGGCGGCGAGCACGATGACCTGCAGCAGCGGGACTATGACCAGGCTCTGGGCGGCCACTCGAGCCTGGATCCGCCAGAAAGCGTCCCCCGCCTGGCGCAGCGAGGTCAGCGGGACGAGTATCCGCGCCAGCTCCCAGCCGGAGGTGCCTGCCGCGGCGACCGTGCGTGCTCCCCCGAGGGCGTCGACCAGGCGGGCGGCGATCGCCCCCTGCGCTCGCTGGTACTCGGCGCTGACGTCGGATACGTCACGGACGAAGCTGCGCAGGGTCCACGCGAGTACCGGCAGCCCCGCGGTGAAGACGGCAACCAGCCACGGGTCGATAAGCCCGAGTGCCAGCATGCTGCCGGCCGGGGGAACAACAGCCGTGATGGCCACCACCGCACCGGCGGGCGCGCAACCGGCGTCGGACGTGGCGCCCACCATCCTGCTGACTGTGTCCCCGGTGGCAAAGCGCCGCAGCAGCGCAGGACCGCAGCCAAGGATGTGGCCCGCCAGTTTCCGGCGCAGCCACGCTGTGGATCCAGCGTTGGCCATTCCTGTGGCGAGCTGCGCGGATGCCCCTGAGAAGATGATGACGGCGGCCAGCAGGGCGCACGCGCCCAGCCAGCCGGCTCCCCCAGCGCGTGCCGCCGGGGCGCCGAGCAGGGCGTCGACGGTGCGGCCGGTCGCCGCAGGCAGCAAGACCTCGGCGGCAGACCCCGCGAGCGACGCGCAGGCAAGCAGGGCGAGCCACCCAGCGTCGTGCCTTGCCACGTGCCGCAGCAGCCGGTCAGCATGCCCGCGCAGGCGGCGCGCGGTCACGCGTGACCCGCCACTGGCACGCGCCCCGGTCACGGCAGGCCTGGCCGGGGCAGGCGAGGTACCGGGCGGCCGGACAAGGACACCGTCGGAACCGGCCGCGCGCACCGGCGTCTTTCCTGAAGGCTGCCGGCACCGGCGGGAGCCGGCGGTTTGCCGCGCTCCGCGCCGGTGCCGTGATCTTTGTGCTCGCTGCATCAGACGCAGAGCGTGACGCTGGCAGTGCTGTCACAAAGCAGCAGGCTCACACCGCTGCCATTGCAGTCATCGCGACCGCGAGCGGCGGAGAGTTCCATTCCCTGCATGTCAAGAAGGGCCATTGTGTCACCTCCTTACCCCGAGTCGTTCTTCTTCTGCTCCCTGCGAAGGCGTTCCAGGGAGGTTTGCGGGGGACCGGGACGCGGCCGGGAGGCCATGACCACTGGCGGGCGCCGCGGGCGGTCCGAGGAAAGGCAGTGCGGGCACGTGCGGGGAAATTGCCGTGGCCAGGGCGAACAGGACTCCAGCGGTCCCCGTGGCCAGATCCATCGAGATCCGCAGCAGCATGTCCCCGGGGAATGCCAGGCCGTCGGCGTACGGAACTGCGTGCCACGCCAGCCTGCGGACGTGCGCGCTGATGCGCGCCACCTCGCTGCCCGCGCCCGCCCGCCCGGCCAAATAGAGGAGCAATCCGGCGCGACCGCTGAACAGGCCGGGCTGCGCGTAGTAGGTGGAGCATGCGGCGACGCTGATGGCCGTGGCCGCCTCCGCGAAGGCGGCGCTGCCGCGGTGCGCGAGGAAGCGGTCCAGAACCATGCCGATGCCTGCGCTGCCGCCCTTGAGGTAAGGCAGCGCCCGCCAGCCCTCGTTCACCTGCAGCGAACCTTTCCGGTCGGTGACGCACCTGCCCAGATCGGTGTCGAGGGCGGCCGCGGCCGCATCCAGGTAGCCGGGATCGGCCGTCCGTTCGTACAGCCGGATGAACAACAGGGCCCGCCCCGCCGCCCCGTGCAGGAGTCCGGCCGCTTCCCGGCCCGTGCCGCTGTCCTCCCGGGTGGTCCTCTGAGCGACTATCTCGGCGGCCTTCAGCCCGGCGTCGAGCAACGCTTGCTCCCCGGTGGCGTCGCCCAGAAAGAGCAGGCTCAGAGATAGCCCCGGCAAGCCGCCGTAGAGGTCGGATCCCAGCCGCTCCCACCTGTCGGACAGGCACACATCCGCCGCGCGCAGGGCGGCGGATGTGTGCCCGAGCCGCCACAGCACGTATGCCACCCCAGCCATCCCGTCATACAGGCCAAGCCGCGTGCCGCGGGCCGGGTGGCTCGCATGGGCGATGAGCCACTCCTCGTGTTCAGGCACCCGCACCCCGGCGGCCTCGGACAGGGCGTGAAGCACGCCCGCGGCCCCGTAGGCGATCCCGAGCCCACCGCCCGGAGCCGCGAACTGCTCGATGTCGCCGGGGAAGAGCCTGTCATCGCGGGACGGCGTTGCGCTGGCCAGAATCGCCCTGACAAGTGCGGGCCTGAGAAGCTCCCACGCCTGCTCGCCAGCGCCGAAGTCCTGGTAGCGCGGAGAAGTGCCGGGCGCCTTCATCACGTGGCCGTTCCCGCGCCCCTTTCCGGCAGGACGGGTTATCTCATCTACCGCCTGCGAGAGGAACCCATCAGGGACCGGGAATTGTTCGGCGATCACCTTGGCTGTATGCTTGGCTTTTTCCCGGTCAAGGGCGAACAACGTCGTCAATGGCATGAAGAGCGCCAGCCGGATGCAAGCAGTGCTGTAGGCGTCGATATCGAAGCCGACGCGATCGCGCGGCGCCAAAAATCCAGCGTTTCCGACGGTGGGCCGCCTGCCCTCACTAACATGTGTGGCGGCTTCAAAGTCGATGAGCATAACGGAGTCATCAGGGCGCACGATGACATTGAACATATGCAGGTCATTCAGGATCACGTCACGTTCGTGCGCGGCGTCCACGGCTCGTTCGATTCCGGCGCAGATGCGCAGCGCCCAGGTGGTGTACTCGCGAATCCTCGCCGGGTGAGGATCCATGTCGAGCAGCGGGAAGCGGTCCGCATAGCAGGAATTCAGCGGTGTTCCGTCGACAAATTCCTCTGCCAGGAAGTGATGGCCACCGACCTCGAAATAGCCCCGCACCTCCGGGGCGATGCCCAGGCCGGACAGCCGCTGCAGCGCGCGGTGCTCGCGGCCGAGCCTGGTGACGGCGTCGGAGCCGTCGGCCGCCAGGCCCGCGTGTGGCCGGCCCTCCTTGAGCACGACCCGTTCGCCGGTTCGCTGGTCTGTGCCGACGTAAACCCCACCGCCGTTGGAGAAGTGCAGAGCCCGCTCAATGCTGTAGGGGAGTCCCGCCATCGTCGTCGCGTTGCGCGCGGCGAGGTGAGGCTCCAGGAAGCCGGGCAGGCTGACCCAGTCAGGCACTGCGAACACCGGCGACCGCACGTCGGGGACAAGCTCACCAGCGGGATTCTCAATCGCCGGCACCATGTCACCGCGCGCATCCAGGCAGTATCGCTCGGCAAATCCCCCATAACGGACGTAAAGCGGCCCGTCACCATACCTGAGGTCACTGAGGATATATGGCCCCGCCTCGCCCGCAAGCGTCACATTAAGATCCGTGAGAATAAGCTCGAATTCGGCATCATCCGACGGATATATGGTGACGACTTTCCCACTGAACCCTCGCGGCGCGTACTTCGCGTTGCGCAGGAGCACGGCCCGGCGCCCGGGCAGGAACTTGAACGAGATCGCTCGGGGCACGCAGTACTCCCACACTCGCGTGACCAGGTCCTCAGCATTGCCAAGGCAGGCGGAAACGTGAATTTTCCATCCTTGCTGCGACATGTGGCCACCCGGCGGGATGGCGACCATCCAGTCACCAACACGGTCCTGCTTCCATCCCGATGGCAGTGAGCGCTGGGTGATCATAAAGGTCTTAGCGGCGGCATCATCACGGGAGGGCGAATCGTAGAACAAGGGATTTGCCAGGCAGTACTGCTCATATCGCTTGTCCACGTGGCCCCCAGTGTGTCTAGTCTCTCGCCCCACGCGTCTTTACCGGACAAGCAGAATCATGCCATCGTGCGGATAGGCCGTGTAGTGATGTTGGCAATAACTTCATGATGTGCTGCCGAAAACTGTGAGCAGATTAAGCGACCAGGGAATCTTTGCTCCAACAATTGGTAAATCCGCATAATTCACCCTTCGGCTATGTCTCATAACCCAGCGACGTCAGGCTTCACGGCATGTCCCCTTCTTGGGCCTGGCTGGACTTCTTCACACCCAGGTAATACATGGGGCAGTCGTAGTTGCAGCCAAGCTTCAGCTTGTAGGAGAAGGCCTCTGCGGGGCGCTGGGTGATGTACAGCCGACCGCCAGAGGGTCATGAACGCGATGGTGACGGCACCATTGCTGGTGCCAGCACCCGGACGATCGCGGAGCGTGGCCTACCAGCGCTCACCCGCGCGTGGCCGGGACACCCGCCAGGCGTTCTGTGTGAGGTGCCTAGGACATCATTAGTTGCCACACCCCGCCGCGCAGCATGCGCCTCAGCAGCGTCCTGGTGGGCCTGCGTGGCGTCTGCCTGCTGCAGGGTCGGGGTGCCCAGCAGCCGGTACAGTAGCCCGGCCAGTTCCTGAGCCGTCGGCGCGGTCACCAGCCCGGCCGGGCCTGCTAGCGCCCACCCATTCCAGGGTGGCCCGCCCGAACCAGGCTGGCACGCCGGTGAAACGGCGGGCCAGCCCGGCCTGTCCGTCGCGGATCGCGGCCTCATACCCGTCCGGCCTGTCCGTCGCGGTCTCGGTGCCGGGGTCCTCACACAACACGTCGGGCCAGATCAGTCGGCCTCGGTGATCACCGCACACGCCGGTGCGCGCCGACAGGCCCCGGACTAAGAGCAGGCCCCAGCCATGCTCGCTGGCGGGGTCGTCGATCACGTGCGGCTCGGCCGGGCCGCCGCTGTCGGCGACCGCGACCCGTACCACATTTCCGCGCCAGGTGACCTCGACGGCGAGCTGCCCGCCGCGCCCGCTGGCGGAGTGCCTGATCGCGTTGCTGGCCAGCTCGTTGGCCACCAGCGCCACCTCGTCGCGGGCCGGGCATTGCGGCAGCAAGGATGCCAGCCACCGCCGCAGCGCAGCGAGCTGGCGTTCCTCACTGGGGAACAGCCGTCGCCACCGCAGGCCGGGCAGCAGTTCAGGTGGACGGGGTGTGCCTGGCCGTGGTGGTGGTGTTGCCATGCGTCAACGATGCTGGCTGCAATTAGCAGACTCAAGCTGGCATTGATGAGCAATCACGAGCGTCCCGAGCGAAACAGCAGCAAACACTTTGTGCCCAAGCGGATCGTGATGCCAGACTGTGCGCAGGCACCGCCGTGGGAGGTGAGTGATGCCCCAGCCGGCCCCCACCAGCCCGACCGTTTTGCGTATCATCTTGGGTCGGCAGCTGCAGGCGCTGCGGGAAAAAGCCGGAATGACCTATGAGCAGGCCGCCGACGCCATCTACGCGTCGGCGTGGACGCTGCGGCGGATGGAAAAGGCCGAAGTCGGCCTCAAGCTCAATTACGTCAAGAGCCTGCTGCTGGCCTACGGCGTGACCGACGTCAGGGAGATCGACAGCTTCCTCGGCTTAGCCCGTGAGGCCAACAAGCGCGGCTGGTGGCACAGCTACACCGACGTTCTGCCAGCCTGGTTCCGGGTGTTCCCCGGCCTGGAACAAGCCGCCGAACTGATCCGCGGCTACGAGCCGCATTGCGTTCCCGGGCTGTTGCAAACCGAGGACTACGCGCGGGCTCTCACCACCGCCGGATACCCCAATGCCACCCACGAGGAGACAAGCCGCAGGGTGGCGCTGCGCATGGCACGCCAGCAGATCCTCACCCGTCCGGACCCGCCTCGCCTGTGGGCGGTCATCGACGAGGCGGTCCTGCGGCGCCCGGTCGGTGGCCCCGGCGTGATGCGCGCCCAGTTCGACCGCCTCATCGAGGCGACCGGGCAGCCGAATGTGACGCTGCAGGTGCTGCCGTTCACCGCCGGCGCGCACCCGGTGATGTACGGCATGTTCCACCTGCCGGCAAGATCGCCCCCACCGAGCGCTACCGTCTCCACTACTGCACCGCCCTCCGCATCCCACCCACCCAATTCGGCCCCGGCTGGTCCCTGGCGCAGCCACCGGAAACCGTCGGCTCAGCGGGCCACACCACCTACGGCGATACGGCAACCGACATGCTCTTGGCAACACCGGATGTGCAGGCGCGCACCGACGTGGCCGATTGGCTCGGCGAACCCAGCGGTTATCGTGATGTCAGAAAAGGGCACACCGCCACGGAGTGGACGGAACAGTTCGTCGCGGACTCGCCAGATCTCTGGATGGCCGTGATCGCGGAGGAGTCGCTGGACTTCGGAGAGTGTGCCGACACGTCGAACGTCGGAGACGCCACGCTGGAGCATTACGCCTCGCAGGTGCGGCGGCTTGCCAGCGACTATCAGCATGCGGCGCCATATCCGCTGTTCCTTGAGGCCAAGCGACTGCGTGATCGGGTGTTCCGCAAGCTGCAGGGACATCAACGGCCCGGCCAGACCCGGGACCTGTACCTGATGGCCTCCCAGGTGTGCGGAATGTTGGCCTGGATGTCGGGTGATCTGGGCTACCGACGGGCCGCACAGACTCAGGCGTGGACGGCGTGGGTGTGCGCCGAGCAAGCCGACCACGACGGTGCCCGCGCGTGGGTGCGTGCAACCCAGACTGTTGCAACGGCTACGGGAACTGCATGGGCCGGCGGCCTACGTCCGCAACGCCGCCAACCCAGCGTTCCGCGCGGAACTTACCAAGCGCATCACCACCTTGAGAGCCGGCGACCAAGCTCAGCCGCGGCGAGCCCTATAAGTACGGCATGCTGGGCATGACCGGCACAGGACCGCAAGTGTCCACGCCGGGGCTCTTGGGAAAGCCGCCAGGTTCCGCTAGCGGCAGAGAGTTCCCCGCGAGTGCGGGTTGTGGGTGTCGATGCTCTCACCCGTTTCGAGGACGCTGTTGCTCTGACGGTGCCATTCGTCCGTGGGCCCGCCATGATAAGGATCCCAGGCTGGCCGGGTGAACCAGGCTCCGAATTTGCCAACGCAGCCGCCCGCGAACGTGCTGAAGGCATTGCCGGTCAGCGTAACGCCAATGACGCTGAAGCCACCGATAGGCGACGGGTCGCCCGGCGCGCCGTCCCCGGGGCTGTAGTCCTCCGCGTAGACGGCGAAGCCGCCACCGGTGATGAGATTGCCGGTAACGGTGATGTCGCTGGCGGACCTGCGGGAGTCCCAGATCGCGATCGCGCTGTCCGCGCTGGCGGTCATCTTGTACGTATTGTGCTCGATGACGCCGTGGCTGGCGCCTTCCGTCTGGTAACCGTCCTCGTGGCCATTGGCAGTCGCATGGGTGAACCCGTGAAAGTAGCTGTTCGTGATGGTGGAGTTATCTCCGGTCGTCTGCGAGTAGCCGGTGTCCGCCCAGCTGAAGATGCCGTCGTCGGCGCCATAGCAGTCCACCGCATCGACCGCCAGCCGGGTGCCCTGGTGCCAGATGCAGGCCTGCACCCCGTTGTCGCCGTTGATTTTCACATGGTCGATAACCGCGCTGGCGCCGTCCTCGACATAGATGCCGGCGGTGCCGTTGGCAGTCTCCCCGTGCTTGCCGCTCTTGGAAATAATCGTGCTGTTCTTGACGGTGACATTGCTGGCTTTAATATCGAGGTATCCGGTGATTTTCTGGCAGCTGATGACCGCGTTCGGCTTCCTGATCACGATGGCGCGGCTAAGGCCGATGCCCAGGGGGGTCAGCCGGTGCCGGGGGCAGTGTGACAACTGGGGGCCGGTGTTGGCCGGTCCTGGCCAGCCGCAAGCCGCAGGGTTCGCCCACAGGCGAGCGCCGCCATCGCGGCAGAAGGCGGGAGCGTGGCTGGTGCGGGCCAGGGGGTGCACGTGGCCGGCCGACCCCGGTAGCGCCGAACTGGGGCTAGTGGCAAGGGTTGGGGGTTGGGGGCCCGCCGAGGGGACCGACGCCAGCATGGCAATGGCGACGCCGGGCCCCAGCAGCGCGAAGGCCCGTGCGAACCCGGCGCGGCGACGGGCCCAGCGTGATCTGGCAGGGACATGCGGAACGAGGCGGAGCAGCAGCCGCGCGGGCCGGCCGCAAGCACCGCGGTTCGCAGGTCCGGTATTGATGGGTATGACGACCTCGGCACGGTGTACGAATGGTGATAACATGATTACTATATGTGATATCCGGTGCTTGCCAAAGAGGTAGACGACTCGTTCTCTTAGCTTGCTCCTCCGGGGTACCGTGGCTCTGCTCGCTGCGGCGCTGGTGCCGCACGCGGTGCGGTCGCTGGTCGCGTCGAGCCGACGGGTTTGGGGATCGCGGATCCTGCCGACTCGCCGCCGGGGCGGGGGGTCGCCCACAGAGACACATGGATGCGCGGATCGAGCATGTCGGGGCGAGAGTTTCTTATCGCGCTCGCGGACGTGACGGGCGTTCAGAACGCCCCCGATATGGGTGACCACCATGAGTGCCAAATCGACGCGGAACTGGTTGCCCAGATGAAGCCTTCCGCGGTCGTCCCGCTCATGTATGAGAGCTGGGAGTTCCGGGAGCAGGACGTCGACCTTGACGCCTGCCGCCGCCGGGGCATCGCGGTGGCGGGCACGACCGAGACCCACCCGGCCGTGGACGTCTTCTCGTTCCTCGGCCCTATGGCGGTAAAACAGTTGCATGACGTCGGGGTCGCCGTGCACGGCGCCCGGATCGGGCTGCTGTGTGACAATCCCTTCGAGCCGCACCTCACCGGTTATCTGCGCCGCTGCGGTGCACAGGTTGTCACGGCTCACCGGCTCACCAGGACGCTCCTGCGCGCTCGGTGCGACGCCGTCATCCTGGCCCTGCGCCCGCGCAGGGAACCCATGCTCGCCGCACCCGGCGCGAGACGCCGCGCCGGGTACCGTCCTGGTCCAGTACTGGGGTATGCGGACCGCGCCGCACTGGCGGCGGCGGGCGTTCCGGTGTGGCCGCCACGGCCGCCGGGCCCGGGCACATGGGTGTTCTCCCCTCCGCCATCGGGCCGGAACCGGTGGTCCGGCTGCAGGCCGGCGGCCTGAAGGTGGGCGAGGTGCTGGCACGCGGCCTTGATCAGGCGAGCCCGTGCGAACTCGCCTTCGTCCAGCCGCTGTGAGCCGAACGCACCGCGTCTGGAGTACCGGAGCGCCCGGAAAACGATCACCATGCAAAACGCCTGGCGGTGAGCCGGTGTCCTGGCCACAGCGGCTCGCTCACGAAGGCCCAGCGGCAGTACAACCAGAGCGGGGCGGCGCCCTACCACCTTCGGAGCCCTGAGCAGGTCGCCGGCCTGTTCGCCGGCTGGGGCTGGTTGATCCCGGAGTGGTGCCGGTGCCCCGTGGCGGCCCGGCCCGGCCCCGGCTGGTCCTCCGGCGCAGGTGTACTCGTTCTGTGGCGTTGGCCGGAAGGTGTGACGGACCAGCACGCGGCGGCTGCCCGCGCGGGCCGTGCCTGGTAAGCCCTTGACGTAGGACATCTTTTCGGTCACCCGTCCGTTTTGGACCGTGAAGAGGTCGACCCCCCGCACGTGGCCATCGCCCCAGTCGTAACGCCAGCGCTGCACGACGCGGCAGCCGGCGGTGAATGTCTCCTCGACGGTGAAGCCGCTGCGCAGGTCCGCGAAGATTGGCTGCCACGCAGCGCGGACCGCTGCCCGGCCGACGGCCCGCTGCCCGTCGGGGGCGGGCGAGGTCGACTCGAACACACAGTCTTCACTTGTCAACGCCAGGGCCGCAGCCAGATCGTGGCCGCTCCAGGCTTCGTTGAACAGTGTCACGACCGCTTCGGCCGCCGCCTCGCCCGTGTTGGCGCCGGTCTCCTCCATCACGTCCACCCCCGTAGGCGCTGATTCAGCTTGACGTCGCACTTATCCCCGGCTCGCGGCGGACGTACCCGCCGGCCATTGACGGCGGTCCGTCACGGGCGTAGGTTCTGAACAAATGTTCAGAACAACTGTTCAACAGAAGCGTTCCCACACCCGGCGGCAGCACTTGCCAGCTCACTGCGACGTGGCTGTCCTGGGCGGCGGGATGGCTGGCATGGCGACGGCATTGCGGCTCCAGGCGAGCCACTTGTCCACCGTGGTGCTCGAAGCGCACGGTCACGCCGGCGGATGCGCCGGTTATTTCCGGCGGCAGGGCTTCTCGTTTGATGTCGGCGCCACGACCCTCGTCGACTTCGAGCCTGGCGGCGTAGGAGCTGAGCTGCTGGATGCGGTCGGCCTGCCGGCGGTCGACGGTGAGCCGCTGCCCGGTTACCTGGCCTGGCTCCCAGACCGGGTCGTGACATTGCACCGCGACCAGGCTGCCTGGCACCTCGAGCGGCTGCGCATGCTGGGCGATACGCCGTCGCACCGGGCATATTGGGCGCTGCTCGACCGGCTGGCCGAGGTGTTCTGGGCGGCGAGCCGTTCCGGCATCAGGCTGCCCGTGCGGCGCCCGGCGGATGCGCTGCACGATATGCGGGCTATCGGCGCCCGCCACCTGCCGCTGGCGCGTTATCTGCCGTGGACGATGGGCGACGCGCTGGAACGCTTTGGGTTGCGGGACCAGCCTTCGCTCGTGGGCTTGCTGGGGATGCTGGTGGAGGACACCGTCCACAGCAGCGTCGACCAGGCGCCCCTGATCAACGCCGCGCTCGGTGTGACAATCCGCGGCGCCGGCCTGACCCGTCACCGCGGCGGCATGCGCGGCTTGTGGCGGCGACTGGGGGCGCATTACCGGTCGCTGGGCGGTGAGCTGCGCTGTGGCTGCCGGGTGGAACGCGTCACCGGCCAGGCCGGGCGCTACCTGGTGCACACCGCGCTCGGTGCCGTGGAGGCCAGCCAGGTGGTCAGCGCGCTGCCGGCCGAGAGCACCGCCCGCATCGCCTGCTTCACCCCGGTCGCGGCGCGGCTGCGGCCCTACCTAAGGCGTGACGAGGCGCAGCTCGGCGGCGCCGTCGTGGTCTTCCTCGGGGTGCCCGGCGACGAGGTAGCCGGCCAGGTCTTCACCCACCATCAGCTCATGCACGACTACCGGCGTCCGCTCGGGGACGGCAACAACATGTTCGTCTCCGTCTCGGCCGACGGCGACGTTGACAGCGCGCCGCCCGGCCACCGGGCTGTCATGATCTCCACGCACACAGAGCTAGCCGACTGGGAAGGGCCGCCGGAAGCCCAGTACCAGGCCCGCAAGCAGGACATCGGCGACAGCTTGGTGGCCTATGCCCGCCGGGCATACCCGCGGCTGGGCGAACGGGCGGTCTTGCGGTGCGCCGGCACGCCGCGCACATACGAGCAATTCACGTCCCGCCCGCGCGGCGCGGTCGGCGGCGTCCGCCAGACCCTGCGCAACACCAACCAGCACGCTGTTCCCCACAACCTGGGCGTCGACGGTTTCTGGCTGGTGGGCGACTCCACCTGGCCCGGTCTTGGCACGGTCGCCTGCGTGCTCGGCAGCCG
>WNGR01003008.1_pt1 | contig 36082 bp, 38 predicted proteins | sample 5407581 | NCBI WGS metagenome assembly WNGR01 (sample SAMN13153383, study PRJNA577476) | soil metagenome | isolation source: 80 cm soil or saprolite under Garry oak tree replicate 2 | place: USA:California | collected 2016-06-15 | reverse complement strand
TCGGACCCAGGAGCCCAAATATTTCATCATCATAGACCTCCAGATCGACCTGATCGAGGGCTACCACGTCTCCCTTGCCGGGTATGCCTTTGAAGAGTCGTCTCAGACTCTTCGTCTCGATGGAGAGGTCTCGCTTCAAAGACGACTCTGGGGAACGATAGCGTCTCTGATAAGATTTCTACTGGATGGCCTCTCGAATTTCGATTGTCTCCGGGGATCTACCAAAACCGTTCCTTAAGCGCTTCTCGCTCAGCCGCCATTATCGCTTGGAAAAAGTCGTTGGTCGGCTTCCGGTGTCTTCGAAGGATGTCTCCCGCTGCTTCGGGCTGGACCCGGCGTCCCGCGAGGGCGTACACTGCAAGCCGGCCATACTGGTCGACTAGCTTGGCCGTGTCTTCGGCCTTGGAAACTAGGTCCTTCTCTCTTTCGGAGAGTCTTGCTCCGTTCTTCACTATCACTTTTCTCATGTCTTCGTCCGCGATTCCGAGGGCTGCCACTAGCTTCGAACCACATTCTGGACACTTTATGATGGGAGGTATCTCTTTGATTCTGCGCATCTCGACGTATTTCCAGCAGTTCGTGCACACCAGGGTCTTGACCTCGTTTAGGATCCTAGCTTTGGCTGATCCGACGAGAATCTGGTTCAGCTTCTCGGTCGGGATGATGTCTGCTTTTCTGCTGATTCTCTCTAGCCCAATTCTAGCAATGGGAGTTGCTTCACCGCTAGCCTTGACGGTCTTGACCGCGATCTCCTTTGCGGCTATTGCTTTCAAGACTTCCTGGGTGTGGGGGACGTCCATGTCTTTTTCCTGAGTTTCTCTGATGGCTTCGTCCATGATGACGGTGCCCTCGAAGCTCTTAGCCAATTGACGTAGGGTGATGCTGCTGAAGTCGGTCCATTTTGAAATGGCTCCGAACCTTCGGGCAACATGAACAAGTCTTCTCTTGAAGAGACCTGTTCTCTTAGAGGCAGCGATTGCTAGCTCCGTCACGTCGTTGCCAGCGAGCCTTTGTAGAATCTTCTGTACGTCCTCGGCGTCTATCGCTCCCATTGTCTGGAGTACTATTCTGTAGGGGTCTTGTTGAATTCCAATGCTGCGTCCCGACTCGTCAGACAGCAAGTGGCCAACGAGACGTGCCAGGGTTCTGTTGACGAGGGTCCCGAGATGGGAGTTTATGATTATGAAATCGTCCCATTCTTCGATCGTGAGAAGCTTATCGCTTGGAACTGGCAGCCCCTCTTCGCACTGGTCATACGTCTCGGTGAGGGCGCGCCGTATTGTTTTCTCGTCAGCAGGATATCTCTCGGTGAGTTTCTGGCTAATCTCCTTGAGATCCTTTCCATTTCTGTAATCCTCCTCAGTGATGCGCCGCAGCTCGCCAACTTCTGACGCGACTTGGAATGGGACTGGGATCTCTTCGCCAATCCAACTGGGTATCGCTCCTGTTGGGTCGGATATGCCTCGGACGAAGATCTTGTCCCCTCTGATGCTCTGCATCATCCACGGTGTGCCCCGAACGATGAATTTGGTCCCTGGCTGGCCGTACTCTGCTACGAAAGCCTCGTCAAGAACGCCTACTGCGGCTTCACTCTCTTGCTCAACGACGAGATATTGTTTCTCGTCGGGGATCATTGATAGTTTGTTGAAGTAGTATCGGTAGAGGTCTTTGACTCTTGAGGGTCGCATGACCATTTTGTCCTGCGCCGAGACCCAGCCTAGACGTGGGAATCGTGAGTGCATATAGTTGGTTACCGCCGCAACGTCTTCTTCCGTCAAGTTCCGATACGGGTATGCCTTCCTTAGAATATCCAGCAGTTCGGAATAGTACCATTTGCGGTTTTGGATCAATAATCCAGCGATCTGATGGCATAGTGCGTCGAGCGGCTTTTCTGGAACTGTTACATCTTCTAGGTCCTCGCTCTTGGCCTTCCGAGCGACCACCATCGCTTCTAGCGTGTCGTCGGAGTCCATCGTTATGATGATGCCGTCAGCCATCTTGCCCACGCTATGGCCGGATCGTCCGACTCGCTGGATGAGCCGTGTGACCTGGTGGGGGCTCATGTACTGGATGACGTAGTCGATCCTTCCAACATCTATTCCCAGCTCAAGACTAGATGTTGCGACTAGTCCTTTGATCTCACCATCCTTTAACGCCCTCTCGGCGGTGATCCTCGAGAGCTTTGCCAGGCTGCCGTGGTGTATGGAGACTGGAAAGTCGACGTCCCAGACTTTGAATCGGCTGGCCAAGACCTCGGCGTTTGCGCGAGTATTGGTGAAGAGAAGAACTGACTTGTGATCGTTGATCATGCCCTTCATGATGCGTAACCTAGCCGCCACCTCTGGGTGGGTGAACAGTTTCCCGGCAAGTCGGACGTCCTCGCCTGTAGGCTCTGGTGAGATGATCTCGAGTTTCATCCTCCGCGCGACTGGGATGTGAACGATTTCGACTGGTCTTCCTTCGCCCACTAGGAATTTTCCGACCACTTCGGGGGATCCAATTGTTGCGGAGAGTCCCACCATCTGAAAGTCTCTCTGGGCGACCCAGCGCAGTCGCTCCAATGCAATAGCAAGCTGACTCCCACGCTTGTCTTCGGCAAGTTCGTGTACCTCGTCGATTATCACGAAACGGATGTCTCGCAGGTGCCGACGGAGTATCCGACCAGGAAGAATCGCCTGAAGAGTCTCTGGAGTCGTGATGAGCAGGTCGGGTGGGCTTCTGGACTGGCTGGTTCTCTCCTTGATCTCCGTATCACCATGCCTGACCCCGACCTTGAGGTCGATCTTCTGCCCCCACCATCGCAGCCTGTCGAGCAGGTCTCGGTTGAGTGCCCGAAGGGGAGTGATGTAGATGATCTTGATTCCCGGTCCGCGATCAGCCTCGTTCAAGAAACGCGTGAACACGGGGAGAATGGCAGACTCAGTTTTCCCACTTGCCGTCGGTGATATTAGGAGGACGTTCTTGCCTTCCAGAATCGGTGGAATGGCCCTTTCTTGGGCTTCAGTGGGTTTGAGGAATCCTCGTTCTTTGACAGCTTCCGCTAGGGGTCTCGGGAGTAGGTCGAAGACGTTGGACGACAATCAGCACAGTAAGGCAGGGCTGCGTTCGATAAAAACATAGAAAATAATCAGATCTTTAGTTTCGCTGAACCGTCCCGATTACATTCGAGAACGGCAATGTGCTCGGGCTAGTGGAAAGCATTTAGAGGCGTTCTTCCATTATCCTCTACAAAGAAGGCACCGGTGCGCTGTTGAACAAGGACCTGGATAAGGCCTGGCGGGAACGGCTAGTCAAGAACCACCTTGACCTCATCATACTACGCCTCCTCAAAGCAAAACCCCGATGGGGATACGAGATCAACCTGGAAATCCGGGACCGGTTCAAAGTATACCTCAGCGCTGGAACCCTCTACCCGCTGCTGCACGCGATGGAGGAGAAGGGCTACCTTCAGGCGGTCTGGGAAGCTGAGGGTGGGCGAGGAAGAAAAGTCTACCAGATTACAGCTAGGGGAGAGGAATTCCTCACTGCTGGGGCTCGGGCTGCGGAAGAGTTTTTGAAGCGGATTCAGTACGAGGCCGAGATAGGTCCTTTCCAAGCGAAACATGCTTAGGCCAGAGACACCACTTTGAGTAGTTACATCAGACAATTCCGCTCTTATCTAAGAAAGAATGAAACTGCACGGGGCTTATTTCTAGTCGGGGTAGTGATCCTCGGAGCTATCGCCGTTTGGGGAGGCATTCGTCTCGCGCTCAGTACAGAGTATCCGATCTTGGTCGTATCTTCAGGTAGCATGTGCCAGAGGCTGAACCCGGCCCTCCACACGAACGCTTGCACTCTCGAGATAGGAGCGCTCATAGTAATCAGGGGCCAAGACCCGGTGACAATAACCAACGGGACGATAATTATCTTCAGACCATATCCAGCAACGCCCGACTATCTTGTCGTACACAGGGTGATTAGGATCTATTCGCCCAGCACCAGTACCTACGGGCAATACACTTTCTGGACAGAAGGGGACGCCAATGGAGTCCAAGACGGATGGGATCAACCCAATGGTGGGATACCTGGAAGCCAAGTCGTTGGGGTCTACCAAGCAACCATACCGATACCATACTTGGGAGCTGCAATCCTTGACATTCGTGGTTTCATGTATGATGATGCAACCGGTCAGCCGAAGACTCAGGGAATTCTCGTGATAGTAGCGCTCATCGTGGCTCTGTTTGCATTTGAAGTTGCTGAGCCGGGGAAGAAGACGCCTTCGTCAAATGTTCCAGAGGAAACGAAGACTTCAGTTGGTCAGACGAAACTCTTGAACCAACATCGAGGCTTGACTTCGCGGTCGCGTCCCGATTTTTCTCGTTGAGACTGGGCTAGCTTAAATATTCTATATAAAGAGCTACGATTCCAGCACGATGAACGCTGGCGAGAGTACTGGTTTTTCGAATTCTCGTGGGAGTCACCAACCCTTCGCCTTCGCTTAGAGGCGGGTCTTCCGTAATTGTCAGACAAAGGTAGGGCCTTCATCAATATAGAGAACGTTGTCGCGTCTGCGACACTCAAGCAGCAGATTGACCTCAACGCTATCGTCAGAGTCTTTCCCGGCGTCGAATATCGTCCCGAGCAGTTTCCTGGACTGGTCTATCGCCTAAAGAAACCCAAGACAGCTACGTTGATTTTTAGTTCTGGCAAGATGGTGTGCACCGGCGCGAAGTCCGAGCGCCAGGCACGAAAAGCCGTCCTGAAAGTAGTCGACGAGTTGAAACGCGACGGCATAGTCATCCTAGGCAAACCTGACATTACAATCCAGAATATTGTCGCCTCTGCAGGTCTCGGCGGTTACATCGATCTCGAGAAGGCAACTTATGGGCTGAAGAAGACGATGTATGAGCCGGAGCAGTTTCCAGGTCTCATCTATCGAATGGATGAGCCCAAGGTCGTCATACTACTCTTTGCAAGCGGAAAGCTTGTCTGCACGGGAGCTAAGAGAGAGATTCAGGTTGGCATCGCCGTCAACAAGCTGCAACAGATACTGGAATCCAAGAACCTGATCTTCTACGAGGGAACGGAGAAGCCGCGTCTTCCGCCACTGCCTGCTAAGGAACTAGAAAAGGAACGGCTAAAAGTGGAACAGGCAAGGGCAAAACAAGAGAAAGAAAAAACTGACGAGAAAGACAAGGACGAAGACTAACCTCGCCCGGCGTTAAAATGCCAGCATACCCATTAGGCCCCAAGAAACCGAGAATTCACCCGTCAGCAATCCTCGCCCCGAACTGCACGATAATTGGCGATGTTGTTATTGGACCCCGAACCAGCATATGGCCTGGCGCCGTGATCAGGGGCGATTACGGCTACATTAGAATCGGCTCTGATTGTAGCATCCAGGATAATGTCGTGGTTCACTGCTCCGGAGAGAATCCCGCCGTCGTGGGGAAGGGAGTAACTGTCGCGCACGGTGCGATCGTTCATGCTTGCAGGATAGGAGACGAGTGCCTTATCGGAGCCGGTGCAATAATCTTCGATGGAGCAACGATCGGGAAACACTCGATCCTTGGAGTGGGGTCTATCCTCCTGGAAGGTAGAAAAATTCCGCCCAGATCCGTAGCTGTGGGAGCTCCGGCCAAAACAATCCGGAAAGCAACAATCGAGGATGTTCGTGCGATTAAGGAATCCTACAAAGCCTATGTGAAAATGGCCCAGCTATACGGAAAGACGAGAGCCTTCAACCATCCACTTCCCAGGGACTAGATTCCTTTGGAAATTGGTTATATCTCCCGGTCAGCTATGTCTCGGTAGACGGCGATGATTGGTCAAAGACAGTCTGGCTGTTTTGTAGGTCAAACCAATCACTGAGTAATACTAGTCGTCCGCCAGGATAAAGTTAGCGGAAACGGATTAGTCAAAAAAGCCGTCAGATGGTTTTGACAGTTCAACCAATCAAACCTCAGAAATGACCTAGGCACCGGATAGGGAATAAAGTAGCGGACTCAAGCCAACTATCTCGGGTTACCGGAACTGAGCTCCTATCCATGCGTGAATGCAAGCCGCCATTACCACGTCCGGTAATACCCAAAGCGAATGATGATGGAAGGTGATAAGAAACCCCCGAGCATCCAATTTTAGGCTAATCAATTGGATGAAGGGTAATCTGTGGGACGAGTAGACGACCTGATTGCTCAGGTCACTGATACAAAACTCAGAAAGGAACTTGCAGACTCAATCGGAGATTTCAAGCGACGTCAGCGGTTGGGCATCGTGTACGAGGAACACATACCCGAGACAGAAGCGATTCCGGGAATACCTGTTCAGGTCGGCTCACTGGTCCAAGTGCGTACGAACTCAGGATCCTTATGGCGCGTGACGGGATTTAAGGAAGGAGGCAAAGTCGCAAAAATCCGCGCATTCAACAATGGTGTGGAAGAGTCTACTTCTACAAAGGACCTTCTTACGGTCAAACGTTTAGGAGAGCCAATATTTCCGTGGCTGAAACCGCTAGGGGCTCTTCGGCGAGGTGGGAAAAAACCGTTTCATGCGGTTATCAACGGAGAGAATTACCACGCTCTTCAACTCCTTGATTACATGTTCGAGGGACGAGTCGATTGTATCTACATCGATCCTCCCTACAACACAGGGGCGCGCGACTGGAGATACAACAATCGTTATGTTGACACAAACGACGTGTGGAGACATAGCAAATGGCTCAGCATGATGGAGAAGCGCCTGCGGCTCGCTAAGAGACTATTGAGATCTGATGGCGTTCTTATTGTCACAATAGATGAGCACGAGATTCATCACCTAGGTATGCTCCTTGAAAAACTGTTCCCAGAATACCTTCGCTACATGGTAACGGTCGTTATCAACCCCAAGGGCACGGCAAAGGCCAACTTCTCACGCGTGGATGAACAAGTGTTCTTTGTGGTGCCAGTCACGGAGACGGATGTAATTTCGCCGAGACGGGTCGCGCCTTCGGGCCAGACCGACATGGCACTATACGGGGAGGAAGAAAGCGAGCCAGCAGCCGACGTGGATGAATCCGAAACCAAGGACGACGAGGTAGAAGACTCTTCTCTTGAATGGGAATATCGACATGCGCGAAGGCGGGGCTCTGAGTCTTCCTACCGTCATCAGAGACCGAATCAGTTCTACCCGATATACATCGATGAGAAAGCGAATAAGGTCGTTCGAGCAGGAGCCTCAATTCCGAAAGAGGCTAAGCCCAGTTTTTCGAAAGTAAATGGTCTTCGCCCCGTCTGGCCGATCGACGCGGAGGGCCGGGAAAGATGCTGGGCCTTTGTTCCGGAATCCATGCAGGCGATCATTGATGCCGGAAATTTGTTCCTGGGTAAGTATCATCCAGACCGCAATACTTGGACGCTGAATTATCGAGTTCCTAGGAAATTGACTAGAAAGCTTAAGACGGTTTGGTTTGATAGAGCTTACGACGCCGGCACCCACGGCACTGAACTTCTCCGAAGGCTCCTTGGAGAGCCAGGGTTATTCCCCTTTCCGAAGTCTGTTTACGCGGTCAAGGATTGCCTGGCCGCTGTTGTGGGGAACAGACCGAACGCATTGATTGTGGATTTCTTTGCAGGTTCTGGGACCACTTTCCACGCAACTTGTCTTCTCAATTTGGACGATGGTGGCAATCGCAAGAGTATCCTTGTAACCAACAATGAAGTTTCGATGGAAACAGCCTCAAGCTTGCACAAGGAGAATCTCTATCGAGGGGATCCTGAATTCGAAAAGTGGGGAATCTTCGAGCGAGTAACGCGACCGAGGTGTGAAGCCATCATCACAGGCCATCGTCCAGATGGAACTCCGATAGAAGGCAATCACCTTGACAAGGAGGGCCGATCTCGTGGTCGTCCATTTTCAACAGGGTTCGAGGAAAACGTGGAGTTCTATGAACTCGAATATCTCGATCCCGACGACATAGAACTTGGCAATAGTTTGGAAGCCCTTCTCCCATCTCTATGGCTCGCCTCAGGCGGAATAGGGGATCGTCAGATTCGCGTCAAAGACATTGGCTTTTCAATCCCAGAGAAATCTACGTATGGTGTCCTCCTCAAAGAATCACGCTTTCGAAGGTTCAAGGAGGCGTTGTTGAAACGGCCGGATGTTACTCACACATGGCTGGTCACAGATTCGGAGGAGGCATTTGCCGAGATGAGATCGGCGTTGCCGAAGGAAGTCAACACATCGATGCTTTACAGGGATTACCTTAGCAGTTTCAAGACAAGTGCTGGGCGGCCTTAGTGAAGATCAAGCTCAAAGAGTTTCAAGAGGAAGTCGTCAACAAGTTAGTCAGTCAACTGAGACTAGCCCAAAACGAGGTCTCTGCGAGCGGACAAGCGATAATCCTCTCAGCACCAACCGGGTCAGGCAAAACTATGATGGCGACGGCTGCAATTGAACGAATAATCGAAGGAGATGGATCCTATGGAGCAGATCGTGAAGCGAGCTTCTTGTGGCTGAGCGACCGGCCGGAACTCAACGAGCAAACACGTAGAAAGATGCTTGAAACATCTTCCGTTCTAGACTCGTCGAGACTAGTCATCATAGAATCAACGTTTGACCAAGAGCTTTTTTCGCCAGGGCACGTCTATTTTTTGAACACCCAGAAACTCGGGAAGGAAAAGCAACTAGTCACGACCGGAGATGGACGTACTTACACCCTATGGGAAACCACGACTAGGACGGTCAAAATAGGACCGAATCACTTCTTTGCATTCATAGACGAAGCCCATCGAGGAATGGCGATCAGCCAGAGAGAACTTCGAGAGGCAAACTCGATAATTCAGAAGTTCATCATCGGATCCCCAGGCGAAGTGCCCCCTATACCCCTAGTTGCGGGCATCTCTGCTACCCCGGAGAGATTTCAGCGGCTTGTCCAAGAAACAGACAACCGCACTTACAGGTCAGTGAATGTTTCCCCCGAGGAGGTGCGGACATCAGGCCTTCTGAAAGATATGGTCCGCTTGTACCATCCGGAGAAACCTCAGGCGACGGATATTACAATGCTTTCCGCTGCAAGCAAGACTTGGAATACATTTGTTGCTAGATGGGCGGAGTACTGCAAGTCTCAGAAGGAACTGGTAGTCAAACCGATTCTCCTAGTTCAGGTTGAAGATGGAAATCAGAAGCAAGTCTCGAAGACAGATCTGGCACAGCTGATCGACGTCCTAAATGAGGCTTCAGGTCCACTTCAAACCATGGCGTTAGCCCATGCTTTTCAAGAGGGGTCACAAGTTGACTTTGGCGCTCACAAGATTCGTTACATTGCCCCTTCGGATATCACAGTCGACTCTGAGGTCAAGATAGTTTTCTTCAAGACCAGTCTGAACACTGGATGGGATTGTCCGCGAGCGGAGGTGATGATGTCCTTCCGGAAAGCTGTAGATTCCACGCTGATAGCACAGCTTGTTGGACGAATGGTTAGGACGCCCCTGGCCCGACGAATTTCTGGAGACGAATTCCTGAACTCGGTGGCACTTTACCTGCCGCACTATGATGAAGGGGGATTGAAAAGAGTCATTGCGAGTCTTACGACGCCCGATCCTGATATTCTCCCTCCTGTGGACATTGAGAGAGGAGAAGACATCCTCACCTTCACTAGATCGAGTGGTAGTGATCAAGCATTCGCCGCGTTATCATCCCTTCCATCATACATCATTCCAAGACCGCGCAAAGTAACAGGTGTCAGGCGATTGATGAAATTAGCGCGACTTCTTGCAAATGACGAGTTGCGTCCAGGTGCCGTGGAGGAAGCATACGGAAAGCTGCTAGAAGTTCTGCAAGCCGAGTACAAGAAAATCAAGGACACTAAGGAGTTCCGTGACATTGTCCACTCTAGGAGCAAGGTCAAGATTCGAGCAGTCGATTGGCAAATGGGCGGGGGGATCACAAGTACTGGTACGATCGAACTCGACATTGCCAAAGAGAACTTGGACGACCTCTTCGAAATTGTAGGGAGGAAGATGGGGGAGGGGTTGCACAAGGCCTGGTGGCGGGAACGGGTCACAAAGGATGAGTCTCTGAAGTCGACGGCCAAGTTCGAAGTCATCGCCCTCTGCCTTTCCGCGGGTGTTCTTCCTGCATTGGAGCGTGTTGGACAAGAGACTGTTCGAAGGTGGTTGGAACAAAACCGACAATCGATAAACAACCTTCCAGAAGCGGATCAGGAGGGATACAACGAGGTTCGACAACTCGCGGCCGACCCGGAGATCACCAATGTCGCATACCCCAGTACGATAGAGATGCGAAAGGGAGACACGTTTTTCGAAAAGCATCTGTATGTAGATGAACAGGGACTGTTCTCGGCCAGATTAAACACCTGGGAGGCCCGGGTAATTACAGAGGAATTGAAAGATCCCAGTCTCACCGGTTGGCTTCGGAATTTGGATCGGAGACCTTGGTCGCTAACGATTCCTTACCAAGAGCCTGGTGGGCTTCACGCTTTCTATCCAGATTTCCTGATCATCCGGTCAGACAAGACCGGCCCGATTGTCGACATCATCGAGCCACACCAGCTGGACCTAGCAGACGCTCCCGCAAAGGCAAGAGGAATGGCGAAGTACGCCGCCCAGCATGGACCTAGTTTCGGCCGCATTCAGCTCGTTATTGTTAAAGACGACAAGATCAAACGGTTGGACTTGACCAAAGAAGAAACCCGGAAGAAAGTCGAAATCGTCGAGTCTAGGGAGCATCTGAAACGATTATTCGAAGCCAGCTCGTAGCTGAACGGCATATACAAGTGATGGGTCTCTAAAGACGAGACCCCCGTTGAATTCTCCGAGGTTGGCCCCTCTTTACAACACACTCTATGCGCTGGCGAAACAAGAGGAGGTCCATCCCGGCAGTGAGTCTAGGATCAAAGCTGGACACTCTTTCGAAGACGAAACTGCCCGAATAGTCTATTCCAAGGCGAGAGAGTGTGGACTTAAGGCATTTCCCCCAAGACAAACTATTGACCTACCAACTATCTCTGGAAACTCCTATCAGTTCGACGCATCATTTTCCCATTCCAATGAGATATACGTAGTCGAATGCAAGAGAAGACAGATTCCGGCCCTAGAACATGTGTACTACTTTGGATCCAAAGTCATGGACCATCGACTAGCCCGAAGGAAGAACAGTCCAAACGTTCGAGGCCTGTTCCTTTCGTCGGTCAAGGTAGGCCAAAGTTCGATGCAGTTTGGATTTGCTTTTGGACTAGTCATAATTGATCCGGAGAATCCTCCACTCAGCGAACTATACACTCTTTGTGGGAAAAGACCGACTCTTGCCAGAGCGTTGCTTAGGCTTCAAGAGAGGATTGACAGAGCAGACCCACTCAATTCTGAGATCAGTCCGAACCCCTCTACGCTGCTTAAATCGTATGAGTACTTGAAACGAAGGGTGCTCAGTGCCCCATAGCGTCTTTCTCAGTCTTCCACTTGTCAGAAGATTGGAGTATCTAGAGGAGTTTCTGTTGGGTGCCAGTGAAATGTCGAGTTTGTCGCACATCCAGGAACGCTTGGTGGCTAGAAAGAAAAAGTTCGAGATCGAAAAAAACAGAGCCGTTGGAAGAGGGCGGCCGTTTATGAAAACACTTGAAGAAGCTCACATTTTGACAGGACTCTGCTCTAAGATGGCTAGACAACTCGGCCTAGTCGGGCCACATCTAATGCTATCAGCAGAGGGAGAGAGCTACCTCAAGGCGGACCCGACAGCGAAAAACCGAATTCTCACTGTAAAAATGGTTGAGACCTATGAAAGGTTCCGGCAATTGCTGCGGGCACTCGATCAGCAGGAAACCAAGGAACTAAATGTGCCCGTTGAGAAAATTCCAACGAGAGACTTCGAAAAATACCTGAAAGTATCGGGAGCAAAGAATTTCGCTCGAATATATTTCGAAACTGTGATGGATTTAGCCACACAGCTTGGACTCGTAAACTGGTTTGTAGAAACCAAAACTCTAGACGCCAGAATGTGGGTCTTGTATCTCGCTTGCTCTATCACGACATCACAGGCCAACAGTTTCAAGGATGATACGCCCATCAATGAATTGCCGGTTAATTTAGGGCACGAGACGTGGAACATACAATTCAGCAATCCTCCCCACGAAGAGTTTTGTCAAGTCCTGTGGCGGAACTATCTCGAACTTACAAAATACGTTGCGCGGAAACCTGTCTTTTACTCCAATCTTAGAAGTAAGGTGTGCTACTCACTACGAGTGAGCGACACTGTGTTTGATAACTACGCCCAGAAAATCATGTCTGGAGACAGCAAATTCCGACTCGTAGGTGCGGGAGGAACCCTTCCTTTTAGCAGGGACTCAGCAAGCCTCTTGAAGAGCATCCCTCCAAAGACAGATCGTGGAGAGTACGTAGTGTACCTCAAGATGGACCGGAGGAACTAGAGAATGACAGATTACCATCAGTTCGACCTTAGGGACAACCCATTTCCAGAGGTTGCAACGCTCGACCCTAGCTCGCCGGATCCAAGGATTAACGGTGAGATATTCTGCGAACAGATTGTCGGCGAGGAAATGCAAGCGGTAACTGAGAAAATGAGGCGGCGAGTGAACGTGATCTATGTTGCAGGTTTAGAGTTTGATAAGGGGGTTGGAAAATCAGCGTTGGTTGCTCACAGTTGGCGTTCCTTCTCGAAGGAAGGTGTTGTAACCGCACCGTACGTCAGGTGCAAGAGCAAAAACAGGCCTGGCGATCTCTCTGACCTCCTAGTCAGAGAGTGGACAAAGCAGGGAATACTATGGAATACGTTTGGCCAGTTGCTATTGCGGTATGCGTCAGAGCATCCTTCACCGAATCTGACTCGTCAAGCTATTGAGGTAATGCTCAAGGTATTTCAGAAGCCACCTGAGACGCTTCCCTTCACTCGCTTTCTTCACCTGACCCGGCCTGCCGCTTTGGCAAAGCCTCTGGGAGATTGGATCAACAAGCAGGAGCCGAGGATTGATGCCAAGTTCGGCCAATTCTTTGCCGAACAGAGTCTTACCCATCCTGACACTTTTTATGACGAATACCTGAGGTTCAAACTTCCAGCCCATGACAGGATAGATTTCTACAGGAACATGTTGTTTGTTCTGAAGATGGGCGGATACCAATACCACTACTTGTTCCTCGACCAGTTTGAGGATGCTGTAATGCCAGTTTCTACGGCGGGAATGGCTGATTTTTGTCTCGGGATGCGCAGAATTATCGAAGCCAATCAGGGAATAGCAACCGTAGTTGTCACTCTGCATCCAGATTCTGAGACTAAGCTCGATTTGCCCGGAGCTGCGGACTTGGTGAAGATAGCTCCAGTTGATGACATTCACAGAGTAGACGTAGGCGTCCTTGAATCGGCAAGCAATGACGCTATAGTCCTAGCCCGCTCGTACTTTGACAAATACAGAGTCAAGGTCGACGTCAAACCAACCTCTCCGCTGGCGGAAGACGTCATCAGATACGCTTGCTTCCTAGAAGATGGGAACATCCGCAGAACCCTCCAAAAGTTACACACGATACTAAGATGTGCTGCCGAGCATGGCATCCAGCCTATGACGATGGATTATGTGAAATTGAACCATCGGGAAACGATGGGAACGGAGCTTCAGCCAGAGCTCATACGTAAGTTCCAGAATTCGCCATAGAGACCGAAAGCCCTTTTCGCAAGTCTGTTCTCAGTCTTCGTTGGGTAGTGGAACATTTTGACTGACATTTACGAGAAGCTTTACGCCGAGCTAAGCAAGAAGTTGCCCAGGAAGCAGGACCAGGAACTTCTCCGAACCCTTCTGGATACTTTGAGAAGGGACGGGCCGAAAAGCGTAGCCGCTAAGGTCGACGAGTTAACGGAGGACATAGCGGGAGATATCTGACTTGACAGTTTGGATTTCTAGTATTCACGTTGAGGGCGTGAGGGGGTTCAATGAGCAAAGAAACATCGACATTGGACCGGGATTGAACATCTTTGTCGGAAAGAACGGCTCGGGTAAGACAAGCCTGTTACAAGCCATCGAATGGTGTTTAACTGGAAAAATGGACTACATGAAGGGAGAGGAGTTCTCCCAGGAGGACGCAATTGTGAACCTTTTCAATCCCTCTCATCTAGCCAGTGTCAGCTTAGTCCTGAACGGACTGTCAAGCAAAGTAATTGTCTCCCGGAGACGGAAAATGTCGAAGTCCACAAATCGAGGGGCGTCTCCGCTCACCGTGAAAATTGGGAGCAAGAATTTCGAGGATGAAGAAGCTGAGGGCCAGCTGGAAAGAATTCTTGGGCTTCCGTTCAATGAAATCTCCAGCTCGATATATCTCCACCAAGACTCGCTGAAAAATATTCTTTCGGCCGATGCCAAGGATCGAAGCCGGACCATAGACAAGATGATTGGCATGGAAGAACTACGTTCCCTTATCGAGTCGTTAGCATCGACACGCAAGATCACAACAGCGGTCAAAGACCTTCAATCAACAATCGAGCGGCTAAGAAGGGACAAAGTCGAATTTGCACAACGAACCAAGCTGAAGGTCGACCAATGCAAGGAGAGACTGATCGAAACAGGGTATTCCGAATCGGAACTTGGCTCCAGCAGCAAGTTGACAAGTGTGTGGAAGTAGTCGACGGTCTACGCTCTCTCAAGACAGTACTGAGTTTGAAATCTCAGATGCCCTCGAAACCTTCAGGAGATGCAGATTCAGGTACTATCAAACAATTCGCGCAGGCAATAGACAAGACTTTGCAGTCACTCGACCGTGAGAGAATTGAAGCAATGCAACAAGTGACCGCGGAAAAGCTGCAAATTGGAAACCTGAAGAACCAGCTTGCATCTTCGATTGCAGAAGTTGCGAGCCTCAACAATCCATCGCTGGCGAGCTTGGAATCGGAGCAAGGAAAACTCGTCAGTGAAGACGGTGCTCTTGCCGAAGAACTTCGGAACGCGAATCACGCGTCAGACGAACTGAATGGCAAGGTCACCGAGCTCCTGAGAGTTCAAGATAGACTGACTGGGCTGAGGAAACAGCTAGAAGACCTAGGAGACGAGGTCAAAATTCATAATGATTTCGATGAGGCAAACCAGCAACTAACAGAGATGTCATCCAAAGAAACAGAACTACGTGCCGAGCACCATACTCTAACGGACGAGATACACAAGGCCGAACACGAGCGTTCGTTGATCAATGCAACGCTTACGGAATTGACCAGGTCGCAAGACAAGCTCAGCGGGCTCAGGGAGAGGCTGGACGATAGGCTGAAGGCCCTGGTCCAGACGCGGAAAAATGCCGAAAAGCAGCTCGAATCAATTCAAGAAGCCTCCGGAGACGAGACAAATCTCAAAGAGTCAATCGGGTCCATAGCCAAAGAGCTCACCGATATCACCCGGCGGATTGAGCAACTAGGTTCACTGCAGCGGCTGTTATTTTCTGCCGAGGAGTACATCGAAGATCGGCAGCCAAACGAGTGCCCAGTCTGCGAGCAGCAGATAAGTCCGTCAACAGTCCTAGACATTTTGAAAAGGAACCTCGACCAAGGGCTGACGAAAGAAACCGCGTCCCTGAAAATACAAAAGAAGACAAAGCTGGAATTTCAAACTCGTCTTGAGCAAGCACTCGACAGAACGCACGCACTCAAACATCAGATCGATGAAACAGAAGACGAGGAGAAGGCTGCCAGGGAATCATTTCAAATAGAAATGGCAAGAATCCCGGATGAGCCATCCGCACGGATCGAATCTAGCGAAGCCAAACACCGAGAGTTAACCGGGAAAATAACCACCGTTCAACAAAGATTAGAGAAGAATGAAGCGGACCTCTTTAAGACACGAAAGGAACTGGACAGAGTAAACAGTACCGCGAACCAGCTTGCAAACCTTAAGCGTCAGATTGCAAATGCGATTCGTGAGCAGAGTACAATCAGAGATTCCTTCCAGAAAAAAACGGGAATCATCCCAGACAATATTCCCGAGCAGGTACGTTGGAACGAGACACAGCTTCGCGAAATTGAACAGAAGATAAACAATGTGAGAATCCGAGCGAGCCAGCTGGAGAAGGATCTCTCAAGAATTAGAAGGACCATCGAGCGCATCAATAGCGTGAGGAAACGTCTTGAAGAGTACGTCGCCACCGCTAGAAAAATCCTTCACTCAGAGGCACAGGAAGACGGGCTGCTCAAGGAGATAGAACTTAGATTGACGCAGCTAGGAGCGGCTGAGGAGAAGCTTAAGGAAACAGGTCTGCTCGACGAGCTGGCTCGGAAAAACGATGAGGTGAAGGAGGCAAACGCGTACCTAGAGATGGAAGAAGAGCTTGAGGCTCTCGTAGAAGAATTACCTAAAACAAATGTGATAATAGACGAGCTTGAGGTCAAAGTATCCTCTCTCAAGGATCTTGAGGCATCAATTCTAGCGATCAGAGAGGTCGCGGCTGAATACGCAAAGCAGGCCGTAACGAATGCCATTTCATCTCTTGAGGACTCGTTCAACGACTACTATCGGAGCCTTTCGCCCCACGGGTACTTCACGAACCTCCAAGTCTCAGTGGAAAAAGGTGAGCCTCCAATATACTCAATCCGTGCTGTTAGTAAGGACCAGTCGACCTACATCCCCACGCGGTTTAGCAACGCCCAGATGAACGCAGCAGCCATCGCCCTATTCCTTGCAAGAAATGCCAGAATGACCGACGAGTTCAAAACCATTCTACTTGATGACCCCACGCAGAGCATGGATGAAGCCCACCGTGCTTCGGTGTGTAATTCCGTCTCCAAACTCCTCAAAGGAAGACAAGTTATCCTCGCCACCCAAGACGAAGAAATCATGAAACAACTGAAGAACTCAAAAGAAGCGGTGAACATCATAGAGTTTTCAGACTGGACCCCCGCTGGTCCAACAGTCGAATGACCCTGATTGGCACAAGAGAAAATCGCAAAGATAAGGACTGAGATCGAAAGGCTCGAAAGTCGTCAGGCCGAGGCCCGACGCGCAATGGAGTCTCTAGAAAGTAAACTGGAATTGATCGCTCGATGCCAGCTGCTTGTCGAAAAGGCCGAAACTCCAAGTGCCCAAGACCTGGCTAATATTGGTGTTCAGGCCCAAACGCACCTTGGTCTTTATTACAAGATTCTCGCATTACGAAAGCAGGTTGAGGTATCCATCCGGGAGAAAAGAGCCGATATTGATAGCATGGAAAAAACCAAGGCCTCCCTCACTATATGCCCCACTTGTATGGGAACAGGGGTCGTGAATGTTTCAAAGGTCTATGAGAGACTCCAGGAAGGGGCGATTATTCCCATCTCAGCCACTTCGGACTGCTCTATCTGCAAGGGTTCTGGAAAGCTCGTGCTGTCTCAATAGAACACTTTCGTCTGTCCTAAAGCGAGGTTTTCTTTGTGATCCGTGTAACAAAGGACTCGGATTTTTCAGAGACGATCCTAGTATTCTCACGCCAGCCGCGGAGTACCTGAAACAGTTCTAAGTCTTCTTGGCGGACAAAGAAGAAGTGAGTTGCATGAGAAGGTTTGCCTTTCAGCTAGAAAACCACCTTAGGATCGTGATACTCCGATTGGAGTCAACAACCGAGAATCGAAAATTAGCTCAACAGACAGAACCGTCAAGTAAGTGATAATAATGGTCGAATCTGGAAAGAGATGGCGACGACGAGTTCGGACTGGCGCTTGAATGGTGTCAAAGGTACTATGCCGAAAGGCGCATTCCGGTCAAATCACAGAAGAACCAATCACTGAATGTCTATCGCGCGGTTGCCGAAGAGTTTGGCCATTATCTCGTCTATCTTCGAGATGGTCCCTCCGAAGAGGAGGATACTAAGTACTGGGCTCAGTTAACTTCCAAGCCGAGCATCGAAACGCACAATGCAATAGCTGAGGAACAAGAAGTGCAGGAATTTGCTCAAAGCTACGAGCCATTTCTTAGAGAACGGCTGAAACAAGTGTTACGAGAAGGGCGTTCGAGCTATGAGAATTTATCGAGGCTAGAGGCGTGAGTGGTAGGCGTCACTCAGCGCAATAAGTTGTTCTCTCTTGCCGTTTAGGTACGAACAATCCGCTCGGGAGCGGTTATTGAACCGGCCGTGATGTTCAGCTCTTTTTGTTTCCTAAAGAGCTTGATAAGATAGTCCGCGTGAAATATTGCCTTGAGTGCCTCTTCCTTCGGAACATCATCCTTCTTATGATGGTAGATGTTTCGATACCATAGAAAAGCCGAATTGTAGAGTTGGACAAGTCCCTGCGTTTCACTGGGCACCGATCGTTTGAAGACCCCTTTGGAGTTGGCAGCGGCGACACAATCGGTTCCGGTCGCTGTGTCTGGGAGCGATAGTTCTCTTTTTATGACATTCTCTAGGGTTAGGAGTGCTTCTCCCGCTTGAACTCGATACGGTTTCCTTAGAGGAAAACAATCACGAACTAGTTCTGCATCCATGTCGAGAACATCGAGACTTCCTTCGATGTCCAGGACTTTCACGATTCTGATAGAAGACTCCTCGTTTGCAACGGTCTCAACTTTCTTGCCTGATTTTCTCATTTCCGAATCAATGTTCATCGTTCTAACGATTGGAGTCTGACGGTAGACCCCTTTCGATCCTACTCGTTCGACCAAGCCGTTCAAAGCCATTTGGTGAAGCGCGCTTGAGCAATATGTTGCGTTAGCGTTGATCTTGGTGGCCACTTCCTTGTACGATTTCGGTTTCCTTACAGCTTTCAGAATCTCTCTTCTGGTGGGAGAGTCGGCGCAGACACCGACTAGGTTTTTCCGAATGGTCTCTCGATCTACCGACAAGCTATGCTTGAACGCCTGCCGGTGCTGGTGGCTCCTCGATTTCTCCCTTAGGTTTCTTCCTCGCGGAGCGACGGTAGGAGGTGAGCTGATTGACCTCGATATTCAGAATCATAGCAATGTCTCTACTTTCGAGGCCGGCTGATTCCAAGAAAACGATCTTATCTCCGACGGTCTGCTTGTCGTCCGTCTTGAAGTGGTCGAGTAGTAGTCGGATAATCACGTTGAGTCTAGCGGACATCGGATCTGTCTCGGTCTTTGGCGTTGAGATCTAGCTCTCCTGAACTGGACTCTCGACCGCCTCGGCATGAGTCTCTTCTGTTAGTTCTTGTCCCTTGGCCCTCTTCTCTTTCCTAATATGAAAAAGAGCGATTCTAACGGCATTTGGGGTCTTGCCGACAATTGGTGCGATCTCCATAGGCTGGAACTTCATGTCCGAGAGTTTTGCGATCTTCTCATCTGGGGTAAGATCTTTGACTGCATCCAGAGCGATTAGATTCATGATCCTGTCGAGTTTTGCCATTATCTGATCGAACTGTTTACTGTCCACTAGCCCCACTCTCCTGAGCACTTGTTGATTGAGGAGTTTGAGTCGGTGTCGGTGTTGCTACCTTTGGAATCTCTATCCCGAAGTCAATAGGATCGAACACTTTCTTGTAGCGGTCGCCTCGTTGAACCGCGACTGGCTGCACTATTCCGTTCCGGGACCACTTCTTCCAGTATCCGACGATCGATGATTGCGCACACCCTGAGGCCTGAGCCACTTCACGGCTACTGCGCCCGTCACTGTAGTAGTACGCCAGCTTTGCTTGGTCGGTAGGTAGAGATGCAGCAAGCACTTCTCCGACCTTTGGAACCGCCGTAACTCTTGTCCATTTCAAAAGCTCCTCAAGGAGCTCGATCATCCGGTCGTTTTTGTCTCGACTAGTCTCAGACAACTTGTGTCTCCACAACAGGATTGTTGACTGGTTCTGGCTCCACGGTGTTTGGCGTACGTGCTCTCGGAACTTCTATTCCCAGATCTTCGAGCGAAAACACTCTGCGGTATCTAGTTCCACCTTGAACCTTCATGGGCTCGACTACACCGAGGGTGGACCATCTTTTCCAGTAGACTGTCACCGTTCCGTGGGCGACTCCCGCGAGCTTGCCCACTTCCTGACTGCTCTTGCCATCGCTATGATGATAAGCGAGCTTTTCTTCATCCTTCGTAAGGGTCTCCACCAAGAGCCTCTTGACAGTCGCAATTCCTTGAGGCCTCGTCCACTTCACAAGCTCCTTGGTCATTTCGACCAGTTCTTTCAACAGAAAGTTGGTATCTTGCTCGGACATTATCTTACGCCTTCCCACTTAACCCAGAAATGCTCTGTTGTCACAGATTGAGAGCTACGATATAAGGATACCTTAGATTAGTTCGGATCGCATTTCTTTGTACGAAGCCCTAACCGAAAGAAAAAGGTCTCATTGGGTGACCCTAACTTTCGATTTTTGACAAGTCGTAGGAAATGCTTTAAATGGCCAATCTAAAGACCGGCAATAGAAGCCAAAATCAAAGAGCTGTCCGGGTACCCGGCGTCTCGCAAGATTCTGGCTATCATCATGAGATCTGTCCCCGAGAGCGAAGAAAGGGTGCAAACAGGGGATGGGTGGCGCGCGACTCAGGTGATCGTGTAACGCCTGACGACGAGGCGCAGTCGTGGACAGCCTGAGTTTACCTTTCCCCTTGCAATCCCTACTCTACATTCGAGGGGATGGGTGTATAACTCTAGTCTCTCTTTGCAACTTTGCCAGTCACCTTATTTTCAAGCCCGACCATAACGTTACCCAATGAACGCCAACAACGCTGTCTTGGACATCTATGTTGATGGTTCGTGCGCTCCGAAGAATCCTGGTGGAACTCCAGTTTGGGGATGCTTCTTCCTTAGAAATGGCGTACCCGTTGATACTCTCGCCGGGCTGGCCGCTGCCGAGGCTTCTGAGAGGGCTACGAATAATCTTGCGGAGTATGTGGCCTTCATCAATGCTCTGAAGGAGACCAAACGCAGAGGTTGGGACAGCGACAGAATTAGGGTCCTGACTGACAGTCAGCTGCTACACGGCCAGTTGGCCTTAGGCTGGAAGGTTAGGTCGCAAAACCTTCTTGCGTTGTACGAGAAGGCCATGAGACTGAAATCGACTTTTCCTTCAATAACGATCGAGAAGATCGCGCGCGAGAGGAACAAGATTGCGCACAGGGCAGCACGAGGTGCATTCTTTGAAGCGAGATATCCGCGAAAGACAAGGTGAAGACAACTGGACCTTTTGTGGGTAGTTCCATGGGTCCGAACTCGCCGCATGAAGAAAGCTAGGGCCGAGTTGCAACAAGCCGCGACAGTTGTGGCAAAAATTGAGACCACCGTCAGGCCCATCTTGACCTCAAGCGCTTACGTGCCTGAGCGTATTAAGCGGCCGTTTCTGAAAGAGATTAGGGAAATCCATGAGCAAACCCTGCCATCAATTGCCAGGGCGGTTCGTCGGACACACGACCGGGAGTTGCAAGAAAAGTTGGAATCGCTCATCAAAAATGCAACTCAATTGTTTTCCGGGCTCGTAAGCAAAAATGACCGCTTCATCCAAAGAGCCATTGCGGACCATTCCAAATTACTCGTAGAAGAGCTGGGACTTGACATATTCCAGCAGGACGCCACGGTAAGAGACGACGAAAGAAACCTTGTAATCGCCGCCGCCGGCTCTGGCAAGACCCGCACTCTAATCGCGCGCATCCGTTATCTCCTAGAACAAGGTATTGCCCCGACTTCTATTCTCGCTGTGACATTCACGAACAAGGCCACGGAGGAGATGCAGGACCGACTAAAGCATATGGGCGTAGCGCTTGCTGATCAGGACCGTGGAGGGGTAACCGTCTCAACTCTACACGCGCTCGGCAAAAGGGTTGTGCAGGCGTCAATGTCCGAACCCATTAGTGTCGCCGACGAATTCTGGACTGACTCTCTTGTCGCTGCTACGCTTCACGATGCGAGAACAAATCGCAACTCGAAGCTTGCTTACCTCTATCTCAACGCGATAATTCACTTCTACAGAGACAAGGACGAAAGAGCCCCCAATACCCCGGTGGACCTAACATACCGTACACTTCAGGGGGAACACGTTCGATCCATTGGCGAACGAATTATCGCAGATTTCCTTTTCACCCATCATATTCCCTACAAGTATGAGGCGAAGGCCTCATGGGCAGAAGTTGGGGCGATGAGGGACGCCTACCACCCCGACTTTGCTCTTCAGACAGGAGCCTACATCGAATATTGGGGGGTTAACCGAGCAGGCGATGTTCCTGCCGGTTGGGCCACTTCATCAACGGCTTATCGCCAAAGAATGGCATGGAAAAGAGATCAGTTCCATCGCCAAGAAAAGATGCTCATCGAGTTCTTTGATTATGAAAGAGTTGAAGGAAGCCTAGACGCCGTCCTTCAGGCTCGTCTGACAGGAGCAGGTTTGACCGTACACCCGATGACTCTCGACGAGCTGCAGAAGGTCATCGGCAATACAAAGTACATCGGAGATGCGATTGAACGACTCCTAGTGCAGTTTATTGCGAATGCCCGTTCTTTGAGGCTCAAACCCGCAGAAATTCTAAAGCGGCTTGGACACGCAACCCCACGAGTCTATCACTTCGGTCTCCTCGGTGTCGCAGTATTGGAACGGTACGAGGTAGAACTCGCCTCTCAAGATCGTGTCGACTTTGCAGACATGTTGCACCGCGCGGCCGACGCTCTTGAAAGAGGCACCAATCCACTTCCAAATTTCAAGCACATCTTGGTAGATGAGTTCCAAGACACGTCATCTGCAATGGCTCGTTTCCTCAAGACGCTTCTGTCGGCAAACTCTGCTAATCTATTTGCTGTGGGTGACGACTGGCAGGCGATCTACGGTTTTGCTGGAGGGGATGTGGACCATATCCTGAATTTCGAATCCCACTTCGGACCCGCGTCTACAGCAGTACTCAACGTCAATTACCGCTCGCCTGGAGCAATCGTAGAAGCCGGGTCTGCACTCATAGCCCATAACAGCAACCAGATTTCGAAACAAATTGTTGTTTCCAGCCGAGATCGGGGTGAAGCGTATGTGCACATAGCTGCGGATGATGATTCCGAAATGGTTGCCGCCACCGTTCGCCTAATCCAAAGCGAACGCAAGCGAGCAGGTTCCGACAAAGATATTCTTGTGCTCAGCCGTACGAAACACCTGTTGGAAAGGGTCCGTGAGGCATGTCAAGCGAATAGGATTTCGGTGGCAAACATTGAGAGAAACATTCCCGGCGTGCGAGTGTTATCAGCGCATAAGGCGAAAGGTCTAGAAGCAAAGACCGTTATCATTGTTAACGTGAGCGACCATCTCTTCGGATTCCCCTCCAAGGTCGAGAACCCTGATGTCCTAGGGCCCGTTCGCATGAGTTCTGGAAACGATGAGGCAGAGGAACGCCGATTGTTCTATGTTGCGATCACCCGTGCGATGCAATGCCTGCATCTCGTCGTTCGGCAAGGTCATCCCTCTCCCTACCTGGCTGAAATCGAAGGCACAGTCCCTTCCGCTCAACTGCACCAAGTCAGTCTCTCTTCCCTTCGTCCAGGCGTTCGATTCAATGATACTTTTTGCGTCGACCGACTCTTTCCTTTGAGCAGAAATCAGGCTAAGGCGAGGATTCGTCAATCCGGTCTGCTAGCCACAAATACAAGCCGCTTTTCCTTCACGTCTTATCTTCCATTCGATATGGCAGAAGGTAGCAGTTACCGGCTGGAAGGAGTACTCATGGACCGCCCTTATCGAGACCGCCAACAAGTCAGGCTAGATATCAATACTCAAGTAAAAAAGGGGTCCAGCTCTTCGATGATCCCGCAGACAAGTGGCGCTCGCGATCTACATCCCCGCCCGCCACCTGCGTACCAGCCGCGACGTTCCGGATCTCCCAATCCGATTTCGGAAAGAACGGTCTCTTCTCAAGCGGGTAACTCTTCGTGAAGATGAGATCGGTCGCTGTTCATCGCGAGTCTCCGACCTTCCAGAGTGGATGGTTCTTGTGTAGAGCATAACATTCCTTAGCGTTACGTCTTGCGTCCGCTTCCTTGCTCTCATCAAAGATGAAGCCGCCGGGCAGATGCTTCTGTAGATAATGCGAGAGCTCTTCTAGAAAGATTTCTTGAAAGGGCTCGGAATCATCACAACACTGAAGGTGCGTAAGGTCGATGTGAATGTGTTCCTTCGTTTTCTCTGAACATCCGATTACGTTACACCGATTTTCTTGCTCGTAAACGCCGGCACACGATCCGACTCCGGGGACATCAAAATCTGATTCGTGAAAGATAATCGGAATCTTTGGCAGTTCAAACTCTCCACAGAACCAATCTAGAATCGCCAGTATCTCTGCCCGACGTTGAGAAAGCAAAACGACTTCCTTTTGATTAGATCCACAAGCTCATACAAATCCCTAGTATTTCCAGTCCGAACTATCTCAAGTACCAGGGCACAACGCTCTTCAAGCGCGCACTTTAAGCCTGAGTTTCGCAAAGAGATAGTTTGCTTTGGAATCGCCAGAACTTAGCGGTAGGCGGTGCACTGGCTGTCTCAGACGAATGCCCAAGTGGATTCTCGGAAACTATTGTTCTCGGAATTGTCAAGCTGCAGTCCATTTCCGAAATAATCCGCGTTGCCAGATTCACGCTTACTGTCAAGTGCGACGCTTTCGCGAAGTCCGACGCTCGCTACAAGATTACGGTATGCTCCCGGACTCCTTCTACTGATAGAAGTCTCGGTCGTCGTACGGTTCGGTCGCATTGCCAGAATAATCGCTCTCTCTCCTTCCGACCCCTCATCATTGTTCGGGTGGTGTGTGGAAGAGATTGTCTGGATGCAATGTGGATACATTAACCGCCGTCATACCCCCCCACACACCACCGTCGGAGTCAAAACATGGCGAAAGCCATGTCAGCAGCCAAACTATGACTCACCATGCCGTCCATTCTCGGGTAATCCAGTCTTGGCTATGCAGGCGGAAGTGCCATGCCGGGTTTCGAATCGAACGGTCTGGAACGTGGAGCCAATCGGTCAGACTCAGGTTTTAGCGCACAACGCTGGCAATTAGGCGGTCTCAGCCTCTAAAGTCTCGATTGAGGGTTTTAGACCCAAGCGTCAGGCATTAGAGACTCCGACTTGACGACTTCCGAAATCCGCCGCACTACCGAACAGCGCAAATGCGTATTTCCCGAAAAGTTTCGGGATTCCGGCTTTTCGCATTTTCGCCTTTGCGTAAGTACGGGATTTCGGCGTAAGAGTGCGGCTCAACCGTCCTCATCCTGCCGAGTAACGGTGTAACTTTTGTCAACTCCTCTTGGAAGGAATGGTTGTGGCTGTAACGGTACAACATCCGTTGACTCCTCTTGAAGATATGGACTTGTTGCGTAACGGTGCAGCCTTTGGTGGAAATCTACTGGAGATATGGATATGTCTGGTAACGGTGTAACTTTCGGCATACCAGTGTGAAACGGAGTAAGAAATGTCAACTCTCTTTGGAGCGAAGTCGGTGATGGTTGTGTTAGAGAAAGAGTGGAGTAGGCATGGTCGGTAAAGACGAAACGAAGTTAGTAGTTCGATTGCTGACTTCTGACAAGACTGAGGTTGAAGCAATACAACAATTGATTTGGAATATTGGTGTATACAGAATCAGAGTGCTGGGACGACTTCGAAAGACTCCCACTCAGGTTGTTCGCAACCGACTCTTAGCCTTCAAAAGTTCATGGAAACACTTCTCTGGCGAGTCATTTAGCGATGACCCACAACTCATCTCTCGTCGTGTCAACTCGAAACAAATCCTGTGCGACGGAGCATACCAGCCATCTTGGTATCTCAGTCGTGGATTAGAACGCCGCATCGGTCCTCGACACAATTGGAGATACGACCGCTTCGAACCATTCAGTCGAGAGCAACTTTGGTATTGTTTCGATTGTGGATTAAAAGTTACGAGAAATCGTCACGGAATTATCCGAATCGAAACACCGCTCTTTCAGCGAACGAATAATCAGTGGGCGGCTGGGCCTTGATAGGGAGACGGGAGCGCAGTCAGTAAATGGGTGCGTTCAGAACTCGCGGACAAGGACCGAATCGACAAGTCTATCCCGTTCCATCTTCGGAGCCGAATCGTGGCATAGAGATTAAGCCCGTAGTCAATCAGGCCGCAATTCGCGAGCTGCTCCCGTACCTACAGTCTCGCGATGCTGTCGGCGGAACAGACGACCGCGCGCTTGCAAGAATCATGTCTTTGCTACGCGGGATCAGCGACAGAACTCGTCTAGGTGATACCGCCCTGGAGGATATCGCAGTTGCGGTTAAAGGGCTTCGAGCGAGGAAGTCTTCCGGTTTGCTTTCGAACGAATACGTGTTCACAATCTACTTGACACTGAATGATGCTGAGAAAAAACAGTTGATGGAGAGACCTAAGGAGAGACACGATTTCACCGCGGAAGAGAATGCCGTCTTAGATTCTGTCTCGGCGAAGATTCACCATGGACTCGTTGAAATTGAGACGGCGGCTCCGGTACGTCCGACCCGCGGTCTTCAAGTTTCAGAACGTTTGCTTACAGCCGGAGAAATCGTATTGATTATCCGCGGAGTTATTGAGATTGCAAGAAAGGAGAAGGAGCGTATCGCGACTCGTGCGAGAGTCGAGAAGTTCAGAGGAAAACCATCTAAGTGAGCGTCGATACTTGGAAGCGAAGCGTCTTTGCGGCGGCCGGCAATTCGACCCTTCATTTGTATTGCGGAAAAGTCGTCGCTGATATCGATTCGCACGTTTGTCCGGTAACGGTTTCCGAGTTGCGATTATGGTTCGCTGAGGCGCTTAGGTTACTGTCCGACGCGAAGAAATTTACCTACTTTACGAATAGAGGACTTCCAACAATCGAAGAAGTCCGTACGCTGATTGACTCAGTAAAACAAATCGACGGAGTAACCCTTACTCTTATCGAACTCGTAACATTCCGCGAGCCGAAGGGGATCTCCGGACTGACATTCGTAGTCGCGAAATGAATGCGATTTGTCCTTGCTGTGGTTGTGGTCTATTCGATCATGATGGCATTTGCGAGAAAGCAGTAGAACGTCACCTTGTCATTGCGAAGGATGAGGGACAACACCGGCAACTAATGGCAATGATAGGAAAGACGTGGAATCATGCCACGTGGCCTGAGAGATTGGATTCCGTCTAGATGCCGCTAGTGCAACTTTCGGAAGAGCAAGTTGAGGTCCTGGTTGGAAGAGACCGTGTGCTTTTCGTCGAGGTACTAGTTTCGCTTCTGCGTGCGGTCTACATGACTAACTATGTTTGGAATGCAGAGCATGCGGTTAGTTTGGGGCTCGTTGCCAATCCTTCACGCGGGAAATCTGAACTTTTGGGCATTTTCAACGGTTCCATGCCTAAAACAAAACTCATCAATGATGTTAGTGCCTACAAAATTGAAACTGACCTTCTACCGAAAGTAAGGCGTGGAGAACTTCTCAGTATTGCGATTACCGACTTGACAGCAGCATTGGAAAAATCCGAGACCGCAAAAAAGCCCCTCATATCGATGCTTCTGGCGCTTACAGAAGAAGGGCTCACGTACAAGAAATCGTACGTTTCAGATGTCGAAGTTCAGAAACCGATTCGCCTACAACTTTTCTTCGGCATCACACCGGACATGTTGGGCAAATACATGCCTTCTTGGACTCGTTCAGGATTCTCATCTCGAATGCTTTACGCATCTTGGGACTACACCAAGGAGCAAATCGATGCAATCATTCGCAATAAGATTCAGCAACCGGACTTGGTTCCCGGGGCGAAAAAGGCCAACAGAAAAATTGTGTTCCCCAAGGTGTCGCGTGATTACTACGTAAAGATTCCAGAGAGGTTCGACGAACGGATTCAGATTCTTGCGGAGTCGGTTGTTGCGGAGACCAACTACTCCTATGTTGTCCGGCGTGGAGAAAAGGAAAAGGTTGTCGAGCTTAAAGTCCTCGAACCGGTAAGGACGAGTAGAGAACTCGCGACCCTCCTTCGCGCAATTTGTCTCTGTCGTCACTTGGATGAGGACCTTCCACGCGAGAATATCGCTGTAAACGATTCCGATTTTGTAGAGTTGTGTCGATTCGCCCGCTTTCTGAACCTGAAAAAGAACTTGCTAGCGGAGACTAACTGATGGGTTCGAGTTATCGGAGTCTGCGGGGTCGATGGGTCGAATTTACGAATGTCGAAATCCACAACGAGTTGAATGACGACTCCTACATCGATGAGACGAAATCGACACTTGTCGAGCGTTTGGAGGATTGGGGAACCAATACGCTTGTACGTGGACGCGATATCAAATCGCGATCCGGTGTTTTGCTCGGCAGAACCTACTCGTTGGAAGTCGCCGACCTCAAGAAGATTGCGAACAAAAACCTCTCATCGGATCAGCGGGTCCACATCGTCGAACACGCAAAGATTTCCGCCATCATCGACATGCAATCACGATACGACTTTCTGACGAAAGAAGAGAGAGAAAGACTCACCATCCTAAAACGCTCTGCGGCATGGCACAATTTCGAAAACAAGCTTAAGGGATGAAACAGTCAGAAGTCGAGTATTGGAGCCATCTTTATGCTCCATTTGGTTTCAAGAAAATCGCGATAGAGCCGCGCTCAAAAGCCTACTATCCTTTGATTTCTTGGCGGGAAAGTTTGAGATTGGATGGCAACATCGCCGCACAGTATGACGGCCAAAAAACTCTGATTCTCGACATGGATTCCGCGAAGATTGCTTCTGCTCTAGAACCGGTTTTTGAAAACACATGCATTATCGAGAGCCCGAAGGGCTACGGAATAGTGTTGAAAGGTCCGGTTCCGGAGCCTTACTACTCTGCACTTTGGGCTTGGCGTTGCTCCGCGAAGGGTCTTCTCGGACAAGTCATTGATGAAGACTACGAGCGTGCAGTTCCCATAATCAAACGATTGTCAAGTCTCGGAATCCGGGACGATACAGCCATACACGGATTGTTCAAATCAGCCGACGGAAAAACGTACTACCTCCTCCCACCTTCCATTACTTGCGCGTACCAAGGACGTAGTGGAGCGGTTCGCGGTCATAGTTCCCAACTTCCGATATGCAACCACTCTCCGACTAGGAAACACAAGTGGTTCGAGCGAACTTTCTACAATTTCACCTATGACTTGATGTCGGTCGCCGAGTTCTTTGAACTAATCGGAGTAAACGCTTGATTGACCTCGTGTGTCCTGTCTGCGGAAAGACCATTCGTGGCATCAATAAGACAAGCACAAAACTGAATCTCGATGCCCATCAAAATGGGTCAAAGTGTCGCGCGGTCGGAACGATTATCGAAACCAACATAGAGAATCGGAAGAGAGAACTTGCTGACCTATCAACTTCCATCTCTGAGAAGGAGGCACGATTTGCACGTCTTGACTCGGCTCTCTCCGAGATTACGTCGCGCCTCGAAATTAGATCGGATCAGTTGTCAGCAGTCGAACAGAAATATTCAGCTCTAACTTCTGCGATTGAAGACAACCATAACGTGCTGAACGCCCAGCGAGAAGAGATTCAGACTAACGCCTCTATATTGAAAGGACAGAAAGAGGCTATGGCGAAAAACGCTGAAGTTCTCTCTACTCAAAAGCCGCAAGTTGACGCGACCGTCGAGAAACTTTCCACCGTCCGTTCTGAACTCTCCACGCTGGTGCAAGCCGTTGAAGAGTTGAAGACTGAGAAGTCTACGCTCGAAAAGGAAATCGCTTCCTTAACAGACGACCTCAAAAAGACGGTCGAGTTACGCCCAGAATTTGAGAAAGCAGCTCGCGACGAAATCTTTGAACAACTTGTGAAAGAAGAGATACAACGGTTCAACGATGACCGCACTGAGCGGTTGAAGAATCAAAGCGATTACCAAACTGGCGTTATCCATCTCGACGAGTACATTCGACGCGAGCAAGCGAGAGTTGCCAAGAAATGACAGACTTCAGGACTCGACATGAGAAGGGCGACGTGCATCCTAGGATGGGGAGAGTATCACAGCGAGCATCACAGGATAATCCATCCAGAGGAAGCCGCGTAAAATGGTCGAGCGTCGTTCGCAGACTTGAACTTATGAGGGATTCCAAATGAAAGTCAGAATCTCCTTCACTGTTGACCATCTCGAAATCGACGTTCCAGACGGTGCAGACATGGAGAAGTATCTCGAAGACAACGCGTGGGACTTGGTAAAGTCAATCATCAACGATCCTGGTGCAATCATCCCCGACGAATGGGAAGAGGTTGAAGAAGAATGAGATTGTGTGAGCGTAAGACGCGCTCCAAAACTTCGAGCATTTGATTGAGTGAGTTAACCAGAAAAGAACGGAACGCCATCGCGGTCGTTCGCAAAAGTATTGGGTCTCATGGGCTTGCTTATGCTGTTGATAACGAACTAATCGCCCTGCTTCCTCAGTCGATTGTCTACTACTACTTCAAGTGCCTAATGAAAGCCCTCAAGAAAGACGCCTCAATTAGACAAATTAACGGACTCTGTCGTACATGGCAAAGTAAGGCTTGTCGAGATTCATCTGATTCCATCCTCCTCTTTTTCTTGGAAATCTGTTCTCATGAGTTCCTCCACTTCTGGGCTGACCACGCTGGACGCGTGGAATCCGGAGAGATTTCACAGAGAGAAGCCGAGGCCGAAGCCGAAGAATTTCAGTACAAGGTCGCAGAGATGCTACGCTGTGCCGAAATCGGTGAAGCGGTCTTTCAGGCTCGGAAGGCGAGACTCAAGAAGAGCGGCGTACGATGATAGAGCCTTACTGTCGCCGTCACGATTGTTTCTTTGACAGAGTCTGTCCTCTCTGCATTCGTGAACGATTCAATGGCCAGGACTGGCACTATCGCTGTAGGATTTGTAGCGATAAGGTCCCAGCATCTATGTGGACCTCACACGCGATCAAGGAACATTGGACCCTCTATATCGCGATGCCGAACCCGAGCCAGATATTCGAAGATTGGAGCGAATAATGCGCCCGCCTAATAATAAAGAGGGCTTGAAAATTGCTCGTTGGCAACTCACCGAATGGTTCGAATGGAGGAACTCGGGGTTGTGGTCTTCCGAAACCGACTTTCAAACTTCTATCCCTTTCTCCGGTGAAGACGAGTATCTCCGGAGAGTGCTCGACATTGAGATTCCTGCGGAGTTTACGTCTCCTGATTTGGACTACGCGAAAACTCGACACGTCACCGCCAAAGTTGAGGACCTCGCCAATCTCCCAATCGCTCAGATTCCGATTCTTCAAGCGTACTACAAGATACTAGTTGAACGACACGGCAAAGATAGTTTCGCGGCGCGGTTTTACCTCAAGTATGCTGACTCGTGGTACCCAAAACATTGGTGCAGAAGAGAGTTGAATCGAGAACTCGCGAGGACTGGAAACACTTGGAGCAAGCGACTTCAGAACGCTTTCATCATAGAGGCGAAGAGCTCAAAATCGAGAGCCGGTCGCGGAGAGCTCAAGCCCCTGCGATAGAGGGACCTGTTAAGATCCTCTGTCCTCGGTGACCCAACCACTCAGTTTTCTCTTGGTTCCATTCAGTTTTTGCCTTTCCACCAGTCTTTCGGCTTGTGCGACTGGAACCACTTGTCGCCTTGAGGGTCGAACCCGTGGCTGATTCTCCATATCGCAAATCGGAATCCGAGACTCAGCCCAACAGCGAACGCCACATAGACCCAAGATAGAGCGATTAGGTCTATCAAATCAGAACCCACCACCAATTCTGGCTAGCCGCCTTTGTCCTCTCGCTGTCGCTCATTGGCTGGCTCCTACTCCGGACACTGTTTTTTCGTCCAATACAAGATTGGGAGTTGTGGGGTGGGGTGGAGTCCCGGCTCTCTCCCAGCGGACTATTGCCTTGTGGCTGTTCACAATTGAAACAAAACGCCATCCGAGTTTCAGGTAAGCGTCCATTTCTCCATTGTCTACATCGACCGGTTGGTCCGGTCCGTTAGCAGGTGTAGTTTCAAGGGACTTTACCCAGGATATCACTGCCGGTCGGACCTGCTCGGGAGTCATGCGTGCAGCCACTGCCTCGGCTCGTACTTCCATGGGCTCCCATTCGGAGTACGATGCCGGTGGCACGTCCAGTCTCCTCGTATCTCGGGCTTTGATGGCGTCGGATCTCATTTCCGCCTCGATCTTCTTGAAATCTCCGCCGCGAGCGAGAATCGCAATGATAGCGTTCTTGACTTCTTCATGGTCCATGCCTTTACTGTTAGCCAATGTGTCAACGGTTTGCTCGAAATAGCTCTGTTTGGGTTGCTCGGTGCCCTTGTCGGACTTGAGATTAAGGATGGGTCTAAGCTTGGCTAGCTGACTTCGAATCAGTTCGTCGCCCTTCTTGGTTTGGTGGAATTTGTTGTATGCCCCACCGAAAGCGTCTGTTTTGTGCATCAAGACAAACTCCCGGACTGCTGGGTCTACCCCGGCATTGACTGCTTCGGTGCTGAAGAAAGTCCGCCCTACTTTGTGAGGTCTTAGCCGGTGCATTCGTCCTATCTGGGTAAGGAGTCCGGACCGTTCGGCTAAGTGTCGAAACAGGATCTCAATGCGGTTATCGTTCATTGGTTGTCTTTGTTCTGTCTCGAAGAGGTTGTCGTTCTTGGTTAGGTCTCGTCCGAGTTCTCGCTTTCGTTCTTCGAGGAGTTCTTTGAGAGCTTCTACCGAGTCGTCCCACAGATAGGTGTAGGAATCAACTTTGGTTTTTCTGAGGGTCTTCGACCGGAAAGGCATTGTTACCTTTAGCGGAACGGTTCCCTCTTGAATGTCCGACTTGTATTGGTACCAGTTGTTGACGAAGTCCAACCATTCGGAGAGTCCGAAGCCGTGAATCAAACTTAGCAAGATAGCACGGTCTCGGTTTGTTCGGCACTGATTGTAAAGTGCCTTGAGGTCTTCGCGAGTAGGCGGAGTCTCAGCTTCTCTTTGTCTCGCTTCCTCTACGAGTTGGTCGTGGGTGCCGAGAGTAAAGTCGTAGCTTTCTACTTCGCCAATGTGGAACTTGAAGAAACTGAGGACCGTGGCTCTCAGATTGTTCTGACTCTTTGACGTGAAAGAACCAGACTTCCCTTTGTAGGACAGATTGAATGCTTCAAGTTCTTTTCCCCATGCTCGACGGGCTTGGATGTCTCGGCTGTCTTGTTGTTCTCTTACTTCGTCCAGCCATTGAGCCGTTGACTTGAAGGCTCTGAATCGTTGGTTCCGTGTCCAGTAGAGGTAGAGGAGGCGGCTGTAGTTCTTTCCCGTGGACTTTGCTCTATTGGCGAGAGCGTTGGTCCATTCCTGGACTTTTGGCTCAGCTTCCACCCATTCTTGAACTACCGCCTTACGCATGGGTGGGCACCTTCGCTCGCTGGGTGTTGAAACAACCCCGGTTCTGGAATTTACCTTGACCGTCACCGCCGAGAGCCTTAAGTCGGACATCTGTTGGAAATAGGCACAGACGGCGATGATTGGTCAAAGTTACTCGGACTACCAATGAGCGAGAAGGCATTTGCCTGAGCCGTCGATACCCTACTAAACGATCTACCCAAGAGTAGATTGCGTCAAGTCTTGTACAATGTTTCTCAGCGTCTTCCAGGAACGTCGGACGATGGGCGGAAAGTCTCCGTGATCGGAGTAAAAGTCTCTTAAGAATTTGACCGTCAAGGCATCATGGGCGTACCCTGAACCAATCTCTCCATATTCTCTTTTGATCTCATCAATCTTGCTGTCTCGGTGAACCTTTGCCATTATGCTGGCCGCAGAGACTATTGGATAATTGATGTCTGCCTTGTGCTCTGAGACTATTTGCGGAGTGTAAGAGAGACAGTCAAGAATGTTGTTCTTGAAGCGCTCCGTTCGAATGTCTGACGAGTCGACGTACGCTAATTCCGGTCTCAACTTTTCTATTACCTGAGCCATCACCTTGGCTTCTAGAAGGTTCAGCCTCTGAAACTTCGGAGCCCGATTCACTATCTTATCCAACTCTTGCGCTTCAATTGCTAGGACGTGATAATCATCTACGACCCCTGGAATCTCCTTAGAGAGACGCGTCCTTGCAGACGGGAGGAGCTGTTTCGAATCTTTCACGCCAAGGGTCTTCAATTTTTCGAGCTTCTCTTCCTCGATTATCACTCCGGCTATGACCAGGGGTCCAATTACTGGACCTCTTCCGGCATCGTCGACGCCGCAGACTCTCACGAGGCCCACCTTCTAGGTTCATTCATCCAATCGTCGATCTGTCGTACTATTCTGCGATAGATCGATTCACGATTCTCTTTCGTAATCTCCCAATGCACACTTTTCTGCCACGTCTTCTCGACTTCCGGATAGCGCGCCCCAAACTTCACTGTAGCGATACCGTTCTGTTTCCGTTCAAGACCATGGAGATATTATTTCTGAAGGAGGGGCTGGTCATTTCCATTGGGCCGATCTCGTCTACGATAACCAAGTCCGCGGGTCCTTTCATTGAACGCTCCAAGGCAGCGACCCCAATCTTCTCCAGATCTTCAGAAACTACGACGTAGGATCCGACTCTCGGCCCTGCTGTCAGATCTTTCTTGGCTAGCCAGCCTTCCTGGCCGGATGAGAGGTCGGTTATCATGAAGCCCGTTCTTGCACTTCCCTCGCGGACCTCGCGGGTTGTCATTCCTTCAATCTTCAAACCACTCGCTGAATAGTGCTCGTGGATACGATTGACGATTGTTGTCTTCCCAACTCCAGGCCGACCGGTCAGTAATATGACCCTCACCCGGTCGGCCCCATCCGCGGTTGATGCCATCGGGCCTTGAAGCCGAGTCCTAGGAAGTATATTTCGGAAGCTTCCGGTCTGCTGGCCTTCGGCTTCAACAGTCGGCTCCTCTCGAAGTACAATGCTGCGTCGTCTTGAAGCTTTTTCCGTTCGGGGCCCTCGAATAGCTTGATGAGCACGTTTCCATGATGATCCAAGACCTTCTCAGCAATCTCCAGTGCTCTTCGAGCCAAGTCCACTTGTCTCGCATGGTCTACGTCCCAAGCCCCAATGATGGAGGGGGCGAGGTCCGAGAGAACGGTGTTCGCCGGTCCGCCCAGCTCGGTGATGATGCGATCCGGCGCATCTTCCGCGTAGACATCCATCTTCAGGAGCTTGACATTGGGTGAATGCAGGGGTTGAATCTCTTTGATGTCGATGCCCAGAACGAGCCCTTCGGGTCCAACTGTTTCTCGTGCGATCTGTAGCCATCCTCCGGGCTGGGCTCCAAGGTCTACAACCTTCTGACCCGGTTTTACAATACCGTAGGTCCTGATGGTCTGCTGGAGCTTGTAGGCGGATCTGCTTCGATAGCCTCGAATCCGTGCGAGCCGATAGTACTGGTCCTTCCTCCTCTTGGCCAGCCAGGTTCCTGTCATGACAAGGTGCGGCTTCTAGCTAACGCGTGACCCGTCCGGGACATCTCTCTCAATAACCAGCAGAGTAAGCTTGTCACCCTCCGAGGCCGCCAGAAGCATTCCCTCAGACTTCTGCCCAGCAAACGTCGAAGGCTTCAAGTTGGCCAAGAAGATTACCCGTTTGTGAAGCAGCTCTTCCGCTTTGTAGTAATCAACTAGGCTTGTGGCCGTCTGCTTCCTTCCATGGACTCCGAGGTCGACGACGACCTTGTACAGCTTGTTGGTTCGAGGAACTCGCGATACTTCGACCACGGTTCCCACTCTCATCTCAAGACGCTTGAACTCATCAATCGAAACTTCCTTGGCCGGATCGTCCATGTTTTCCTATCCAGTCATTATGCGATTTAAGATTTGGAAACTAGCCCTTCAATCGGGGACCTACAATCACAGTTGACAATCGGGAACTGTCGAGATATTTTTTGCCCATTGACATCAGGTCTTCCCGGGTTATCTTGGAGAAGAGCTGTCGTCTCTTGACGAAATAATCCAGTCCAAGATCAAAGTGGGCAAGGTTATGGCTGGTTCTCGCGATTCCTTCGGTTGATTCCAACTCCATCAGGGCTGATCCCAACTGGTTTTGTTTAGTGTCGGCCAACTCCTGCTCTTCCACCAATTCTTGGCGTACTCGTTCAATCTCTTCTTTCATCAACTCCAAAGCTTTTGCCACGTTTCGAGGGTTGACACCAGCGAGAGCTGTCCAGCTGCCACCGGCAATTCCCGCATTCAGGAATGACGTGCAGGAATACGCGAGTCCCTCCTTGTCCCGGACCCGTTGTCCCAGCCGGCCCATGAAGCCCAACTCCCCCAAGATGACGTTCAACA
>WNGR01000756.1_pt1 | contig 36090 bp, 35 predicted proteins | sample 5407581 | NCBI WGS metagenome assembly WNGR01 (sample SAMN13153383, study PRJNA577476) | soil metagenome | isolation source: 80 cm soil or saprolite under Garry oak tree replicate 2 | place: USA:California | collected 2016-06-15 | reverse complement strand
AAGTCAAGTCTACCGTACAAGCTAGGTAGACTAGGGTTTATATAGTAGTACAGGATGTTTGTGTTGAACAAACATATGACGCGATCCTAGTCGATATGAGTCATGATGACGTAGGTATAGTAAGCATGAGTCAGCGTGCATCATAGTGACGTCAGTAATGATGTCATATGGAACGATCAGTAAGCGTATGAGTCATGGGGTCTGAGTCAGTATGAGTCATAGAGTCTTCCGGCACGTGTAAGGTAATGAGTCAACGGGAAGAAGTAAGTGAAACGTGTCCGGATCGTAACAATTGTGCAGCAATTGTACATGACAACAGCCCATCGATTCTCGAAAACGATCACTCTCGTTATCTCGTTCGGCTTCTCAATCGACATCACCGCCTCCTTCATTTTCTCGAACCATTTCTCCGCAAGGGCGTACGGTCAAACCCGTCAGGCTTCAATCATGGCTTTGCAAGTTTATGGCCCGGGTTCCGCCGGCAGACCTCTTCGAATTGGCATGTGCTTCCCAGTCCCAACTCACGGTGGATCTCCTGTATCGTAGAAGGTGGACAGGAGGTCCACTATAATCTATTGACCGGGCAATTACTGATAGGTGGGAAACCCCTTGGAAGACTGCCGCAAGAGATTATCGAACATTCAACGTACGCAAGCGTCCTAGGAAAGGTGAGTGTTATCGTTATTCTGATTCACACCTACTCACGTATGTTCACGTACTCAGAGGGTTCTCAATGTGGTTCCTGCTGACATCCCTGAAATGGAATTTATGACTCGATCAAAGGTCTCTGGGTATCAGGTGGGTTATTGTAATCGTCGGTGTTGTGCAGGAGCTAACCCGAGTTAAAAGATATTCTTTTCGCTGCGCGATGGAAATCTGACCCTACAGGCTCGGCGACCTACGGTTCCAAAAAAAAAAAACCTCGGCGAACGGAAGATCCTCGACTCTTACAGTTTGTTCCGCGCACAGTATTCGTTGGCGACTTCCCGAAGGCTTTCGTGGATGACTGTGTACATTGGCTCGACCTTCGCACCGGAGAAGTAGAATTCCGCCCTGTTGAATCCCCTTGGGCTCCAGATCCGTCCAATTGGCGACTCACTGTCCGTACAGATGGTACCCGGTCCCTGTTCCGCAAGATTTCTGGGGATAGCGCTGCTCCAGTAGATCTGATCGATATTCATTCCGCCACATTTCAAATGATATCCCGCCTATTTTCTGCACTCGAATTTCCGGAGCATATTATCATTACGCGCACAAATAAGGCACTAGAGGCTTCCCTCAGTCGATTGCGTCTCGCATTCTTCGTCAATCAAGACTCAGAATTGGAATGTCGAAGCATGCTGGGCTACGTCATCGATAAACTTCAGTCTTGTGGCACCATGTTTGGGCTTAGAAATCAACTTATCTTGTGCCCGAGCAATGGTTCTTTGGAGATGCCGCGACGGGTCATTATTCCACAGGGAGATATCAGGTTCGGCTTGAATGGCGACTTCGCCGGTGTTTCCATAAAGACAGGAACGGCGCGGCATATCCACTGGCACGAGTACACTATCGACACCGATCTGGGACGCCTCACTGGAAACGTGAGCCTGGGTAGCAAGCTATACCAATGTTATTTGCACGCGCTTACGAGCCACTGCCTCCCCGACCCATTACTCGGGCATACTGGGACTGAAGAATCCCTCAAGATGTTGCAAAGTGCCGCTTTTCTGTCATTTCAAAGACTAGGCAATAACGACGCAAGGCTATTACGCTTGATAAGCGACTTGACACCAAGTAGAGTATATTATCCGCCACATCTACAGTCGATGGTTACGGTGGAATGGAATGACCTTCCTGTTCTCTCACAGCACCACGACTTTTACACAGCCGTACTTTCCATTCTCGATCACGCGCGTGCAATGGAGGCACTCTATGATGAACCCGTCGACTTCAATATTCATCCTCGGGATGCTTCGTTGCTGAACCGCGCCGCCTCTCGTAACAGGGTGTACTACCCACATGACCTGCAAAGCTCACGATATTCGTCCTCTTCAATTCCGGAGGACATCGCCTACAAGTCAAGGGATGTAGCTGATGGGGGAAGCGCTGAACTTGCTGCCTACCAGACGTCATGGTCTGTATGGAACGGTCGACTCTGCCTTTCCCGGAAATGGTATGAACTGTGGGATGCAATGCAATCATGGGGATCACTTGGCACAGCCGAGACGACGATGTCATGTGACGGCGCCTTGGGCTGGGAATCACTTGGCACAGCCGAGTCGACGATCTCTCTACGGTATAATCGATACTGGCTTACTTTTAGTGCCGCGAAGGATTGGCTCAGCATATACGACATTTGTCAGGATGCATTAAACTGCGATCCTCAAGACTCCAAGATTAGGTTGGCATTCAGCCTTTCCGCAGCTAGCTTCAGTGGGACCGATTACGGGGATATCATCCCGCTCATTCTAATTCTCGCGACGGACACAAGATTCCGTGGTCTAAAACGCCCTTCACCATCTTACTATGACCTTTCAGATGGCACGTATCCGGACCATGCACAATTAGTGAATTGGATGCATCAGTTTGCTCTTCCCCTGGAGCTAACCCCTGCGCAAACTATGGAGGTCCAAGCAATCGCCTACAAGAAGGTTGTGAAGGAGCGAGGACGGGAATACAACAGTTCGATTAGCGAAATAGCGTCAGAGGCTGCGCAGTCAATAGTTGAATTGTGGCCCGCCGAGATATGGTGCGAACTTCCATACCAGTGGTTTGACACCCAAGGTTGCAAGGAATGTGTTGATGCTTACCTACAATCGATATCCCGAAACGTCAATCTCAGGGACCATGTACATCGCTTACAGGCAATCATGGACTACTACAAGACCACGATTCCCCCCAACACTCCATACGTGTTTTCCCCTCGGTTCAGTGCGGGATCACCCAACGCGATATCACCTTCACTTCGAGAAGTGCTGATGTCTCGGGCCAACTTTGCACAGTTACCGATTTACGAACAGGTCGATTTCGCCATACCCCCCACCGTGACGATTGGGGCTAAGGGTAAGTCACCGCCAAGCAGGGAAGATAGCCTTAGCTGCCTTATTCATGAGCTCCGACAATCCCGAGAGTCATTGTTACAACTCTATGGAGAAGACCTGAGCAAGAGTCACAGCGACTTGCTGGAAAAAGCGGCTCCTCTCCCTGTACATCGCGGCGTTCCCCCGCAGGAGGCCTTACTCCAATATCGCGACTTGTGCTTTAAAAAAAAGGATGCAATATTTTCTGAGCTTTTAAAGGCTCTAGCGCCATCTCAGAAACTGGAAAGTGTCGTTAGCGTCTCGGGTCTTTGGCCTCGAATAACCCCACGATCCATCCTGCGAGAGCTGTCCAAGGATCGCGTCCACACGCTGACCGACCAGTGGAAACATGCCATCACCCGCTATGCAGTAGCGTTCCTCAAATATCAGCAATCTCAGCGTCTGCTCGAGCATTCGTCGAGACGCCGGGACGAAGAACTCCTCCGGGAAGTGGAAACCGTTTGCGAGGATGTAGCCGCGGCTTGTTCTCCTGACTGGCTCCTGATACAGGTTAGTTAATTTACCTGTGAAACTTACAAACACTAACAAGTAGCGTCGTTAGATCGACGCGAACTTTTTGGCACGTCCACTGCAGCTAACAATTGCACGCGAGATGATATCTCCCACGTGTCGGCGAAGTGCATCGTTTCAGCTCAACATGGGAGAGGGCAAGTCGTCCGTGATTGTACCTCTCGTCGGCGCGACCCTAGCCGACGGTTCCAACCTCGCGAGAATCGTGACCCTCAAACCGCTCTCTAACCAAATGTTCCAACTACTACTCAGCAGACTTTCTGATCTTGCAGATCGACGCATTTTCTATGTTCCGTTCTCGCGGAATCTGAAAATGAGCGCCTCTGTGGTCCAAAGCATCAGCACTCTTTACAGACGATGCGCTAATGACGGTGATGTTCTTGTTGTCCAACCCGAACATTTACTCTCACAGAAACTGATGTGCATTGATACACTCATAACATCCCACGACGACCGCAAGAAACTCCCAGCTGCTAGACAACTCAAAGACCTACAAAGATGGCTAGCTAAAGTATCGCGCGACGTACTCGACGAGAGCGATGAGATACTGCACGTTCGATATCAACTAGTCTACACCGCGGGCGAGCAAATGCCTGTCGAAGACCATCCAAATCGTTGGTCCACGACGCAACAGGTGTTCAGTCGATTGCGGGCACACGCCGTGCGGTTGCACGCCAGCTTTCCGCAGATGTTTGAGCTCGATCAGACTCAGAAAGGATTTCCTACGATGCGAATCCTCGATCAAGAGGTCTCTCGACAGATCTCTTCACTCATTGCCGAGGATGCTCTTGGAGGCGCATTGTCTACACTTACATTGGCAGTTCTCTCACCCTCAATTCGAGAGGCCACTCGTCGCTTCATAATCCAGAAGGAAGTTTCTGTCGAAGATCATCAGTCGATCAGATCGCACTGCTCCGGAACAACTTTATGGAGCGGAATCCTTTTACTTCGTGGGCTCCTGGTTGATGGCGAAGGGATCCTCGGCTACGTGCTGAAGGAACGCCGGTGGAGAGTGGAATATGGACTCGATCCAAGTAGGACGTTACTAGCTGTGCCATATCGTGCAAAGGTAAGCTCACCCAGTAGTCTATCCAAGAATCTTATCTTAAGGCAAACATAGGACGTGCCAAGCTTGAGAGCAGAGTTTGGTCACCCGGACGTAGCCATTGCGCTGACTTGCCTCAGTTATTACTATGGTGGTTTGACGAAGCAGCAAGTACTTCAGTGCTTTGATTTGCTCACCAAGCTCGACAATCCCGACGTGGATTACGATGAGTGGGTCGAGTTGGGGGAGGGCATTCCCACTTCACTGCGACAGGTCAATGGCGTAAATACAAAAGACGACACGCAAGTCGACGAACACCTTGTTCCGCTATTCTCGAGGAACACAAGAGTCATAGATTTCTATCTGTCCCAAGTAGTCTTTCCTCGAGCGGCCAAGGAGTTTCCGTCTAAACTTTCCACGTCAGCCTGGGATCTGGTAGAAGACAAGTCAAATGTGACAACGGGTTTCAGCGGCACGAACGACAATCACTATCTCTTGCCGACATCAATAACTCAGGAGGATCCCGTCTCCCAGCTGAGCACCAATGCACTCGTCTTGCAATACCTTCTCCAACCAGAAAACAATCACTACGAGTGTACTGAAGGTATCAACGGCGAACGCGAATCCGCAGAGGCTTTCCTGCAGCGACTAATCAGACACGAACCCGAGGTCCGAGTGTTATTGGACGTTGGAGCACAAATGCTAGAGTTTCAGAATGAAGAGTTGGCGCGACACTGGCTCTCCCTTAAACCCCATATCTCAGCAGCTATCTTTTTCAATGAATTGGATCACCTCACCGTGCTCACCCAGGATGGAACAGTCGAACCACTAATCTCTTCTCCGTTCAATCGTCAGCTGGACAAGTGTATCGTATATCTTGATGATGCACATACACGAGGGACCGATCTGAAGCTTCCTCGAGAAACCCGCGCGGCAGTCACGCTCGGGCCGAAGGTCACTAAAGATAGGCTGCTACAAGGTGAGTTATTACACGAATGAGAGGAAATAAGCTAAGCAGATGTAGGGTGTATGCGGATGCGACAGCTAGGGAAGGGGCAATCGGTGATGTTCTTTGCGCCAGGAGAAGTCGACCGTCGGATTCGCGGGCTTATTCCGAGAGGTCAGGAGTCCGAGAACGGCGTGCGCGTGATTGACATCCTCCGTTGGGCCATGCACGAGACTTGTTGGGATATCGCGCACCATCTCCCGCACTGGGCGCAGCAAGGAGTCGACCATCACCGGCGGTTTTCAACATACAAGCGGTACGATTTGACTGGGGACCTAGGGATTTTGAGGAATTCCTGGTTACAGCGCGAGTCCCGGACTTTAGAAGAAATGTACGAGCCAGCCTCGAAGGCACAGGTCGCTGGGTTGAGCCCCGAAGTAAACGGCATCCCATCTCTACGTGAACGGCTGGAACGTCTTGGAGCAACTCAGTCGATTGATGTTAGGATGGCCGAAGAGCAGGAGCGGGAGGTGAATCATGAGGTTGAGCGGGAATGTCATGTGAAGCCTCCTCCAAGGGTGTATCCTGCGAAACATATCATCCACGACGACCTCCGCAACTTTATTCGTACTGGATCACTCCCTATTCCCTCCAAGTACATCATTCCACTGTTCTCCCAAACTGGGATCAACAAGGCCCTGGATTCGACGGAAGAATGGTCCCCGTCTCCCTTTGCGACCACAGATTTTGCTATCACCACCCAGTGTTCCAGTGCCGTGCACTTGACAGACTACCTCCGCCCCGTCAATTGGGTTTTATCGAGCGGATCTGGGAGGAACAGTATCGCGATCGTCATTAGCCCACATGAGGCGAACAAACTACTCCCCATTGTACGCAAGAGTGAAAAGGTCCAACTCCATGTTTACGCACCGCGAGTCACCGCCTCCATGCGGTCCTTCTCGGACCTCACTTTCTACTCTATCCCCGAGTCCCCAGAGCGGGAATGGACCGCCCCCGCACACCTCCGAATCGAGCTGAATCTCTTCGCAGGCCAACTCTACTTTGACAACAGAGAGCAGTACCAACGGGTGTGTGTGTTGCTTGCGCTACACATGGCGCATCCAGGTGCGAAGCGTGTCGATGTAGATGGGTTTGTGCCTCTGGCGCATCGTACAGGCGAAAGCTCGCCGTTTTCCGTCAGTGCGATATCTCTATTCAAGAAGTTGACGGGGTTACGAAGGAAGGGGATGGGTTTCAGCGGGACGGACATCGGTCGTGTTTTAGATGCTCGCCCCTTGAGCAGTGAGTTTGAGTCGTGGGTCAGGAAAGAATGAGGCTCGGGGGGTGTCGCAAATGCGGGTTGACTCAGTGTTGTCGTGAACGGACTGTATGAATGATTTCTTTCATTTGATTACTACTAGAGAGATGTTTTTTTTTTCTATGCAAAGGCGTCGGAGTGATAAATTAAAACTGCAGACCTGGGAAACAGCCTGAGAACGAGGCAGCTTTCAAAAGATCGGTCTGGCTTCTCTAAATAGTGCTAGTAGCCTATGTCGTCGCCGCTCATGATGCATCACATCGTGTGATCAGCGTGATCAATCTATCAAGCTATATCAAGCGCCGCGAGTACAGCTGGGTTTGTCTCAGATTTAGGCCCGGGGGAGCGAAGCGTCGCAACCGGTCGCACAGGCCTCCGTGCAGCGCGAAACCGTGCGCCGGGCTCGGGGATGCATCTCTCTTGAACCACTAAGGGCCTGTTCGGTTCTGGGGTCTATGGTGCGTTTCACCTTGGTGCAGTACACATAAATATAAATGTTCGTGAGTCCGACATGCGTAGAACCGGTACAGTAGTGCGCGAGAGGCTGATGAGGTAGTCGCTATCACTATAACAGCTATCGAAGTCTTCGTGTGCTAATTGAATTCAGGCTACCAACTTGAAGTCTTCAGTCCTTTATAACATACACACGCGATTTCCAGGAGAGTACGTTTTCCTGATCTTCTTTTTGCTGGTGATCACAAAGTCGAAAAAAAATACGATCGTTTCTGGGGCTGACAGTGATCCCCTCCCCTCAAATCGCAGAGTGGATGAGAGAGGATCAGACAGTAGGCAGGCCATGGTAGCCCAGCGGGCGCAAGGGCTGCAAGTTGGTGTGGTTGTTCCCGTTCAAGTACCCACTGCCATTGTGCGGCACGGCGGTAGCGTTCACGTCTGGTGTGGAGCCCGAGGTCGGTACGTCTTGATGCAGGGGGTACGTAGTCGGGTCGTTCGGGTCCTGTTCGTACGACAACCACCACCACCACCAAACAAGAGATGAGCGCACAGAGAACAAGACGCTGGGGGGTTGGGTTGGATAACGCACATATAGTGTCATCGGCGACCCCGGCGTGGGGTCGTACGACGACGCAGGGCGAATATAGCTCATCTTCGACGCCGATGGTGGAGGCGACGCGTCGTTGACTACGAGCGCGGCAGACTGCGCCTGCGCGCGCGCGCGCCGTCGCCGTCGCCTGAAAATGAACACGAGGCCGGCAGTGGCGGCTATGGCTATGACGGCGCCGACGGCGCCGCCCACGATGGCGGCCGTGTTCGACTTGCTTCCGGAAGGGCCAATCCGTTTCCCTGGAAGGATCTCGGGAGTGTCTGGAGGGGGATGGTCGGTCAGACGGTAACCATAACGGGAGAAGACTTGAGTTGATTGCCTACCGCCGATAGTGAACGCCTCAGTGGCACTCCAGATGTTCTCAACCTGAGGGAGGGTGATACCGGTTTAAGTCGGGTTTTTTTGGGAAGACGCCAGCACAGGAACGAACCGTGGTGTCCTGGAGAGCCCACTGTGGGACACGTGTTTCTGGAGGTACAGTTTTGGGGAACCTGCGGGCAGGAATCCGCCGCTCAGGACCAAGACCAAACATAAGTCAATCCACTGCGAAGGTCGACTCACGTGGAGGGGTTTATGGCTATTGTGCAGTTATGCGAATAGCTGGTCCAGCTAAATTGTGTGGGGTAATTCGGCGGAACGTGGTGCGATGGAACGAGACGTACGTTCTCGAGGTCGCTCCTTGGCATGTGCTACAGGCGCTCAAGAGATTGAACGACACGGTGCTGCACCCGCACGGGTTTGTGGATTCTGATTCTCCAGGACCCGAATACGAGAATGTGGGATCCAGTATTGGATCCAAGGGATACACTGTCGGCGGTGAGTACACAGGGGGTGCACGCATGAGTTTAAAAACATATTACCGCCGCCCCCGAAACATGTCCCCAGCAAGTACCCTGCGACTTCACACGGACTTTGGCCAATAGAATTGAACGACTGGGTGTCGATCGTAAACCAGCCCACATAGAAAATAGGCGATAAAGATGTACCCAATCCCAGACCGACGAGGTGCAGTTCGGGACACTGATCTGAGCAACTACGAGATCACTGGCGGAGAGGAGAAAAAGGTACGTGAGCACAGCGAGACTCGAAGATACTCTCGACTGCATGATTGCAAGGGAGGGGGGAAGGTGATGATGCCCAGGCCATACTGTGATAACAAAAAAAGGTCTTATATCAGATCCCGAAGGGCCAGGCACATCAGGTCACAGCCACACTCCGTCGGTAGCCCATATACAGTACTATTGCTACCTGCAACGAACCAATTTCCGCGCTCCTTTGACTATGAGGGAATTGAACCAAGTGTGAGGATGATGAAAGCCTGTGTGTGCCTGCCAGTGACGATGATACACAGCATAGCGGGTTAAGCCAAAACTTGAATGGTCCAAGAGATGCTGATAGATACGGTCGGAGGTTCAAGTTGGGAGATTGGGTACAATTGAACAAGAACGGCTCAGAAAGCATATGACTGTGCCAGTGCATTGGCGAGCCGGTCTCAGCAACGAATGCAATACAGCACTGCCAGTGTGACGTTATCCTTGAAGTTAGTACGAGACACGTGAGGCGTCTCATGCGATGCCGCCCGAGACCCGGGGGTGTGAGGACGGGAGGACGGGAAGGACTTGCGTGATGGCCGAAAAAATTCTTGGCAAGATAACAACCGAATATCTGAAAGGATTATGTACTGTACTGTATGTGGGAATATATGGGTCTGTATGGGTCTGATTTGAGTCCAGCAAGTCTTCGAAGAGCACAAATGTACCCGAAACCTTGAGTGAAACTTCGACATGACGGCATCAACGGTTGTAGATGACTCGATGAAGGATCCGACCCAGACTCGACCAAGGACTTCTGCTATCGATAGTGGCGCATGATGCATGATGGCGCAAGGAAGGGCTTGGCATGGACACCATCGCGGTAATGGGAGTAGGCACCGCCCGGGTGCAATACAATACTATATGAAGGAATGCCAGTTGCAGTTGTCGCGAGCATAGACAGCGTACTAGTAGGCGTCACTTCGGCAGTGCCATACTACCAGGCAGCAGGAACGCGGATTTGTGGCAACACTAAGGTACACTTAGGTACATTAGGCGTACAGTCGACCACTAGTCCACAGGAGACAAGGTCTCCAGTTCGTGTGAGTAATGCTTCGAGATGACCAATGACACGACATATGTTGACGCTAAGCGCGTTGAGTATCGAGCACTGAGACCAAGTTGCCGTTATCGCTAGGCTTGCCAATTTTCCACAGGCTCACAGGAAGTCGGAACGAAGGGTGCGACCGATCGGATTCCCCTCCGGTCCTGTCACAGTCACCCTCTTTTTGTTCATTTCCTCCATTGCCGACATGTATACCTCCCCCCTTACCTTCTTTCTCACCCTCCATTCCCGTTGCTATGTCTCGTATCGGCACATACTCGGTGGTCTACAGGTATTCTAAGAGCATATATACTGTACCAATAGAGGCGAATAAACCTCAAATCCACTCGCCCATGAACACGATACTTGCGCGCTCCTATCAACAATACTGTTTAGGCCTACAGTAGTCTGCAACCTTGGTTCTCGAATTACTCACCGAGACTGTCATGCCAGTGTTGGGGGAATAGAGTAGCAATAATGTTCACACCGAGACTGCCGGCTGTGTTTCAGCCATTAGCCATACCCAGACTCCAGAGTTCCATGGATCACCGGTCACCCATTACGGATCCATTCGCCAGGTCCGAATCTCCGAATCCCAGTAACCGTGTCATCACCTTTCTACACTTTTAAAATTCAAGGCGCAGAGGGTTATTCCAAGAAAAGTGGATGGGAGGCCAAGGCGAAGAAAGCGGACCAACTCCAAGACCAACTCATCCCAGTTCCGGACCCTTCAGGGCCGGGCACGTGTTCGTGTCCGCTTGGGGGCCATTGGTCTCGCACTCTCCCATGCAGAAACTCTCACATTCATGACAGAATTGACTCCGATTGAGTTCCCTGGTGCTCGGGTGCACTTGTCTTCTTCGGAGTTACATGCACAATTCTTGATCATTCTCCATCATGTATCCGGGGCAGCAGATGTCCTTATCTCGTGCCTCCGAACGGACAACTTTCTCACAACTTATCTGTATTGACACCAGCGCACTGTCAGGAGCTAGTTGGGATCAACAGGACCCTGTACCTAGCCTCCCCTTTCCGGTGGGACTTCCCATCCTTCACCAACGGGCTAAAATCCAAGGCTGAGGCCATCGACGCTTGAGCTACCCGATGGCATCAAGATTCGCGATAGTAGCGTAACGAACTGCCTCGCCTACTCGCCCTCGACAGCAGACTCCACCCCATCCCCCGACCCCGGTGATGACGCACCACCCCATCCACCTCTCCCGGCTCATCGGGACACGTCTGATAGGCACGCATACCCATACAGTAGAGATTTTTCAAAGATTACCCACCGGATCAAATCGCGTGACCATATCACCAAGTGATGCCCCTTCCCACTGCAACAGTACGCCCCAGTATCCCTACCACAGTATCATGCTCGTTGCACGTACCTCTTCTCAAACGGGAAACCCCGTGCTCTTCGGTGTTTCTCTGGCCATAGAAAGCGCACAGCAGGCCTGCGTTTAGACGCGAGGGGCTGAAGTGGGATAGGTGACTTTCTTTTCTTTCACTCCTAACAGGGGTGAGTGTTCCTGGTGCCCGGTTCTAACCAGACTTTCTTCTCGTTCCGTTCGCCCTGCTTCTCACCGTGTTCACCTTTGAGGTCCTTTCTTATCACACCCGCTTTACTATAACGCCACAAGTGCGTCGACCGCATCCGTGTCTTTATATGCAACGAAATATTTTAAAAGACGTCGTAATAGATTGACGTGAAAAAGGTTGACCCATCTACACGCAGTGACGTTACATATGCTGTGGAGCGTGTTGGCAAGTACGTAGCAGAAAGACCGAAATGTCCATCACAGTCAAGGTGTCCGTAGTGTAATAGTTTACGGTAAAGATATCAGACTCGGAGCTGTCGGAAATATATACTGTAGACTTAGAGCAATTTACCAGCCACCGAATTGATAGATAGTAAATGAGTTTGATGTGGCGAGCAAAGCGGGCAGAGTGGGCCAGTTTCCCATTCGGGCCCAGCTCTGAGCTTACCCGAACACGGCCTCACTTCGCTCCTTCATCATGCACCAGCCCTTGCCACGGCCAAACTCCTCAAATCTGAATGATTTATACCCAGGGCGACCTGATTTGCCTCCAGAGGCCTTTCGACCCGACTCTCGCCCACTGAGACATCCTCGACCACACTCCCACAATCCTTCGCCCCAATTACAACCCCAATACGACGCCGACGATGACTATACTACACCCGCAGACCCACGTCTGTCCCGGCAGTCCCGCCCCTCGTCTCAGTATCTACCAACACCACCACCATTACCACCGCCCCAGCACCAGTATTCGCCCCAAACGCAGCCCCAATACATTGAAGACGATGGATCGCCCTCACCCGAGGACGACGATTTTTACCAGAGTGATCAGCCAATGTACAAGCCAGCCCCAGGTCCTCCCCGCTCTATCGCCACGCAGTCCGTCCGCGCCCACTCGCCGCCCCCAGGGCCGATCCTCGACCATTCTCACCTGCGTCCTGGAAACCAGGCGGCCCTCCTATCCCACGAACGAACACTCGAGCTGTACCGCGCGAATGCCAAAAAGACTCAAGACCCAGACCTCCAGTTCGAGTTTGCCGTCTTCATGGTCGATGCCTCCAAGACGCTTCCCATCCCCGAACTCACCCCGGGCAACGTCATGGACGTCGAAAAGGCTGTCGAAAAGCGGGAAGATCTTATAAAGGAGGCCACTTCGCTCCTCAAGCGCAATGCAGACCGCGGGCACATGCCCTCTCAGTATTTTCTCGCCGACTGCTACGCGAATGGCATTGGGACCCACAAGAACCGCCAAGACTTTGACCGCGCCTTCCCCCTTTTTATCCTCGCCGCCAAGCACGGCCACCCGGATGCCTCGTACCGAGCTGGGACATGCTGTGAGAACGGCTGGGGCTGCCGGCGTGAGTCGGCGAAAGCGGTACAATTTTACCGCAAAGCCGCTGCTTCTTCCCACCCCGGTGCGCTGTACCGCCTCGGACTCGCTGAACTCAACGGCGAGCTGGGCCTGTCGAAGCGGCCCAAGGAGGGCGTCAAATGGCTCAAGCGCTCCGCCGAGCACGCGACTGCGGAATTCCCACACGCGCTGCACGAACTCGCGCTCCTACACGAGCGGGGCATCCACAACGTCGTCTTTGTCGACTACGAGTACTCCGCGGAGCTCCTTGCGCAGGCAGCGGAGCTCGGCTACGCCCCGAGCGCGTACCGCCTCGGTGAGTGCTACGAATACGGCAAGATGGGCTGCCCACAGGATCCCGCGCTGTCCATCCACTATTACGTACGTCCCGTGCCTGCTGTTCCTCTCTTTTTCTTTTTTGCACGACCGGTTGACGGTCCGTGCAGAACATCGCTGCGCAGCAAAATCACCGCGATGCGTGCTTTGCGCTGACCGCATGGTACCTCGTCGGCTCTCCCGGCGTGCTCCCACAATCGGACACCGAGGCGTTCCTCTGGGCCAAGCGCGCAGCAGATGGTGGGCTCGCCAAGGCCATGTACGCCGTCGGGTACTTTTACGAGGTCTCGATCGGAACTCCGCCAAATCCGCACCTGTGCGTCCTCCACCTCCCAACCTGAAAATTACGATGGCTGTGTACTAACCAAACACCGCCGATGAACAGGGCATCGACCATGTACAAAAAGGCTGCCGAGCTTGGTGACAAGCGTGCTGCGGAGCGCCTGACTGGGAACGCTGGGCCCGTTGCCACCGATTCGATAGTCCAGCGCGATGGGGACGGCGGCGGCTCCGGACATACGCCGCGCACGAAGGACAAGGATTGCGTCATCATGTAGAACACGTTCTAGGGGTGCGCAGGCGCCAAGGCAGGTGCAGGCGCGGAGTGAGAAAGGTGACGTCTGTTATGACACACATTCCTTGAACTCCTACAGTAGTTACGTTATTCGCACACATACAACATAGGCAACCTTTGAACGCTTTCTTGTCTCTTTTATTGTCTATTTCTTTCTTTCTTAGCGGACCCGTTAATCTAGGAGCACGGACCTCTTTGTTTCAGTCCCACAACACGATCATCTTCACAGTATGATACACACACCCATACCCCCTTTCCGTTCTTTGTTACCGTACTGTACCTAATACAAAAGCACAAGTCGCTCACTTTGCCTTAGCCGTCTAGTTTGCGATTTCGGTTACTTAAAGCAGCTGATCCACCAACACCGCAACAACAGCGATCCAGACGGACCGGACTTTCACCCGGTCATCGGTCACGTGCGCAGCGGCAGCGCCGCCCCGCGCTTCACAGGTCGTGCACCGAACACCGTCTCCTCTGGCGCGTCGCCGTCTAGCGAGTCAAACGAGTCATCCTCAGCCCCCGCCGCCACCGCTCGCGCGAAGGGGTGCACGGGCTCGAAAGATGCGGTGGCCGCGTCCGGGTCCGTGTCGAGCGAGTCCTCCTCGTCGTCATTGTCGTCGTCGTCGTTACGCCCGCGCTGTCGCGACGCGAGCAGGAATGCCGCGCTCGGGTGCGCCGTGTTGTGCAACGAGTCCTCCTCTCCCGAGGACGAGAATGTGGACGCGGACCCGTCATCGCTTTCGGGCGTCGCAGTCACTCCCGCCGCTGCGTCGGAGGGAGGGGTCATGGGGGACGCCGCCTCGTGCGTAGATGCCGGTGCCGGTGCGGGCATGGTGCTGGGCAGGGTTTGGTACGACGGCGTGGAGAACGGGTTCGCCGAAACGGAAGCGGTGGACGCGGACGAGACGTGCTGCTGCGACCGGCTCTGCGGGAGGAGCGAGACGCGGCGCATCAGGCTGTCGAGCTCCGGGTCAGCCCCAAGGCTCGCCAGACTCGCGCTCGCGCCGCGCGTGTAGCGCGAGAACGAGGGCGGCGACAGCACGGCGGAGCTCCCGCTTGCGCTGTTGCCGCCCGCATCGCGCAGCGCGTCACGCACGAGCGTCTGACGGATATGCGCGGCGGCGCTCTTGGCGGGCGAGCGGCCCAGCGTCGGCAGGCGCGCGAAAGGCATGACGGGCGGGGACATCCCCACGGGCAGCGTCGGTTCTTCTTCGTAGTCTTCGTAGTGCGTCGTCGTGCGGAGTGTCGGGTCGGCAATGCGCGACCGGTCGCGTGGTTCAATGACGCGCGCTGAGACGTGTGGGGTGCGCGTTGGGGTCGGGAGCGAATCAGTGGAGGTGGATGCTGGTTGGGGATCTGCGCGTGTGAACTCGCGCAGTTCACGGTCGAGGCGGACGAGCGGAGACTCGACGAGCGCGCTCCATGACGGGTCGGCGACAGACGGCTGGGATGTGAAAAAGGTGCTGTTTGCCGCTTGCGCACGCGCAGTAGCTGCTGCAGGTGTGGAGGATACTGCGGCATGTGCGGGGAGGAAGGAGCTCTCGGATGGCGTACGATTCAAGTCGAACGTATTGGAACTGGGGCCCGGGGTGGCGGATGAACTTTCGGTAGTAGAGGCTACGTCATGGGCGTCCGAAGAGGTGGCAGAAGGCTCCTGCATAGAGGACAGGTGGTCGGAAGTGGGGATATGGACCTGGGCAGCGTGCTCGAAAAAAGATGTCCAAAACTAGACAGGGGAAGTGGTGAAATAATACCCGTTGGACACATCAAGGATACAAAGTGAATACCTTGGCTGCTTCCCGTACAGGCTCCGTACCTATTGCGAAACGCTTGACCGAGGGTAGAATCCGATTTGAAAGCACTTGCTGCATCTTGGAAAAGTTTGCATCGATGTCCTTTATCACCAGGAATTCGGGTCTAGCGCGTTAGAAACCATGAGAAAAAGTACCTGAAGCTTCAAGGTGATGAGCTGGTCGATCTGGTCGATTTGATCGTTGACTGAGGCAGAGGTGTCAAGCCCCGGGATAGTGATAGACGAGGGATCAGTGTTCGGCTCCCATCGGGGAGGGTTCGGGGGTATAGGCTTTAATTCCTTGATACTTTTTGGCATCTCAGGCTGGTGCTCGTCGTTGTCGTTAACGACGAGAGAGCGCTTGAGTGGTTGAGGTCCGGTTAGCAGCCACATGATGCATGATTATCTCATCAACAGACCTTAGACTTCAGCTTCAGGCTGTCCCGGCCGCCGCTTTCAACTTTTCTAACAAGCGCCAGGCTCGGGCTAGTCCACCCCTCGGGCCTCTGTTGCACTCAAATAACGACGTTTTGCTTCTTGGAAACGCCAACTCTATGGGGTAATTTTAGATGAGACCTGCGAGGGCTGGCCATGCTCTATAGTGCTTTCTGGTAGTGTGCCTTGAGTGTGCCGCAAGGAATCACACTCGGGCCTCCGATTCGGAACAAGTCTAATGCCGATTCTTATCACGTCGCTTAGTGGTCGGTTACTAGACGGAGAGGTTGTGCCTCAGCTTTCATGTGTATCTGGATCAGGACTTTTCCCCAACGTTCATGACCTCCCCCAGGTCATCCTCGTGTATGTGGAAAATTCGTCCCCAAGTGCTCTCTATGATTCTCCTGACGCGGATTTTTTAGGATCGGGTTTTTTCTTCCTTTATACTTCGTTTTCTTCTGGTCTAGATGGCCCCTTTACCGTGGAAAGCGTCCTGGAGGCGCGCCAAAAATATCATTATTCGTTCAGATAATCGCGGAGTTGATGTGGGCTCAGGTGCGGGTCCTACAAACGCTACTTTGAACAGACTGATTCATTCGTTCTCCCTTCACAGATCCTGAACACCACGGCAATTCGCAGGGCGAACCTGCCGAGGTAAAGTCTAACCCCAGCTCGGATGACATAGTGTCTTCCACGAAACTCACCACCTCGACAACACGTAAGGTATTTTCACTTGCATCTGACGATGGTACGTGTTTTCTGGCCGTACTTTATTTTTTCGTGTTCATACCATCGCACGACATCGGCCAGTCCATACCTCTACACCTATTCCGAGTCCTACTCCGAAAAGCACCTCACCACCGTCAACTACTGATACTAGGGTTCTCTCTACCTTTCCTAGCGATGGTACGTCGGCAAATCTTATCATAGAAAGAGTCACTGAGATTGTCACCAGCGCTGTCTTTTCCCTCTCCTCATCTTCGTATCGTGAGCAAGCCAGTGATCGTGACTTCGAGCCCAGAACCTACGACTCGTGTCCCCACAAGGTTCGTTTCGGTCGTCGCGATATCCTCTGGGACGCCGAGCAAACTACTCACTTGACCACAGCTCGCCGAGTTTGCCTCCGAGACGAAAGACTGAACCCTCGGGAGCCTCGGCACATTTGCATGTCGTGCTGCCGTCACCTCCGAACCCTAAGGGCGTTGCTTTAACTCTCACCTCTTCAAATAACATCCCTTCATCTACTCTCTCCAGCAAGAGCTTCACCACTGACATACCTCCGCCAACAACCACAGCACTCTCTGGCGGCGGGCTGCGGCCCACGAAATCTCAGCTCAACGCGAACGAGGTAGCTTTACCGGAAGAGGCGAACATACCGTCCGCGACGAGAACATTTGGTTTTCCGCTGCCTGCTCCCACCCGTTCGCATTTCCCGCAGGACGGTAACACTAGGCCACACAAAGGTATACTGAACGCGCCAAGTCCTCAACCGTCGCTCTCACTTGACAAACCTCCACATGGCATTCCAAAACTTTCTTCGAATTCGAATACGGTCATGACCACGAGTCCGGGCCCGAGCCCGACCTTGACCCGAACCTCGACCTCGCCCTTAGGTTTGACCTCGACATGGCCCCCAGGGGAGACCCCGACCTCGGCTCCTCCCTTAACTGATGACGGAAAAGGCCCCAGCCACAAGCCAGTGAGGACAACCACCCGGTTGTCGGACGGTCTACCCGATGTGTACTCTCATGGTGGCAAGACTCCACGTACCACTTCTGTGACCACCTCTGTGCTTTCTACCACTTCCGTTGTCAGCTCTTCTGTTTTAAAGACCACGAATAGCGTAGTCATCACCAACCACGCACCTAGCGCGACGCACTCCTCTCCGGTCCCCTCTGACACTCCGCAGAGGAACGGCAAATCGAAGCCAGAGCTATCTCGGCCAGGTTCTAGTGTCTCACAGCCTCTCGACTCCACCTCTTTCCCTGGGGAGGTAGGCAGAATTGCTATCCCTACCACGTCCTCTCCCTCTCTCTCCACCACGTCCGTTATCACGACGACGACAACTATCCCTATCCCTTCCCTCACGAACGTCGATGGCATCCGTTCAGCGCCTTTCTCCAAGTGCGTCGTGTCTCCAAACTTTTCTGCGTGTCTGATTCAGTCCGTTTAGTCTCGACCAGCTTGCCGTCGTTGAAAATGTCCCGAGCACGACGGACCTCTCTACTCCGACTGCATTCAGCCAGGGTATCACTTCTTCGTTCACGACGACCACAGTGGTTGTTACTTTCTCTCCCACCCAGATATCGGGCACGCCAACCTCCGTACCCGTGACACAGACAGTCCAGACAGTCCTGCCAACTGTTTTGCCAGTTAGCCCTGTAACCGACAAAAAGTAGTGACTCTGCTTTCATCCTCGCTATCTCATAGGGTAATGTGCTCACCCTACCCTTTTTTTTTCTTGAAGGTCTGTCCCCGTCGCGGCCATAGTCGCACCTGTCTCGGCAGTTGTCATCCTCATCCTCCTACTCATCGGTTTCGTGTTCCGCCGGAGCCGGCAGAAGGCCCATCGTGCTTCCCTGTCTGCATTCAACTTCTCGCCGCCGGCGCCACCGGGACCGGCAATGCGCAACACCGAGCCGGTCCAGCAGCCGCTGTCCAAAGAAGTGACCGTGCTCCCGCCGATCCCGACCATGGGCGGCTGGAGTGACTTGGCCGGGGCATTCGCGTCCGCGGAGCCGAAGCTCGAGCAAGATGCGGATGACCCGTTCGCGGACCCGGACTCGATGCTCGAGAAGAAGCCCCCCGGCACAACGCGTCTGTCAGACGAGCCGCCTCGCACGCAGGCGATCCGCCGCGTGAGGGTTCCGTCCGCAGTGCTGCTGCCAACGCCAACGCCAACGCTCGATCCGTTCGCCGACCCGCCGGCACTCGTGTCGACATCCCCTGACAGCGATGGGCCGAGCAGGCTCAGCAAGGGCAGCATGTACGATGAGTCTATCGCGCGTGCTTCGATGTCCTCCAGTCATGTACGTTCACATCTTTGCTCGCCGTCCAGCATGACAATTTAACCTTTTTTTTTCTGGCAGGTCGGGTATGCCATGTGAGCAAGGTTGCGCTGGTGTGAAGGAAAGTGATTATTAGATACGACATATCCGAGTTATGTTGTGCTTCTTTCATCAAGCGATCCGAGTCTGGGGTATATCATTTTCAAGGTCGATCGACGCTTGTCTGCTTGCTTTTTGTCGGTTACATTTCGTTTCTTCGTTCGGCTCTCCTGATTGCCGACTTGCGTAGCCCGTGTTATGGCCGAGGATACTACTGATCATTGTGTCTGAATCAATAATCGTCATCACCTCTCATTCGAGCCATTCTCAGTTCTGCCGCAGTGGCGGCTTGTGAGCGCAGTCCTCAGAGTCTCAGACCGCTGGCTACTAGAGTGTAGACTACATCTTACAGTAATTCTCCAAGGCTGTGCGACCGCGCATATAGGACAATCCCGAACGGAGCTGCCGATAACACTTCTTGATATTGCACGTGAAGGACTTCACGTCAAGCCTCATTTCGTCCTGCACGGCACGCCGCGGCGAAACCTCGGCTAACCAGTCGTGCAGAGTTTTGAACCTCTGGCAGTATTTATTACTAATGGTAGGAGCATTCTCGCTGTCGTCGTGCGACGTCGGGAAGTGTCGATGCGGCACATCAGTCTCTGTGAGAGATTAACCAATAGTATGCTCGCAGACGCGATTTATTCTCCCTCAACACTCGTTAGGAGCAAATGCAGGTATATCATTCAATTGGGAGGCCACAGACTCCTCCACTAGTGTGTTGTTTCAATTTCTCAACCTTTTCCAGCTGAGATCGACTTAATGGCAGCACAACGATGTTCGGTCAATGCCCGTCGTTGCTATCTCCCTTGCGGTCCGCTCGCCGCACAACCTGCCAGTGCCCGGCCGTGAGCGCTTGAGCAGTAGAGAGCTCAGGCTTGTACTCGAGTCGTACTTGATTGAACACCCGCCTAGCACAAGCACGATCGACTCGGAGGTGATCTTCCCATCAACCTCAACTCCGATGAGTCTGACGCCTTTTTAGAACTAAAACTCTCCACCGATGGCTATAACTTAAACCGGGAAGGCTTTGCCCTGTGCATGAAGATACGCTCACAGCGCACGTATAATAATAATATACCCATATGCAAGGCTGCAACTCCCCCTACACCTTAGGCAGCATATCCAGTCGGTACCCAAGGACAAAAACATCATTCAAGTTTCAACTTGACACTCGGGCCGTAAGAGACCCGACAAAGAATATGCTGACAAGTGCTAGGTGTCCTATCCCTATGTGCCCCGTTCGCTTGACTCATTGGTGTATCACTGGCCACTCTGCTGTAGCTTACCACGAGCAGGACACCCCCTCATCACATGCATCACATTTGAGGAAAGATCAATCTCTTTTTTTGGTCACACCAAAAGACAAAGACACAGAACAAAGTGACAAAATTATTGACATTCTTATGGAGCTAAATTACGATTCTGTTGCTCCGCCAATGAATGGTACGAAAGACAGGACACAATCCGGGGGACTCTGTCAGGTGTTGTTATCAGGCTTGTCCCACGTGGGCATGAGCGGGGGAGGCTCACGTATTGGCGACTCCGTTGGTTCCGAGTCGGTGCTTCTGCTATAGGAGATCAGCAACGTCGACCCCGGTATCACGAAGTAAACCATACCATTAGAAAGGTGCGGGGGGTGCGGAACGTGGGGCGGGTGCGAGGGGGAGAACACCATTACCACCAAGGAGATCCCCGATAAGTGGGCCAACTTTAAATCAAATCAGACATGTAAAAAATTCGTATTGGCTCAAGCAGAACGCACCAACGGGGACACCACCCAACAGGCCACTCAACGGGTCCCCCTGTGGCTGGGCCACGGGAGCGGCAAGGGCAAAAGCAGCAAGAGAAAGTGCGAGGATGGTTCTCATGAACATCATTGTGTTCGCTATTGGATAAACTGGTGGTGAGGAAGAGAGAGGTCGAGGTTGGGGATGATGATGACAAGGCTGCGATGATAGGTGGCTTATTTATACCCAAGTACGCATGAATATTCGCTATAGGGTGAATGCGTTTTCAACACCCGGTGACTCGGCGCACGAATACACAGTCCTGTCTCGGATCGCGGGCGCCTTGGTCGGACACAAGACGTCGTCTTCCAAGAGATGCAACGAAGCATCATCACCCCATGATCGTACTAAATTCGGCTCGAGATAACAAGGACGGTGTGACGTTTTCGTATATCTCTGTTTCGGGATACAGTACGTGAAGAGTATTAACAGCATCACCTGGTCTGTTGCGCTAGTCGTGAATGATGCTCCAACGACATTACGTTGCGCCGCATCGAAGTGACGACTCGTTATTGATACGTGCAGAAGCTAGTCAGCGCATGAGCAATGTCGTCAACCATGGAAGAGTGGAGTTTCTGGCTTCACACGAGATGAGAATTAATTAGTACATGGGTGTATGATGCCAACCAGACTCAGATCCTCGGGCCTAGAGTTTGCCGGTACTGTACCGATCCCGGATACCGTATTTGGCTTACGGCGTCATGCTGAAGGTAAGTTATAGGCTGTGACGCTTCTAATGACTTCTTGCTCGGCTCACTGGCAGGGTGTGAGCAAGGATTGTGCGTGCTAATCGCGTGTCCGGGACATATAACTCAATGACATATTCCATTTGCTGCTAGGCTATATGTCGCAACACCTTTCCCGAATTGTATAAGATGCGGAGACCCCTTGCAAACGTCCAAACAACCGAGATGACGATGAGTACGGAGCTTCGCGTCTTGCTGCCAGAGCTAAAATTCATTAGTCGGACAGTGCTAAGTACAGCAATACCAGATGGAACACTTCGTCCTCGTGTGTATTTTAGCAGACACCGCTAGGGTACGAACGAAACAACGGAGAAGGCAAGTCTCCTAAACCTCGCGGGCCCGTCACGGTCATGTATCAAGTTGAGAGTAAGCACCTTGCTACAGTAGTAGCGAAGAATGATGGTGTGAAGATGTCGGCCTGCACAGAAATTGACGTCCAGATCGAAATGATGATTGATTTGACGTTTAATATATAAAGTACTAAGGGTTCAAATGCAAATGGAAGCTCACGGCGTCGGTCAGGCGATCGGAAGACCATACGGCATCGGGTTCATACTGTATGTACGATCAGTACAAATGAAGAAAAAGAATATCTGAGCCTCGAAGGGCTCAAACCACCACAAACTGTCGAAAATATAGTTACCCACTACTCTACAACACTGCGCGGGGCGGATAATTGGGTACAGTAGCAAACTTTCTGGCATCGACTATATCTTGGACTATATAATTGGGATTATATGTACATAAACGAAACGAGCACACCGTTTTGCCTTATGTAGGGTATTTTCCCGGGCCGGGACAAGGGCCAGGAAAGAGGGCCATCGCTTGATCTATCGGGTGCCGCGTATTTTCTTCCGGCACATGAGTTGCTTCATGGCACCGAAATATGGGTACATATTCTCTGCAAGATTCTGCCATATCTCTACACCACACTAGGAAGACCTTTGTCCAGTGTGTGCGAAACGAGGGGCACCCGTGAGGTCGTGAGATGAGCAGATCACAAGAATAGCTAAGAGTAAAGACGAATCAGATGGGTGAGGAAGGGAAACGTATAAAAAGCAACTGTGATTGGAATCACGGCGATGACACGAGCGACTGCCAGTGGGACAAGAAATTTCGTTTTGTCACCGACACTTATACTAATTGGTATTGGCGTGGTAGCTTCGTTTTGGCATCTCGGGTTCTCTTTCCCAGCAGTGGCGAATGAAACAAAATCCGAGACCATCATTCTACGTAGGTAAATCCCAAGACTCGACATTATATATACAAGTTTACGCTTTTTGACGACCGACCCTTCATCGTCCCGTCACTCACGACTCGACCCCGGGTCGTTTCCCAATGGACGAGCATTCAAAACACGACCGAGATCCGTCCCACCGTATCCCATGCCCTTCCTCCTAAGCCCTGTCAATTGTTTGAACGTTGCTATTGCACTGGTGGTAAAAGGCGAGGCTTCCCCGGTTCGGTGCGCCGGAAGCACGAACCCGTCGACCTCGATCTGCACTGCCCCCGGATGTGCCATGTGTAGCCCAAGCAAAACGCATACCCTCTCGTACTCCTCTCTACTGTCGAAGTAGAGTTGCCCTGCGAATAGGTTTAATAAGGTTCGGACGTGCGCAGGGGCGGTCCAAGTTTCTGCTGCCGACTCTGGGATAGAATAGAAAGTCAGATCGGAGAAGGAACGCATCGAGGCAGCGACCCGCGGAGCGTATATATGTAGCCGGACCTCCTTGCTCTTGCGAATGATAGGAAGTAGCTCATTCGCCTCATAAGGACTGATGACGATGACGGTGCTGTCTTTCCCAGATCCGCTGGATAGAATCCAGTTGACCGGGCGGAGGTAGTCTGTCAGGTTAGTGCCAACCGAATTTGTGGTGGTGGCGGCGAAACCTGCTGTTGCGAGTGGAGGTGGAGACCACTCTGTCGTCGGATCCAATACCTTGTCCACACCGGTTGGAACGAATAGCGAACATATATACCACGACGAGCTGGGGGCTTTACCCGTATTTACAAAGGTGCGGATGTCCTCGTGGAGGATGTCTTGTGCCGGTCTGACCTTCACAGGTTGCTCTACTTGACGCTCGATCTCCATCTCATGGTTCACCTCGCGCTCCTGTTCCTCTGCCATCCTAACGTCGATCGATTTAATCACGGCAAGTTGTTCTATGCGTTCGCGCAGGGCCGGAATATCGTTTATCTCGAGAATTGCGCCAGCTCCTCGTGCACCTAAAATGGGATCGTATGTTTGTTCCAAAGTCCGCGACTCGATTTGCATCCAGGCATTTCTCATAACGTCTATGTCCCCAGTTGAACTGTACTGTTTGTATGCCGCAAAACGCTTATGGTGATCAAGTCCTTGCTGTGCCCAGTGTGGAAGGTGACGACGTATGTCTTCACAGGTCTCGTGCATGGCCCAGCGGAGAACGTCTAGTACTCGAATGTGACTCTCAGAACTCCCAGAAGCCTCTCCACTAGGAATATGGCTCCGGATGCAGCGATCGACCTCTGCGGGTGCAAAGAACATCACCGAGTGTCCTTTCCCAAGCTGACGCATCCGCATACACCCTGTATCCTGCTCAGTTTTTGACTCCTTCGAATACTCGGTACACTAACCTTGTATCAGTCTGTCCTTGGTCACCTTCGGCCCGAGCGTGACGGCCGCGCGAGTTCCTGGGGGAAGCTTCAAGTCGGTTCCCCGGGTGTGTGCGTCGTCGAGATATACTACGCATTTCTCTAGCTGCCTGTTACATGGAGATGAAACAAATGGTTCAAGTGATCCACTCTGGGTGAGCACTGTGAGGTGATCTGAGTCATTGAAGAAGACGGCCGCCAAGACATCGGGCCGAAGGGAGAGCCAGTGTCGGGCCAGGTCCTCGTTCTGAAGTTCTAGCATCTGTGCTCCTACGTCGAGTAATACTCTGATTTCAGGGTCTTTCTTGACAAGCCGTTGCAAGAAAGCCGCCGCGGACTCCTGTTCTCCGTTGCTACCTCCGATACACTCGTAGAAGTCGTTTTCTGGCTGAAGGAGGTACTGCAAAACGAGAGCATTCGTTCTGAGCTCAGAGACTGGGTCCTCCTGGGTTATTGACGAGGGTAAGAGGTAGCGATTGTCGTTTGTACCGCTGAAGCCTGTCGTGACGTTTTCCTTGACTTCGACGAGGTCCCAGGCTGAGGTAGGGAGTTTAGATGGAAACTCCCTTGCGGATCGAGGAAAAACTACACCGGACAGATAGAAATCCACCACTCTCGTATTTCTTGAGAACAACGGCACAAGCAACTCGTCAACCACGGTTTCGTCCTTGGTGTTTACGCCATTGAGTTGGCGTAGCGTAGCGGGAAGGTCTTCCTCAGACTCTACCCACTGATCGTATTCCTTGTCGGGATCGTCGAGCTTGGCCAGCAAATCGAAGCACTGAAGCATTTGATTCTTTGATAGCCCGCCGTAGTAATAACTGAGACACGTTAGCGCGATTGCTACGTCTGGGTGACCGAACTCCGCTCTCAAGCTCGGCACGTCCTAGATAGAGCGTAAATGCCCTTCATCGGATAGGGAATTACGTACAAGCTTACCTTGGCGCGATATGGCACGGCGAGCAAGGTCCGGCTCGGGTCAAGCCCGTAATCGACCCTCCAACGTCGTTGTTCGAGCACATAGCCGAGGATTCCTTCGCCATCCATCAAGAGTCCACGGAGCAAGAGAATTCCACACCACAGGCTGCTTCCGGCGCAGCGCGAGAGGATCAACTCTCGATCTTCGTCTGTGACATGTTTTCTGACTACGAAGCCGCGGATAGCCTCTCGAATGGGTGGCGAGAGAACAGCCAGTGGAAGAGTGGACAATGCGCCTCCGAGGGCGTCGTCGATGATGAGTGACGATATCTCCTGAGAAACCGCACGATCGAGGATCCGGACAGTCGGAAATCCTCTCTGCGTCCGATTGAACTCCAGCATCTTCGGATACCTGGAACGTAGTCGCATGGCATGCACTTTGAGTCGGCCGAGCACCTCTTGGGTTGTAACCCATCGATTGGGGTGATCGTCGACAGGCATCTGCTCTCCGGCAGTATAAACCAGCTGATAGCGCACATGGAGAATTTCGTCGCTCTCATCAAGCACATCGCGCGATACCTTGGCTACCCAGTTCTCTAGGACCCCTAAGTCATTAGCTATCGAGAGTTTCTCGTGGTTGCCGTGTGGCGCCAGGAGAGTGTTGATACGCATGAGCTTCTGTGAAAGGATATGTTCGGGCTGGACAACGAGAACGCCACCTTCGTCGACGCATCGTCTATAAAGTTCGCTGATGTTCTGAACTAAGGAGGTGTCCAAGCGCAGACTACGGGAAAAGGGAACGTAAAAGATGGGTCGATTGGCCAGGCCGGAAAGCCGGTGAACGAGAAGCTCGAACATCTGATTCGACAGAGGCTTGGGAGTTACGACTCTCATTAAGTTTGAACCATTCGCGAGAGTCGAGGCAATAAGGGGTACTATGACCGACGACTTCCCCTCGCCCATGTTGAGTTGAAGAGATATGCTCCGTTTAGAGCCCGGTGCGATCATCTCGCGCGCGATCGATAGTTGCACTGGGCGGGCCAGGAAATTTGCTTCGATCTGTTCACGGAAACTGCCTCAGTCTACCCTAAGAATATATCCGGAAAGGTAACGGACAGACCTGAATCAAGAGCCAATCATGAGTCGACTCTGCCGCGATATCCTTGCAGATGGTTCCGGCTTCCCGAAAAAAGGCCTCGTTCTTTCGTCCGAAGGCGAGCTCAAGAAGGCGTTGAGACTGCTGGTATTCGAGGAATGCAACAGCGTAACGTGTAATTACGGGTTTCCACTGATCCGGCAACGAGCCAATGCGATTTCTGGCCAAGTGGCGCAGTACAGAACGGGGAGTTATTCGGGGCCAGAGTCCGGCGATGTCGAGTACTTTTTCTGCGCCTTGGGTTGGTGAAAGCGCTGCTGAAAGCTCCGAAAACAACATATCTTTCCTGCGGGAGCACTCGTCGCGATAAAGGCGTAGGGAATCGTGCGAAGGAATGGTGCCAAATTGCGCGAACTGAGAAGCGTTTTGTCTCGTAAGCTCGTGATGACTCTTGCCCAAATCATTTCCGTAGAGTCGCAGAAATGGCTCGTGGGTATGTTGCAACTCATGAATCAGGCTCTGGAGGCCGTCCTGACTCGCAAGTTTTGAGCTGCTTTCTGATGTGGCGGGAAGAGTGACTCGGATGAGATCTGTTGTGCGGAGTGGAGACTCTTCGCGAGTCGGTAAAGGTGTGCGGAATGCCAACACGTCGCGAATCACGTAAGAAGACGCTGTGGAAGGGCTGGCGGTGAAGCAGGGTGAGAACTCGTATGACGCGATGGTGGGAACATCGGGGTGATTCTCGTAGTAATGTTGGAGGGTACCCTGCAGTTGCTGTATATGGTCTCTAAATTGTATATTCCTCGAGATTGATTGAAGGTACTTCGCAAATAGTCGATGACAATCGGACTTGTCGAACCACTGCGCCGAAAGTTCGACAGACAGATAGTTTGGCCAATGGCTTAGCGTCACTTGTGCGGCTACTAACGATTCCCTCTTGACCGTTTCCTCGTATTCTGTCTTCCTTCGCTTGGCGATTTTCTTCTTCTTAGTCGCTTGTACTATTAAAGAATTAGCAGGGGTTAAATGTATGGGTAAGGCACATTCAGATATCAGATCTCGGAGATGCGTGAGACTTGGGCACAGGCCATCCAAAAGCGTATAAGATGTCTCCGATAGAGGATGTAAATTCCAAAGGCGCTCATCCGTAGCAATGATCGCAATGAAGGGGATGACGTCTGCCCATTTGGACTTGCTAAAGCTCGCTGCCGAAAGGCAGAACGATAACGCAATTCTCAAGTCTTGAAGATCGATACCGTTTGTCGCCTTGCGGCAGATGTCGTATATCGCAAGCCAGTCCCGGGCGGCATCGAACTCAAGCCAGTATCGACTATACCTCATGGATACTGCAGTGCTTGCAGGACCCAGCGAGCCCCATGAGTTCAATACATCCCAGAGCTTTGGCTGTCTGTGGTCAAGAGAAAGCTTGGAGTTCCATATTGACCACGATGTACGATAGGCCACAAGTTCGGCGGATGTCCCATCAGGAGTGTCCCTCGACTTGTACTTGACGTCATTGGAAGGTGATTGTTGGCTCGCGCTCTGCAGATCCTGTGGATAGAACACATTGTTTCGAGACGCTACACGGTCTAGTAATAATTGATTGCGGCTGGAAATCTCGAAGTCAGCGGGCTCGTCGTATAGGGCTTCTAGTGCGCGCGCGTGATCAAGAATGGAGCACGCGGCCGTGTAAAAGTTATTGTGCTGCGATAGAGCAGGGAGGTTATTCCACCTGACCGTAACCATCGACTGCAAATGGGGCGGATAGTAAACTCTGTTAGTAGAAAGGTTCGCAATCAATTTGAGGAGCTTTGCGCTATCGGAATCAAGCCTTTGAAACGAACGGCAAGCGGCGCTTCGCAGCGTGTTAAGTGCCTCTTCAGTTCCAGTATGCCCGAGCAGCGGATCGGGAAGACAGTGGCTTGTTAGTGCGTGAAGATAACACGCATACAACTTGCTGCTTAAGCCCGAGTTACTTGTGAGGCATCGAAGATTGATGTCGATGATGTATTCATACCAACGAACATGTTTGTCCGCGCCGGTACTTATTGAAACGCTAGCGAAGTCCTCATGCTGAGCGAATGAAATGTCTCCTTGTGGGATGATTACCCGCCGTGGCAGCAGATACCCTTCAGGACTGGCATGGCTTGGGCACAGAACGAGTCTAGTCTTCAAGCCGAACATTGTTCCAATTGACTGGGTCTCGTCGACTACGTAGCCGGGAATGCTTCGACATTCGAGCTCCGAGATCTGATTGACGAAGAATGAAAGGTGCAACCGAGGCAAAGTAACTTCCAGCACTTTCTCAGTTTGCGAAACGATGATATGTTCAGGGGTTTCGAGTGATGAAAGTAAGGACGACGCCATCCCAAAGGTAGCTGAGCGGATGTCGACCAGCTCTTCTGAGGAAACGGTTGGGGTACGCTTCCGGAGCATGAGGTGAGATAGTGCCGCATGGTTTAGAAAGTAGAGACGCCAATTAGAGGGGTTGGATGTCCACGGAGATCCAGCAGGGCGAAATTCAACTTCACCGGTGCTCAGGTCGAGCCAGTGGAAGTGTTCGTCGATAAAATATCTTGGGAAATCGCCGGATAGCGTAGAACGTGGGACGAGTTGAAATAGTCGCGAACCTCCTGGCCGCCGTGCTTGCAGAGTTATATCTCCGTTTCTCCGTGAGAACAGGATCTTCGACTGGCATTAGCGAGGCCGAATACTAAGAGAGGACCATACTTTACCTGATACCCCGATACGGTGGATCGCGTCATAAACTCCATTCTGGGTACATCGGCTGGCACCACGTCGAGGACTCTCTGAGAGAGGTCAAGTACGTAGAAAAGGTAATCGTGACACTCACCGTTCCCAAAATATCCGCGTACGTGGGGTGTTCTATTATCTCTTGGGGAAGCTTTCCTAATGGCTTTCCGTCAATGAGTAGCTGACCGGTTAACAAATTGTAGTGGATCTTCTGTCCTCCTTCTGCTACGCAGGAGATCCATCGAGAGTTTGGTCCGGCAACTGCCCGCCACCTCGAAGACGTACTTCGACGATAGCCCGGCCAAAACGATGAAACGGCATGATCGTAGCCGTCCACGAGTGACAAGCTCAGATTGGCCAGCACATTGTAGAAGGAGAAAACAGGTTCCAAAAAGTGAAGTAGGCGGTGGTGACGGCGAAGCATTCGAGTAAGATAGAAGGTGTTGTCGTCTGCGAGAGATGATGGTGTGTTGTCACGAACGATGATCGCGCATTGCATAGCTACAGAAAGGTCGTTGTAGGTGGAAAAGATAGTGGGAATATACTCCGGGCAAACGTCGAAAGTCGAGAAGCAAGTCACGGCAAGCGTGCATAGTCGGCAGCGTAAACCCTCGCGGGATAATTCGTCTTGCGTTGACTCTAACCTCGCGCTTAGGTCACGAATCCATTTATACGTCAGATCTCGAGCCTTCCGTAGCAGCGCGCATGCCCCTTCACAGACTTCCGGGTCCATTGCGGAGACTATAAGGCGGCTGCAGATAAGAGCTGGAGACTGTTAAACTGCCGCCAAAGGAAAAGGTGTGCGACCCACCAATTGTCCGTACCGTGACCTCCTCGAGCCAGTTGGCTCGTATCTTTTCAATGAGGGAGTCTAATTCACGCAAAAGAGTCCTCCCGAAGTTAGGAATGCCCAGATCGACGTGCCAGTCGCGTATGCCATCTGATAGTGGTCCGAGTTGCCAGGCTGCCTGAGTAATCAACACGTGTACCTCTTCACGACGAAACGAAAGAGATGGCGACGCCAGCTCCCTTGCAATGTTCAACCATTGTAAACGCGGGCCACTGCGCAATCCGGAATACGCGACGAACTCGTGTATGCTGAGTTCTTTTGGGCAGTCGGCCTGAGCGGCGATGATCTCGTTGGAAGAATGCTGAGTCCCAGACACGGCAAAATGAAGTGGACCGTATGGACTTGACGTGGGTACAGGAGGCGTGCACAGCCTTTCGACACTAGCCTCAGAGAAAGACCCTACCACCCATGACTTGCGGACACGGTCGAACAGCCTAAGCGATAATCCGTTGTTAAGGAAAACCGAGGACTCTTCAGCGGGGATCCCGACCGACTTGTAGTGCGTGTTGTCGAAAAATGACTTGGTCGTTGATCCAATAGTGATTCGACCGCGTGACCGACGTGTCACTACCCAGCGATTTAGGCCAGAGAAGGCATCTAAGAGAATTTTGGGTTGATCTAGAGAGTCGGAAACTTCGGACATGCCTAAATCACGGAGGACCAAATAAGCTGTGTCACGCCAGATAGAGAACGCAGGCGGTGGGGACAGCTCAAATACCGCCTGCTGGGCCCGCAGAATCGAGGAGGGCAGGGGCCACTCGTGAGCGCGGATTTTGAGCATTTTAGACTGCTTCTCCAGTTTACATTTCTTGCAAAGTCCGCTGTGAATCTCGTTTCCAGAAGTGTCCTTAAGCTGCTCATGGTCCAATGTCGAGGCCTCTCTAGAAAGCGACTTCGCTTGCTGGTTTAGGGTAGCTAGTTCGGCGCGCTTTTCCGCACGTTCTTCGTGAGCACGGGCGCTGATGTCATCGTAAAGGCGTTGCAGGATTACGGAACTACGGAAATACTGCACAGAAAAGGACGACTCAGAGACGCTGTTCGAGAAGATGGGGGCGACGTTTAGGGCTTCTTCGTGGCGCCGACAAAGGTATTCTTCGATAAACAAAGCACGCTTTAGGGAATCCGAACGATGAAGAAGTAATGGATGGAGGAATCTGGCCGGAATTTCAGGAGAGTATTGTTTGAGTAGGGGACACTGCTGGATTGCGAGTGTATCCATAGCGACCCAGAGATCCAGGATGGTCAGGATCATAAGGGAATTATCTTCGGCGTTGGTTCCGTAAAGGTCTTTGGCGCCAGACAGATACTGCTCGATACATGAAGCAATCACCTCCGGAGCACCGTCGCTGTCTAGAGACGCGGTGGCCCAGGACCCCAAATACTTTTTGACGGACAACTCAAAGTCCGCTAGAGCAATGCGCCTATCTTTGGCAATGGCTTTTGCGAGTCGGCCCTCCGTAAACTGCTTGAAATCGCGCGTATTGTTAAGACGTGGTATATCAGAAGGGGAAAATTGTCTCTGCGAGGGGGTCCGCAACGTCGGATTAAGCATCTTTTCGAGATGACTGGACGCGACGGCAAGGGAAATTGTTGAATCTGCAACCGGGTCGAGCGTCTCTGGAAGCCACGGTGGAGACAACGATGTAATAGCCTGAAAGTCCGTCCACCTTCGCTGGAGGAGCGCCTCCGTCGCCCTTGAAGTATTGTGAATGAAGTCATAGATATGATGTGATACTGTCAAGTGCAATTTTGAAAGACGCCGAGCTATTTTTGCCCTCATCGTGTAGAGTAATTCGCTCGAAAAGTTCCGGCATAAGGAATTCCGGAGGAGATAGGAATGAAAGAATAGCATGAAAGTTTTGTACATGTTGCTGACACGTAGAGATGTCTGGAGGGAAATTCTCAGGATAAGCCACAAGGGAGATCTTCGCCAAGGTGTGTACGCATCATCCCACAACACCTCGTCCCCTACGCGCTTTGTGATTCTGTCGACAACGGCTGGCCGACCAAAGCCCCTGAGTATTCCCACTAATAACTCAGATATGTACCTGGGGTGAGCACTCTCCCGAACCTCACGGACGACAGATCCTGCCTTGGAGGTGGTTGGAGCGGAATCCAAGACATCGACGTCCATTTGCACGAGGAAGGAGGAGAGTTCTTGAAGAAAGTGTTCGTTGGTAAAGATATCCGTCGGAACCTGGATTGCGGGCCCAGGATATGAACACAGAAGTTTCCCCTTAGCCGACATTATGGCGCTAGTTAGTTGCAAGACTTCAAACACCTCGAATTGAACGAAATTGGTGAGGGCAAGTCTGCGAACGATAACTGCGGCGTTCTGCGCTCGGATATACATGACGAATACATCTGGTGGAAAATGGTCAAAACCCACATGACACAATGAACGGCTAGATAAACGCACCTCCAACGGTCATATTCGACAAGGTACGCTGCAGCTCGGCTGTTTCAAACGGAAATTTTGCTGCTCGCCGAACCGATTCCATCATCTTGATCATATGCCCCCACTGAGGCCGCTGAGAGTATGGGACGTCCTGAAGGAAACTTCGAGCGGCCTCGATAAGGGCATGACATATCGCCACATTCGATTCCCGCTCCGCTTTCTCGTCTTGGCCTGCCTGGGGAAGCTTCGGAGGCATGAAAACATGTTCGACAACAGAACGCAGAACATTTGAATCGAGATCAGCAATGGGGATGGACATGTCTGGTGGCAGTGGCAGTAGCAGAGCACCTGCGGCTGCACGATCTTCGCTACCCCGTGGCTGCTTAGGGGTAGAGGTCCTCGGATCAATTGCGGCGTTGGTGTTCACATGACCAAACGCAATTTCCCGGATCCCAGCTCCAGCTACCTGCTGACAAACACGGGCGTTGGAAGAGAGGGACCCATGTTTACGACATTCCGATTGCTCTTCAGGTGTTTGTGAACCTAAAACCGGGTGGAGAATCCCACGTAGGTTCGTTGTGTATGAGTCTGAGTACCAGGAAAGGCATCGTGAATAAAGGTGAGTTGGTGAGAGGGAGAGGTAAGGTGAAGTGGTTGCAAGAGTGGTTGTGCATACTCCAGTTGGTTCGGGGCTTGTCCGATATAAAAAGTGAACCTGACTTGGGGCTTACGTATGAAACTGTACAGGTCTCTCCGTCCGTGAGAGCCACACAGGAGCCACATTTACAGTACGTTTAAAAGTCCTCTTTTGTAAAAAAAAAAGTGTACTTACAGTAGTAATTACTCGTACATGTACTGTATTGTATAGCCCCTGCTACAGTAACAGTACAGTAGCAGACGCTGTTGTACAGTAAAATACCTTATTGGAGTAACTCCGGTGGGATTTGTCTGTCTCGGTGACTGGACCAACGAAAACGGGACGGCATCATGAACGAGGCCACAACTACTCAGTACTCAGTACTCAACGATGAGCCATGCCTTACTGACGGACAGGAAAAAATTGTTTAGCGTAAACGTGGTCTAGATGAGACTCGGAGACAACCATCACGCATTGTAGACCGATCTTTTGAAAGCTGCCCCAATCTCAGGCTATTTCACGGGTCTGCAGTTTCAATTTACCGTTCCAACACCTTTGCATAGAAAAAAAAAACGCCTCTAATCAAATGATTGATACAAAATGAAAGCACTCATACATCCTACGGTACACTGCATTCGCGGCACCCCGGGCCACATTATTTCCTGACCCACGACTCAAACTCACTGCTCAAGGGACGAGCGTCTAAAACACGACCAAGGTCCGTCCCACCGAAACCCATCCCCTTCCTTCGTAACCCAGTCAACTTCTTGAAAATAGATATCACGCTGACGGAAAATGGCGACCTTTCGCCCATACGATACGCCGGAGACACAAACCCATCAATCTCAACATGCTTCGCACCTGGATGCGCCATGTGTAACGCAAGTAACACACACACCCGTTGGTACTGCTCTCTGCTGTCAAAGTAGAGCTGTCCTGAAAAGAGATTCAGCTCGATTCGGAGGTGTGCAGGGGCGGTCCATTCCCTCGCCGGAGACTCTGGGATAGAGTAGAAAGCGAGGTCCGAGAAGGACCGCATGGAGGCGGTGACTCGCGGTGCGTAAACATGGAGTCGGACCTTTCCACTCTGGCGTATGACGGGGAGTAGTTCGTTCGCCTCATAAGGGCTAATGACGATCACGGTGCTGTTCCTCCCAGATCCGCTCGATAGAACCCAATTGACGGGGCGGAGGTAGTCTGTCAAGGGCACGACACCGGACCACCGGGTGGTGATGGCAAAATCTATGGTCGCAAGTGGACACGGGGACCATTCTGCGATCGAATCCAGGGTCTTGTCGATCTCAGTTGGGGTGAACAGTGGGATGATGTACCGCGAAGGCTTGGCAAGTATTCCAGTACTAACGAAGTTGCGGATCTCGTCACAGACGATATGCTCCGCAGGGAAAACCTTTGGAGGGTGCTCCGCATGACGTTCGAGCTCAGCCTCGTGATTGACCTCCCGTTCCTGCTCTTCCGCCATCCTTACGTCAGTCAACTGAATTACTCCAAGGTGTTCCAGCCGTTCGCGTAGAGACGACATGCCGTTTATTCCGGGGCCTAACCCAGCGCCTTGTGCCCTCGAAACCGGTTCGTACATTTCTTCGAGAGTTTTTGATTCGGGCTGTAACCAAGATTTCCTCAAAACTCCCAGGTCTCCAGTTGAAGTGTAATGCTTGTACGCTGAAAATCGCCGGTGATGGTCGACTCCTTGCTGCGCCCAGTGCGGAAGATGGTGCGCGATATCCCAACAAGTCTCGTGCATGGCCCAACGGAGGATGTCAATCACACGTACGCTTTTCTCGGACTCCAGACCTCTTGGAATAAGGCCGCGAATCCGACGGTCGACCTCTCCTGGCGCAAAGAACATCACCGATTGCCCCTTCCCCAGCTGCCGCATCCGCATACACCCTACATCCGCTTAGCCTATGCCTTCTCATCCGCATGATGACTCACCTTGTAGCAGCCTATCCTTAGTGACCTTCGGCCCGAGCGTCACTGCAGCACGCGTTCCTCGAGGAAGCTTCAAATCCGTCCCTCGTGTATGTGCATCATCAAGGTATACGATACATTTGTTGAGCTGCCGATCGAATGGAGAAGAGATCAGTGGCTCGGTCGTCCCATCCTGGGTGAGCACGGTGAGGTGATCCGATTCGTTGAAATAGATAGCTGCTGAGATATGGGGTTTAAGGGAGAGCCAGTGTCGTACCAACTCTTCATTCTGCATCTCTAACATTTGTGCTCCAACGTCCAATAACACTCGGATCTCGGGTTCGTGTCTGATTAGTCGCCGTAGGAAAGCCTCTGCGGATTCGCGTTCGCCGTTGATACCTTCAGTACATTCGTAGTGATTATTTTCCGGTTGGAGAAGGTACTGCAAGACAAGCGCATTGGTGCTTAGCTGGGAGACCGGATCCTCTTGAGTTATTGATATCGGCAAGAGATACCGATTGTCGTTCGTGCCACTGAAACCCGTTGTCACATTTGACTTGTCTTCTACCAGATCCCAGGCTGACGTGGAAAGTTTAGACGGAAACTCCTTGGCCGCTTGAGGAAAGACTACTTGGGACAGATAGAAATCTATCACTCTTGTGTTCCTCGAGAATAGCGGAACAATGTATTCGTCGACTTGCGTGTCATCGTTCACATTGACCCCATTGACCTGTCGCAGTGAAGTGGGGATGCACTCCCCAAACTCGACCCACTCATCATATTCCATGTCGGGATTATCAAGCTTGGTGAGCAAATCAAAGCACTGAAGTACTTGCTCCTTTGTTAAACCACCATAGTAATAGCTGAGACAAGTCAGCGTAATGGCTACATCCGGGTGACCAAACTCTGCTCTCAAGCTTGGCACGTCCTATGTTACCTTAAGCTATGTCCATCGATAGACCACTGGATGGGCTTACCTTTGCACGATATGGGACAGCTATTAACGTCCTACTTGGATCGAGTCCATAGTCCACTCTCCACCGGCGTTCCTTCAGCACGTAGCCGAGGATCCCTTCGCCATCAACCAGTAGCCCGCGGAGTAAAAGG
>WNGR01002621.1_pt1 | contig 36138 bp, 57 predicted proteins | sample 5407581 | NCBI WGS metagenome assembly WNGR01 (sample SAMN13153383, study PRJNA577476) | soil metagenome | isolation source: 80 cm soil or saprolite under Garry oak tree replicate 2 | place: USA:California | collected 2016-06-15 | reverse complement strand
CCGTACTGTCTTTGATAACGTCTTCCACCGGCCGAAGGCCCACGTGGGCTCCATTCCCCCCAGCCATGCGGGGCCCCCGAGAGCGAAAGGTTGCTCGCAGCCGTGATCAAACTCGACCACGTCACCAAGGTCTACGGCAGTGAAGTCATTGCCCTCGACGATGTCTCCGTCGACATCGGCAAGGGCGAGTTTGTCTTCGTCGTCGGCCAGTCCGGTTCCGGGAAGTCGACCTTCATCCGCCTGCTCATCAAAGAGGAGCGGCCCAGCGCCGGACGCCTGTGGGTGGCGGGCAAGGAGCTGAACCGGCTCGCCTCATGGAAGGTGCCGGCGCTGCGCCGCGCGATCGGCTGCGTCTTCCAGGACTTCAAGCTCCTGTCGAACAAGACGGTTCGTGAGAACGTCGCCTTCGCGCTCGAGGTGATCGGTGCGCGTCGCCACTCCATCGACCGCACCGTCCCCGAGGTGCTCAAGCTGGTGGGGCTGCACGACAAGGCCGACCGCTTCCCGCACGAGCTGTCCGGTGGCGAGCAGCAGCGCGTCTCGATCGCGCGCGCGTTCGTCAACCGGCCCCTGCTGATGCTCTGCGACGAGCCCACCGGGAACCTGGACCCCACCACTTCCCAGGACATCATGAAGCTGCTCGAGCGCATCAACCGCACGGGCACGACCGTGGTCATGGCCACCCACGACGAGCGGATCGTCGACACCATGCGCCGACGCGTGATCGAGCTGGAGCACGGCAAGGTCATCCGCGACCAGGAGCAGGGGGTGTACGACCTTGGCTAGGATCCGCTACATCGTCGCCGAGGCGTACCGAGGGTTCCGTCGCAACCTGCTGCTCGCCGGCTCCATGGTCATCATCGTGGCCATCAGCCTCACCCTGTTCGGCATCGCCCTGCTGGCGGGCAAGCAGGTCAACTTGTGGGGCGGCTACTGGTCGGACAAGATCGAGGTGTCGGTCTTCCTGGCCAAGAAGATCACCCCGCAGCAGCGAGAGAGCATCGGCGGCCAGATCCGCGCCCTGCCCGCGGTCGAGACCGTCTTCTACGAGTCGCAGCAGCAGGCGTACCAGCGCTTCAAGGACCAGTTCCGCGATTCGCCCGACATGGTCCGCAACGTGACCGCCAGCGTTCTGCCGGAGAGCTACCGGGTCAAGCTGCGCGACCCGAACCAGTTCGACCAGGTGCATGACCTGTTCTGCTCCGGCAAGACCGACTCGCGTGGCAAGGAGATCTGCAACGCCGGCATCGACTCCGTGGTCGACCAGCGCAAGCTCGTTGAGCGGTTGTTCGCCATCCTGAACATGCTGAAGAACTCCTTCCTCGTGCTGTCGGCCGTGCTCGGCATGGCCGCCGTGGTGCTGATCGCGGTGACCGTTCGTGTCGCCGCGTTCGCACGGCGCAAGGAGACGCAGATCATGAAGCTGGTCGGGGCCAGCAACACCTACATCCGCCTGCCGTTCCTGGCGGAAGGCGTGACCGCCGGGTTGCTCGGAACGATGGTCGCGTTCGCCCTGCTCGGCGGTGGTATGTACTATCTCGGCCGGGTCCGGCATCAGGTCTCGTTCCTCCAGCTCCTGCCGATCGCCGGCATACATGAGCTCTACGAGTCCTGCGTGGTGCTGCTGTTCCTCGGCGTGGCCGTCTCGGCGCTCGCGAGCCTCCTGGCCCTGCGCAAGTACGTTCGCGTGTAGCGTGTAGCCATGCCCAGACGCCAGCCACCTGGCACGGTGGCCAGTAACCGCCGTGCCAGGCACGACTACGAGATCCTCGACACCTTCGAGGCTGGCATCGCGCTGCGCGGCAGCGAGGTGAAGACCCTGCGCGAGGGTCGCGCCTCCCTCCAGGACGCCTACGCCGTGGTCGAGGACGGCGAGGTCATCCTGCACATGCAGATCCCGGCGTACTCCCACACCGGCTACGACGGGCACGAGCCGACCCGGCCCCGCAAGCTCCTGCTCCATCGCAAGGAGATCGACCAGCTCGCCCGGCGGGTCGCCGAGCGCGGGCTCACGCTGGTGCCGCTGCGGCTGTACTTCAAGCAGCAGCTCGTCAAGGTCGAGCTGGCGGTCGCCAAGGGCAAGCGCGCCTATGACAAGCGCCAGGCGATCGCCCATGGGTTCGACCGTGGCGGATCGACTCAGGGGAAGCGAGCCGGAGTTCGCGGGGCTCCGTATCAAACCGCGAACGCTATAAGCGCCAAGAACAACTACGCGCTCGCTGCCTAACTTCGCTTAGGTAGCCGTCCTCCGCTCTTTGCCTGTGGGAGCGGATAGGGCGTCGATAGCAGGCTCCACCCGGACGGGGGGCCCGTTCTCGTTCGGGAACATTGAAGCGGGCTGGGGCCTGGATGCGGTGCCACCGGACAACCCAGGTCCGAGATTCACCCGGTGGCTGCGCTCGGAGAAGCCCTGGGACGACGTCGTGGGACGGGGGTTCGAGTCCCCCCACCTCCACTACAGCCGCAGGTCATTGACCTGCGGCTTTTCCTATCTGTTGCACCTTGGGAGCGTGCTCGGTCCGCATTCGGTCCCTTTCCGCCGCCAAACGGGCACGCTCGCGGACCGCTCCGAGGCGCTCGGCGAGCGAGTCGAGCTCGTCCGGGTACAGGTGCCCGTAGCGGTTCAGGGTCTGCACGGCGTCCTTGTGGCCGAGCATCTTCTGTAACGCCTTGATCGAGGCGCCTTCGCGGATCGACAGCGAGGCGGCCGTGTGGCGGAGGTCGTGCATGCGCAGGTCGGTGACGAGCGTCTCGCCGCTCTTGCGGCGGATGCTCCGCACGCTTCAAGCCGGCCTCGATCGCGGCCGGCTTGAAGTAGCGCTCCATCAGCTTGTGCTCGCGGATCGGCCCGCCACGCGCAGCGGTGAACACGAGATCCTCGGGGGAGTGCGGCCGGTCGGCGAGCCAGGCACCCAGCTCCTGGGGGAGCGGCGGAGGCAGCGGCACGGTGCGGCGCTCGTGGTTCTTCGGCGTGCCCCAGGTCAGCTTCCCGTCGACCTCGGTCAGCGCCTCGGCGACCCGGGCCGTGCCAGCCACCAGGTTGAGGCGCTTCACCTTGAGGCCGAGGATCTCCCCGGGGCGCAGGCCCGTGTAGGCGCCGACCAGCACCAGCAGCCGATACCGCGGGTCGATCGCGTCGGCCAGGTGCTCGACCTGGACCTCGGTCAGGAAGTGCATCTCGTGCTCGGGGCGGCGGGGGAGTCCTCGTACGCCGGCGGCGACGTTGACGGCCAGCCGGTTCGCGTCGACCGCCGAGGCTAGGACCATGGAGAGCACCGCGTGGGCGTTGCGGATGCGGGAGGCGCCGGGGCCGTTCTCGATCAGGGCGGCGATCCACTCGCGGACGGCCATCCGGTCGATGCCGGCCAGGGACACCGCCCGGAAGCGGGGGAGAACCTGGCCGTCGAGGAGCTGGCGGTAGTCGCGTGATGGCCGGCGGGCCGCCCCGACCGGGCGCGCGCCGCGTCCGGCGCTGCGGCTGCGGCGCCCGCCGGCAGGTCGACGCGATCCTCGGCCCGGCGGTGACCTCGTGACCGCCCCGGGCGCCTTCGCCGAGGCCCACTACCGGCGCCACGTCAACCTGCCGCCCTGCCAGCATCCGCCAGGGGGTGAGGACTGGTGACCGCCCTCCTGGACCCCGAGGCCGACCAGCTCGCCGAGGTGCAGGCCCGGCGGCTCCTGGAGTTAGCCGCCGCGCATATCCGCCAGGCGCTCGCGTTCCCTGCGGAGGTCGAGCACCTGCGCACCATCGTCGCCGAGCAGCTCCTTGAGAGCGCCATGCTCAGGCTCAGCGTGCAACGCCTGAGCGAGCGCGTCGAGGCGCTGGAGCGGCAGGGGGGCGGCGCCTGACCGTGTTCGAGGATTCCCCTGACTACCAAAACCTCACGCCCACCTACGACGACGACGGGTCGGCCATGCCGGCCTCGGCTCCGCTCGGCAAAGGTCCGCTCCGGGTGTACGAGCGGATGCTGTTCTACGAGCAGGGCTCGGCCGGCGTCACCGTGAGCCAGAAGCGCCTCGCCGAGGATCTCCGTGTACCCAACCCGGAGACCGGCGGGAGGGTCCAGGTCGGGCGCTGGATCAAGCAGCTCGTCGCAGCCCGCTGGGTCGTGGTGGAGGACGAGCGCGACAGCAGGCGAGGCCGCCGCGGCGCCGGCGAGCTGGAGTCCACCAACCGCTACCGGCTGACCGGGCCAGACAGCACGGGACGGCAACCACGACGTGCTCAGCGCGTCGGGCGGCCGAGCGCAAAACCGCAGGTCGCTCCGAGGGAACACCCTGTGGATAACGCAAAACCGCAGGTCGCTCCGAGGGAACAGGTGTCGGGCGTGAAGGAAGAACCGCAGGTCACAGGCCAAAACCGCAGGTCGCTCCGAGGTAACACCGAAAACCGCAGGTCGCTCCGAGGTAACACCCCTCCAACTGTTACATCGGAGAGCGATTTTGAGGCTGCAAAACCGCAGGTCGCTCCGAGGGAACACCCTGTGGATAACTCGCCGAAGTATTCCCTACGGGAAGGAAAACCTAGGCCCGGAAGTGAGGATGGTGTTCTACAGCCTGAACCACTCTCGGGCGCGCGCACGCGCGAGGGCCGGGGCGGCGCCTTGACGGACGAGAGGGTCGGGGAGCACATGGCCACCTGCCGTCGCATGATCGAGCTCGGCGGCGCTGACGAGCCGGAGCCGGTCGACCCCGGCGACGACATCCCGGCTGACATCCGGTCGGACCTTGCGCGCGAAGACACGCATAGGGCCATCCGCAGGTACCGCCAGGGCGGCATCCTGACGAGCGTCACCATCCCCGATGACGGCTGGCCGGAGGAGCCGCCGGAGCCGGTCGACCTCGAGGACGACGACCACGAGCCGGACGCGACCCCGTTCGATGACCTCGACCCGGATCTCGCCGAGGCCCTCACCGCCCTGGAGGCGGCCGGTCTGGAGGCTGCCAGCGTCGAGGTCTACGAGAACGACGATCCCCGGCTCGCTCGCCGGCGGCGACGCACTGGCGACGGTGGAGCGGCCTGGCAGGCGCAATGGTCAACACCCGTGCCCGTCCGAGGCCGGCCGGCATGAGCCGGGAGAGCGCCGAGGCCAAGGGCAGGCGCTACCTGACCGAGGGCCGCCTCCAGGTCCTCGAGCTCGGGCCGGGCGTGATCCGCGCGACTTGCCGAGGTGATGGCGCTGTTCACCGCCTCGGCTGGTGGCACGGACGCTGGGGCTGTAGCTGCCCGGCCGGCACCTTCGGGCGCCAGTGTGCCCACCTGGTGGCGCTGCGGCTGGTGGCCGTCGAACCTACGTTCGCCGCCGCTGGCGCGTGGCGGGCCGCTGCGGGGCGCAGAGACTCGGTCGCATAGTGCAGGACCCCCGGAAGCTCACAGGGGCTACATTTCGCTCGACCACCTGTTCGACGATCGAGGGGGGCAACCATGGTGTTCGCGGGGAGACACGAGCGGGGCGCCGGCGCCATCCTGGCCGACCGGCCGCCCGTCGCTGGGCCGCGCTGGCGACCGTTCGAGCCGCACAACGAGCACCCACGGCCCAAGGATCTCGCCGCGTACCTGGGGCTGTTCCGGGGCCGGCCGCCAGCCGACCCCATGCGCTCGCCGGAGGCCCGCTGACCCCATGCACCCTACGGAACGGCCCTCGGCCGGCTCGACCCTATGGACCCCGCGACCTCGACCCCATGAGCCAGCCTCCGGTGTCCTCGACCTCATGAGCGCCGTGGCCTGCCCCCGGTTCCTGGCCTCGCCGCGCGCGGGCCTGGACGCATGCGACGCTGCGACCGGTCGAACCCAGCGACGCGCCGCGCTATGGACGCATGCAACGGGCGGGCGCTGATGGCTGCTGACGAGGTGGGGGAGGCGCCGCCGCGGCGGGATGGCCGGCAGGCCGGCTACCCGGGCAAGGTCGAGTTCGGCCACGCGGATCAGCAGCTCCGCCGTGTCCTGTCCCGGCTGGCGCGCGACCCGGACCCGGCCGCGCGACTGGAGGGCGCCAGGATCGCCCAGGAGGCCACCGAGACGCTTGGGGCGCTGGCCAGGCGGGGCGAGCAGGCCAGCACCACCTACCGGCGCCAGCAGGCCGAGCTGGGACGGCTCCAGCGGCGGATTGACCGGCAGCTCGCCGAGGCCGAGCGGCTGCGCGAGCGCCGTGGAGGGCCGTCCTGACCGACCCTCGACCGCTCGACCGTCTCCGGCGCCCTGATGGCGCGGTGCTCGTGCCCCCTGCGGCTGCCGGGGAGATGCTCCGCGCGCTCGTGCTCGGCCTGCGCGAGCTGTACCGCGCCGATGGCGGCGAGGTCTCGCCAGCCATGCGGCTGCTGCTGTACGCCCTGCACGACGCCGCCGAGGACCAGGACCAGGCCGAGGCGTTCACGCGCGATAACGCCCGGTCGCCCGAGGCTGGTTTCGGTACCGAAAGCGCCTCGGCCGACCGTGTCACCGTGGCGCAGGCGGCCTCGCTCCTGGGCTGCTCGCTGCAATGGGTCCGGCACCTCGCCCGGCGCGGGACGCTCCCGGCTACCCGCGCCGGGCGTCGGGCCTGGCTGATCGACCGCCAGGGGCTCGACGACTACCGGCACGGAGGGACGGCAGCATGAACGACCAGACCAGCACGACCGCGGGCACGGACGGGCCGTTGATCGAGGACCTGCGCCAGGCGCGTAGCGCCGGCCGTGATCGCTGGGCGCGGGATGAGGGCTCGGTGCGCGCCTCGTCCCGGCCGCAGTCCGAGTACCGCGAGCACCCGGACGGGACGCGCTCGGTCTCCACGCCGCCGGCCGATGATGCCGGCTGAGGTCGAGGCCTCGGCCGCCGCCGACCGCGAGGCGGCCGAGGCTGAGGCGCTGTGCCGCGCGGTTGAGGAGCGCGTCCTGGGCGGCGGGCCGGAGGCGACCAAGACCGAGATCGGCCATCTCGGCTTGGCGCGGTTCGCCAGGCTCCGCGCCGAGGCGGCCAACCGCCGGGCCGAGCGGGCGCGGGAGGCGGAGCGGCAGCGGCAGCTCGCGGAGCTGCGGGAGGAGGTCGACGCCTACGCCTCCGACTCCGGCGCCGGCCTGGCCGGCCTCCTGGAGGAGGTCGAGCGGGCCGCGGCCGCGTTCGTCCAGGCGGTCGCCGACCGCGACGCCAAGCTGGCCGGCTGGCAGGGTCGGACGCGGGCGCTCGGCGTGCCCGAGCACAGCGCGCCGATCTCCCCGCCCGACGCGCACGGCCAGCTCGGCTACGACGGCACCATCCGGGTGATCGCGGGGATGCGGCGCCTGGTCGACCTCGACGCGGGCCGCTGGCTCGGCGTGGCGCTCTCCCAGGCGGCCAGGGCCGCCGGCGGCGAGGCGCTGGAGCTGATGGCGGGTGACGGTCGGCGGGTGCCGCTCGCCGGCCTGGGGCGCTCCTGGCGGCAGCCGCAGGGCGAGGACCCCTACGGGCCGATCCGCGACCTCGACACGCCCAGCCCTGAGCCGAGCCCCCAGCACTTCTACCGGGGCCCGGGCGGCGCCGTCATCACGCGCGACGTTCCGTACCCGCCGGAGGAGGTCGCCCGGCTCGAGCTGGTGCCCGTCTCCCGGATGGAGGCGTGGGGCGCGTGAGCGCGGTCGTGAAGGTGCCCCAGCTCACCGAGGCCGAGGTGCGAGCGCTGGCGCCCGAGGAAGTCGAGCGGGCCTACCGCGAGGGCAGACTCGCCCGGCTGCTGGGCCGCGAGATCCCAGTCAGGCTCCAGGACAAGCGGCCCGAGGTAGCAAGCCAGGGCTAGCAAGTCGGGAGCGGGGTTCCGTCATTGCTGGCCACCCTGGCGGGCCGCCGCCAGCTCGAGCACTGCTCTCTCGGGATAGCGCCATGTGCCCTCAGTGCGGACGGCGCAGAGCTTGTCAGCCCTGGCCCACCTGGCGAGCGTGGCCGGCGTCACGTCGAGCACCTCGGCGGCCTCGACGCCGGTGAGCAGCGGCTCGCCTGGCCGGTAGTCGAACGGCGCGCGGTTGCGGGGCATCAGGAACCCTCCCGTTCGCGGTCGTGGGACTCGGCAAGGTCGGCCGCCTCGTGGGCGGCGGTCGCCAGGCGGCGCATCGCCTTGGCGCTGCCGCGGATCTCGACGGGGCCGACCCGCACGAGCGCCTCGGCGCCGAGCAGCCCGAGCGGGGTCGCCTCGAGGACGCCCGGCTCCATCTGCTCGCCGTTGCCGATGGTGAGGCGAAGGCGCGGCATCAGTCGTCACCTCCCTCTCGCCGGCGGTTGCCACCGACAACGTTTGCTTGGTCTGCTTTCGCTGCGGTCACTTCTTCCGCCCCCCTGGTGCAGGTACGTCATGGTCGAAGCGCCACTCCTCGAGGAGCCGGCCCGCATACCGGACGCTGAGCGTCACGCCCGCAGCGGCCATGGCGACGTGAACGCTGCTGCCCGTGGCGACGCCGAGTTGATCAGCGGTCAGGTGAGAAAGGTACGTTTCGACCGCCCGCCGCTTCGTCGCATCGTCGATCTCAGCGTGTCCGATTTGAGGATTTCTCACCCCCCCTGAGCTGGGCATCTGCCCGTACGCACCCTGCGGCGGGAAGGTGCCCGCGCCGTATCCGGCAAACGGACTATTCGGAACCCCGTAGGAGCCGTCCGGGAGCTGGACGACGGTCGTGGTCGGCGGGGCGCCGAGCTGTCCATACACGGGCGCGGCGAGGTGGTACTGCTGCGTGCTGCCGGAGATCGCGGTCAGCATCTTCATCAGGTACGCCAGCCCGATCGTCATGAAGATCGACGCGAGTGGGGGGACGGCGGTGATGAGCCGGACCTCGGGGGGGACGCGGGTCACGTTGAAGTAGAGCGTGCCGGCGCCGAAGGCGAGCACGAGCATGATCGGGATGGCCCGGTTGTAGTCCTTGACCATCGACGCGCCGAGCAGCAGCACCTCGGCGAAGATCAGCGCCATGTCGAGCGCGATGGGGAACAGCCAGGCGTGGCCCTTGCCGAACTCGAGCTGCGGGTTGCTAGCGACCGCGCGCAGGGCGAAGAACGAGAGCGTGAACGCGGCGGCGGTAACGCCGATGCCGAGCACCAGCGCGCAGCCGAGGATGGTGCGCAGGTTGGTTGGGAGTCGTGACCACATGGGCTATCGGTTCCTTCCGGTCGTGGTGGTGGGGGAGTTGGCCTGCTTGGCGTTGCCCCACGCGCAGGACAGCCACTCGAGCGGCTGCTGCTTGAACGCCGGGCAGCCCTCCCCGAGGGAGAGCGCCTGGGCGTCCGCACGGGGCGAGCGGCCGGCCTTCCCTGGGGGAGGGCCGGCGTGCGCCGTGGCGGTCATCAGCAGGACGGTGAGCAGAGCGACCGCCGCGTACTCGGCGAGCGCGCGGGCGAGCCTGCGGGCCGAGTCGCGGCGGTGCGCGGCCAGCAGCACCGCCAGCAGCACGGCCAGGCCGACCGTGAGCAGGCCACGGTGCGCCAGCGACAGGCCTCGGCCGGGGTCGTGCGCGACCACCCAGCCGAGCACGGCCAGGACCCCGGCGACCAGCGGCACCAGCCACAGCCCGCGGAACCGGGGTCCTGGCCCCGGGAACGCTGGCGGGACGGGAGCTGGCGGGGGAGCGGGGCGGCGCAGCATCAGCGCACCCCCTCGATGGTGGTCGCCCGGGTGGTGAACACCTCGACCGCCAGGTACGTCCCGGCGGAGGAGATCGCCAGCAGCAGCAACACCACCAGCAACACCGCGAACCGGCCTCGCCGGCGCCGGGTGGGGGGCAGCTCGTGGTCGGCGGCGTGCCGGCTGGCCTGGCGCAGCCCGGCGCGCCAGCTCCGGGGCTCGCTGTAGGCGCGGCAACCGCTGTGGCGGCAGGTGAACGCGCAGGCGCCGTTGCGGTAGCGCGTGAGGACGCCGGCGCCGACGTGGAGGGTCTTGGGGTGGGACAATGGCTACCTCCGGGTACGGGACGGGATGACGGCGGGGTGGCAGACGTGGCGGCGGGCCAGCCGCTTGGCCGCGCGCCATGACCGAAGCCGGTCGGTCCACGCCCCGCAGGCCTCGCAGCTAACCCAGCAGTTGCCGGTGTTGGAGCGGGCGGCGATGCTGGCGCCGACGTGGAGGGTCTTGGGGCGGGCCATCAGCGCCCACCTCCGGCGTCAGCGCCTGCGCCCTCGAAGAACGGTGCAAGCCGGAAGATGGCGTCCGCGCCTCCGAAGACGTTGGTCACCAGCGCCGCCGCCACCGCCAGCGTCAGGAAGGTCTGCTGCGGGTCGCTGAGCTGGTGCCAGCCGCTCAGCACGAACCAGGCGAGGACGGCGGCGTCGACCAGCGCTGTCCAGCGCCGGATGCCCGGGCGGGCGAGCAGGAACACCCACACGCTCGCAGTGATCAGGCCCACCACGAACGCCACCACGACCCCGAACGGCCGGCCGAGCAGGCTGGTCGAGGAGACGAGGTGCCGGTGGAGCCCGATGTAGAGGCCGGCGGCGGTGTCGATGCCAGGATGAGGGGCCAGAAGCCCAAGTCGATCATTCCTTTCGCTGGTTGGCTGCGGGGGCGCGGCCGGGGAGCCGGGCCGGGTTGGCGCCCCCGCTGGAGTCGAGAGCGGTCAGCGGCGCGGACGGTCCGGCTTGGCGATGAGCGCCAAGGTGCAGCCGACCAGCAGCGCCAGGACGCACAGGACGGGTCCGTACTGGTTGATGAAGCCGATGAGGATCACCTCCCTTCGTTGGTGCTGTGGTGGTCACGCCCGCCGGCAGGCGATCGCCTCCCAGCGAATCTGGTCGCCGAACGGCGTATTGCGATCGCGCAGCAGCCGAGCGACGCCCTTGGCTTGGCGCGGGTTCCGCGCCTCCACATGCACGACCGTCGTCTGGCCGGTGCTGCGGTTGCGCAGCGTCACCGCCCAGCGGCTGGTGGGTCCGAGGGGCATCAGGTGTTCACCCCCCTCCCTGCCTGGTAGGAGCGGGCGAGGTACTGGCGGTAGGCGCCGCTGGTGAAGGTGGTCCAGGGCTGCCAGTTCGAGCCGCCGGCGGAGATCCCGTAGGCCACGCGCATGCAGGTCGCCGGGTCGTACAGGTCGGTGTTGGCGCGCAGGCGGTAGCGGGCGCGACGGTCTGGGCCGAGCGCGCCGAGCATGTTCACCTGCATGAGGCAGTAGCTGTCGTCGGGCGGGTTCGGGTTGTGGGCGCGCGGGCGCCCGCCCGACTCGGCCAGGGCGATCGCCGTGGCGGTCACCGCCTCGTCCGGGGAGAAGCCAGCGCGGCGGCCGTAGGCGTAGATCCGCTCGGGTGCCAGCGGCCCGGCCGACCCGGGCAGCACCAACGCCGACTCCCTCGCCGGCGGGGGAGCGTGCCTCGCCTTGTGGTGGGGAGCGGCATCCGCGGCCGGCTTGGCGCCCAGCACCAGCAGCGCCAGGAAGATCACGAACCACGGCCCGTCGCCGCGCCGCTCGTTCTGGTGCTGGGCGCTCACGCGGCCCGCCTCCGAGGCCAGCGGCGCTCCTCCCGGGTGGTCCCGCCGCGGATGCCGTAGTCCCCGCTGGCCGGTCCTTCCAGCGCGTCGGCCAGGCAGGCACCCCGGACGGGGCAGCCCGAGCAGATCCGCTTGGCGAGCGCGACCTTGCCGCGCTCGCCCGGGGCGGGGAAGAACAGCTCCGGGTCGACGCCCGGCGCCACGCAGGCCGCCCGGTCGCGCCAGCAAGCCGGACCGACCGCGATCGAGGTGGTTGAATCCATCCGGGCGGACACCTCCCTAGCTGGGGTGCTCGTCAAGGCACCCGGGGCGGGCCGCTATCCCGCCCCGGGTGCCGCCTTCAGGCCAGCCGCTCCCACCACGGGTTTTCCTCGTGGTCAAAGACGTGCTGGTCGGCGCGCAGCGCGGCGGCCACGGTCAGGCGGGCCATGCGCTCCAGGTCGATCGAGCTGTCCGGCCGGCGGAGAACCCGGTCGACGATGGCGTCGATCGAGGTGCCGAAGTTCTCGGGCTGCATGGCCTCCAGGTCCTCGAACCGCGTGGCGTAGTAGTCGGGCAGCTCCGCGCGCTCGATCAGCTCGGCACGCTCCCGGCGCTCCTCCAGCTCGTCCAGGCTGACGACGGGAGCGAGGCTCTTGGCGGTGGTCATGGTGCGGTCCTCCTTCTGCCCTGGCCGTGCGGCGGCGCGGGCGCTCGTGGTGGTGGTGGTGGTCGAGGTGCTCGGGTGGCTCATGGCTCGCCGTCCTCGGGGCTCACGTCGTCCCAGCCCGGCGAGCGATCGATCGCGCATCGCCAGTCCACGTAGGCCGTGCCGGCCTGGCTGCGGCGCCTGCCGAGGTTCTTCACGCCGACCCGATCGCCGGGCTTGGGCCGCAGCCGCTTGAGGCCGTTGATCAGCGCCCGGTGCAGCAGCCAGAGGCAGCGCTCCTCGCCGTCGTCGGTGGCGAAGACCATCACCCAGACCGCGCCGCGGTACTCCGCGTAGCCCTGCTCGAGCCGGACGTAGGCGCCGATGAAGCTCTCGCCCTCTTCGAGGATGACCGGCGGCGGGAACTCGGCGTCCAGGCGGCCTTGCAGATCCGCGCTCACCGGGCACCGCCGCCCTGCGCGCGACGACGCCGCGGCCGCAGTGGGACGATCCGGCACGGCCGCGTGCTCGCAGCCGGCTCCTCGGGCTCCGCCGGGTCGATGTCGGCCATCACCTGGAGGGCGGCGATCTGACGCTCGGCGAGCGCCAGCAGCCGCCGGTTGTTCTCGGCCTGGTGCTCGGCCAAGCCCAGCAGCCGGGCGTTCTCGGCCTCCAGGGCGTCGAGGCGCTCCTCGAGGGTCACTCGTCCCACCCCTCGCCGATGCCGGCGTCGTAGAGGCCGAGCGCCTCGGCTTCGAGGACCAGGTCGAGCGCCTCGTCCGTGGTCGCGCAGAGGCAGGGGTCGTAGGCGCAGTCTGGGCATGCGCCGGCTGGGGCCGGGATGCCCTTGGGGTAGGGGTTGCGGACGGGCAGACGGCGGCGGGGGAGCCGCGCCTCGAACTCGGGCGGGAACGGGTCGGCGAAGGCGCCTGGGGCGGGGGTCGGAGCGTTGGGCGAAGTCACGAGGATTCACCGTCCTCGTCCCAGTGGATCTCCTCCCACTCCAGCGGGTTGGAGCCGGGCTCGCCGACCAGCCACGCGGCCGCGCGCCAGGCGTGCGGGTCCTCGTCCGGCTCCCACGCGGCGTGGTGCAGGAACGTGGAGCCGTCGTGACCGCTGGCGTCCTGGTAGGTGCCGCGCTCGACCGTGCCGTAGAACCAGCCGGTCTCGGGTGGAGCGAGCCGATGGAGCCAACCGGCGACCCACGCCTTGGCGAGGCCCTTGCGCGGGAACTCCCGCGTGGTGGCGAGCCGGGGATCGTCGCTCAATCGGGGGTGGTGGGCGGCCGGCTCGTTGCCGTTGTCGTAGCAGATCGCGGCGTGGAAGGTCGCCTTGCCGAGCTTGGCGTAGTCGGCGCTGGTGGCCATCTACACCACCGCCTTGCCGAGGATCGCGTCGACCTGCTGGCGGGCCTGGCGCTGGTGGGTGCGAAGCGCGGCGGCGGCCGAGCGCTGGCGCTGCTGCTGCGAAGCGCAGTGCTGGCAGCCATCGGCGGGACCGGCGTGGCCGGCGAGGGCGTGGAACTCGGCGAGTCGCTCATCTGCCTGGACTGCGGCTGCGGCGGCGGTGGTCATGGATGGCTCCCCAGAAATGCGTTCGGCCCCTCTCGGGCGCTGGCTAGCCGAGAGGGGCCGAACAACCTTGGGACTCACATCAGCGGTGCCAGCGCTGTCTGACAGTGTTTAGCACACTACAATACTGTGCTAAACACTGTCAACAACCTGCGCTGATTCAGAACGCCAGAAGCCTGGATCGTCGTGCTGTAACGTGTGCTAGCACACCCGACTGAAGGGAGTACCGACGTGGCCCCAACGGTCCGGCGCCCGGACCCTCCGTACCTCCAGGTGGTCGCCGCCATCCGTGAGCAGATCGCCTCCGGGGAGCTCCAAGAGGGTGACCGAGTGCCCTCGGCGCGCGAGCTGACGCGCGAGTGGAGGATCTCCCTGGCCACAGCCTCCAAGGCGCTCGCCACCCTTCGGAGCGAGGGGCTTGTCCGGGCGGTCCAAGGTGTCGGCACCGTCGTCGGCGCCGCCGAGGCCATGGGACTTGGGGCCAGGGATCGCATGCTGTCGATCAGGCGTGGTGGACGCATCTACCCGCCTGGGCAGTACGCAAGGATCACCGCTGCCGAGATGGTCAGCGCGCCACAGCACGTCGCGGACGCCCTCGGGGTTGCGGTAGACGCGCCCGTGATCCGCCGACACCGGGTTACCTACCAGCGCCATGGCCATGACCAGGAGGACCGGGCGGTCTCGGCGTCGACGAGCTGGTACGACGGCACTTTGGCCGGAGCCTGCCCGCGACTCCTCCAGGTCGAGCGTATCCCCGAAGGCACGCCAGCCTACATTGAGGCGGCCACGGGCCGGCGCATCACGACCGGGCGGGATCAACTGACCGCCGATGAGGCGACCGATCAGGACGCCCAGGACCTCGGAGTCGACCTCGGCGTGCCCGTGCTCCGAGGGCGCAACTGGTACTGGGACGCCAACGGCAGCGTGATCGAGTACGGCGAGAACGCCTCGATTCCGCGCCGCTGGATCGCCTACGACTACGAGATGGGGGACCGCACGTGAAGCTGCTGCACTCGGGGAAGGTCCGCGACGTGTACGCCGATGGCGAGGACCTCCTGTTGGTCGCCTCCGACCGGGCCAGCGTGTACGACGTGGTGCTGCCCACGGAGATCCCGGACAAGGGCAAGGTGCTGACCCAGCTCTCGCTGTGGTGGTTCCAACAGCTCGGCGACGTGGTGCCCAACCATGTGATCTCCACCGCCGACGTGCCCGCCGAGTGGGCCGGGCGGGCGATCAGATGCCGCCGGCTCGACATGCTGCCGGTGGAGTGCATCGCTCGCGGCTACCTTGTCGGGCTCGGGCTGCGGGAGTACCAGCAGCATGGCGCCGTGTCAGGCGTCACCCTGCCGGCGGGCCTGGTGGAGGCTGACCGGCTGCCTGAGCCGATCTTCACGCCGACCACCAAGGCAACGGTCGGCCATGACGAGTTCATGACCTTCGCCGAGGTGGGGGAGCTGGTCGGCGCCGACACTGCGGAGCGGCTCCGAGAGATCACGCTGGAGGTCTACCGGCGAGGCGCCGCACTCGCCCTGGAGCGTGGCGTCATCATCGCGGACACCAAGCTCGAGTTCGGGCACGACTCGAACGGCGCCCTGGTGCTCGGGGACGAGCTGCTGACCTCGGACTCGTCCCGGTTCTGGCGTGCCGAGGACTGGCAGCCCGGCCGGACACAGCACGCGCTGGACAAGCAATACCTGCGCGACTGGTCGGCAACGCTGACCGACTGGGACCGCACACCGCCCGGCCCGCCGATCCCGCCCGAGGTCGTTGACGCGACCCGGCAGCGATACATCCAGGTCTTCGAGCAGATCACCGGCCTCACATGGCCCGCCACGATCAACGTCACCACCAGCAAAAGGGGAGCGTGACCGATGACCGGACCGCAGCGTTTCGAGCAGTCCTACGACCAAATCAAGTTCCTGTCCGAGGTGCAGACGCTCTTGCGCGAGCGGGGCCTCACGCCGGACCTCCCAAGCGACCGGTACGACCAGGCGATCAGCGGGGCACAGCAGCTTTTGGCGGCGCTGGGCATCGTCCCCACGATCTCCACGGAAGTCGCGCTTGCCCTCAAGGGGGATAGCGACTGGGCGGACCACGACGAAACGCACGAGGCTCATCGTCGAGGGACCGCGAATAGCATGATCTCGGATGCGAAGCGCGACGGTACGTAGCCCGCCGGAAATGGCCAGAGCGCCCGTCCCCAGGCCAAGGGGGGACGGGCGCTCTGGCGTTGGAGTCGCTCAGCCGGACACGCGCACGATCCGGGTGCGCTTGCGCGGGATGCTGGTCTCGGTGCGCTCCACCTCGCCCCTGGCCACCCCCAAGAAATGCGCCACCGCGTCGCTCAGCTCGTCCAGCCACTCCCCCGTGGGATACCTGACGAGGGGGGACCAGTGGATCACAACGCCGCGAAGGAACGGCCGGATCGGCAGCAGGATGAACAGTGGGCCGGGCAGCAGCCACACGTGGCGGAAGGGGTGAACCGGGGTGACGGCGGTCGGCTGGTACAGGCCGCGGGCGGCCTCGCTGCGGCGCCACGGCCGCACCTCCGCCCGCTCCTTGGCGTGGATGGTCCGCTGGCCGGCGTAGGCGTTGGCGCGGATCAGCTCCTCGACGTGGAAGTAGCAGGCGTGCGTCAGGCTGCGCACCCGCACGCCGAAGATGATGCCCCAGACGATGAGCCAGAAGATCGGCGACCTGAGCATGGCCCCCCCTCGGTCCCCTCGGGTCGGACCAAGTCACACCTATCGCCCAGATCATAGCCGGCCGCGCCATCGGAGCAAAGGGGTCAGTTGCCCCCCGGCCGCGACCTCGGCGCGCTGTCGCCGCTGGCGCATAGTCGCCTGGACGCGGTACACCTCAGTCAAGTCGAGGAGGACGCGCCCCTGGTGGTCCCAGCCGTGGCGCTGGAGCTTCACCACGCGCGTCCTCGGCGGGGAGCTGCGCACCAGCAGCGAGACCAAGGAAGTCCTCTACGTCGACCCGGCCCGCCTCGATCGACTGAGCATCCACCCGTCGATGCGGCTGCGCATCGACCACTACCTCGAGCGCCGGCCGGCGCCCTACATTTGCTGGTGGTTTGCTGTCAAGGGCCAGCAAATGCAGGCCAGCAAACCTCCAGCGTAGGCGGCCGGCCTAGGATTCTGCGCGTCGCAGCATGGACGTTCGCCTCATGTCGTCACAAGCTGGTCGGATGGCCCCCGATTGGTGGAGGTGCGGGGATGGAAGAGGCCACCGCAGAGCGGATCGCCAAGGCGCTGGAGCGCATCGCCGACAGGCTTGACGACATCAAGAACGCGCTGGGCTACGACCCGGGAGAGTTGGGTTTCTTCTTGGACAACATCGGCCATTACCTCGAACGGATTGCCCAGAACCCCGTTCAGGTCTCGATCGACCAGCCGCCGCACACGGAGCGGTAGCCGCCGCACTCGGCCGGGAGCAGGGTGGCGTATCTCGACCTATCGCCTGGCCCCAGCTACTATGTACGACAGATGTACGTACCCCACGGGTGGAGTGAGGCGCATGACCGCGATAGGAGTCCGCGACCTTGGCCGCAATCCCAGCAAGATCCTCGATGAGCTGGCGGAGGGCCGCCGGCCGATTCTCATCACCCGCCGGGGGCGGCCCGTCGCCGTCCTCACGCCGATCGACCCTGACGAGGTCGAGGACCAGATCCTGGCGCACGCGCCGGAGTTCGTCGCCGACCGCGCCGAGGCTGACGCTGACCTCCGCGAGGGCCGCACGGTCCCGCTGTCCAAGCTGCTCTCCGAGTTCGGCGAGGAGTAGGCGACCGGCCTCATGACGAAGGCCGTCCAGCTCGCTCGTGCCGCCGAGCGCGACCTCCGCCGCATGGGGCCAGGACCAGAGCGACGCCGCATCCTGCGCGCGCTCGCCGACACGCTGGAGGCCGAGCCGACCCCAGTCAACGCCGACATCAAGCCCCTGGCCGGCTCGGCGCCGTGGCTCCGCTTGCGGGTCGGGGACTGGCGCGTCATCTATCGCCCGCTCACCACCGAGGAGCGACTCGGTACCACGCTCCCTTGTGGGGACGACGGCGCGGACGAGGTCTACCTCGTGGCACGCATCGTCGCGCGGGGGGAGCTGGAGCGGGCGGTCGACCACCTCCCCTGACGGCCCGCAGTGCCCCTTCTCAGGCCATCGCCGGCAAGTGCCGATAGACACCGCATCCCGTTCGAGCCGACACGAGCGGAGGAGGCGCCGGCATGACCAGGGGACAAGTCGAGCGACCACGCGCCACCATCCCCGACCCGGCCGAGCAGCCCACCCTCAGCGCGGAGGAGGCGTTTCGCCTGCTCGGCTGCGGCCGCACCAGCGGGTACGAGATGATCCGCCGGGACGAGTTCCCGGTGCCGGTCCTCCACCTCGGCCGCGTGATCAGGATCCCGACCGCGCCGCTCCTGGAGCTGCTCGGCCTGCGCCCTGGCACCGGCTGCTCGGACTCCGACCCGCCGCGGCCTCCGGCCGGAGTCGCCTGAAGCCGCTCTGCCGGCTCGGGGTAGCTCGGGACGCGCCTGGCCGCGAACGCGGCTCCTGGGCCGCCCTGGCGTCAGCGGCGCCCACTCTCCCGGACCGCGGTCCGCAGGAAGTCCGTCCCCAGTCCGCGAAACGATGAGAAACGATGCGCGACATTGAGCACCGTTAGAGGGTGTTGAGAGGTGCGTTTTCCCAGCTCAGAGGGCAGATGCAACGACTCCGCGCAGGTCGTCGCCAGAGCCCTCGAAGTGCCTGGGACGGGGGTTCGAGTCCCCCCACCTCCGCTGTTACCGACCAACTGTCACCAACAGGTCGGGTATGGGTTCCAACAGCTCACCAACAGATTTCGCGTCGGCGGGCTGTTGGTGTCTTGGAAGTTGTGCCGATCCTGCGGAGCCCACGGCCGCGCCTGGAGACGGTCTTTGCGGGTGTGGTTGGGTTTCTCTCGCTATGAGCCTACCGGGTAGGTTTGCGCGGTTCGTTCTGCGCTGGAGGTGACCCTTCGCCGCTTCAACACGTCGAAGACCTCGTTGAGGCATCCCGCCCTGAGCACCTGTCCACGGCGCATCGACCAACCGCACTCCAGGTGCCGCAGTCGCGACATCAACGAGCTGGGCGGGGACCCGTCCCTCCGTCCAGGTGGCCGGCCCGCGTAGGGACCACCGCGAGCCGCGGTCGTGCAAGGCCCGAACCGTACCCAACCAGGGACCGGCCGCCAGCAGATCTCTGAGGCTGCGCCAACGCGGCGAGCACGCCCTTAACTGATGATGTTTGACCAAGTTTCGAGGTTGGTCATATCATCCAGCCATGAGCCAGTCCAGTGATCGACTCCAAGACCCCCGCCACCGCCAGGCACGCGCCACACGGATCCTCGACGTGACCGCCGAGCTCCTACTCCGCCACGGTTACCGGCGGGTCACCATCGACGACATCGCCCACCACGCCGACATCGGCAAGGGCACTGTCTACCTGCACTGGAAGACCCGCGATGAGCTCTTCAAGGCGGTCTTCGAGCGGGAGGTGCTCCAAGCGCTCGAGGGGCTGCTCCAGGCCCTGCGGGACGATCCACGCGCTTGGAGGCTCCACCGCCTGGCACGCTCCTACTTCCTCGCCATCATGCGCCGGCCGCTGCTCAGGGGGCTGTTCCTCGCTGACTCTGAACTGCTGGGCAAGCTGGCTAGGCCGAGCGGCCATGAGCGCGAGCGGCGGCATGACCTGGTGTCCCACGCCTACGTCGAACTGCTGGCCGAGCATGGCCTGCTCCGCGATGATCTGAGCGCCGCCTCGGTCGCCTATGCCTTCCTGGCGACGCTGGAGGGGTTCATCCAGGCGGAGGCCGGCCAGCGACAGGGATCCGGCATCGAGGAGCGGGCGGACCTGCTCGCGCTCACCGTCCAGCGAGCATTCGAGACCCAACGCAAGGCGTCGCCTGCGGCTGAGAAGACCATCGCCGCCCGGGTCATCGACCTCTTCGCCCGCCTCGGCGACGCCGACCGTGCCGACCTCGGTATCGGTAGCGACGAAGGGATAGCACCGGGGCCCGCGGACCGGCAGAGCGGGCCGACCGCAACAACGACCAGGAGATGAGCGACATGGCAGCGGTATCGAACCGGGACCCCGTCCGCAGCTTCGCGAACCGGATCTTCCTTGCGATCTCGGGGAGGTGGTTCCGTGCGTACTCCATCGTGCGGCACGTGGGGCGGAACTCCGGCCGTGCATACGAGAATCCAGTCTCGGCCTATCCGCTCGGGGACGGGTTCGTTATCCCGGTCCTGTACGGCGCGCAGTCGCAGTGGGTCCGCAACGTCATGGCGGCCGGCCGCTTCACGCTTCGGACCAAGGGCCGCGATTACCCGTTGGAGAGGCCGGAGATCATCCCTTCCGCGCAGGCGCTCGCTGCCTATCCTGCGCTGTTACGGAGGATCATGAGGTCACAGAAGACCCGGGACTTCGTGTGGGCGCACCGTGCCGCGCAGTAGGCCAGGTGCCCCAACGCCGCCAGACACTGGGGTGGCGGGTTGGTTCCCGATCATCATGCGGCTGGTCGCGCCAGCGGGCCCGCGCCTTGGCGATCGCTGCACCCTTGCGTCGCTGGATGTACCGGCGCTTCGCGGCCTGCTCGTGCGCGGGCCGCGTCTTGCCGGGGGTGCGGGTGCTGATGGATGTGCCAATCGACGCCGGAGCCTGTGTGCGCCGGCTCTATTTCACGCGGTTACAGGCGGATTGTCGGCCCTTGGACGACGAGTGGGGGGTTCACTGTCACCAACAGGTCGGATGCGGGTTCCAACAGCCCATCGACAGACTGCGTTGGCGACATGTTGATATGTTCCGCGCCCTGCGTCCCTTGCTTGAGGGGACGTCGCGGGTTGCGGATCCCTCGAGTCTAGCCATACTTCTAGCCATGACCCCATCGGAGCACGTTTCTCTTGCGGATGCTAAGAACCACCTCTCTGAGGTGGTCGACCGGCTTGAGCGCGAGCATGGCCGCGTGGTGATCACCAAGCACGGACGGCCCGCCGTGGTGATGCTCAGCCTGGAGGACCTGGAATCGCTGGAGGAGACGCTCGAGATCCTGAGCAACCCCAGCCTGGTTGCCGAGATCCATGAGGCACAGGCAGAGATTGCCACCGGGCGCACCAGAGAACTGACCAGAGACCAAGCGCAGACATTGATCAAGCGCCAATGAGTCGGCGCTCCGCGCCGTATGCAGTCGAGTGGGCGAGCCCGGCCAGGCGAGCCCTGGCGAGACTGCCTGAGCGGGTCGCCACGGCGGTCATCGAGTTCATCTATGGTCCGTTGGCCGAGCGCCCCCAACGGGTTGGGCGGCCCCTCCGGTTCGAGTTGGAGGGCAAGCACAGCGCCCACCGCGGTGACTACAGGGTGATCTACCCGATCGACGAGCCCGGACGCCGAGTAGTCGTCCTGGCGATCGCACATCGCGCTGATGCCTATCGACCGCGGTGAAGGTCATGCTGAACAACCCGCCGCGGATCGTTTCGAGGGCGCCAGAGCTTGATCGTCGGTCCCTGAACCTGGAGCGGCGTGTTCGCGTTCTCGGATGTCACCTCCACTCTTGCCGACCAACTGTCGTCAACAGGTCACCAACGGATCTTGCGTTGGTGACCTGTTGGCTTGCTGGAGGCGGGTCCGGCTCTGGAGCGCCGGGCCTCTGAATCTCGCCCTGTCGACCACGGCGGCAGGTTCATGTGTAGGCGTCGACGACCCCTTGTCGCCAGCTTGGGTGGAGCAGGGTCCAGCCGAGTTCGCGCTTGGCCTTCGCGTTCGAGGCGCCGCGGCTCTCGGTCGCCATCTCCACGGCGGCCTCGCCGGCGAGCAGCCGGACGAGCCAGCCGGGGGACCTGACCGGGTGGCTTGACCAGCTCCAGCCGCCGTCGCTGACGATCGTGCCGCTCAGCACCGCGTCAATGTGAGCATCATGGCAATGGATGACGAGCTGGCCCAGGAGGCGATGGCGAGGACCTATGCAGCCTGGGGCCGGGTCCGGCAGCGCGAGCGGGCGGCGCCCTACGCGCGCAAGGTGCTGCTCAATCGCTACTATCGGACAAAATAGTCATGCGGGGACCCTAAGCGGCCCACCAGAATCTCGCCCGTAACTTCGCAACCCCCTCATGATCACGGCCGCGGACTATGCGACCAGTCGTTCCCGTCACGAGAGTCGGGGCTGGCAGAACCAGCAATGACCGCGAGCACCACAACGGCGACCAGGAACAGCAGCACTATCATGTCAGACTCCCCTCTGGCGCCGAGCCGCCCGGGCGGCCTGCACCTTGCGGGCGGCCTCGGCCTCGCGGCGTAGATCCTCGATGTGCAGCTCCGCCAGAGCGGCGCCGTAGCCCAAGGGCATCGTGGCCATGGTGTCCTCCTTCGCTATCTTCACTGACACCACGATAGGTCTAAGACGGACAGACCCACCTTGGGCTGTTGCCTTAGATCCGCCGAGCAGCAGACTCATTTCCATGGCGCTTGCCACGCTTCCACCCTGAGCTGCCGGTCCCGGTAAGGCAGCAACGCTTGCCCCTGACCCTGTATCGCAGGGACAGCCGGAGGGGTCGGCCGGACAGGAGGGTTTGGCGCACACGCGGGAGGACGCATGGCGGCCGTGCCTCGTCGTGGGCGTACAGGCGAGGTCTGTGCGATCCGCCGCTGTGACGGCGCCGTCCATCGCCTCGGTTGGTGGCGCGGGCTTGTGTCCGGCTAGAACAGGACTGGCTGGTTCGCGTTCTGGGATCGCCAGGATGTCACGTCCACTCTTGCCGACCAACTGTCGTCAACAGCTTCACCCAACAGATCATGTGTTGGCGAGCTGTTGGCTTCTTCCCATCGGCGACACGAAGCTCCTCGAAAGGCCTCCCGCCGTACTGATGGTTGAGGCGATCCGCAGCGGAGGACCGGGAGTCGGCTGAACCGGCCCGCAAAGAGGCGCCGGCGAGGTTGCCCGGCGCAAGGTGAGGATGGTTTCGGCCAGGTCGACCACCGGGCCTTGGAATGAGCTGCTCTCACCTCTGCAATTGCCAAATGCACATGCGAGCTACAATTACCTGATACGCGTGCAAAGTGATCTTATCTGATTTAAGTAACTCTCCGGTGAAACTGGACTGGAATGAGAGTGAGCGCTATCATCCATTCTGCGAGACCCACATTCCGGCAGTCGGGAAGAAGGGATCGCCATGGCTCGCTTGGTTCGGTTCGAATCGCCTTGGCCGGCGGATCCGCCCAAGGATCCCCTGGACAGGATCGCGCTGATCCTGACCCTGACGATTATCTGGCGACTGGTCGGGGGGTGCTAATGTCTCCAACCAATGAAGGCCGTCAGCGCACTCCGACTATGCTCCGTCGGCAACTGGCGAGCGAGCTGCGCCGCCTACGCGATGCTGCTGGCCTCACCAGCAAGCAAGCTTCGGACCACCTGTTCTGCACGCCCTCGAAGATCTCGCGCATCGAGACAGGCCGGGTCACCGCGAGTCCACGCGACGTCAGGGATCTGCTGGAGCTCTATGGGGCGAATGGTCAGCAGCGCGAGGACTTCCTGCGGCTCGCGCACGAGGCTCGGCAGAAGGAGACGCGGCTGATTCTCCGTGCCATCTTTCCGAACCTCCCTCACGAGAGGATCGAGCGTCTCGTCGAGCTGCGCATGACGCGGCAATCGCTGCTCAAGGTGGACGACCCCCCAACGCTCGAGGTCGTTCTGGACGAGGCCGCACTCCACTGCCCGGTCAGTGATCGTCGAGTCAGGGAGCGACAACTCCACCGCCTGATCGAGGCCGTAGGCATGCCAAACGTGGCCTTCCAGTTGCTTGCCTACAGGATCGGGCCGCACGACGGCATGGCTGGTCCGTTCACCATCCTGAGCTTTGTCGATCCAACCGACCCAGGCGTGGTCCACCTTGAGCATTCCACAGGGGAGGTCCATCTCGACCGCGCTGACCAGGTCGACCGATACCGCGCGAAATTCCAGCACCTGCAAGCCTTGGCATGTACTCCTGACGAGTCGACTGCCTTCCTGGTCGATCTGGTTAAGGAGCTGTAGCGTCTCCGCACAAAGCTAGAGGGGATCGAGCTCTCCGTGGTGGACGCCCGCCACGAAGGCCCTCCACTCAGGAACGCTGAACTTGAGAATCGGCCCACTCAGATCCTTGGAATCGCGGACCAGGACATAGTCCTGACGCATGCTACTTCGACACAGGCGCTGTTGTTGCAGTAACTGCTCTTCCGCCAGATTGATCCGCCTTTGTCGATTCCATACACATTGATCCCCTCGTCGACTGCGTCCATGGCGCATCAGCATACATATTTGCGGCCACGCAGGTCCAAACGGGGAGGTCAGCGGTCCTGGGGACGCCGAGTAGTCATTGGTCGCCTTGTGAGTTGCGCTGAGGGGCTGGTTGGACTTGGTCGGAATGACCGTCCGGATCCACAGCGCGGGCGGTGGTCGGTCTTTGCGTCACTGAGGTCGAGCGGCGAACCCTCACGGGGGCGCAGTCGGAAACGATCGTCCGTGCGGAGGTGACCGATCGGCAGGCGGTCCCGCGTGACTACGAGGACGCGGGCCGGCTCGAACGAGCCGAGCGGCTGCGACCCGAGGCCAAGATTCTCAGCTCCTACCTCGGCGATACGCTGGCACAACGACCTGCTGACAGATTGGTCAGAGCTGGACTGTGGGCCCTTCGACGATGATCGGGGGGTTCGCGTTCTGGGATGTCATGTCCACCACAGCCGCAGGTCATTGACCTGCGGCTGTGCGGTTGACGACTCCTCTCGGCAGCGTGCAGGCGTCCGGTACCTGAAATGGCATTGCTCGCTCCTCGCGTGGTGCGTTGCCTCGGCGGTAAGCCTGTACGTGGGTACCGGATGCAACTCGCGCGAGGAAAAGTCGCGACAAGGGCTTGACCTTGACCCTGGGTCAGGGTTCGAGCATGTGTGGCATGAACGCACTGACCAAGCACGCGACGCGCACCGCGGTTTCCGCGAACGGCCTGCGCAAGGCGTACGGGGAGAAGGTCGTCCTCGACAGCGTCGACCTCAGCATCGGCGAGGGCGAGGTCTTCGCACTGCTCGGGCCGAACGGCGCGGGCAAGACCACCAGCGTCCAGATCCTGTCCACCCTGATCCCGGCGGACGCTGGCACGGCCAGCGTCATGGGGCACGACCTGCGCGGCGAGGCCGGCGCGGTGCGCGCCGTGATCGGAGTCACCGGGCAGTTCTCCGCGGTCGACAACCTGCTCACCGGCGAGGAGAACCTGCTCCTCATGGGCCGCCTGCTGCATCTGCCGGCGGCCGAGCGGCGGGCGCGGACCGCCCGGCTGCTGGAGCGCTTCGACCTCGTCGAGGCGGCGAGGCGGACCCCGGCCACCTACTCCGGCGGCATGAAGCGCCGCCTCGACATCGCGATGACCCTGATGGGGCGGCCACGGCTGATCTTCCTGGACGAGCCCACCACCGGCCTGGACCCGCGCAGCCGCCACACCATGTGGCAGCTCATCCGCGACCTCGTCGCCGAGGGCGTCACCATCCTGGTAAGAACCCAGCCTGCTCACGCAACCGCAGCGACTCCTCCAGGCCATCGCGGGCGCCGGCCCGGTCGCCCGCGTGCAGCCGGCAAAAGGCGATATGGCGAATCGCATACGACATCAGCACCGGGTCCACAGCCTTGCGGGCGCGCGCGCAGGCCTCCTCGAACCACGGCAGTGCCGCGGCGCTGTCGTCGCGGATCACCTGGTGGACGAGGCCGACCTGGAACAGCGACTCGGCCACGCCACGCTCGTCGCCTGCCTTCCGGCGCAGTTGCAGGCCACGCTGGAAGCAGTCGAGCTCACCGGCCGGCTCCGTGCCGCGTTCGGCCAGGAAGTCGGTGTGCAAGGCCATGCCGCGCACGGCCCAGGCCTCGCCGAGCAGCGCCGGGTCGTCGGCCTGCTGGGCCAGCGCCAGCGCCTCGTCCAACACCGCGGCCCGCTCTTGGACCTGCCGCACGCCGGCGAACATGCTCTGGTCGTTGAGCATGCGTGCCAGCGCGACCAGCACACGCGCCCCTGCGGTGGCGCCAAGCTCGCGTGCGGCAGGCTGCACGCCGTGCAGGAGCGCCACCCCGTCCGCCCAACGGCCGCGCAGGCGCCAACCGTCGGCGACCTTTACCGCCGTATCCACGAGCTCCTGCTGTGTGGCCATATCGCTCCTCGGCCGCGGTCCATCACGCCTTACCGCTGGCAACCCTACCAGCCACCGTCGCACGCCTTACCGGTCGGCACAGCCCACCCGGTGGCCCACCTGCAACCTGGCGGCCTCATCCGGGTCCTGCTCCGGGGGCGTTGGACGGGCCGTACAGCCAGCCGAAACGAGCACCAGCCCGTCCCGATACAGCAGCCCAGTAGCCCGCCAGGCACGGTCACACACAGCGGTCTCAGCGACTCTGGTTGCCGGCGGGTGGGGGGAGGACGTGCTCGGGGCGGGCGCCGAAGGCCGCCAGTCTGGGCGCCACGTCGCGGAGCAGCGGGACCCGAAGTAGCGCCCGGACCAGCTTTGGTGGCCCGGTGGCCGAGCGGAGCGCGCGGGCGAGCAGGCGGTCCTGGAGCACCCCGACGACCTTCTGGGTGATGCGGGTCGGCCACTGGCGGCGGCGTTGCACGGCGGCGAGGTCGTGCTCGGTCAGCTGGCCGGTGGCGAGTGGGCGAGCGAGCAGGTTGGCCGCGGCGACGGCGTCGGCGATGGCGTAGTTGATGCCGTTCCCGGCCACAGGGGACATGACGTGGGCGGCATCCCCGATCAGCAGCAGCCCGGGGCGGTACCACCTGGGCAGGTAATCGCTGGTGACCGACAGCAGCGAGACCTGGGTCCAGTCGGCGAGCTCGTCGATGCGGTCGGCGAGCCAGGGGACGAGCTCGACGATGGTGCGGCGTAGCGCCCCCAGCCCGGCGGCGCGGAGCTGGGGCCAGCTTCCTTTGTGGATGAGCATGCCCACCTGCCACACCTCGCCCCGGTCGACCAGCAGCAGCATGCGGCCGCCGCCGATGCCGCCGGTGGCGCCTTCGGGGTCGCCGGCCAGCCGCGGCAGGCGGAACCACAGCACGTCGATCGTGGCGGCGGTGATGACGGACTGCAGGCCGGAGAGGCGGCGGATCTGGGAGAAGCGGCCGTCGGCGCCGACGGTGAGCGCCGCGCGGACCTCGTGCCAGCCGTCGGGCGTGTGGTAGCGCACGCCACGCACGATCCCGTCCTGCTCGACGAGCTCGCGGACGTTGGCGCGCATGAGCACCTCGAAGCTGGGGTAGCGGGCGGCGTGCCCTGTGAGGAATTCCAGGAACCGCGCCTGGGGCATCAGGGTGATGTAGGGGAAGCGGCCGGGCAGGCGTGACAGGTCGACGGTGATCGGTGGGTTGGCCGGCAGGGTCGCCTGGCGGAGTTTGCGGTGCGGCAGCTCCAGCAGTTGGTCGGCCAGGCCGAGCTCGTCCAGGACCCGCATGATGGCCGGGTGCAGCGAGTCACCACGAAAGTCCCGGTCGAAGTCCCCGTGGGCCTCCAGCAGCGTCACGGGGACAGCCTGGCGGGCCAGCAGCAGGGCGAGCATCGCCCCGGCCGGGCCGGCGCCGACCACACAGCAGGTGGTCTGCCGAACCGTGCGAAGCTCGCGCGGCTGGGACGTGGACGCGCCCGGGCTGGTGGCGGGCGGTGGATCGGCCACTGGGGTCATGGCGGCTCCTGGGAGGCGGGTCGGGTCAAACTGGAACGGGTGCCTTGTCACTGTCACTGGGCGGGTTCGACGACGCCGGCGCTGCCGTCGACGGTCACCCGCTGGCCGTCGTGCAGCCGGCGGGTCGCGTCGCCGGTCGCGACCACGGCTGGGATGCCGTACTCGCGGGCGACCAGCGAGGCGTGTGCGGCCAGGGAGCCACCGTCGGTCACGACGGCGGCCGCGCGGGCGAACAACGGCGTCCATGCCGGGGTGGTGGCGCGCGCCACCAGCACCTCGCCTGGCTGGAAGCGCGCGAAGTCGGTCGGGTCGACCACGATGCGGACCCGGCCGCTGGCACGTCCGGGGCTGGCCGCATGGCCCACGATCGTCCACGCTGCCTGCGGCCGTTGCCGGCCAGCGCCAGCCCGCGCTGCATCGAGGGTCCTGTGCAGTTGCCACTTGGCCAGCCACGGTGGCGAGCCGAGCTCCAGCGGCGCTGCCAGCCTTCGCTGCCGTTGCCATGCGGCGCGGCGAGCCTGCACGGTCGTGCCGGGCTCGTGGGCTTGGCCCTCGCCGCGATCCCGCAGCCCCGCTTCCAGCTCGCGCCTGGTCAGGAAGAACACGTCGGCCTGCTCGCTGATGGCACCGCGCTCGACCAGTCGCTGGCCAAGCCGCAGCACGCAGCCGCGCAGCAGCGGCCAGCCCAGGGTGAACAACCGCGCCTGCTGCTCGCGGACCACCGCGTAGCGCTGGGCCAGCTCCAGCAGCCGGCGCCAGCGGCGCAGCAACGCTGGCTCGCCCGTCCCCTCCAGCGCAGCACGGCAGGCCTGCTCGGCGGCTTGCCGCCGGGCAGCCAGGGACCGGTGTCGCTCGGCGGCCTGCGGGTCGGCTCCTGCCGTTTCGGCCTCGCCCGCAGTCGGCCAATACCAGTCCGCACTGGGCGCCGCATACACCGCCAGCTCCGCTCCCGCTTCGGTGCCCGGCTCGGTCCCGGGCAGGCCGGCCAGCAGCACCTGATGGCTGACGTCCACCCGGTCGGCGAGGTAGCTCTGGTGGAAGCGGGCCAGCACCCCCTCGATCTTCCAGGCCGAGCCGCCAAGCGACGACAGCGACCACAAGACCTCCCCGGCGAGCTCGCCGACCTCATCGACCAGCCCGAGCAGCTCGTCGGGATCAGGGCCGGGGGCGACCTGCGCCTGTGTGAGGGTGCGCTGACCCGCCTCGACCACGCGCTGGTAGCGCGGCAGCAGCTCCTCCCGCCATGCGGCGGTGGCTTGTTGCAGCGCTGGCGCGGCCCGCTCGGGACGGGAGCTGACGTCGATCAGGAACGCGCGTGCCCACCGCAGCGCCCGTGGGTGCCCAAGCAGTTCAAGGACCGCCAGCGGCAGCGGCGTCCTGCCGCGCACGGTGGTGTAGTACCAGCCGTTGATGATCGCCGAGTCGGGTCGAAACTGCACCCCGACCTCCCGCTGGGTGGCCACCGCGAGGCCGGCCTCGATCCGTGGGACCAGCCAGTCGGCAAACAGCGGCGTGACCGCGTCCGGCAGCCACTCACCAAGCCGGAAGTTGCGCAGCCACCAGCCCCTGTGAGGCGGCGTCCACACCGCCGGCCCAGGTTCGGGGACCGCGGTCATTGGGCGGGCCTGGAGCAGGTAAAGTTGGCCAGAGGCGATCGCCCACTCGATATCCTGCGGGGCCCTGGCCTCGCCCTCGGCGGCGAAATGCGCCTCGACCCGCCGTGCCAGCGCAGCGATGGCGAGCGCCTGCTCGGCGGTGATCGCGGCCGCACGACCATCCTGGCAGGTGGCCTCGCCGCCGTCGCCATCGGCTTCGCCGTGGATGACCCACTGGTCGCCGACGGCCTCGCCTGCCACCAGCCGCTCGCCGAGCCCGCGCACGGCGGTGATGACGACCTCGCCGCGGTCGCCGGTCAGCGGGTTGGCGGTGAGGGCAACCCCGGCCGCATCGGCTGCCACCATGACCTGGACGAGGACCGCCATCCCGGATTCGGAGGCGTCTAGCGCTGCGGTTTCATCGGTGGTCGTTGCAGCGGCAGCCTGGCTGGCCTTGTCGGCGGCGGCCTGGGGGTGCGCCTGCCGGTGGCGGTACGCGGCCACGCGCGATGAGGCGACCGAGGCGAAGACGCGCTGGACCGCTTCGGGCAGCTGGTCGAGACCGATGTCCAGGATGGTCTCGTACTGCCCAGCAAACGACGCGCCCGCAAGATCCTCGGCGGCGGCGGACGAGCGCACCGCGAACCGCTGGCCATGCCCCTGGCCCTGCTCGCCATCAAGCTCGGCGGCGGCGGTGCGCAGCTGCGTGCACGCCTGGTCCCAGTCGGCCGTGGCGGCCGGGGTCACCACGACCCCGGCGGGCACGGGGAAGCCGGCCCGGAGCAGACGCGCGAGGTTGGCCGCCTTGGTTCCCAGCAGGGCTTGCGCCCGGGCGGGGTCGAGGTCGAGGCCGGCGGCCTCGGCGAGGGTGACCACCGCTGGGCTTGGGCTGGGGATCATGCCACTGTCACGGTCGACCTCTTGCGGCTTGCCCGGTGCCTGGGTCTGATCGGCCATCATGCTTCCTCCTTGGCCTTGCCGACCGTGAGCGTGACGCTGCCGGGTCGGATGTTGCCCGGTCGGGTGTTGCTGGCTCGTCGGTGGCCATAGCCCGCAGCCACACCTTGACGAGCTCGTCGACGACCTTTTCGAGGGGCATCCCGGAGCCGGGCAGGGACGCGGCGCCGGGCCGGGAGAGCAGGTGCAGCACGATTGGGCCCACCAGCGCCTGGACCGCCAGGACCGGGTCCATCCGGCGGAGCCGGCCGGCGGCCATCTGCGCGGCCAGGTAGCGCCCCATCAGCGGCAGCGTCCGCATCCCCTGCCCCTGGACCGCTGCCTCGCTCGTCCCACGATCCCCGTCCAAGCTGTCCGGATTGGCGCGGTAGTAGGCGAACAGCAGCTGCAGCAGCAGTCCCATGCGGCCGTCCATGGCGGCGGCCATCGCGTGGGCGACCGTGGGGATAACCTCGGCTGGGGGCCGGTCACCCATGGTGTCGAGCACGGCGGCGATCGGCTCGAAGGGGGAGAAGGTCCGCACCAGCTCGGCGAACAGCACCACCTTGCCGGGAAACAGCCGGTACAGGGTGGCGCGGGAGACCCCGGCGGCGGCGGCCAGCTCGTCCATGGACAGCTCGGCAAGGCCCTGGCGGCCGACCAGGTCCACGGCGGTGTCGAGGATGCGGCTGCGCACCGTCGGGGGCGATTCGAGGCCGAGCTCGCTGAGCAGGGTCTGCTGGCTGCCGAAGAGCCGGTACAGGGTGGCGCGGGAGACCCCGGCGGCGGCGGCCAGCTCGTCCATGGAGAGGCCGGCCAGGCGGTCGCCGTCCTCGCCGTCGCTGTGCCTGGCGTCCCTGGCGGCGGCCAGGGCCGCCAGGACCTGCCGTCTGGTGATCATCGGTGGAGCCATGAGATCATACTAGACGAGAAGTAGCGGCTCGTCTAGTATCTCATCGCCGATCATGCCGCCGGCGTGATCCCCGGAGACAGATCCCCGGGAGAGGGGCTGAGCATGATGATTGGATTGTCTCAATTCGTGCTGCGCCACCGGCTGGCCGTGCGGTTGTGCGGGATTGAGGGTCGTGCGGTCGGGCCGAGCAGTATGCCGCGTTGGCGGGTGTCGCGCTCGGCCGGGTCCTGCGGATCGAGGAGCCGGCCGGCGCGCGACACGTGCTGCCGCTGGTGGGGCGCTACCAGGCGCAGTCCGCCGGCCCGGCGGTGGAGTTGGGCGAGGCTGAGGTGCGGGCAACGGTGGGCGTGACCTGGGAGCTACTGGAGGCGCCGCCGCGCGCCGCTGGGCGCTCGTAGTCATCGTCGGAGCAATTCACCCCGCGCCCGGTCGTCGAGAGGCTTGCTGGTCGGTCTTCCAGTTGCTTGCCACGCCTGGCGGCCACGGCCCAAACGCCGGTGCACATGCCCTGGCAACGCCGGAACCTGGCGCTCAGAGCCTGACCGTCGGCCCTTCGACGAGGAGCGTGACCGTGCGGCTGATCACGATCACGCACGACTACTGCGGGCTGAGCGAGCGCGACGTCGAGCTGGCCCGGCAGATCTCGGCGGTGGCGCGCGAGCTGGGCGTCCCCGCCGACCCATCCGCCGTGCAGACCGTCCAAGTTACGATCGACGCGCTCGTCGGCGCCGAGGTGATGCCGTTCTGGCGTGCCGTGCTCGGCTACAGGGACCGCGGCGACAGCCCCGAGGACCTGATCGACCCGCACGGCCGCGGGGCGTCGTTCTGGTTCCAGCAGATGGACGCGCCGCGCCCGCAGCGCAACCGGATCCACATCGACGTCTGGGTGCCGCACGACCAGGCCAAGGCGCGGATCGCGGCGGCGATCGCCGCGGGCGGCCGCCTGGTCAGCGACGAGCACGCGCCGGCGTGGTGGACCCTGGCCGACGCCGAGGGCAACGAGGTCGCCGTGGCCACCCCGATGAGCCGCGGCTGAGCGCGGCAGTCAAGTGAGGCCACGACTGGGCGAGATCATGCTCGTGACCCGCACCGCCCGCGGAGCCTAACCCAACGGGCATTGAGGTTGAGCCTAGGAACTTTGTTCCTGCGGGGCCCTTCACGGCGCTCCCGCCTCCGACGCCAGTTGCGCGATGGCCGCACCGGCGTCGATCCAGACGTTCTCCCGCGAGATGAGCCCGTCGCGGAACTCGAACACGTGCAGGACGCGGATGCTGATGCGGCGCCCATGGCCCGGGATGCCCATGAACTCCCCAACCACCCGTGCCGTCCAGATCATGTCGTCAACCACGAAGTTCTCGCCGTAGAGACGGTGCTTGACGTCGGCGTGCTCACCCTTGACGTTGCTGAACAGGTGCCCGTAGCGGTGGCCCACCGCGGATGGCCCGTGCAACTCGCCCGCCGGGTCACCGACGACGTCGTGGACAACATCGTCGGTGAAGGTGCTGAGCGTGCCGTCGACGTCGCCGGCCGCTTCCTGTTGAAAGTGGTCCTCGATGATCCGGTCGATCGCCTCCCGTGTGAGGCTGACGGTTGCGGTCATGGCCATCCCCTCCCCTGCCATTTGGCTTTACCGATCATCTAGCGAACAGGCGCATGGTAAACTGAAGAGGTGTCCCGAGTCAACGCCCGCCGCAAGTACTCCTCGCCGCTTCGCGAGCGCCAGGCCAAGGCGACCCGCCGCGCCGTGCTGCAGGCGGCACGGGAGTTGTTCATCGCCCAGGGCTATGGGGCAACCACCGTCGAACAGATCGCCCAGCGCGCCGGGGTGAGCAAGCCGACGGTGTTCAGCGCGGTGGGCAACAAGCAGATGGTGCTGCGCGCGGTGCGTGACGTTGCGATCGCAGGCGACGACGAGCCCGTCCCGGTCGCCAAGCGCCCGGCGACCGACCGGATTCGTGCCGAACCGGACCAGCGCCGAGCTGTTGCGCTCCTGGCCCAGCACCTCACCGGCGTTGCCAGCCGCTATGCCGAGATCAACGAGGTCCTGCACGCAGCGGCGGACAGTGGCGAGGACGACCTCCGCGAACTGTGGAAGCTCGAGGAGGACCAGCGCCTCACAGGTGCGCGCCTGTGGGTCGACGTGCTCACCAGCAAAGGGCCGCTGCGACCAGGGCTCGACAACGGCACCGCGGTCGACGTGATGTGGTTGCTGATGTCGCCCGACAACTACTACCGGCTCGTGCACCGGCGGCGATGGACGAAACAGCAGTACCAGCAGTGGCTGGCCGCCTCAATCACGCAGCTGTTGTTTGCTGAGCATCCCTGAACCGATCCTCTTGCCCGGACCTTGGGTGTCGGGTTGACAGGCTGATGGTCGAGTTGGGGAGCCCGACCGCCGTAAACCCAGCACCCGAGATCTTGGCGATGGCCTGGGTGATCACGTCGGGCGGCTCGCCTGCTTGCGCTGATCACGAGGACGGCGTTGGCACCATCCCGAGCTGCTGCAGGAAGCCCAGGTCGTCGGTGCGGCCCCAGCGCTCGACGAGCTTGCCGTCCTGGACCCGGAAGATGTTGATGCCCGCCAGCACGACCTCACGCCCGGTTGGGGGGACGCCCATGATCTCGCCGCGGTGGGTACCGCGCGCGGTGAACCGTTCGCTGACCAGGTCGCCCTCGGCGATCAGGGCCTCCAACTGGCTGTGCCAGTCGGGGAAGCCCTGCCGGAAGGCCTGCCCGATCCGGCGGAACCCCTCCCGGTCGGGCGCGAAGCCGGGGAAGGGGTCGTGGTTGACGAACCCGGGTGAGAGATAGCGGTCGACGGCGTCCAGGTCGCCTCTGCTGAACAGCGCGTCGATGAACTCGGTCACCAGCGCCTTGTTGGTGGTGGGATCGGACATGGCGGTCTCCTCTCGATGAGCTGCCCGTGCCGCCTGCAGCGGGCGGAGCCATCGTCGAGGCTGGCCGGCCACCTGACCCTGAACCTGCCCAGCGGCTTCCCGCTGCTGGCCGCCAACGAGTACCTGGCCGACGACGTCAACAAGTTCGCCGACCTCGCCGCCGCCCCTCACCCGGTCGGGCTGCTCAGCCAGGCCACCGACGGCCAGCCGCAGCGCAGCCTGCGCTGGCGGGAGATGCTGCGGCCCAACGGCTTCGACGCCGAGCTGCGGGTCTCGTTCGTCGATGGCGGACAGTGCTGGGGCTCGCTGATCCTGGTGCGCGACCGGGGCCGGCCCGATTTCGACCCACAGGGCATGCTCGCCGTCGAGCGGCTGGCCGGCACGCTGGTCGGTGGCCTGCGCCAAACGGTGGTGGCCCAGCAGGCCACCCCCGAGCAGCCGACCCAAGGTCCCGGGCTGGTCGTCCTCGACCACCACGGCCAGGTCGAGTCGCTGACCCCGGCCGCCCGCCACTGGCTCCAGCATCTCGGAGAGGACCCACCAGTGCTGTCTGCCGTGGCCGCCGCAGCGCGCAGCAGCGGACCGGCGCGGGCCAGGGTCCGCACCCCCACCGGGCAGTGGCTGGTCCTGCACGGCGCCCGCCTGGACGGCGATCCGCAAGGTCGGGTGTCGGTGATCATCGACCCGCTCCGCCCTGCCGACCTGGCCCCGCTGCTGGTCGCAGCCTACGGTCTGTCCGACCGGGAGCAGGCGGTGACCGCGCTGGTGTTCCAGGGACGCTCACCCGCCAGATCGCGCGGGCGCTGTCGATCTCGCCCTACACCGTCCAGGAGCACCTGACGGCGATCTTCGACAAGGTCGGCGTCCGCAGCCGCGGGGAACTGGTCGGGCAGGTCTTCTTCCGCCACTGCCTCCCAGAGATCACCGACTGATCAGCCAGCGCAGCAACGAGCGCATTGCTCCTGGGCAGGCTCGGCAGTCTCCTGTTGTGGCCCTCCGTTTCGGCGGCGCGGCCCCCCGGACTCGGGGGTCGTAGCTCTTCTTGTCTCCGTCTTGAGGACGCCGTCGTAGTTACGGAACATTCGAGGGCGTAGCCGCTGATTCGCGCGCCGAGGCTGTCCGGATGATCGGCGGAGATGTGAGGGTCGAGACCCTTCGAGCAGGCACGTTGAAGTCCATCTCCTGAGCCGTCGTTGATGTCGCGTCCGTCACGCTCCTGGTGGCATGAAGCCCTCGGGCCACATGGTGGACTCATCGGTCACGATGCCGCGTAGGACCGCCCCGTCCAGGGCGGCACCGCGCAGGTCCGCCCCGCTGAGATTGGCGCCGGTCAGGTCGGCGCGCTGGAGGTCGGCCCCTTGCAGGTCGGCTCCCTGCAGGAACGCCTTGGTCAGGTCTGCCTGCTTCAGCACGGCGCTCCGGAGCCGAACGTTGCGGCCCTGGACACCGCGGAGGCTCGCGTTTCTGAGGTTGGCGTGCTCCAGGTTGGCGCGCCGCAGGTACCCCCTGCGGAGGTCGACTCTGGCGAGCAGGAGCTCCTCGCCGTCGACGGCCTCGCGCCGTCCCAGGATGCTCACCACCGCCTGCACGTCCGGCTTGCGGAACTGGAGCGACGCGAGCTGACGATCGTCAGGCTCGGGTGGCGTCGCGGCGCCGTACGCCCATCCCGCGTAGATGCCGCCGAGGCGAACGTCGAGGTTGTCGCTGCCCAGTTGCTCGATGGCCCGGGTGAAGCGCTCGGTGATCTGCCCTTCACGGAGGATCTCGAGCTGGTGCCGGGTGAGCTGCACCTGCCGCCAGGTCGCCACGACCCCGGCGATCAGGAACAGGCCGCCGATACTCTGGAGCAAGGTCGTCCGCAGGTCGTTTTGCGCCTGCAGCGCCTGGGACTGGGCGGGCGTGACGCTGCTGGGAACAAGCCATGCGGGGACCAGCAGGACCAGGACGGCGATCACCAGGAGCCCCACCGCGATCGCGCCGGCCAGCAGCGCACGATCAGGACCTTGCCGCATGCGAGCCTTTCACCTCCAAACCGGCTGACCGGAAGTCTTGCCGTAAGTTGGGTCAAAGGCGAATCCGCTCGCTCGCCTGGTCGCTGCGCCGCTGGGCGAGGCCTGCGCGACGCGTCCGGATGTCCACCGAGCCTCGGCGCGCTCATCTGCCTCGGCGGCTGGTCCCACCACGTCCCCACGTGATGGGCGTCAACCGCCACAGCATCGCCGGGGCACGCGCGGTCGAGACCTCAGGTACGGCGCAGCCGCCAGCTGCACTCCGCTGGCCAGCGGCGAGACCAGGCCCGTTCCTGGTCGTCAGTCGCTGGGTTCGAGGTTGCGCAGGAAGGTCTCCGGCGGTGGCGCGCCCCACAGATGCGGGGGCACGTCCCACTCGCGTGCGACCCAGTGGTCGTCGACCTGGTCGATGTCGGAGAACCATTCGATCCAGGAACCCCAGGGGTCGGGGTTGTAGTGGAAGAAGTTCGAGCCGATGGTGT
>WNGR01000750.1_pt1 | contig 36149 bp, 32 predicted proteins | sample 5407581 | NCBI WGS metagenome assembly WNGR01 (sample SAMN13153383, study PRJNA577476) | soil metagenome | isolation source: 80 cm soil or saprolite under Garry oak tree replicate 2 | place: USA:California | collected 2016-06-15 | reverse complement strand
TCTCAACAGAGAGCGCCGCTCTCGAATGTGATAGGGAGTCTGAAGAATGTCACTGCACGTGATTGTTGGCGCCGGCCCGGTCGGGAGCGCCACCGCCAACCTGCTGGCTGACCACGGCGAGCAGGTCCGGGTGATCACCCGCCGGGGCACCGGCCCGGACCGGGCGGAAGTCGAGCGGGTGGCGGCTGACGCGACCAGCCTGGAGCGGCTGAGCGAGCTCACCAAGGGCGCCGCCGCCCTATACAACTGCGCGAGCCCCCTTTACCACCAGTGGTTCACCGACTGGCCCCCGCTGCACCACGCGCTGCTGGGCGCGGCCGAGCGCAGCGGCGCGGTGCTGGCCAGCGCCTGCAACGCGTACGGCTACGGTCCGGTGGACGGCCCGATCACCGATACCACCCCGCTGGCCGCCACCGAGCCCAAGCTGAAGCTGCGCGCCGACATGTGGCGCGACATGCTGGCCGCGCACGAGGCCGGCAAGATCCGCGCCACCGAGGTGCGCGCCAGCGACTACATCGAGGCCAACTCGATCTTCAGCTTCGTGCTGGCCAAGCCGCTGCTGGCGGGCAAGCGCGCCTGGGTGCCGGCGAAGCTGGACGAACCGCACAGCTGGACCTCGGTGCGCGACATGGCCACCGCCCTGGTCACCGCCGCCACCACCGAGCGCGCATGGGGCCGCGGCTGGCTGGTGCCGACCAACCCGCCGCTCACCGTGCGCGAACTGGCCACCCGGTTCACCGAGCTGAACAAGGCGCCGGCGCCGAAACTGACCACGATGCCGTACCCGGCGCTCTGGGCGGCCGGCCTGTTCGACGCGACCATCAAGGAACTGCGACACACCACCTACCAGTGGAACCGCCCGTTCACGATCGACTCGAGCGTCACCGAGCGGGAGTTCGGCCTCACGCCTACCCCGATCGACACGGCCCTCGCCAACGTCGCCCGCTGAGCCACTTCCGGAGGAGATCCCTCATGTCCCGCAACCGCGCTGGCGCCCTTTCGCTCGCCGCCGCCGGCGTCCTGTTCGTCCTCTACCCCGCGATCCGTCCCTGGCACGACGAATCGACCGTGTCCGGCGCCACCGCCTCGATGAGTTCCACCGCCTGGGTCACCGCGCACTTCTGCGCGATGCTCGGCTTCATCCTGGTACCGCTGGGCCTGCTGGCAGTAGGGGGCGCCCTCAGCGGTGCCCGGTCGGCCTCGCTCGCGCTCGCCGCGACCGTGGTCACCTGGATCGGTGCCGGGCTGGCCCTGCCGTACACGGCGCGGAGGACTTCGGCCTGCACGCCATCGCCAGCAAGCACGCTGGGAACCTGCTGGACCTGATCAAGGCGGTCCGCTACCAGCCGCTGGCCATCACGATCTTCGGCGCCAGCCTGCTGACGCTGGCGGCCGGCGCTGTGCTCGCCGCCGTCGCGATCTGGCGATCCGGAGTCCTACCCCGCTATAGCGGCATCCTGTTCGCGATCGGCTTCGCGCTCTTCCTGCCGCAGTTCTACCTGCCACCGGCGGCCCGGATCTCCCACGGCATGCTTACCGGCACCGGCCTGGCCATGCTTGGCATGACTCTTGCCCACCAGGCCAAGCCCACCCGCCGGCCTGCGCTCGTTTGAGTTAGGCGGCGCCGAGGCCGGTGCTGCGGAGGTCCGCGGTGAATCTCCGCCAGGCGGTGGCGGTGATGATCAGGCTGGGGCCGCCGGGGTTCTTGGAGTCGCGGATTGCGACGATGCCGGGCTGACCGGGCAGGTCGCGGACGACCTCCACGCAGTTGCCTGCGTTAGCGCTGGATGATGCCTTGTTCCAGACGGCACCCGCTAGGGCGACCTCTACGCAATTCGTGTCCGCGCTGTGGGACGACTTGCGCCAAGTCGCGCCCACCAGGGCAACCTGCACGCAATTGGTATCCGCGCTGCAGGAGGATGCGCGCCAGACGGTGCGGGTCAGGTCCATGAGTCCCTCACCTCGATTATTAGTTCGAACGAGGCCCTTGGAGGCAGGGCTTCTGCCCGCAGGGTATCGAACACCTGAACGCATGCCTTCAGGATTTGTGGGTGGTCGGTGATTTGCCCTTGCGGGGACGTTTCCAGCCAGGCCATGTCCGGCGCATCGCGGAATTCCGCGATCTCGAATGCCCCGGTAAGGCCCCTGTGCGCACCGGTCGACGCAGGCACGATGAGGATCTTCACCTTGGGCCGCTTGGCCATCTCGATCAGATGGTCGATCTGCGCGCGCATGATCGCGGCATCGCCGATCCGCCGACGGAGCGCGGCCTCGTCCATGACGGACCACAGCATGGGCGGGTCTTGCCGGTTTAGGATCTCTTGCCGCTGCAGTCGGGCGCTGACCTTGTCATCCACATCTTCGTCCGTGGCTTCTGTCAACACGCCGTGCAGGATTGCCCGCGCGTAATCGGAGGTTTGCAGCAGCCCTGGGACAATCGCCAGCTCCCACGAGCAGAGGCTGACTGCCTCTCGCTCAATACTGGGCCACTCCCGGAACCACGTTGGCCATACCTGCCGGTGAAGCTGGTCTCGCAGGTGATCGCGCAACCTGGCCAGCGCGCCCCCGGTTGCTAGTTCCAGCACCGCGTCGCAGCGGATCGCAAAATCCTCTGTGGGCAGTCGGCGGGCCGTCTCGACGGCCCCTACCTGGGCGGTGGAGTAACCGATCCGCTCGCCAAGTTGTTCCTGGCTTAACCCGGCCGTGGTCCGGTAATGGCGCAGTTCGGCACCGAACAGCGCGAGCGGGCTCGATCCCGCGTCAAGCTCCCGCGACGGTGGCATCGCTGTCCTCCTACCCATGACGGCACTGGGCGCTGATCACACACCATCACACCCCACCGACAGCCGGGCCGACGGGCTCGCTGTCCGTGCGTGCCCCCTAGCGAAGCGTAGTTCGGAAGCGACAGCCTGGGGAGCGCAAAGCGGCAGCCAACTCCAGAACGGAGTACCACCCATGCCAGCCCAGCCAACGGCCACCAGCGAACCGGCGCCAGCGACCGGGGCCAGCCATGCTGCCAGACCGGCCGAAGGAGGGGTGGGCGGGGCGGGGCCATCCGTTTTGGGGAAAGGGAAGAGATCACCGCGGCCGCCGCGGACGCGCTTGCCGGGGTGCGGTCGCGCCTGGAAGCCCAGGGGTGGCGGGTCACCCTGCACACCGAACCGGGCCGCCTGCCGGTCCTCGATATTCGCAAACCCCACTGTGGGGATGCTCGCCGACCGGGTGAGCGCGCGGCGAGGACGGCCAGCTGCGGTGGTCGTGGGCGCAGCGCATCAGCCCCGCCGCTGAGCTTGACCAGGCAGTGGCCGTGATCGGCCGCGTGCTCGGCGGGACCTGACCGGGCCCGCGGGCGCCGCCACGTTCGTCCCATACCCCTGGGCCCTTTGGCCCTCCTCTTGGGTGACGGTAAACACCCACTCTGGAAGCATGCATAACGACCGAGACCGGCGTGCCCTGCGTGCCCGCAGCCTGGCCCGCCCGTGGCGCCCCCGGCAGGCGGGGCGGCCAGCATGAACGGTCCGCTCCACGACCTCACGCGGCTGCCGGACCTGCTGCATGACGCCGCCCGGGCAGGGCCGGTGCGAACCCGCCAGCCCGTCTACGTGGACCTGCTTCCGCCGTGCAACGCCGGCTGCCCGGCCGGGGAGAACATCCAGGCGTGGCTGGCCCACGTCCGGGACGGCGAGTACGAGCAGGCGTGGCGGCAACTGGTGGCCGACAACCCGCTGCCCGCGATCCACGGCCGTGCCTGCTATCACCCGTGTGAGAGCGTCTGCAACCGCGACCAGCTTGACAGTTCGGTGTCGGTCCACGCGGTCGAGCGGTTCCTCGGCGACCTGGCGCTGGAGCGGGGCTGGCGGATTGACCCGCCACCGCGGCGCACCGGCCGCCGGGTGCTGGTGATCGGCGCTGGCCCGAGCGGGCTGTCCGCCGCCTATCACCTGGCCCGGCGGGGCCACGAGGTGGAGATCCGCGACGCGAGCCCGGAGCCGGGCGGGATGATGCGCTACGGCATTCCCGCCTACCGCCTCCCCCGGGAGGTGCTCGCGGCCGAACTCAAGCGGATCACCGATCTCGGCGTGACGATCACCTGCAACCACCGGGTCGTGGACCTGGCCGCCGAGCGGGCCGAGGGCCGTTTCGACGCCGTCTTCGTCGCGGTCGGCGCGCACCTGTCCAAGCGGGTGGACATCCCGGCGGGGGACGCCGGCCGGATCATTGACGCAGTGTCCTTCCTCCGCGACGTGGCGTCCGGCGCTTCCCCCGTGGTCGGGCGGAAGGTCGCCGTCTACGGTGGCGGCAACACCGCCATGGACGCCGCCCGGGTGGCGCGCCGCCTGGGCGCGGCCGACACGATCATCGTCTACCGGCGGACGCGGGCGCAGATGCCCGCCCATGAAGAAGAAGCAGAAGAGGCCGAACGCGAGGGCGTGCGCATCTCCTGGCTCCACACGGTGACGGCTTTCGACGGGCCTGACCTGACAGTGGAGGCCATGGAACTGGACGCCGGGGGCCGCCCGCATCCCACTGGGCGGATGGAAAAACTTTCGGCTGACACCCTCATTCTCGCGATCGGCCAGCAAGCGGACACGGTCTTCCTTAGCAAGGTGCCCGGCGTCGAGTTCACCTCTGACGGGACCGTGGCAGTCTCCCCGGCGATGATGACCGGCTGCCCGGGAGTGTTCGCGGGCGGTGACATGGTGCCCGCCGAGCGGACGATCACGGTCGCTGTCGGGCACGGGAAGAAGGCAGCCCGTTTCATCGACTCCTATCTGCTCGGGCAGGAGCCGGTCACGGTCCGCAAGCACGACGAGGCCACCTTTGACCTGCTGCACCCGTGGTACTTCACCGACGCGGGCCAGCGCAGCCAGCCCACACGCGCCCCGGACGCCCGGACCTCCGACTTTTTCGAAGTTGTCGGCGGGCTGACCGAGCAGCAGGCGCTCTATGAGGCGGGCCGCTGCCTGTCCTGCGGCAACTGCTTCGAATGTGACGGCTGCCTGGGCTCCTGCCCGGAGGACGCAGTGATCAAGCTGGGCCCTGGTAACCGGTACCGGTTCGACTACGACCGCTGCACCGGTTGCGGGACCTGCTACGAGCAGTGCCCCGTACACGCGATCGAGATGGTGGGCGAGCCACGATGAGGACTACCGCGACGATCGACGGAAACGAGGCCGCGGCCTCGGTCGCCTACCGGCTCAACGAGGCGTGCTGCATCTTCCCGATCACACCGTCCTCGCCCATGGCCGAACTCGCCGACCAGTGGGCCAGCCAGGGCAAGCGCAACATCTGGGGCAGCGTGCCCACCGTGGTGGAAATGCAGAGCGAGGGCGGCGCGGCCGGGGCACTGCACGGCGCGCTCCAGTCAGGGGCGCTGGCCACCACGTTCACCGCGTCGCAGGGCCTGCTGCTCATGATCCCGAACATGTACAAGATCGCGGGCGAGCTGACCCCCACGGTGCTGCAGGTGGCCGCTCGGTCGCTGGCCGCACAGGCCCTGTCCATCTTCGGGGACCACTCCGACGTGATGGCGGTCAGGCAGACCGGTTTCGCGCTGCTGGCCTCGGCTTCGGTGCAGGAGGCGCACGACCTGGCGCTTGTCGCCCAGGCCGCCTCGCTGGCCAGCCGGGTGCCGTTCGTGCACTTCTTCGACGGGTTCCGCACCTCGCACGAGCTGAACACGATCGAACTGCTCGCCGACGACGACCTGCGTGCCCTGGTGCCCGCCACCCTCGTGCGCGCCCACCGCGACCGGGCGCTGTCGCCGGATCGCCCCTTCATCCGGGGCACGGCCCAAAACCCCGACGTCTACTTCCAGGCCCGCGAGACAGTCAACCCGTTCTACGCGCGGGTGGCCGGCGAGGTGCAGTCCGCCATGGACGCCCTCGGCGAGCGCACCGGGCGCCGTTACCGGCTGGTGGAGTACACCGGGGACCCCGAAGCGGAGCGGGTCGTCATCCTCATGGGCTCAGGCGGGCAGACCGCCGCGGAGACCGCCGCCTACCTCGCCGCCCGGGGCGAGAAGGTGGGGGTTCTCCAGGTACGGCTGTTCCGCCCGTTCCCGGTCGAGGCTCTGCTGGCGGCGCTCCCGGCCACAGTCCGGCGCGTCGCGGTGCTTGACCGGACGAAGGAGCCGGGGTCGCTGGGCGAGCCGCTGTTCCAGGATGTGCTCACCGTGCTGGCCGAGGCCCACGCGGCTGGCGAAGTGGCGGCCATGCCGGTGGTCACCGGCGGCCGCTACGGGCTGTCGTCGAAGGACTTCACCCCTGGGATGGTCGCGGGCGTCTTCGCCGGCCTCGCGCGGGAACACCCCAAGCCCCGCTTCACCATCGGCATCAACGACGATGTCAGCGGCACCAGCCTGCCGTACGACCCGGATCTGGACATCGAGCCGCCGGAGACGCTGCGCGCGGTGTTCTTCGGGCTGGGCTCGGACGGGACCGTCGGCGCGAACAAGAACACCATCAAGATCCTGGGCGCGGACTCCGGGCGGCACGCGCAGGGTTACTTCGTCTACGACTCGAAGAAGTCCGGCTCGCAGACGGTCTCGCACCTGCGGTTCGGGCCCGTCCCGGTCAAGGCGCCCTACCTGGTCAGCCAGGCCAGCTTCGTCGGCTGCCACCAGCCAGGGCTGATCGAGCGGGCCCAGGTGCTGGGCCGGGCCGCCGCGGGCGCGACCCTGCTGCTCAACACTCCGCACGCAGCGGATGAGGTTTGGGACTCGCTGCCGCGGGTGGCTCAGGAGCAGATCCTGGCCAAGAAGATGACCCTGTACGCGATCGACGCCAGCCGGGTCGCCCGTGACGCCGGCCTGGCCGGCCGGGTCAACACCGTCTTGCAGACCTGCTTCTTCGCCATCTCCGGCGTGCTGCCGCAGGACGACGCGATCAAGGCAATCAAGCAAGCGATCGAGAAGAGCTACCGCAAACGCGGCGCGGCCGTGGTGGCGCAGAACCACGCCGCCGTTGACGCCGCCCTCGCCGCGCTGCACCGGATCGTGATTCCCGGGCAGGTGACCTCCGGGCGGCAGGCACCGCCGGTGGTGCCGGATGACGCGCCCGAATTCGTGCGCACAGTGACCGCGGCCATGATGGCGGGCCATGGCGACGACCTGCCTGTGAGCGCGCTGCCGGTGGACGGCACCTATCCCAGCGGCACCGCCGCCTACGAGAAGCGCAACATCGCCGAAGAGGTCGCCGTCTGGGATCCGGACCTGTGCATCCAGTGCGGCAACTGCAGTTTCGTGTGCCCGCACAGCGTGATCCGGTCCAAGTTCTACGAGCCTGCTGCCCTGGAGTCGGCGCCGGAGGGTTTCGCATCCGCGCCGCTGAACGCCCGCGGCCTGCCGGACTCCCGGTACACACTGCAGGTCTACGTGGAGGACTGCACGGGGTGCGCGCTGTGTGTGGAAGCCTGCCCGATCACGGCCCCCGGCGACCCGGCGCGCCGGGCCATCAACCTCGCGCCCCGCGTGCCGCTGCTCGCCACCGCCCGCCGCGACATCGATTTCTTCGAAACGCTGCCGGTGAACGAGCGGTCCAGGGTGGACTTCGGCACGGTGCGGGGGACCCAGTTCCTGCTGCCGTTGTTCGAGTTCTCCGGCGCCTGCGAGGGGTGCGGTGAGACCCCGTACCTGAAGCTGCTGTCCCAGCTGTTCGGCGACCGGCTCATGGTCGCGAACGCGACCGGCTGCTCGTCCATCTACGGCGGCAACCTCCCGACCACCCCGTGGACGACCAACGCGGCGGGGCGCGGCCCCGCCTGGTCCAACTCCCTGTTCGAGGACAACGCCGAGTTCGGGCTCGGCTTCCGGCTCGCCGCCGACCTGCACCTCGGACTGGCCCAGACCCGGTTGCGCGAGTTGCGCGACGTCCTCGGGGCTGATCTTGTCGATGAAATCCTTAACGCTTCGCAGCAGCGCGAGTCGGAGTTCGCCGCCCAGCGCCAGCGGGTGGCTGAGCTGAAACGGCGCCTGGACCGGCTGGCCTCGGACGGGGCTGGCCCTGACGGGGCTGCCTCGGACGGGGCTGGCCCTGACGGGGCTGCCTCGGACGGGGCTGGCTTGGACGGGGCTACCTCGGACGGGGCCGGCCCGGACGGGGCCGTGGCGGACCTGTGCAGCGTGGTGGACCACCTGGTCCGGCGCAGCGTGTGGCTGGTCGGCGGGGACGGTTGGGCTTACGACATCGGGGCTGGTGGGCTGGATCATGTGCTCGCCGGCGGGCGCGACGTCAACGTGCTCGTGCTCGACACCGAGGTTTACTCAAACACCGGCGGGCAAATGTCTAAGGCGACCCCGCTGGGCGCGGTCGCGAAGTTCGCGGCGGCCGGAAAGTCGGTGCCGAAGAAGGATCTCGCCTTGCAGGCGATCGCATACGGGAACGTGTACGTGGCCCGCGTGGCGATGGGCGCCGACCCGGAGCAGACGTTGCGGGCGCTTCGCGAGGCAGAGGCATATGAGGGGCCCTCGCTGGTGATCGCATACAGCCACTGCATCGAGCACGGGATCGAGATGAGGAAGGGCATGGACCAGCAGTACCGCGCGGTCGCCAGCGGATACTGGCCGCTCATCAGGTACGACCCCGTGGTGCGCGCCGACGGCGGCAATCCCTTCATGCTGGACTCCCCCCGGCCCCGGATGGCCCTGGCCGAGTACACCAGCAGGGAACTGCGTTACCGTGTTCTCGCCCAGGCCCACCCCGCTGAGGCGGAGCGCCTGCTCGGCTTGGCCCAGGAGGAGGTCGACCGGCGCTGGGCCAGCTACGAGGAGATGGCAGCCCGGGGACCCGAGCGGTTCTCCGAAGGCGCCCGCAGGAGTGGCTGATGAATCTCACGACGCAGTATCTGGGTTTGACCCTGCGCAACCCCCTTGTTGCTTCGGCGGGCCCGATGACCCAGAGCGTCAGCGGGATCCGCCGGCTGGCCGAGGCGGGTGTCGGCGCCGTGGTCCTGCCATCGTTGTTCGAGGAGCAGGTGCGGCGAGGCGCCGGGCAGGACGCCCAGCTTGCCGAGACGGGGGCCGAAAGCGTCCCCGACTCCCTGACCTATCTGCCGACGATCGGGGGCGAAGCTGGTCCGCGCCGCTACCTGAGCCTCATCGAGCGGGCGGTGGGCGCGGTGGACATCCCCGTCATCGCCAGCCTCAACGGCGTCACGACCGGCGGCTGGACCGACCATGCGACAGCGATGGAGGAGGCCGGCGCCGCCGCCATCGAGCTGAACATCTACTACCTGCCTGGCGACCCGTTCACGCCTGGCCGGGATGTGGAGCAGCGCCACATTCAGATCCTGACCACCGTCAAGGCAGCGGTCAGCATCCCGGTCGCGGTCAAGCTGGGACCCTACTTCAGCTCCGCCGGGGAGGTCGCGGCCCGCCTCGACCGGGTGGGCGCGGACGGCCTGGTCCTGTTCAACCGGTTCATGCAGACCGACATCGACCCAGAAACCATGACGGTGACCACGGGCCTGCGGCTGTCCACCCCGGTGGAAGCGGGCCCGCCGCGGTCCTGGATCGCCCGCCTGCGCGGACGGGTGCGGGCGTCGCTCGCCGCCAGCACCGGGGTGGAGAATCCCGCCGATGTGGCCGCATACCTGCTGGCCGGCGCGGACGTGGTGATGACCACCTCCTCGCTGCTGCGGCACGGCCACGAACACGCGACGGTGCTGCTCGACGGTCTGAAAGTGTGGATGGAGCGCAAGGGTTTCGGGTCCGTGGACGACCTGCGCGGGCTGCTTTCCGTCCCCGCCGACACCGACGGTTCAGACTTCGGGCGCAGTGGCTACCTCCATGCCATCGAGGAGGCAACCCGCACCTTCGGCCCCCGCTAACGGTCCGCTAACGGGGCTTGCTCCCGCACCTTCGGCCCCGCTAACGGGGCCTGCTCCCGCATGCAGGGAGCGCTTCGGCCGGGATCCCCTGGGCGAACGGTTCGCCCAGCCGGCGCTTTCGTGGCAATAGGGCATAACCCGGGCGCCGCCAGCCACCTGGGGAGGCGTGATCATGGGAAAGTGGGGGTCCTGGCCCCCACTTTCCCATGATCACGAAACGGACCTCATGGTGGGGCGGGCCCTGCTGTCAGGGCGGCTGCTAGATCGGCGGCCATGTGAGCGGTGAGGGTGCCGTGAACGAGTTCTGTTCGGTGTACCAAGGTTGGGTCGGTAGACAGGGAGATGCCGGTCACACCAGGGATTCCCGCCAGGACGTGCCGGGGTACCACGGTGAGGCCGTGACCTGCGGCGGCGAGCGCGAGGAGGGTGCCGACATCGGTGCCGTGGTAGGAGAGTGAGGGCCGGAACCCGTCAGATCCGGCCGCCGCGCGCAGGTCGGCGAGGGGCATGCCTGTGTCGGGCGCGTCAAGCCAGCGGGCGTCGGCCAGATCGGCGAGCCGGAGCGCCGGCCGACGGGCCAGCGGATGGCCTGCCGACAGGACCACAGTGAGTTCCTCTTCCCCAATGCGCACCGCGTTGGCGGGGCCGATGTCGGGAAGCCGGAGCGGGTCACTCGGGGCGGAGATGCCCTCCTCCAGACCGAGGTCCAGGGTTCCGGCAGCGACCTGGGACAGGACCTCGCCCCGGCCCAGCACAGCAACGGTGATCTCAGCTCTTGGGTGTGATGTCCGTGCCCGCGTCAGCGCAGCGGCAACGCGCGGGGCTGCCAGCGGTGTCGCGCCGACGGAGATCCGCGAGGGAGGTGAGCCTGCCACCCGGGCGATCTCAGCGCGGGCCGCGTCGATCCGCAGCAGCAGTGGCCTGGCGTGTTCCAGCAGCCGTTCCCCCGCTTCAGTCAGCGAGACGGGACGCCGGTGCAGCAGCGCCGCCCCCAGATCGGATTCGAGCGCGGCGATCTGCTGCGACACCGCCGACTGGGTGTAGCCCAACTTGGTGGCCGCAGCGGAGAACGAGCCGAGGTCGGCGACGGCGACGAAGGTGCGCAGAAGGTGGGGTTCCATAGGACTATCAGTATTGCTAATGAACAGTGCAGACATAATCGTTTGCGGTGAACTGGTTCAGCCCCGACACTGGATGACATGGAAATGTTTCCTCCTGCCGCCGTCGCACGCGTCGCCCTGATCGGCGACCGCTCGCCGCACGTGCGGGCTCATCAGCGCATCCCCGCCCTGCTCGATGCGCTGCGGGAGCACGACGGCCTGGACCTTGACGCCTACTGGATCGCCACGGATGACGCTGAGCATGATGACGGCAGTCTGGCGGGCTTCGATGGCATCTGGGTGCTCCCCGGAAGCCCTTACCTGAGCATGGAGGGGGTGCTCACGGCGGTTCGTTATGCACGAAAAGGCCGGATTCCTTTCCTTGGCAGCTGCGGCGGGTTCCAGCACGCGGTGCTGGAGTTCGCGCGCGACGTCGCCGGCCTGCCCGGGGCCAGTCATGCGGAGTACGGCGCCGCGGGGCAAAACCCGCTCATAGTGCCGCTGGACTGCTCCCTCGTCGGGCACGAACTCTCCGTGCGGGTGCAGGCCGGCTCGCTCACCGAGCGCATCCTCGGCTGCGACCGGACGGTGGAGCGCTACCACTGTTCGTACGGGCTGAACCCGGCCTACCTCGATCTCCTTTGTTCCCACGGGATGCGTTTCACCGGCGCGGCTGACGACGGCGACGTGCGGATCGCCGAGTTGCCGGGGCATCCGTTTTTCCTGGCCACGCTGTTCCAGCCGGAACTGGCCCCGTGCGAGCCACGGCCCCACCCGATCATTCGCGCGTTCGCCAGGGCAGCCGTCGCGCAGGCCGGCGCCGGCGTGCCTGCGCCCGGCGACGTGACATCCCCCGCAGGCGTGCCTGCGGCCGCGGTCAGTTCATGACGCCCGCCACCCGGACGAGTCCGCTCGCAACGTGGTCCGCGCTCGTCACCGTTTACATTGTCTGGGGCTCGACCTACCTCGCCATACGCGTGCTCGTCGGCTTCGTGCCCCCACTGCTGGCCATGGGAGCCCGCTTCGTGATCGCGGGCACGCTGATGGGCGCATTTCTCGCCGTGCGGCACGGGCCGCGCGTCCTCCTGCTGCCACCGCGCCGGGCGGCCTCAGCCGCGCTCGTCGGCGTCTTGCTGCTGACATGCGGAAATGGGGCGGTGGCAGTGGCTGAGCAGACTGTCCCGTCCGGCCTCACCGCGCTTCTCGTCGCGGCGGTCCCGCTCTGGTTCGTCTGCCTTCGCCTCGCCACCAGGGACACCCCACGCGGGGCCACCACCGCGGGCACCGTGGTGGGCTTCCTGGGCATCGCGCTGCTGGCGCTTCCCGGCAGTCACCCCGCCGGGACGGCGTTGTGGGGCGTGCTGGTCATACTCGGGGGCACGCTGTGCTGGGCCACTGGCTCGTTCGTTTCTCAGCGCCTGCCCATGCCGTCGCACCCGTTCGTCGCGTCCCTGTACGAGATGCTCGCCGCCGGCGCGGTGCTGCTGGTCGCGGGAGTTGCCGCCGGGGAGCCAGGGCAGTTGCATCTGGCCACGGTCCCAGTCCGTGGCTGGGTGGCGCTGGGATACCTGGTGGTGTTTGGCTCGCTGGTGGCATTCACGGCGTACGCGTTTCTCCTGGGGCGAGCCCCGCTCTCTCTCACCGGGACGTATGCCTACGTCAACCCCGTCGTTGCCGTTATGCTCGGGGCTCTTCTGCTCGGCGAGCCCCTGACCTGGCCGATTCTCATCGGCGGCGCGATCGTGGTGATGGGGGTGGGGCTGGTGGTATCCGCCGAGCGGCTCGGTGCCCGCCGGGCTGGTTCTGGAGTTGCGGCCGCCGCGCCTCAGGCGGACGGTGGGACTGAACTGCTGCCACCGCTAGAGGCGGCCGGTCGGGGCACAACTCGTTCTTCCACAAGGCGGTAGGCGATCGCCTCCTCGACCGTGAGGAGGGTTTCCTTCTGGGCGTCGGCCCGGATCTGCGCCAGTTCGCGCCCCGTTACCTCGGCGAGGCGCGCGAACAGGTCGTCGAGCATCACGCTGGCCTGGTGCTCCTGCGCGGCCACCGCGGTTACGGAACCGTCCATGCTCATGCGCGGCTCGGACAGCACGAACAGCGTGTTCGGGTATGCCAGCCGGTGGGTCGCGGCGGCGAGCACGCCCAGCGCGGGACCGCTGATCTTGCCCCCCGCGTAGGCCGAAACGGGTCCGCGGACAACGTCGAGCACTCCCATGACGCTCAGGGCAGCGGACAGTTCGGCTTCGAGTCCCTGGAGTTCGAGCCTGATCGGCGCGGTGCCCTCGGCATCCAGGGTCAGCAACTGTGCGGAAAGCCGGGTCGCGGCCTCGCCGTCCAGGTAGCCATGCGCGATCACGATGCGCTTGTCCATCAGCCGTTCATAGAGCCGCGCCGGCCAGTCACCCTGATCGAGCCACACCCGGGTGGGCTGGATGGCCGGGTTCGTTCGCGGTGGTCCCGGGTAGGCGGGCTCGCCGGGCCACTGCGGCTCCCCGGGGCGGACTGGCTGCCCCGGGCGGACTGGCTGCCCGGGACGGACTGGCTCCCCAGGTCGGCCCGGCGGGAATGGGGGCTGGGGAGGGAACGAATCAGCGAGTGGCTTGGTCATCGGGGTTCCTCCTGCCCGCTGGGGCGGCTGTCCAGCCGCACCTGCCAGCTGATCTGGCTTCCGATCGCGGCCGCGTAGCGCTCGAGCGTGGACATCCGCACATCAGCCCCGCCCCCTTCGAGCCGGGCAACAGCGGATTGCGACGTGCCCATGCGGGCCGCGACCTCGGTCTGTGACAGCCCGGCCGACTGACGCTGGACCGTCAGTTCGGCCACCAGCCGCCGTCGCTCCTCCGACATGCGCCGCAGCGCCATCTCCCGGAATCCGGGCAGCAGCGGCAGCGCCTGCTCAGCTGCCTCGGGCAGCCCAACCGGCTCCGGTAGCCCGGCCGGTTCGGGCAGCCCGACTGGTTCCTGCAGCCCAACCGGCTCCGGTAGCCCGACCGGTTGCCGCGGCCCAACCGGCTCCCACAGCCCGACTGGTTCCGGCACGCCCCGCGGCTCTCGCGGACCCATCTGTTCTGCCAGACCCGCGTGCTCGTGCGGAGCAGCCCATCCCTGGGGCGAAGAATCCTCGCTCACACGTCAACTGTATCTCGTAAAAGAGATCTTTCCAGTGAGATATCGCTCAGGGCTAAGCCATGGACATGGCCAGCTCAACCGACTGTCAACGGCGCGCGAATTTTGACCCCACAACCTCGCCCAATCCCCGGGCTACCGGCGGAGGGAGTGGGGGATCAGGCGCGTATCCAGTCAAGGCCCCGCATCCAGGCAGGAGGGCGGGAGGTGGAACCAGCGAAGCTGTTCGAAGTCCCCGGGAAGGCCCGTCGAGCCAGCGTCGATGGCGTCGTCGCGGGCTGCCAGCAAATGCTTGGCGGCATCCAGCTGGGACGCGAGAGCCTCTTCGGCGGCCCGTTCACGGTGAGGTGGATGGGTCAGCCCGGTGCCACCGAACCGCAGGTCACCCAGACGCAGCGGGGGCTCGGCCGGCCCCGCGCGGTGGCGCCACAGGCCGGTGCGGGGGTCGAACAGGTAGTCGGGGAGCAGCCGGTGACCTTCGGACGCAACCAGGCCAACGGCGTCGATGAGGTAGTCGCGGGTGGCATCGGAGATGAAGTAGTTGAAGTTCACCCGTGTCCAGCCGGGTTTGATGCCTTCACAGCCAAGACTGATTTCGTCGCGAAACGCATGCGAGCGGGCGGCATCGATGGCCAGCAGCCGGTGCCCGTACGGTCCAGCGCAGGAGCACCCGCCGCGGGCCTGGATGCCGAACAGGTCGTTGAGCACCGCGACCACGAAGTTGTGATGCAGGTACAGCGGCCCGGTGCGGATCCGGAAAGAGACAATGGACAGCCGGGCCGAGCGGGGGCTGCCGAGGATCTCGATGCTGGGGTTCTTGCTCCACCGCTCCAGCGCCGACCGCCACAACCGCTCCTCCCGGGCCGCGATCAGATCGGTGCCGACGGCTTCCTTGAGGGCGAACACCAGCCCGGCCCTGATCGACTCCACGATCGCCGGGGTGCCACCCTCCTCCCTGGCCACCGGGTCCTCGAGGTAACGGTGCCCGACCGGGTCCACAAACGCGACGGTTCCGCCCCCCGGCACCGTGGGGACCCGGTTGCGCACCAGTTCCCGCCGCACCACCAGCACCCCGGGGGTCTGCGGCCCGCCGATGAACTTGTGCGGTGACAGGAACACCGCGTCCTTGTAATCGGCGCGGCCCGGTGCGGTGGCAGCCATCCTGATCGGCACATACGGCCCTGCCGCGGCATAGTCCCAGAACGACAGCGCCCCATACCGGTGCAGCAGCGAGGCAATCGCACTGGTGCCGGACAGGATCCCGGTCACGTTCGAGGCTGCCGAGAAGCTGCCTATGCGCAGCGGGCGGCCCGCGTGCCGGGCCAGCTCCGTCTCAAGCTGGGCCAGGTCGATGTGGCCGTCGGCGTCTGCCCCGATCACCATCACATCCGCGACCGATTCCCGCCACGGAAGCTCGTTCGAGTGGTGCTCATACGGCCCGACGAACACCACCGGGCGCTCGGCCGGCGGTATCCGCTCAAGCAGGCCGTAACGATCCGCCAGGCCGCTGGGCAGCCTCATCTCCAGGATGCCCACCAGCTTGCTGACCGCGCCAGTCGCACCCGAGCCAGTGAAGATGACAATGTCGTCGCCAGTGCCGCCCACCGCTTCGTGGATGATCCGCCGCGCATCCTCCCGAAGGCGGCTGGTCTGCAGGCCAGTGCCAGAGCTCTCGGTGTGGGTGTTGGCGTACCGGGGCAGCACCTCGCCCCGGATGAAGTCCTCAACGAAATCCACTGAACGGCCCGAGGCGGTGAAGTCCGCGTACGTGATCACGCGCGGCCCGTAGGGGCCGTCCAGCACCTCACCCTCGCCGATGATGCCCCGCCGCACCCGCTCCAGCAGGGCCGACGTGGGCGCTTCCACGGCATGCACTTTGCCGCCTCCCGGTCGGAACGCAATCCCGGATACGCAGAACGGCCCAGCCGTCCCCTGATAGCTCCCTGGCTGGGCCGTGCCTGCTCTTTCAGGATGACGCCCGTGCCGTCGCGAGACCGGGGGCATTGGTCCTGTCTGCCCGGGACCTTCGCGCAGGCGGCACGGCTCAGCTGGAGCTTGCCAGGGCAGCCAGAAGGTAGACCTCCGTGCCAGCCAGGCCCACGGAGCAAACAGCCACTCCACCGGTGGCCCCGGTGCGGCGCGGGCCCAGTTCGTTGCCGACGGCAATCGCGGCGACCCGCCCATCGTCAGCGTTGTGAAGGACCACGACCTGTTCGCCTAGCACCAAGCCGAACGTGTCGTACGACCGGTAGCCGAACCATTTCCCGGTCCTTGCCCCGGCAGTGAAGACGAGCCGGCCCGCCCCAAGGTGGGCGAACACGCGAGGGGGCGCGGCCATCGTTCCCCGTCTGCATCGATCACGGCCTGGCGGATGGTGGCAACCGCCGTGCCCGCATCGAGCCGGGTGCGCAACGCGCCGTCGTCCAGCACGATGGGCGCCACCACCGCCTCCTCGTCCCGCGCTAACTGAGCCGGGCAGCCGGTGACACGCCGTGCGTCCCGGCCAGGATACGTTTCAGCTCAGCGGGCCCGCCGCGCCTCACCGCCAGGTGCCCGTCCGCGAGCGAGCGCTGAACAGCGGCGTCACCCGCGAATGCGGCCACGCACCGCTCCGGCTCGACGTTGGCGAGCGCGAGCAGCGCCCCCGCCGCACCCATCGGCCCCGCCTGGGCAAGCAGGGCGGAGGACCCGACGTAGGTCGCCCCCGGGTAGTGCGCCACTTCGTCGAGCAGCCTGTCCGGGTCGCCGGAGGAGTCCTTGACCCCGGCCACCGGCAGGCCGGCGAGGGCGTCCACCGGGACGCCCGGCGCGGACACCCAGGGAACGTGGTACGCCAGCACCGGCCGGCCGTCCGCGGCGTCACGGACGGCCGAGAAATAGCCCAGCAGATCCCGGCTCCCGGCTGGGGGCCAGGCCAGCACCGCGTCGGCCCCCGCCGCCACGGCATCCAGGGTGAGCGCCACCGCCTGGCGGGCGGACGGTGCCCCGGTACCGGCAATGACGGGGGTGCCCGCCGGGATTGCCGCACGCACCGCCTCGATGAGCGCAAGGCGTTCCGAATCGGCCAGCGTCGGGGCCTCGCCGGTGGAACCGTTCACCAGCACGGCCCGCATCCCCCGCTCCACCAGGTCGCATGCGAGCTTCCCGGTCGAGCCGGGGTCGACGGCGCCGTCGTCATGGAAGATCGTCACCAGGGCCACACCGACCCCGCGAAACACCTCGCCCTGCGCTTGCGTCACCGCCCCGCCTTGCTCTTGCGTCACCGTGCGCCTCCGTCCGGCAGGGGACTAGCCATGAGCGGCCCACCCCATGAGATTCTTTTCACGCGCTCCGGTCATTATCGTGCCCGGTTCATCCTGGTTCATGGTCACCGGGAGCGTGACGGGTGTTCCGCGGCACTCGCTGCCCGGGCGCCCGCCAACGCCCGGGACGGGGGAGAATGCACACGGGGAGAGAAGGACCGGTGAGGACGGTGGCTCAAAGCGTGCGGTGGGGCATCATCGGCACGGCCAACATCGCGCGCCGGCTTTTCCTGCCGGCGGTGCTGGAGGCGGGCGGGGAGCCCGCGGCGGTGGCGGGCCGCGACCGCGACCGCGTCACCGGGTGGGCCCGCGAGAACGGAGTCGAGCGGGCGATCGTCGGGTACCAGGCACTGATCGACGACCCCGGCGTGGACGTCCTCTACATTCCGCTGCCCAACTCCCTGCACGCCGAGTGGACCATCCGCGCGCTCCAGGCCGGCAAGCCCGTGCTGTGCGAAAAGCCGCTCACCGAATCGCCCGCCGAAACCGAGCGGGTGCTCAACGTCGCCCGCCAGACCGGCACGCCACTGTGGGAGGCGTTCATCTTCCCGTTCCACGACCAGATGGAGCGCCTGCGCGGCCTGCTCGCCGACGGTACCATCGGCGAACTCCGGGAGATCCAGTCCAATTTCCATTTCCTCCTCACCCGCCCGGAGAACAACATCAGGATGTCGGCCGGCTTGGCCGGCGGTTCCCTGAACGATGTCGGCTGCTACCCGGTCCGCCTCGCCCGCGACTTGTTTGGTGGCGAGCCTGAAACCGCCTGGGCCACCTCCGAGTGGGACCCGGGCGGCGTTGATGTGGCCACGTGGGGCTCGCTCGGCTTCGCCGGGGGCCGGCGGCTGCTGCTCTCCTGCGGGTTCACCCGCGCCCTCGACACGTTCAGCCGGCTGCTGGGTACCGCCGGGCACATCAACGTCACCAACCCGTTCCACCCCAGGGCGCACGACACATTCCAGGTCTGCACGCCTGGGAAAGAGCCAGCCACCTACCCGGGGTTGCGGGGATACCGGGAGTCGTTCGCTCCTGCCGTTTGGCATATTCAGGCGGTGGTCCGGGGGGAGGAGGCGCCGCGGCTGCTGGCGATCGACAGCTCGCTCGGCTCCGCCCGCGCCCTTGCCGACCTTGCCGCCAGCGCGGCCGGGAACAGGCGCTAGGCGTGGATCTCAAGTACTGGCTTGACCGGGCGGTGGGCGCGGTCGAGGAGTGGGCGGCGGAGTACGGGCACTTCGAGCCCCATCCCGCGCTGACGGTGCCGGACCAGGAGTTCGCGGCGGCGTTCGCGGCGCTGGCCAGCCGCCTGCACGACAACTACCCGTTCTTCCATCCCCGCTACGCGGGGCAGATGCTCAAGCCGCCCCACCCGGCGGCGGTGGCCGGCTATGTCACCGCGATGCTGATCAACCCGAACAACCACGCTCTCGACGGCGGGCCCGCGACCGCACAGATGGAGAAGGAGGTGGTGGCCGACCTGGCCGCGATGTTCGGGTTCGGCACCCACCTGGGGCACCTGACCAGCAGCGGCACCATCGCCAACCTGGAGGCGCTGTTCGTCGCCCGCGAGACCCACCCCGATGCCGGCGTCGCCTACAGCACCGAAGCGCACTACACCCACGGCCGGATGTGCCAGATGCTGCGGATGCTTGGTTATGCGGTGCCGGCGGACTCGCGTGGCCGGATGGACCTCTCGGCCTGTGAGGACCTGCTGCGCACGGGCCGGATCGGGACGGTGGTGCTCACAGCGGGTACCACTGGGCTCGGCGCGGTCGATCCCATCCATGAGGCGCTGGAGTTGAGGGACCGGTACGGGGTGCGCCTGCACGTGGATGCCGCCTACGGGGGGTTCTTCACCCTGCTGGCCGGGCACGGGGTTGACGCGGATCAGGAGGCTGAGGCCGCGCTCGGGGTTGACGCGGATCAGGAGGTTGAGGCCGCGCCGTGGCGGGCCATCGCCCGCTGCGACTCCGTGGTCGTCGACCCGCACAAGCACGGGCTGCAGCCATATGGCTGCGGCTGCGTGCTGTTCGCCGATCCGGGGGTGGGCCGGTTCTACGCGCACGACTCTCCGTACACCTACTTCACGTCAGACCAGCTGCATCTCGGCGAGATCAGCCTGGAGTGCTCGCGGGCGGGCGCGGCCGCGGCGGCGCTCTGGGTCACGCTGCAGGTCCTGCCGGCCACCCCCAGCGGGCTCGGGAAGGTGCTCGCCGCGACCCGGCGTGCCGCGCTGGCCTTCGCGGCCCTGCTGGAGAAGTCGGAGTCTCTTGCCCTCTACCAGCAGCCCGACCTGGACATCGTTTCCTATTTCCCCCGGCGCGGCACGCTCGCGGACATTGATTTCGCGTCCGCGCGCATGCTGGCCGCCGGGATGGCCAGCGACGACCCGGTGTTCCTGAGCACGCTGCGGGTCGCTGACGCCGGGTTCTCATCCCGCGGGCACACGGTCCGCGGCGAGGGAGAAGCGCGCATCCTGCGCAGCGTGCTGATGAAGCCCGAACAGGAGACCTGCGCCGAAGAACTCCTCGCCCGCATCGAGCGGCTCGCGCAACCCGGCGGGCCCGCGTAAGCGTAAGCCGCCACGTTCGTGGCCTGTTCACTGCCAAGCCTGTCCACCAACCGCATCGACCACGGCGGCCGTCCTGCCCTGCCTGGCCTCATCGGCGAAGGCGCAGCCAAGCCTTGGCCCGCTGCGCATGAGCGCACGCCGCGCCAGCCGACATGGCCCCCGCCACGCGCCGTTACCCCGGCCCGGAGAGCCCAAGTTCCACCGCGTTCACCCGCCCAGAGCCGGGAGCGGGTGCGGGACGCTTGCGCCGCTGCGACTTCTTCGACTTGCGACCGCGAGACACCGGCGACATCCGGCGAGCCTCACTGGCTGACAGTCGCGGTCACTCCTTCGCGCTGAGGGCGGCCAGCCTGCGGTTGACCTTGGCCAGGCTGAACGGCCGGGATTCTTCCGGCTCATCGTCGGACCAGTACTCGACCGGTGATCCGCCCTTGAACTCGACGCAGACCGGGTAGTCCCGCCCCGGGTCACCCTCAAGCGTCCTCTCCAGCGTGATCTCGTGCTCCCAGCAGGCGCCGAGGTCATACGTATAGGTGATCTTCCTGACGCCCGAGGTCAGGGCATCCTGCACCCGATCCGCGCGGCGTGCACGGCGGAGTCGTACCCGCAGGACGAGGACAGCGTGCGTCTGCTGGTGCTGGCGCTGCTTGTGGTCTTGGGCGAGGATCGCAAGCCGGCTAACGCGGAGGGCGGTCTCTGGCACGCCGTGACTGAGGCGCTGCGCGGCCTGTGCGACATGTACGACAAGTCGTCCTGGGAGCCGATGCATGCAGTTGACCGGTACTTCGACTCGGAAACTGGGAACCCGTTGGCTGGGGTGGTCGCGCTGCTTGCCGAGTTCGGCTCTGTTACCGGCGATGTCGGTAAGCCGGTGATCACGCCCCTGGGCCGCTGGGCGGCCGGACATCTGTCGGTCGGCCTGCCCGCGCTGGCCGATCCGGAGCTGCCGGTCGGGCGCGGCTCTGGGCGTGCTCGTCCCGCCGCGGGTGCGCACGATGGCCGACGTGCGGGCGTTGCATCGGCCTTGGTGCGTCGCGGTTGCGACAGGGCTGCTGCAAATCGGCGAAGGGAAGGTCACGGGCGGTCCCGCCCTGGAATGCTGGCCATCGGCTGATGCCGAACTGGTGGCCGGATGGCTGGCAGGCCTAAACCGAGCCCCCCAGGGGCAGTTCGAGGAGCCCGGGAAAGCGGTCCGCGGGCAGCATGGCGTGCTCCACCGAGATGGGACTGCCATCGGCAAGGCGGATGCGGACAAGGTCGATCACCAGATCGCCCCGCCGCAGCCGCAGGGCGTGCGCGCCGACCACGCGCGACAGGTCGCGCTCGATCTTGGCTCTGATGACGAATGTGCCCCCGCCACGGCCGGGAACCCGCCGGACAAGATCATTTTCTTCCAGAACGGCGAGTGCCTGCCGCAACGTCGCCCGGCTGACGCCAAGGGCGGCCGCGAGCGGGCGCTCAGCGCCGAGCCGCTGGCCTGGGCGGAGCCGCCCGGCTGCGATCTGGTCGGCCAGAATCTGGCGCACATCCTCCTGGGTCCGCCCGCCGAGGCCCGGCTGCCCAGCTGCTGGCTCATCCGGGGTTCCAGCAGGTGCTGATGTACCAGTTATGCCTGCCATTTAGCCTTCCAGTGCGGCGAGCGACTCTGGCAGAACCTGCCCGCCGTCCACCACTATCGTCTGCCCAGTGATATAGCCCGCCTCGTCGGTGGCGAGGAAGAGGGCGGCATGGCCGATGTCTTCGGCCGTGCCGAGCCGCCCCAGCGGCACCGAGGCCGTCATCTTCGCCTCGTAGTCGCCACCAAGCTCAGCGAGACCCTCGGTGATGATGTTGCCGGGCAGCACCGCGTTAACCGTGATCCGGCTGGCTGCGAGCTCGATCGCGGCGGTCCGCATGAAGCCGAGCTGGCCGGCCTTGCTGGCCCCGTAGTGGGCCCAGCCCGGGTAGCCGGTGATCGGCCCGGTGATGGAGGAGGTGAGGATCACCCGGCCGTGCCCGGAGCGGGCCAGGGCGGGCAGGCAGGCCTGCACGGAGAGGATGGCGCCCTTCAAGTTGGTGCCGAGCACCTGGTCGATGTGCTCATCGGTCATGTCCGCCAGCCGGGCATCGGGGAAGATCCCTGCGTTGGCGCACAGGATGTCAATGCCGCCGAGCCGTTCCTGTGCGGTGGCCGCGATGCGTTCGCAGTCGTCGCGGCGGCCGACGTCGGCGAGCACATGCGACACCTCAGCGCCAGCCGCGCACAGCTCCGCAGCGGTGGCCTTGGCGGTGCCGGGGTCCCGGCCGACGATGAGCACGCGGGCGCCCGCGCCCGCGAACACGCGCGCGATGCCCTTGCCAATGCCCCGGGTCGCCCCGGTGACGACCACGGCCCTGCCGGCGATGGAAGTGAACATGCTCGCCTTACCTCTCCCTCGTGCCTGCTAAGGGCCGCTGGCGCCGCGCGCCTGCCGCCGCAGCAAGCTGTTATCCAAACCTTGTGAGGTACTTCTCGGCCAGGTCACAGCTGTCCCGCGTGTACCCGGCACCCAGTTGCCGCGCGATGTCGACCGCCGTGTGTGAGCCGATCCAGGCGACCAGAAGCAGCCGCCTGAAGAGAATGAACGTCCATATTTCGGCTTCGTCCTCGGCCGGCAGGCCCAGCACACGCCGGTAACCAGTGAGCCAGGCATCGACCAGTTCCGGCACGTGTGGCTCGTGCTCGAAGAAGCTCACCGAGGTGCCGACATCGTAGAGGAACCAGCTGAAGCCGGAGTCATCGAAGTCGATGACGCTGACCGCCCCCTCGTCAACGAGCAGGTTGGCGAGCCGGGTGTCGGCATGCACCAGGCCGTAGCGCTCCGGCCCGGTGCCGAATGCTGCCAGCCGCGCTCGCAGCGTGGCATCGAGCCGGCCCAGCACCTGCGTTCCGGCATGGTCAAGCCCGATGCCGTCCTGCCAGCGCCCCCAGCGGGGCCGGCGGCCAAACGCGGTGTCGTGGTCCCAGTGGAACCGGGTGAACCACTGCGGCCGCACCCAGTTGCGGGCGTGCCGGTGCATCCGGGCGGTGATCTCGCCCAGTTCCGCGAAGTGCGGCAAGGAGTCATCGGATGGCTCGGCACCGGCCAGGAATTCGAACCGGACACAGCTGCGCTGCTCGTCGCTGGCCGTATCGACCGCGGTGACAATCCGCCGACCGTCCGCCGCGGGCAGTACGCGCGGCGTCCGCACGCCGGCCTCCGCCCGCAGGGCATCCATCCAGGCCAGTTCGGAGGCGATCTCGGCCTCGGTGTGGTAGCCAAGCCTGTGCACCCTCAGGACTGACGGGCCCGCGTCAGGGTCCTCGACCAGGTAAGTGGCATTCTCGGAGACATTGAGCAGCCGGACGGTGGTCGCTGGGTGGCAGCCGTAGCTGCCGAGTGCCTGCTCGGCGCACCGGGTGACTCGTTCCAGCACGTTGCCGCCAACCGACAGGTCGTGCTGGTGCGCCCCGGCGCTCAGAGCCGGGGGACGTTCGTCGTCCCGCACGTCATGGGGATCCATGTCATCCCTCGCTATGGTCACGGCCTGCGACCGCGCCGAGGACGGCAGCGATTTCCTGCTGTGCGGTCTGCACATCTTCGGTGCGCCCACTCAGGTAGATGCGGTCGGCTACACCGATCATCGAAACGTCTACGAGCGTCACCCTCCATGGTGCTCCCAGGTGACAGCCTTGGTGTATGCGAGGTCACCCCCGCACTGTTCGCCAGTGTCGCCGCAAACGAGGCCGAACGCGCCGCCCCCGGGCTTCGAGCACACCGAACTGGCGCTCCACGAACAGGATGCCAGGCTCCACCTTGGGTACCGCGCGCAGCGCCAGGTCGGTGACCCGTTCGATGGCCAGCCCAGGCGCCACCTCGACGATGAGCGAGTGCTCCCCCGCGGACGGCGGGTAGCCCCGGGCGCGCGTGGGTGTGCCCAGGTACGCGGCGAACTGCCGCTGCAGGTCCCGGACGAGCAGGTAGGCGCGCAGCTCCGGGGCTCGCGGGCTCATCCCAGATGGTGAAGTGCTTGCCTAGCTCGGTGTGGGGCCGGGGGATCACATGCACCGACACCAGCTCACCAACGCTTGACGCGGTCTCTGAGCCAGCCTCGGTCGCGGCCTTCACCGCGCCGACGTCCCCGATGATGGTGACCGACACCAGGCCGTCCCCCACCTCCTCACGCCCAACGATGGTCACATTGGCCGCCTTGACCATTGCGTCCGCCGCGGCGAGCGCGGCAACGTACCCCTTGGTTTCGATCATCCCTATCGCGTTGTCCGCCATCTGCTCTTCTCCCTCTCCCGTTGCGCGGAGTGCTCTGGCGAAGGTTCGAGATGGCGCCCAACTACGGCGAGGAGTCGCGCGACCCCAAGCGCATCGTGCCGCGCGCGCTGTACATCTCCGTTATCGGGCTCGGGATCTTCTACACCCTCACCTCGTGGGCCTCGCTGGGCGGCTATTCGAGCGTTCACGCCGCGGTCGCGCAGGCCCAGACCAATCCCGCGGAGTTCTACCTCGGACCGGCCAGGCAGTACGCGGGCCACTGGGTCTCCTCGATCATGAGCTACCTGATCATCACCGGGTCGTTCGCCTGCGGCATGGCGTTCCACAACACCACCGCGCGGCACTTCTACTCGCTCGGCCGGGAGGGCCTGATGCCGGCGCCGCTCGGCCGCACCCACCATAGGTGGAAGAGCCCGCACATCGCGTCGCTGACCCAGTCGGTCATCGCAGCGTTCATCATCGGCCTGTTCATCGAGTTACAGCTACGCCTACTGGCTCGGCCCGATCGACCTCGTGGTTGTGCTCGCCGGGGTGGCGGCCGCGTTCTACTTCCGGCGGCGCCACCCGGCCAAGTACGAGGGGGCGGGCAGGCTCATCAACGAAGGGCTCTGACACGTCAGCGAAGGGTTCAGGCGCAAGTTTGCGCGACCTTGGTGGGCGGGCCGGTCCGGCCCGCCCACCGAGGTCGTGATACCCCTGCCCGTATTGCCATAGGTCCCCACGGCCGGGGCCCAAGGACCCGGTCCGCGCGCCCGAACCGGATCTACCTTCAAGGTATGAAGGGCGTAGATATCCTCGGTCGGCCCATGCTCAACAAGGACACGGCATTTACCAGGCAGGAACGCGGGGCACTCGGTCTCGCTGGCCACTTCCCGTGGCGCACCGCGACGCTCGAACAGCAGGTGACGCTGGAGATGGAGCACCTGCGCCGCAAGCCGGACCCGCTGGAGCGTTACATCGGCCTGGCAGCGCTGCAGGACCGCAACGAGACGCTGTTCTACCGGGTCCTCGTCGACAACATCGAGGAGCTGGCCCCGATCGTCTACACCCCGACCGTCGGCGACGCCTGCAGCCAGTTCAGCCACATCGTGCGGCGCCCGCGCGGCATCTGGATCACCCCGGACGACGTCGATCACATCCCAGAGCTGCTGGCAAGCATCGGGCGGCCCGGCGTCAGGCTCATCGTCGCGACCGACAACGAGCGCATCCTCGGCCTCGGCGACCAGGGGGTCGGCGGCATGGGGATCCCGGTCGGCAAGCTCGCGCTCTACTGCGCGGGCGCCGGAATCCACCCCAGCCTGACGCTGCCGGTCTCGCTCGACTGCGGCACCGACAACCCCGACCTGCTCAACGACCCGCTTTACCTGGGCTACCCCGGGAAGCGGCTGCGGGGCGCCGACTACGACGCGTTCATAGAGAAGTTCGTGGACGCTGTCGCGCGCACCTGGCCCGAGGCCGTGCTCCAGTGGGAGGACTTCAAGCAGCACAACGCCATTCGGCTGCTCGGCCGGTACCGCGACCGCCTGCCCTGTTTCAACGACGACATCCAGGGCACCGCCGCGGTGGTCACGGCCGGGATCCTGGCGGCCCTGCGGGTGCGCGACGAGCCGCTGGCATCCCAGCGGCTGTTGCTTCTCGGCGCCGGCGCGGCCGGGACCGGGATCGCCGCGCTGGTACGTCAGGCCGCCGCCGGGCAGGCAGCGGGCCAGGACGGCCACGTGCCCACGGTGGTCATGCTCGACTCGAAAGGACTGATCTTCGACGGCCGCGACAATGTCGACGAGGACAAGCGGCCCTTCGCGCTCTCGGCTGACCAGCTCGCGCAGTTTGGTTTCGCCCCGGCGAGCCGCTATGACCTGGAGAACGTGATCTCCCATATCGCACCGACCATCCTGATCGGGACGAGCGGGACCCCGGGCTCGTTCACGGAGAAGGCAATCAGGGAAATGGCGGCGCGGACGCCCGCGCCGATCGTGTTCCCGCTCTCGAACCCGACCGCGAAGTCGGAGGCCACGCCCGCCGACGTGCTGGCCTGGACAGAGGGACGGGCGCTGGTCGCGACCGGCAGCCCATTCGACCCGGTTCACATCCATGGCCGTACCTACCTGGTGGGCCAGGCGAACAACGTCTTCGTGTTCCCTGGCATCGGGCTGGGTGCGATCGTGGCCGGGGCCACCGAGATCACCGACCGGATGTTCCTGGTGGCCGCCACCACCCTCGCGGGCATGGTGGCGGCGGAACGGCTCTCCCAGGGTGCCCTCTATCCACCACTGGGCGATCTGCGGGAAGCTTCCAGGAAGATAGCGATAGCAGTCGCCCGTGAGGCCCGCAGGAGCGGTGTGTCACGAATGAATGACCACACGGAGGTAGAGAATGCGGTGGATGCTGCGATGTGGACTCCAGGGTATGAGGAGCTGAAACTATGACCACCCACAACGGCCAGCGAGAGGTGCTGCATGTTACCGACAGCCGCACCGGGCGCAGCTACGACCTGCCGATCACCAACGGCTCGATCAAGGCCATCGACCTGCGCAAAATCACGGTTTCCGACGACGATTTCGGGCTGCTCTCCTACGATCCCGCCTACCTGAACACGGCCAGCTGCCGCAGCGCGATCACCTACATCGACGGGGAGAAGGGGATACTTCGCTACCGCGGCTACCCGATCGAGGAACTCGCTGAGCGGGCCTCCTTCCTCGACGTGGCGAACTTGCTGCTCTGCGGGGAACTGCCGGGGAAGAAGGAGTCTGCCGACTGGGCCGATCAGATCACCCACCACACATTCGTGCATGAGAACGTCAAGAAGTTCATCGACGGGTTCCACCATGACGCCCACCCGATGGGCATCCTGGTGAGCACCATCGCCGCACTGTCCACCTTCTACCCGGGCGCCAAGGCCATCTCCGACCCCGAACGGCGCCATGAGCAGGTGGTCCGGCTGATCGCAAAGATGCCGACGCTGGCCGCATTCGCATACCGGCACGCGATGGGGCTGCCGTACGCCTACCCGGACAACGAACTGTCCTACACCGGCAACTTCCTCAACATGATGTGGAAGATGACCGAACCGCGGTACCACCCCGACCCGGTGCTCGAGCAGGCACTGAATGTGCTGTTCATCCTGCACGCCGACCATGAACAGAACTGCTCCACCAGTGCGATGCGGGTCGTGGGCAGCTCCCGGGCCGACCCGTACTCGGCCGCCGCCGGGGCGACAGCGGCGCTGTACGGGCCGCTGCACGGGGGCGCCAACGAGCAGGTACTGCGGATGCTCAACGAGATCGGCTCCGTGGACAACATTCCCGCCTACGTCGAGCGTGTGAAGAAGGGCGAGTTGCGGCTGATGGGATTCGGCCACCGCGTGTACCGGAACTTCGACCCCCGGGCAACCATCATCAAGACGATCGCTGACCTGGTCTTCGAAGTCACCGGCCCCAACCGGCTCCTTGACATCGCGCTGGAGCTGGAGCGGATCGCGCTGGCCGACGATTACTTCGTCGACCACAAGCTGTACCCGAACGTGGACTTCTATTCGGGCATCATCTACCAGGCGATGGGGTTCCCGGTCGATATGTTCCCGGTGCTGTTCGCAATCGGGCGCATGCCCGGCTGGCTGGCCCAGTGGGAAGAGGGGATACAGGACCCGGATCAGAAGATTTCCCGGCCCCGGCAGATCTACGTCGGGCGGGAGCTGCGGCACCTCGGCAATAACCAGCCGGCCTAGCTGGAGCACGGCTGAAAACAGCAGAGGCGGGGGCACCGCGCAAAAATTGCGGCGCTCCCGCCTCCTGTACGGGTCAGGCCGGCACGACTACCGTGCTCATGATCTTGTCGGCGAGCGTCTGCCGCTTGGAGTCCCAGAGCGGGAACAGGAAGCCGATGTAGCAGATGATGCTGTCGACGATGTGGGCGATGTCGCGGACGAAGGCCATCAGCCCGCCGATCGGCTCGCCGGTGTCCTCCTTGACCAGCCTGATCCCGAGGACCTGCTTGCCCCAGGACTGGCCGGTCTTGCCCGCCAGGATCCAGCGGTTGTAGATGCTCACGGCGAGCGAGGCGAGATAGAGCACGACGAAGATCGCACCCCCGGCCGCCCGCCCGATGAGGATCAGAACGAAGACCGGGACCAGGTCGATTAGGTAGGCGCCCACTCGCTGGGGCCAGTTCGCGTACGTCACAGCGGGACTTTCTCCCTGGGGCAAGTTCGCGTACGTCACAGAGGACCTTTCTTACTGAGCGGACTGCCGCCACCCTGGCGGACAGCTTTGTGCGGGGCTCACAGGAACCCGAACCGGTGCAATTGAAACAGCCAGCTCAGGCCCACCAGGCACGCCATAACCCAGGCGGTTCTGCGGCGTGCTGAGGCTGACCAGGGCTGTGGCGCCGGCACGTGCCCGGTGGACCGCCAGGCCAGCACCGGGGCTGTGGCGGCGAGAAGCGCAGCAGCCAGGAATACTAGCGGGTTGGCCGTGGCGGCGCCCGCCCACTCGCCGTGGGTGAGCGCGACCGTTGCGGTGGTGAGACCGCAGAACGGGCAGGGCACCCCGGTCAGTGTCCGCAACGGGCAGGGGAGCCCCTGGCCTCCGGTGTGGGCCATGAGGGAGGGGTAGACAGCACCAGCCATCGCCGCGCACGCAGCGAACAGGGAGAAGCGCTCCGGGACCGAGTACCCCCGCCGCAGTACGACCATGTGCCGCCCCCGTGACCGGCCGTTGGATAGAGGATGGAGCGCAATGTTACTGGGCGGACGAGAGTGATGTAACGCGTTTGTCATGCTAATTCCGGGCAATTGGGGCACCAAATCCGGTGTCCGGGCGCGCGGGACCGGACACCGGAGGGCCTGGTGTCACGGGACCGGAGAGAGAGGGCCTGGTGTCACGGGACCGGAGAGAGAGGGCCTGGTGTCACGGGACCGGAGAGAGAGGGCCTGGTGTCACGGTTTCCGGTACTCCTGCGAATCGACCCAGCGCTGCGGTTCTTCCTCGCCCCCCGGAACCGGGCCGGGGCGGTGGAGATCGCCTACGACGGCACCGCGTCGCTCGGGCATGTGATCGAGTCGGTCGGAGTGCCGCTGCCCGAGGCCGGCGACCTGCATATCGGGCAGCGCCCGGCCGCACCCGCCGAGCGGATCCCGCCCGGCCAGCCCGTGACCGTGTTCCCAGTGCGGCGGCCCCAGTCACTGCCCTGTGATCCACCGCGGTTCTGCCTCGACGTTCACCTGGGCACACTGGCTCGCCGACTGCGGCTGCTCGGGCTCGATACCTCTTACCGTAACGACGCCGACGATGATGAGCTGATCCACCAGGCCACGGAAGAGGCCAGGGCGCTGCTAACCCAGGATCGCGGGCTGCTACGGCGGCGGGCACTGCCGTTTGGCGCCTATGTGCGTGGCGCGGAACCGGACCTGCAGCTGCGGGATGTCCTCGACCGGTTCGCCCCGCCTCTGTCGCCGTGGACCCGGTGCGGCGACTGCAACGGCATGCTGCTGCCGGCCGCTAAGGAGCAGATAGAGCACGGTCTTCAGCCGGGCACACGCCGCACCTACGATTCGTTCGCGCAATGCCAATCCTGCGGGCGGCTGTACTGGCGCGGCGCGCACGCACGGCGGCTGACGGCCCTGGTCGATTGGTCCCGCCAGGTCGTAGCAGCCCGAAGGCGCGAATCGCCGCCGCCGCCCTCGCCAGCCGTGCGCACGAGTCCTGGCCGCTAGCGCCACCGGGGGACCCGTGCGGGTCCCCCGGTGGTGTTCAGCCAGGGCCTTCGAGGCGCTGCCGGTGTAACAGGATCACGGCACGCAGGCGGCCTCCGGTGCTAATACCACCCGCACTGGCGTGAGTGAGCCCAGGCCCAGTAGGGGGTGCGGTAGCGCACCCTGATGTAGCGCATTCCCCACAGAATCTGGGTACGTGCGCTGAACCGCCAGTTGCGCCCCGCGCTCGCCATTTTGTTCCCCGGTGTGGCTTGGGGAATCCCGTAGGCGCCCGAATACGGGTTCGACGCGTACCGGTTCCAGCCACTCTCCCTGGCCCACAGCCGGTTCAGGTACGTGAATTGCCACCGCTTCCAGTGGAAACGGTGCCGCAACAACTGCCTGGCTGCCTGCCGCGGTGTCCATTCGCGCACAGCCGCGGATGCGGCAAGTTCGACGGCGGGTGCCCTGGATCCTACGGCGGATGCCGGGGATCGCGCCTGCCTGGTGTGGGAGAGGCTGGGCGGGCCGGAGAGCCGGGCCGCGTCCATGGCGGCCATGTGGCCGGCAGTGGCGGGATGACTGGCAGCTGATTCGGCCGGCCACCCGGCGATGGTTCCTGTCGGGGTGCCGGCTGCGGTCCCAGAAAAGGTGAGCGCCGAGCCGGCGAATGCGAAGACGATCTTGAGTGAAATTCCGCTGAAAGTCCTCGTCAGGGACAACGGAAACCTTCGGCCGTGCGCGCCAGCGCGCGCTGTTTCCGCCCACGACACCTGTCTCGCCCCGGAGGAGCACCAGACAGCGGCGTGCGGATGTGACGCGGGGTCACGGCGTCAATTCGCCAAAGCGAGCATCGCGCACACAGGGCGCTTACATCCCTCACGTGCGTGAGGTCATACCTCAATCACTATCAGTCACCAATAGAGCGCTGTTTAAACACACCACTCACTTCAAGCGCAGCAGGCAAATAATTTCCCTGGCCGCGAAACCAGTGCCGTCATCGGTCGCTGAAGGGCTCTCCTCCCTCTGCAAGTTCCGTCCCCAGGGCTGTCCGCTGGTATAGGACGGCGTGCCGGTAACGGTGCCGGGTGATCAGCCGGGCCTTATGGAGCGCGGCCAGGTGCTCAGAAACCGTGCTCGCAGCCAGGCCATGCCGCCGGGCCAAAGTGTGCGTGGCAGCGGGTTCGGCAAGCGATTCGAGCAGCGCGGCCCTTGTGTGGCCAATCAGGCCGGCCAGTACGGCCGAATGCGTGGTGCGGGCCGGCTGCCAGAGCTCGGCTATCCCCCTGGCCGGGTACATGAGTGTCGGCTGGGCAGGCGGGTCGATCACCGCCGCCAGGCTTGGCCACAAGAAGACGCTCGGCATCAGCACGAGCCCGGCACCGCCAAGCCGGTGCTCGCCAGTCGCCGGGCAGTCGACCACCATCGCGGAGCCAGTCCAGCGGGCCCTTGGGTCCAGGTCGCCGAGCATGCGTTCCAGCCCGTAACCAGCCAGGATCTGCGTTCTGTGTGAGACATCCGCCTGGAGCAGGTCGCGCAGGCGCGGCCAGTGTGGCGCGATGAGCAGCTGCCAGCACTGTTCAAGCAGGCCGGCGAGCAGCTCCCGGGTGGCGATCGGATCGTCCAAGAGCTGCCAGGCTGCCGCTGGCGGTGGTGTCCCGGACCGCTGGGTGAGTGATCGCTCTACTTCGCGGGCCACCTGTTCGGCTGAGGTGGCGCGGACCTGGGCGAGTTGGTCCGCGATATCGGTCCCCGGCCCGGCCGGCACCGGGCTGAGGAAATCCGGGGTCCACCCGCTGTGCGGCGACAGGACAAGCAACGGCCATGGATCTATCCGGTCAAGGTCCGGGCGGACCGACTCCAGCCAGGGCAGGTGGTACTTGTGGCGCCTTCGCTCGAGCAGCACCCGCAGCGCCGCCGCCGTCTCGAACAGCGGCGATACGGCGAATCGCACGCGCGCCGGATCGTCGGCGTCAAACACCAGGGTGAGGCTCACTCAGCCGCTGCTCCCAACTCCCACCCGCTGCTCCCAGCTTCCAGCAACCGCTCATCATTTCGGCTGCCGCTTCCTCCGTTCAGCTCCCATCGTAGACCCGTAGATTCGGCGCTGGCCGAATCTCTAGTGCGGACGGTCATGGCGGGGCAGGCTCGTGTCCATGTCTCCTCCCCGAGAGCCCGTCGCGGTCCCGGCCCACGGCAGCGCAGTCCCCGCCCACGGCGGCCCGGCCCCGGCCCACGGCAGCCCGGTCTTCTCCCCCGATTGGGCGAGCCCGCCGGCTCGTAAGGCCAGATTCCGCGATGTACTCGGGGTTGGCGAGTTCCGGGCGATCTTCGCCGCCCACATCGTGTCCATGCTCGGCAACGTGGTGGCGGCGGTCGCGCTCACCGTGCTGGTTTACCAGCGGACCGGGTCGCCCGCGCTGGCTGCCTCGGTGATGGCGCTGTCGTTCTTGCCATACCTCATTGGTGGTGTCCTGCTCGGGGCAGCGGCGGACCGGCTCCCGGCCCGCCGGGTTCTCGTCGGGTGCGACCTCGCCAGCACGGCGCTGGTCGCGTGCATGATCATTCCCGGGATGCCGGTTCCAGGGCTTCTCACCCTGCTTTTCGTCAACGGGCTGATCGCACCGGTCTATCAGGGTGTCCGGTCCGCGGTACTGCCCGAGGTGCTTCCGCCAGGTCCGCGATATGTCCTCGGCAGGGCGCTGATGCGGATGGTTGCCCAGTCAGCGCAGATCGTGGGATATGGTGCCGGCGGGCTGCTGCTCGTTATTCTTTCGCCCCGCGGAGCGCTGGCCATTGATGCACTGTCGCTGGCGGCTTCCGCCGTCATGCTGCGGCTCGGCACCGCTCGCCGGCCTGCACGGACTGCGGGGAAGGGCTCGATCGCGCGTGACTCCCTGCGCGGGCTCAGGGCAGCGCTCGGCCACCAGCAGATACGCCGCATTGTCCTTTTCAGCTGGCTCGTCCCGGCATGCTCGGTCGCGCCCGAGGCGCTCGCCGTCCCATACGCCACGCACATCGGTCAGCCCGCCCGGGCGGCAGGTTTCCTGCTGATGGGACTCCCTGCCGGGACCGTGGCAGCGGATATCGTTGCCGCCCGCCTGCTCCCTGCCCGCCTCCAGCGCCGCGTTATCGTCCCTGCCGCTCTGCTGGTCTTTGCCCCCCTGGCCGTCTTTGTGTTCCAGCCAGGTCTCGCCGCTGCCGTGGCGCTGCTGGTGCTGTCCGGTCTCGGCTTCGCGTGGGGCGCTGGGACTGACCGGCTGCTCATCGAAACAGCACCCCCGAGGCTGCGGGGCCGCGTTCTCGCCATGGCGACCGCGGGCCTCATGTTCACCCAGGGTGTGGGGTTCACGTTCTGGGGCATCGCGGCAGAGTTCGCACCGCCTGCCCTTGTAATCTGCGCGGCGGCCGCGGCGGGTGCCCTCGTGGTTGTCACACTGCGGCCCCGGCTGCGTCCCGCTGTGTGATCTCGGTCACATCACGGAGCGTGCACCATCGCCCACGTGCGCTCACCACACCATGCCGCATATCAGCCGGAAGGGGACCACTTAACAACGAATCGTCGGGGGAATAGAACAGCCCTCAGGCCGGTCACGCAGTCGTGACTGGCGGATGGAGGTTCGTATGCGAGCGAGATTTGCGCTCATCAGCGGCGGTGCCGCAGCGGTGGCCCTCGTGGCACTCGGCGTCTCCCCCGCTGCCGCGTCAAGCCCGTCGCCGGGCGCCAACGTGCGCGTCACGGTCGACAACGGCGCCAACGGCGCCTACCAGAGCGCCGACCAACTGGCAGGCGGTGCATACACCGACAATGTCCTGCAGCGCTGCGGCACAGACCAGAGGATGCAGAACGAGCCCACACTGGCCATCGACCCACGTGATGTCAGCGTGTGGTCGTCCGGCTCCAACGACTACTGCACGGTGCCAACGGCCGGTGACGCCTGGGCCGGCTTCTACCGCAGCAGTAACGCAGGCGCTAGTTGGACCGACAGCCTGCTGCCCGGCTACAGCGGCGACACCTCGGCGCAGGGCACCAGTTCCCCGCTGCACCAGTTCGTGGCCGGCGGCGCCATCGCGGCCGGCGATCCCATGATGTCCTGGGACGGACAAGGTGACCTGTTCTACATGGGCAACAACTTCAACCGCGGAACAGAGAACGGGGCCTCGGGCCTGACCAAGGACAACACCGGGGACATCTGGGTGGCAACCTATGCTCCGGCGAACCCCTCCGACCACTCGACCGACGGCTCCAAGTACGTCCGGACCGTGATCCTGGCGAAGAACACCTTCGGCCTCGGTTCGTTCAATGACAAGACCGATCTCACGGTGGACCCCAAGTCCGGCAACATCTACGCGGCGTGGTCAGACTTCCATGGCCTCACCGGCTGCAACGAGATTCTGTTCAGCCGGTCCACCGACCATGGCGCCACGTTCAGCCCGCCGGTGAAGATCTCGTCCGGGATCTGCGGCAACCAGGGTCCCTCGATCGCGATCGGCCCCTCGGGGCAGGTCGACATCGGCTGGGAGGCCAACACGGGTGGCGCCCTTGCGGCCGCCCCGGGCGCCGCGAACGGTGCAGCATTTGTGTCGTCCAGCGACTTCGGGACTACCTTCACCAAGGCCCGCATCGCGGTGAAGTACCCGCCGTTCGTGTTCGAGCAGTTCTCCGGCAACGGGGCACGGGAATGCGGCGACGGGCCGTTCGCCTGCCCGACCGGCTTCACCTTCCCGCGCTCGGACCTGGCCGGGCCCTACCTGGCAACCGACAACGCTCACGGCACGGTGGTCATGGCCTTCCAGTCCGCACTGTCGTCGGGCCAGGGACAGATCAAGTTCTCGGTTTCCACTGACGGCGGCACGAACTGGTCGGCGCCGCAGCTGCTGGCACCGGCAGCCACCGGCCATCAGTTCATGCCCTGGCTGGTCGCCTCCAACGACCGGGTCAGCGCGATCTGGTACGACTCGCAGGGCGACACGGACTACGCGCCAACGAGGGCGCCGTGCAACATCGCGACCGGGCAAACCAGCGCGTGCCTCAACGTGAGGTATGCCCAGTCCAGCGATGGCGGCAAGACCTGGGGCCAGAGCATCCAGGTCACCGACACGCCGACAAACCTGAACTACGAGCAGTTCGGTGGCAGGCTCGTGCCGTTCTTCGGTGACTACATCACCGTGGCGGCGCAAGGCGACACCATCGGCGCGGTCTGGACCGACCAGCGGAACACGGTCGGTGCGCCCGACGCCAGCGGTGACAACGATGGCGCCGACGTCGCCGGTGACCCAGAGACCGGCGGCACCTGCACATCCTCGTTCACTGACTGCTTCGACGGGACCGGTGGGCTGGACCAGAACATTTACACGGCATCCATCACCCCATAGCGGCGCAGTGCATTTCTGCCGCCACAGAAGAAAGCCGTGGCCCGGGCGGGAGTCCCGCCCGGGCCACGGCTTTCACGGCATCCGGGGTGCCGCGGCCGGGCCCGTTGACGCCGATTGCTTACGTGATGCTGACAGTGATGGCTGCCGAAGTCGTCGTGTTGCCGGAGACGTCGGTGGCTACCGCGGTGAGTTTGTGTGTACCCTTCGCGCTTTTCGCCGTGTTCCAGGAGAACGAATACGGGTTGGTAGTGTCTGTGGCCAGCTTGGTGGTCCCGTCAAGGTAGAAGGTCACGCTGGCGATGCCGGAAGGCGCTCCCGATCCTGTTCCGAGATCAACCGCGCTCGCGGTGACCGTGATCTTCGAGCCTTGCGCGAAGCTGGATCCCGACGCTGGGACGGTGACCGAAACTGTCGGCGCCGCGGCATCGATCCGGATTAGCTGCGACTTAACGGACTCGCTGTTTGCTGCGTTGTCTATCGAGTAATACTTGACGGTCGTGGTCTGGGACACGGTGAACGGGCCCGAGTACACGTTGGCCGTAGAACTCGTCTGCGGATTTGAGCCATCCGTTGTATACAGTGTGGCCTCAACGCCGGAACCCCCGGAGTTGTCCTTAGCCGAGAGGCTGACGGTCACCGGAGCGGTCCTGTACCAGCCCGTGGAGCACGCAGCCGAGTTGCATGAAATGGTTGTGGTGGGCGCGGCCGTGTCGATCTGGATCTGCTGCGACTTGACGGCCTCGGTATTCCCGGCGTTATCGACGGAGAAGAACTTCACCGTGGACGTGGTCGACACCGTGAACGCGCCCGTGTACACGGTGCTCGACGTCGTCGGCGTAGTCCCGTTCGTCGTGTAGTAGGTCTTGCTCACGCCCG
>WNGR01003801.1_pt1 | contig 36165 bp, 47 predicted proteins | sample 5407581 | NCBI WGS metagenome assembly WNGR01 (sample SAMN13153383, study PRJNA577476) | soil metagenome | isolation source: 80 cm soil or saprolite under Garry oak tree replicate 2 | place: USA:California | collected 2016-06-15 | reverse complement strand
CGGTAACATCTTTCACGCGAAAGGTGCCTCCCGACATGGGCTATCTCTGACTTCGACACTCAGATTCTCCCAGATCAGGGGCACTTTTCACCGTCCACATGAGACACATCACGTCAAGATTGTGAAACGTCGAGTCATAGCAGTCCGTCCCGTGCCGCAAAGAGTTATCCACAGGCATGGACCCGGGGTTGTCCGTCGGGCGGCGGCCAGGCCAGGGTGACCATATGACTATGCGGACCGCACCACCGCTCGGTTTCGGTCGGCCCTTCAACCGGGCAGACCTGGCCCGAATGCCGGACGACGGGCGCCGGCCGGAGGTCATCGACGGCATGTTGATCGTGACGTTTGTTCCCGGACGGATGCACCAGCGGGCGGTGGCAAGCCTGGCCAGCGCCCTGGATGATGCCTGTCCACCCGAGCTTGAGGTGGTGCTGGGCCCGTTCGCGGTGGGTCTGGCGGAGGACACCGAGTTGCGGCCCGACCTGTTGGTGGCACGCCGCGCCCAGTTGACCGAGGCGGGGAAGTACCAGCAGGTCGCGGACGTCACCGGGGAGAAGGAGTTCGACGCGACGCTGCCGTACCAGCTGTGCGTCGTTGCCGCGGATCTTGTGCGTTGAGCCGCTACTGTTCGCAACATGCCAGCCGATGTCGTGCGGGTCGACTACCGGAAGTACGACGGTAGTCCGCACCGTAGCTACCCAGCCCTGCGGCTGGGCGAGGACGAGCACGGCGTCTGGCTCGGGGTGCCGCAGGACACGTTCGCCGGGGAGAGCTTCAAGTACGAGGATCCGTATGTGCTCCTGGTACCGCACAGCGCCTGGTACACGGCGATGTTCAACGCGCCGCCCCGCCGCACCGAGGTCTACTGCGACATCGCCACTCCGGCCGACTGGCCGTCCGGGGACCGGCTGCACCTGGTCGATCTCGACCTCGACGTGCGCCGGCGGCGGGTGACCCGGTCGGTCGAGCTGGTCGACCAGGAGGAGTTCGAGGTGCACCGGCTGCGGTTCGGCTACCCGGACGAGGTCGTCGACCAGGCGTGGAAGGCGGCGCACTGGCTGGTACGGGCGCTGGCTGACGGTACCGAGCCGTTTGCCGGCGGGTACCACGCCTGGCTGGACCTGGTGCGGTGAGATGAGCCTTCGGGACCGGCTGCGGGTACCGCCCGGCGGGCCGGTCGACCTGGCGGCCGTGGATCCGGCGGGTACCCCCGGCCTGCCGCACAAGACAGACAGGCACTGGGCCCGGGACCGGTTGGCCGCGATCGGTGAGGACCTCGCGTCCCACCAGGAGCGGCTGTACGCCACCGTGAAGGTCGGCGCGTCCCGCCAGCGGTTCCTCCTGGTGCTCCAGGCCATGGACTGCGGCGGCAAGGACGGCACCACCCGCAGGGTCGCCGGGGCGATGAACCCGCAGGGGCTGCACGTCGTCAGCTTCGGCAAGCCGACCGAGGAGGAGCGCCGGCACGACTTCCTGTGGCGGATCCGGCGGGCCCTGCCCGCGCCCGGTTACGTCGGGGTCTTCAACCGCTCCCACTACGAGGACGTGCTGGTGGTCCGGGTACACGGGCTGGTGCCGCCGGAGGAGTGGTCGGCCCGGTATGACGTGATCAACCGGTTCGAGCGGGAGCTGGTCGAGGAGGGTACGACGATCGTCAAGGTGATGCTGCACATCTCCTACGCGGAGCAACGGCGCCGGTTGCTCGAGCGGCTGGCGGACCCGACCAAGCACTGGAAGTACAACCCGGGCGACGTCGATGAGGGCAAGCTGTGGCCGGCGTACCAGGAGGCGTACGCCGACACTCTCACCAGGTGTTCGACCGATCACGCGCCGTGGTACGTCGTACCGGCCGACCAGAAGTGGTACCGGGACTGGGCGGTGGCCACCCTGGTCCGGGAGACGTTCGCCGATCTCGGACTGCGGTACCCGCCGGCCGACTTCGACGTCGAGGCGGAGAGACAGCGCTTGATCGAGTCGTCCGGCCCGGTTGAACGGAAGACCACGGGAACGTGAACTAGCATTCCCTCGACCGGTCCCGGCCAGCGTGAGGGGTCCCGATGCGTATCAAGCTGCGGCCCAGCGACGAGACGTTTTTCGATTTCTTCAGCCGCGCGGCCGCGAACCTCGTGCGCGGCACAGCGTTGCTGTCCGAGCTGGTCCTGCCGGACGCCGACGTCGAGTCGGTCAGCGAGCGGCTGGTCGAGGTCGAGCACGACAGCGACGCGATCACCCACGAGCTGTACCAGAAGATCAACTCCTCCTTCATCACGCCGTTCGATCGGGAGGACATCTACCGGCTGGGATCCGGCCTCGACGACGTGATGGACCACATCGAGGCCGTCGGCAGCCTCATGTACCTGTACGGCCTGACGAGGATGCCGGCACTGCCCCGGGAGATGCACGAGCTGATGGACGTGCTGGACCGGCAGGCGAAGCTGACCGCCGACGCGATGCCCCGGCTGAAGGTGATGCAGGGCCTGGAGGAGTACTGGGTCGAGTGCAACCGGCTGGAGAACGAGGGCGACAGCACCTACCGCATGCTGCTGGTCCGGCTGTTCTCCGGGGAGTACGACGCATTGACGGTCCTGAAGATGAAGGAGGTCGTCGACGAGTTGGAGCAGGCCTGCGACGCCTTCGAGCGGGTCGCCAACACGGTGGAGACCATCGCGGTGAAGGAATCGTGACCGCAGCGGCTGTCGCGACCATCGTAGCGATCATGGCCGCGATGGGCTTCAACTACACCAACGGCTTCCACGACGCGGCGAACGCGATCGCCACCTCGGTTTCCACCCGTGCCCTGACCCCGCGGGTGGCGCTCATCATGGCGGCCATCGGCAACCTGATCGGCTCCTTCTTTGGCGGTAACGTTGCGGCGACCGTGGGCAAGGGCGTGATCAACCCGCCGCACGGGATCAGCGGGCTGGGGCTGGTGTTCGCCGGGCTGACCGGCGCGATCATCTGGAACCTGATCACCTGGTCCTTCGGCATCCCGTCGTCGTCTTCGCACGCGCTGATCGGCGGGCTGGTCGGCGCGACCCTCCTGGTACCGGGCGGCGTGGTCTACTGGCAGGGCATCTACCAGAAGATCGTGCTGCCGATGCTGCTGTCCCCGGTCGTCGGCTTCCTGCTCGGGTACCTGGTCATGCTCGCGGTGTTGTGGATCTTCCGGCGTGGGCATCCGGGGAAGCTCAACCGGCTGTTCCGGTTCCTCCAGTCGATCTCGGCGTTCGCCATGTCCGTCGGGCACGGCATGCAGGACGCCGCCAAGACCGTCGGCGTGGTCGGCCTCGCCCTGGTCACCGGCGGGTTCCTCGGCGCGAAGCAGAGCATTCCCTGGTGGGTCTACGTGATGACGGCCGGCGTGCTGGCCCTCGGTACCTACTCGGGCGGGTGGCGGATCATCCGTACCCTCGGTCGCCGGGTGATCCATCTCCGGCCGCCGGAGGGGTTCGCCGCGGAGACCACGGCGAGCAGCGTGCTCTTCGTCACCTCGCAGCTCGGCTGGCCGATCTCCACCACGCACACGATCACTTCAGCGATCATGGGAGTCGGCGCGACCAAGCGGCTGTCGGCCGTGCGCTGGGGCGTGGCCGGGAACATCATCATGGCCTGGATCCTGACGTTCCCGGCCTCGGCGGCCATCGCCGCCGTTGTCCACCTGGTGGTCCGCCCGCTCTTCGGCTAACCGCCCGGTACCCTCGGCGGATGGATCCTGAGCAGCAGCTCGTCGAGCACGCGCACCGGTTCGCGGCGTCCGGGGCGACCCCCGTGGAGCCCCGGCTGGCGGCGACAGTCCTGCTGCTGCGTCCACCACTGGACGTGTACCTGATCCGCCGGGTCCGGACGATGGCCTTCGCCGCCGGCATGTACGTCTTTCCCGGCGGGACCGTCGATCCCCGGGACACCGATGTGGACTGGGTCGCGCCGGTGCACCGGCTCGGGTTGCCCGACGCGCAGGCGCGCGCGGTGGCCTGCGCGGCCGTGCGGGAGGCGTTCGAGGAGACCGGCGTACTGCTGGCCGGCCGGTCGGCCGACGACGTCCTGCCCGACGTGTCCACGGCGGACTGGGAGGAGGCGCGCCGGGCGGTGGAGGCCCGCGAGGTCGGCTTCGCGGACCTGCTGCGCGACCGGGGGCTGGTACTGCGCGCCGACCTGCTCGTACCGTGGTCGCGCTGGATCACGCCGGAGTTCGAGCCGCGCCGGTACGACACGTTCTTCTTCCTGGCCCGGCTGCCGCTCGGTCAACGGACGCGGGAGGTCGGCGGCGAGGCGTCGCACGCGGTGTGGGTACCGGCGGCAAGTGCCCCCGACCTGCCGATGCTGCCGCCGACCCGGGTGAGCATCGCGCAGCTCGCCGCGGCCGGCTCCATCGAGGCAGCGGTGGCGGCGGCCGCCGAGCGGGACGTGGCCACCCCAGTGAAACCACGAGTCGTCGACGGCCGCCTCGTCTATTAGACGCGCCAGAGCCGGACCAGGTTGCGCAACTTCGCGCATACTCCTTGAGCCGTCTGCGGATCTTCGCGCAGACTCGGCCGCAGCCAATCGTGCGAACTCAACAAGGGGAGGCCGTCATGGCGCTGAGATTCATCGGCGTGGATCCGGACACGCCACAGACCGGGTCGCCGACCATCTGGCTGGACGAGGATGACCAGAGCATCGTGATCCAGGGCTGGAGGATCGCTGACGAGACGACGCTGGAGCAGATCCGGGCGACCGGCCCGATCCCGGACCACGAGACGGTACTTCGGCTGCCCCGGCGGATGGCGCCGTTCCTGCGGGAGGTGTGCGGGTGACGGACTCGCCTACTCATGACCTGCTCCGCTCGGCGGTCCGGTCGGCGCTCCACCTGGAGATGCGTGACACGTACACGCCCGGGGATCCGGACTGGCGGGACTGGCGGGAGGGGCGGCGGTTCGACCCGGCCGAACGGTGGCGCGAATGGTTCGATCTGATCAGCGAAACTACCGGGCGGGGCGTCCAGGCCCGCCGGGCGCGCATCGTCTCGGAGCCGGTGACGGACTACATCCGGTTCGAGTACGACGTGACCGCCGGGCTCAACCTCGCCGCCGGTGAACAGGTGCGCTGGCTGCCCCGGCGGCGCGCTGCGGACATGCTGGTGCCCGGCAACGACTTCTGGGTGATCGACGAGAGTGTGGTGGTGTTCAACCACTTCGACGGCCCGGGCAACTGGGTGGAGGAGGAGCGGCGCGACGACGCGGCGCTGGCGAAACTGCTGGCGTCAGCGTTCGAGGCGATCTGGGAGCGTGCGACCCCGCACGAGTCGTACCGGCCCGCCTGAGGCCCACCGCACACTGGTCTCGTGTCCTCACCCTCGTCCAGCGTCCAGCATGCCCGTAGGGCCCTCGGCCTGCGGCTGCGGGCGATCCGCATCGCTGCGGGCCTCACCGCCCGAGAGCTCGGGCGGCTGATGGGGCGCCACCCCTCGAAGGTCTCGCGTGCCGAGCACGGGGTGGCGCCACCGTCGGCCGACGACATCCGGGCCTGGTGCGAGCACTGCGGCGCCGCAGACCAGGTGCCCGACCTGATCGCCTCGCTTCAGGCCGTCGAGGGCACGTGGGTCGAGTGGCACCAGATGGAGCCGACCGGGCTGCGCCGGGCGCAGGAGTCGGTGCGCCCGCTGTACGAGCGCGCCCGGCGGTTCCGGGTCTACTGCTCGGCGCTGCTGCCCGGCATCGCGCAGACGGAGGCGTACACGCGGGCGATCCTGACGGCGATCGGGCGGCGGCGCGCCCTGCAGGACGACGTTGACGACGCGGTCGCCGTCCGCATGGAGCGCCAGCGGTTCCTGTACCAGGGCGACCACCGGTACGCGATGCTGATCGAGGAGTCGGCGTTGCGCGCCGGGATCGGCGGCGTGGAAGTGATGGCCGGGCAGCTCGGTCACCTGATCACCGTCGCCTCGCTCCCGAACGTGAGCCTGGGCATCCTGCCGGATCGTCCGGACCGCGACGCGGCGTGGCCGGTCGAGTCATTCTGGATGTTCGATGATGAGCAGGTCGCGGTCGAACTCGTGTCCGGCTACTTGACGGTCACCCAACCGAGGGAGATCGCCATGTACGTCCAGGTATTCACAGAACTCGCCGAGTTGGCGGTGTACGGGGCAGCGGCCCGCTCGCTGATCATGGCCGCGATCGAGGCTCTCGACGGCTGACGACGGCGAGAGCCGTCCAGGCTCAGCCGAAGCGGCCGGTGATGTAGTCCTCGGTCTTCTTCACCGACGGGTTCGTGAAGATCTTCGTCGTCTCGTCGTACTCGATCAGCCGGCCGGGGTCGCCGGTCTTCTCGATGGAGAAGAACGCAGTGCGGTCGGAGACCCGGGCCGCCTGCTGCATGTTGTGCGTGACGATGATGATCGTGTACTGGTTCTTCAGCTCGCTGATCAGGTCCTCGATGGCGAGCGTGGAGATCGGGTCCAGTGCCGAGCAGGGTTCGTCCATGAGTACCACCTGCGGCTCCACGGCGATCGCGCGGGCGATGCACAGCCGCTGCTGCTGGCCGCCGGACAGGCCGGCGCCCGGCCGGCTGAGCCGGGTGTGCACCTCGTTCCACAGGTTCGCCGCCCGCAGGGCCTTCTCGGCCGCGACGTCCAGGCTGGCCTTCCGGCGTACCCCGTTGAGCTTGAGCCCGGACACCACGTTGTCGTAGATGGACATGGTGGGGAACGGGTTCGGCCGCTGGAAGACCATGCCGATCATCCGCCGTACCGCGGTGACGTCCACGTCCCGGCCGTAGATGTTCTGCGCGTCGATGGTCAGCTTGCCCTCGACGCGGGCGCCGGGCAGGACCTCGTGCATCCGGTTGATCGAGCGGATGAACGTCGACTTGCCGCAGCCCGAGGGTCCGATGAGTGCGGTCACCGACTTGGGCTCGATGACCATGTTGATGTCCTCGATCGCCTTGAACGCGCCGTAGTACGCGTTGATGCCGGAGGCTTCGATGCGCTTCGCCATGGCCGTTGACTCCTACCTCAGCTTGTTGCGACGGGACAGCAGCTTCGCTGCCACGGTGAGCACGAGTACCAGCGTGACCAGGGTCAGCGCAGCCGTCCACGCGCGTGCCGGCGCGTACCTGGATGCGGATCCGGCCTGGTCGTAGATGAAGATGGACAGCGAGGTCTGCAGCCCGTGGAAGGGGCTGAAGTTGATCCCCGCGCCGCCGCCCGCGACGAGCAGGACCGGCGCGGTCTCTCCCGCCGCCCGCGCGACCGCGAGCATCACGCCGGTGACGATGCCGGGCAGCGCGGTCGGCAGGACGATCCGCAGGATCGTCTTCCATTTGGGTATCCCCAGCGCGTACGCGCCTTCCCGCAGCGCGGTGGGTACCAGGCGCAGCATCTCCTCCGACGAGCGGGTGATGGTGGGCAGCATCAGTACCGTCAGCGCCAGCGACGCGGCGAAACCGGAGTAGAACGGCAGGCCGTCGGGGGCCAGGTGCGGACTGATGATCAGTACCCAGAACGCGAGGATGAACAGGCCGGCCACGATCGACGGGATACCGGTCATCACGTCGACGAAGAAGCGGATCGCCAACGCCAGCCGGCCCCGGCCGTACTCGACGATGTAGATGGCTCCGCCGATGCCCAGCGGTACCGTGATCAGCGTCGCGATGCCGGTCTGCTCCAGCGTGCCGATGATCGCGTGGTAGGCGCCGCCGCCGGCGTCCAGCGACGTGATGTTGCGCATGGAGTGGCCGAAGAACTCGCTGTCCAGGCGCGCCGTACCCTTGCTCACCAGCGTGATGACCACCGATATCAGCGGCAGCACGGCGAGGGTGAACGCCGAGTAGATCAGGGCGGTGGCCACCCGGTTGCGGGCGGCCCGGCCGCCCTCAACGGCTCCCGCGATCACCATCAGGCCGACCAGGTACAGCGCCACCGCACCGACGGCCGTCAGTACCCAGCCGCCGCCGAGCAGCCCGGCGAGCTTGAACACGACGACCGCGAGTACCACGGCGGCGACCGCCATCGCAGCCGGCGCCCAGCGCGGCAGCCGGCGGACCTCCAGCGCGTTCGAAACCGGGGCTGTCGTCATCGTCGTCACGCCGCACTCCCCAGGAACTCGCGGCGCCGGTAGACGATCGCTCGGGCAGCCATGTTCACGACGAGGGTGATCGCGAACAGCACCAGGCCGGAGGCGATGAGCGCGCCCCGGCCGGTGTCGCTGGCCTCGCCGAACTTGTTGGCGATGTTGGCGGCGATCGTGTTGCCGCCGTTCTGGATCAGGTCGAACGAGATGAAGAAGGTGCCACCCAGCGTCAGCGCCAGCGCGATCGTCTCACCGAGCGCCCGGCCGAGGCCCAGCATGATCGAGGCGATCAGCCCCGGCCGCCCGTACGGGAGGACGGCTATCCGGATCATCTCCCACTTGGTCGCGCCGAGTGCTAGGGCGGCCTCCTCGTTCATCGTCGGCGTCTGCCGGAAGACCTCGCTGGTCAGCGAGGTGATGATGGGCAGCACCATGATGGCGAGGACCAGCGCGCCGAGCAGGACCGACTTGCCGTACGGGCCGTCGCTGCCGAACAGCGGCAGCCAGCCGAGGTACCTGTGCAGCCAGCCGGAGAAGTCCTGGACCGGCCGGTAGAAGTAGTCGCGGCCCCACAGCCCGAACACGATGCTGGGTACGGCGGCGAGCAGGTCGATGACGAAGCCGAGGGAGGTGGCCAGCCGCCGGGGCGCGTAGTGGGTCAGGCACAGCGCGATGCCCATCGCGACCGGTACCGCGATGATCAATGCCAGCGTCGACGACAGTACGGTACCGAAGGCCAGCGCCGCGATGCCGAACTTCGGGTCGGTCGGGTCGTCCGGGAACCAGTCCTTGAAGGTCAGAAAGTTGGCCTTGTCGGTGCGCAGCGCCGGGATCGCCTTGGCGACCAGGAAGATCGCGATCGCGACGATGATGACCAGTACCGTCGCCCCGGCCGCCGTGGTGAACCAGCGGAACAGGCTCTCGGCGCCGAACCGCCGTCGCGACGGAAGCGCGCCACCACCACCCAGCGGCATCCGGGGACCGGGGTCGGTTGGTGCCGCCAACCCCGCCGAGGCCGCGGATACGGTCTCGGCGGGGTCGGCGATCGGAGACTGACTCATGGGATGTGTCAGGCCAGGTTGCCCACGGTGCTCGCCACCTTGGTACGCACGGTGTCGGGCAGCGGCGCGTAGCCGACCTTCGTCGCGGCGGCCTGCCCGTCGGTGCTGGACGCGTAGGTCAGGAACGACTTGACCAGCGGGAGCGAGGCGGACGGGGTGCCCTTCTCGCAGACGATCTCGTACGTCACCAGCACGATCGGGTAGGCCCCGGGCTCCTTGGTGTTGTAGTCGATCGACAGTTGCATGTCGTCGCCGGTACCGACGGTCTTGGCGCTCGCGATCGTCTTGCCGGCCGCGTCACCGGTCAGGTCGACGAACTCGCCGTTGCCGTTGCCGACCTTGGCCATCTTCAGGCTGTTCGCCTGGGCGAACGACCACTCGACGTACCCGATGCTGCCGTCGGTCTTGCTCATGGCCGCCGCGATGCCGTCGTTACCCTTCTCGGCGTCCCCGCCCGGCGCCTTCCAGGTCTTGTCGTTGCCGAAGCTCCAGTCTGCCGCGGACGTCTTCGACAGGAACTTGGTGAAGTTGTCCGTGGTGCCCGAGCTGTCCGACCGGTGGATCGGCAGGATCTTGGTCGACGGCAGCGTCGCGCCCGGGTTGTCGGCGGCGATCACCGGGTCGTTCCAGGTGGTTACCTTGCCGGCGAAGATCTTCGCGATGGTGGCCGGCTTGAGCTGCAGGCTGGACACCCCGGTGACGTTGAACACGACCGCGATCGGGCCCACCACCATCGGCAGGTGGATGGCCGGGCCGGTCTTGCAGCGCGCGTCGGCCTTCGGCTGGTCGGCCGCGGCGAACGGCGAGTCGGAGCCGGCGAAATCGGCGGTACCGGCGATGAAGGCCTGCTGGCCCGCACCGGACCCGGTGGCCTGGTAGTCGATGGTCGCACCGGAGCAGGCGGTCTGGTAGCTCTTGATCCAGGTGGTCATCGCGTTGGCCTGGGCCGTGGAGCCCTGAGCCTTGAGCGAACCCTGCGCACACGAAATGGCACTGGCGGGACCGCTGCTGCTGCTGCCGCTGGCGCCAGTAGATGAATTGGCGTTGTTGTTGTCCGAACCACATGCGGCGAGCGCAAGCGTCGCGGTCACTGCGAGGCAAGCCAGGATGCCGTGCCGCTGGAGCTTCACGTGGTGTCCTCCGGAGTTCTCAGATGTCCCGTCGTTCAGGCTCGACGACGGCCGCGGGCAGATCAGTCCGCTCAACCGGACGCTATGAGCGAGAGGTAGCCGGATGAGCCGTCGCGAATGAACGCATGGTGAACAGGTCCCAGCCGCTCCATGACGTTCTGCCGAGCCCGAGATGTCTGTTCCGTGAATGGCTACCCAGATCAGCCGCGCTGGAACAGGACGTCCGTCGACCAGCGGGCGAAGCCCAGCTTCCGGTACAGCGCGATAGCCCGCTCGTTGGCCTCGTCAACGTACAGCATCGCCTGGTCGAGGCCGCGGCCGCGCAGGTACCGCAGGCCGGCGAGGGTCAGCGCGCGGCCCAGACCGACGCCGTGCGCCGAGGGGTCCACCCCCAGCACATACACCTCGCCGATCGGGGCGTGGTCGTGCCCGGCGTCACCGTGCACCTTCGTCCAGTGGAACCCCACGAGAACGCCGTCCTCCTGCGCCAGAAGGAACCCGGCCGGGTCGAACCACGGCTCGGCCATCCGTACCCGTAGATCTCTCAAGGTCCACCGGCCCTGGTCGGGAAGGTCGGCGAATGCCCGCGCGTTGAGCGCCACCCACCGCTCGTCGTCCGCGCCCGGCCGGAACGCGCGCAGCGTGATCCCTGGCGGCAGCTCCGGGCTGGGCAGCGGCGCGAACAGCGACCGGCGCATCTGCCAGAGCACCCGGGCCCGGCGGAACCCCAGCGACAGCGCCAGGGCGCTGGCCGAGGGGTGGTCGCCGTGCGCCCACAGCCGCAGCCGCCCGGTGGGGTCGTGCTCGGCCGCCGCGGCGGTCGCCGCCACGACGAGCGCCCGGCCCAGGCCGTGCCGCCGGAACATCGGGTGTACCACCAGTTCCGCGCTCGCGCCCTCGATCAGATCCGTGGTGTCCACGTGGGCGTACCCGACGAGCCGCCCGGCCTCCCTGACGTAGAGGTGGATCGCCGGCCGGTCGCCGCCGTGCCGGACGTGCAGCACGACGTGCTCGGACAGCGGGTAAGCCCCGTCGGCGTCCCCGGCCGCCTGGGCGAGCGTCAGCACCTCGCTGACGTCGTCGGGCGTCAGGTGGGTCGTGCGCTGTACCGGCGCGGTCGTGGTCACCCGTTCACGGTATCGGCCGGCGCCGCTAGACCGAGATCGGGACCGGCTCGCTGTCGGCCAGGGCGCGCGACGGGGGTACCACGAACTTGTACCCGACCTGGCGGACGGTGCCGATCATCGACTCGTACTCCGAGCCGAGCTTGGCGCGCAGCCGCCGGACGTGGACGTCGACGGTGCGGGTACCGCCGAAATAGTCGTAGCCCCACACCTCGCGCAGCAGCTGGTCCCGGGTGAACACCCGGCCCGGGTGCTGGGCGAGGAACTTGAGCAGCTCGAACTCCTTGTACGTGAGGTCGAGCGGCCGACCCTTGAGCTTCGCCGCGTAGGTGTCCGGGTCGATCGTGAGCTCGCCGGCCCGGATCAGCCCCCCGTCGCCCGAGGTCGCCGCGCCCAGGCGGCCGACGGCCAGCCGGAGCCGGGCCTCGATCTCCGCGGGGCCTGCCGAGGCGAGGATCACGTCGTCGACACCCCAGTCGGACGAGAGCGCGACCAGGCCGGACTCGGAAACCACCGCGAGCAGCGGGACGCCCAGCCCGGTGGCGTGCAGCATCCGGCAGGTGGCCCGCACGTCGGCCAGCTCGTTGCGCGCATCGACGAGTACGACGTCGGGGGAGGGTCCGGAGACAAGTGTCCGCACGTCGCGTGGGGCGGTGCGGACCGAGTGGGGAAGCAGGTCGAGCGCGGGTAGAACACTGGCCGGCTCGCCGGCGCGGGCGCCGGTCAGGATCAGGATCTCCACTCGTCACCTCCGTCTCAAGTCGCTGGTCCCGACGGCGCTGACGGGCGGGTTAAGAAATGAGGATACCGGAGCGACCGTCAAGACTCACTAGGCGAAGTCGTCCCTCGGCGATTCGCCGGGACCGGCCCTGCTCTGGCACGATCGGGGGCGTGTTCCCCACCAGCCCGCGCGGCGCCGGCCGCGACCCGGGTCCCGACGACAGCTCCCGGACGGGTTGGCCGCGGGAGCGCTCGACGGTCCGCCGGCCGCGCCGGGACGAGCCGGACTACGGTTCACCGGGGGCGAACACCGATCCGTACGGCTGGAGCGGGCTGCGCGACGAGGTGCGGTACCCGCCCACGGAAGGGCGCGACAGCCCCACCGGTGAACTCCGGCTCGGCGGCCTGGCGCCGGACCGCCCGGCGTCCAGCGGTCCGGCCACAAGCAGTCCCGCCACAAGCAGTCCGGCCATGAGTAGTCCCGCCACAAGCAGTCCCGCCATGAGCAATGGCCGTCCGCAGGGTGAGGCTGCCGATGCGGGCCGGCCCGGCAACCGCGCGCGAGCCCGGCTGCGCCGGCCGCACAAACGGCGCGCGGTGGCCGGGCAGCAGACCGGGCTGGACCCGGAGCTGCAGTCGGAGCTGCCGAGCTGGCTGCGGGAACGCGGGGAAGCCCTGGCGCCGGTCCGGCGGCTGCTGTCGCTGTCCGTCGCGCTGTTCGCCGCGCTGCTCGGGTTCGGGCTGCTGGCCGGCGCGCTGACGCTGCCGGGCTCCTACGGCTTCGTGATCTTCGGGGTACAGCTGTTCTTCGTCCTCGCCTGGACCGTCGCGCTGCGGCCGCCCGGTCCGTGGGTGGTCGCCGTCGTCGGGCTCGCCGCGGCGGCCGGCGCCGACCTCGCCGCGGTACTGCCGGCGAACGCGTCGCTGGCGCCGCTGGGGTACGTGACCGTCGCCGGGTTCGTCTTCGGCGTTCTCGGGCAGTTGCTGCGTGGCGCCGGCCGGCAGGGCGTCACCGAGTCGCTGGGCGCCACGCTGGCCGTGGTCGTCGGCGTCGTCGCGTTCGCGTCGCTGCTCGTTTTGGACCGGCACCCGTTGGGTACCCGATCCATCGTCGCGTGTCTGTCCGCTGCGGCGGTGGCCCTCGTGGTGGCCAGGCTCGCGGATGTGGTGCTGCCGGTTCCGCGCACCAGCCCGCAGGTACCCCGGGGCACGATCGGGGTGATCCTCGGTGCGATGGCGGGCACCGCGGCGGCGGGCGCGGCGGGCTTGGTCCTGGCCGGATTGAATCCGGAGAAGACCGCGATCGCCGGGCTGGTCACCGCGATGGCCGCGATCATGGCGGACCTGGCGGTCTCCTACGCGGAGGCCGATCGGGAGCTGGGTGGCGAGCCTTCGGCACTATGGATCGCACGGCACATGCAAGGGCCGCTCGGCGGGTTCGCGCTCGCCGCGCCCGCGGCATACATACTCAGCGTGATGGTTCTGGTCCCCGGCCTCTGATCGCCGGGCGAGGCGGGGAGGTGGCATGGCGGCAAGTCGGGGTCGGCGGGTCGGGATCGCCCTGATCGTGGTACTCGTGGTGCTCGGCGGGCTGCTCGTGGCCGCCGACCGGATCGCCGCGTTCGCGGCCGAGCGGACGATCGCGGACCAGGCCAAGAAGGAACTGACGGCGCGGGACATCACGTCGCCGACGCAGCCTTCGGTCGCAGTCGGCGGGTTTCCGTTCCTGACCCAGGTGGCGCGCGGCAAGTACGACAAGATCACCATCCACGTCGACCACCCGAGCAGCCAGGGGGTCACCCTCGACGCGCTGGACGTGACCGCCACCGGTGTGAACGCGTCGACCGGCGCCCTGGTCAACGGCACTGGCAAGATCACCGCCGACAATGTGACCGGTACCACCAGCCTCGGCTGGGACGGCGTGAACAAGCTGATGAACACGTCCGGCTTCGGTGGTGGCGGCGCGACCGCATCCGCATTGCCCGATGGCCAGGTCCAGGTGAAGGTACCGGTATCCGTGGCCGGCGTGTCCACGACGATCGTGGCGACCGGGAACCTGACGGTCGGCCAGGGTGCGGTACACCTCAAGATCAACCAGGTGTCGACCGAGGGCGGCGACCTCCCCGCGGTGATCTCCCGGCTGGTGGGCTCGATCAAGCAGAGCCTGTCGGTCGACATCAAGATCCCGCAGTTGCCGTACAACCTCCAGGTCCGCGACGTCAAGGCCTCGGCGCGCGGCCTGGCGGTGACCGCTGTGGCCGCCAACGTACCGATCTCCGGCGGCAAGTCCGGCTCTTGACCGAGCTGGCTGGCGCGCTGCGCTCCTTCGCTCCCGGCCGGCTGCGGGCGGCGGCGCATGACCGAGAGTTGGGACACTCTGTCCGCCTGGTGAGCGCGGTGATAAGCTCCGGAGCCATGAGTCAGCCGGTCATCCGTGCGCCCCGTGCGGCGCTGCGTGGCCACGTCATGCTGCTCACCAAGCGCCGGCCGATCGATTTCGGCCTGGTCGCGACCTGCCTGTGTCGCCTCGGGTAACCGCGCGTCTGCCATAACGCGCTTCCGACGTAGTCCATGATCGTCCATCGGGCCGTCGCCCCGTGAGCGCGCGCGGCCCACCGTCTCCATCCGAGAGGTAACCAATGAGTCGCGACTCGGTACTCGTCTCGGCCGACTGGGCCGAGAAGAATCTCGACACCCCCGGCGTGGTGTTCGTCGAGGTCGACGAGGACACCACCGCCTACGACAACGGCCACATCCCCGGCGCCATCAAGCTGGACTGGAAGAAGGACCTGCAGGACCCGGTACGCCGGGACTTCGTGAACAAGCAGCAGTTCGAGGCGCTGCTGTCCTCCCGCGGGGTCAGCAGCGACGACATCGTGATCCTGTACGGCGGCAACAACAACTGGTTCGCCGCCTACGCGTACTGGTACTTCAAGCTCTACGGCCACCGCGACGTCAAGCTGCTCGACGGCGGCCGCAAGAAGTGGGAGCTGGACGCCCGTACCCTCGTCAAGGACGTGGTCTCCCGCCCGGCGGCCAGGTACACGGCGCAGGAGCAGGACCGCTCCATCCGGGCGTTCCGCGACGAGGTCGTCGCGGCGATCGGTACGCAGAACCTGGTCGACGTGCGCTCGCCCGACGAGTACGCCGGCCGCCTGCTCGCCCCCGCCCACCTGCCGCAGGAGCAGGCGCAGCGGGCCGGGCACATCCCGACCGCGATCAGCGTGCCGTGGAGCAAGGCCGCCAACGAGGACGGCACCTTCAAGTCCGACGCCGAGCTGCGCGACCTCTACACGGCCGCCGGCCTGGACGAGGGCAGCGACACCATCGCGTACTGCCGGATCGGCGAGCGCTCCTCGCACACCTGGTTCGCCCTGCACGAGCTGCTCGGGCAGGCCAACGTCAAGAACTACGACGGGTCGTGGACCGAGTACGGGTCGCTGGTAGGCGTCCCGGTCGCGCTCGGCGACGAGCCGGGAAAGGCGTGACGGCATGACCGAGTACGACCTTGGCTGCGGCGCACCGGAGCAGTCGGCGCCGATTCCGGCGAGCATCGACCTGGAGAAGGAGACCGTGATCACCGGCGTCGTGCGCGCGGGCGGCGATCCGGTACCGGGCGCCTACGTCCGCCTGCTGGACGCCACCGGGGAGTTCACCGCCGAGGTGGTCACCTCGGCTGGCGGGCACTTCCGGTTCTTCGCCGCGCCCGGCAACTGGACGCTGCGGGCGCTGTCCCGGGCCGGCAACGGGGACGCCACGGTGTCCGCCGCGCGCGGCCTCAACGAGGTCGCGGTGACGGTAGCGGCCTGACTCTTCTCCGCACGGCCCCCGGCCCGCCGGCGGGGGCCGTGCGCTGTCACCATGGAGCGCGTGACTGCACCCGATCCGCCGGCGCCGCCGGCCGCGCCGGCGCGCGATTCACGGAGGCGGCGCGTGTTGCTCGCGGTCGCGCTGGTGTGGGGGCTGGTGCTCGCGACGGTCGGGATCTGGTACTCGTTCCACGGGCGGCCGACCGCCCGCGAGCAGACCACCATCGCGCAGGCCCAGCCGGTGGTCGACCGCGCAATCGAGAACGTGGTACGGGCGGCCGGCCCCGCTGCCGTACCGGCGGTCTTCGGGTTCGGGAAGGTGTCCGACTGCGATGTCACGCCGATCCGCGGCGGCGTCAGGTACGAGCGGACCGTCTGGCTCTATACGGCCGCCGGCGGTGAGGCCGACCTGCTGGACCGGATCGTGGACGGGCTGCCGGCGGAGCGTCAAGGCGGGTACCGGATGCCGGACGCTCGGCCACCAACCGGCCGCCGATCCGACGACGGCACCGGGTCCCGACCCGCTCGGGGTCCGCGGCGCCTGGCAGGTGCACACCCTGCCGTGCGGCCTGCGTACCGTCGCCGTCGCCGGGCCGGCGACCAGGTCGCTCAGCACGCTCCCGCACGACGGCGCCGTGGTGGCCACCGGCGACGTCTATGCCGACCGCACCGGGCTCGCGGCCCGCACCGATGCCGGTACCGTGACGTTGACCACGACCACCGGTACCTGCTCGTAGCCGCTCAGTCGCGGGCGGAGACCGGGGTGCCGACCGGTACTGGGGCGGCGGGCTCGGCGGGGCGGGCCTTGCGGGTGGCGAGTACCGAGCCGGCCAGCACGAGCGCGAACCCCACCGCGATGCCGACCGTGAACGGCTCACCGAGCAGCGCCACGCCCAATCCCACGGCGACCGCCGGGTTGATGTACGTGATGACCGTCGCGCGGACCGGCCCGACCTCGGCGATGAGCGCGAAGAACAGCAGGAACGCGGCGGCGGTACACACGACTGCGAGCCCGACGACCGAGCCGACCACGGTGGCCGAGGGCCAGTGGGCCGGCAGCTGGACGGCGGCGAACGGCAGGTAGGCCACCGCCGTCAGCCCCAGCGACGCCGCGGTCACCCCGAGACCGGGCAGGTTCGCCAGGTACCGGGTGAGGATGAACGGGCCGACCGCGTATCCGACGACGACCACCATCATCTGCACCAGCGCCCAAACGTCGCGCGCGTGCAGGTCCAGCCCGACCAGCGCGGCCACCCCGGCGAGCCCGACCAGCAGGCCCAGTTGCCGCAGCGGCCCGAGCCTCTCCCCGCCGGTGGCCCAGGCCAGCAGCGCACCGACCAGGGGTACCGCCGCGATCAGCAGGCCGGCCAGCGAACTGCTCAGCCGCTGCTCGGCCAAGGCGAGGAACAGCCACGGGATGGCGATCTCGATGGCGGCGAAGGCGAGCAGCGGCCGCCAGTGGCGCAGCAGCGGGCGGAGCTGCCCGCGGGTGGCGGCCAGCGGGAGCAGCAGCAGCGCGGCGAGCAGGGTCCGGAAGAAGACCAGCGACGCCGGACTCAGCGCGCCCACCGCCACCTTGATCAGCAGGTACGGGACGCCCCAGATCACGCCTACCGCTACGAAAAGCAGCCAACCGCGCCGTGACATCAGCCCTCCTCGACGGTCGCCATCGTCAGGAGCGATTCTGCCTTCCGGTCCTTTCGGCGGCCATCGAAATGCTGCCAGTTCAGGCCGGGGTCGTTGTGGTGAGCACGACAAGCGGGATGTCCCGCCTGGTCCGGGCCTGGTACTCGTCGCACGCCGGCCAGATGGCCGTCATCGCCGGCCACAGCCGCGCCTTCTCCTGCGGCGAGGCGGTGTGCGCGGTCGCGTCGTCGCTGCCGCCCTTCGAGGCCACGATCAGGTACCGGGCGCCGTCGCGGCCGTAGATGAGCGGCGTGCGCCGGGCCTTGCCGGACCGCCGGCCGATCGTGGTCAGCAGCAGCGTGTGCACACCGCGCCACTGGTGCCCATCGGCGCCGCCGGTGGCCACGTACCGCTCGACGTGGTCGCGCTGCCAGCCGGGCGGTGGATCGATCGGATGGTCGTCGTAGGCCGGCACTTGGGCCGGACTAGTCAGGCGGCGTTCGTCGTAGGCCGGCACTTGGGCCGGACTAGTCAGGCGGCGTTCGTCAATCACTGTCCTGGCTAGTACACCAGGGCCTGGGCGCCTTCGCTGGTCGCCTCCTCGACGAAGACCGCGGCGCCGGCGATGCGTACCCCGGGGATGACGTCGTCGGCGGTGATGCCCCGGCGGGCTGCGCACTGGGTGCAGAGGGTGACCTGGCCGCCCGCGAGGACGGCGGCCAGCAGGTCGGGCAACGGTGCCGCGTGCGGCAGCTCGAATTCGGCCGCCCGCCCCGGTAGCGCGAACCAGGCCGACTCGCCGGTCAGCCAGAGCGAAACCGGCACGCCGGAAGACACCGCTGTCGCGGCGACGGTAAAGGCTTGCGAGCAGCGTTCCGCGGCGTCCATGCCAGCGGTTGCTTTGACTACGAGACTGAGCGCCATGCGAGTCAGCATAGGATCGGTAGCTATGGTCACCGAGATCGGCTTCGTCAGCCTGCTCGTCGCCGCATTCGGCGCGCTCGCGGGCGGCCTGGCATACCTGGCGGTCCGGGTGTCAAGGGGAAAGCTGTGAGCGGAGACGCGATGAGCATCGTGCCGCCGTGGCTGGATGCGCCGCCGGCCCCGGAGTACCCGTACGAGGAGTCCCACGATCTGCGCACTGGGCCGGAGCTGCACTCCGCCCTCCGTCCATTGCTGCCGTTCGTCGGCGTGTGGCGCGGGCGCGGTGGCGGGGAGTACCCGACGATCGAGGGCTTCGGCTTCGCCCAGGAGGTCCGGTTCAGCCACGACGGGCGGCCGTTCCTGTTCTACGAGTCGCGGGCCTGGCTGCTGGAGGACGACGGTACCCCGATCCGCCCGGCCTTCCGGGAGGTCGGCTGGTGGCGACCGGTACACGACGACGGCACGCCCACCGGGGACCTGGAGGTACTGCTGACCGCGCCGACCGGCATCATGGAGCTTTACGTGGGCCGGGTCGAGGGGCTCAAGGTCGAGCTGGTCACCGACGCGGTCGTCCGTACCGTCACGGCCAAGGAAGTCAACGCCGGCCAGCGGCTGTACGGCATCGTCGACGGCGCCCTCCTGTACGCCTTCGAGATGGCCGCCGTCGGCCAGCCGCTGACCCCGCACCTGTCCGCCAAGCTCAACCGGGTCGCCGGCTGACGAGACCGGCCGGCAGTTAGCGCGGGAAGCCGAGCAGGTCGAGCAGGGCTTTGGTGTCCGCTGCCGGCTTGCGGGCCACGCTGTCGAGGGAACGCACCTCGGCGGCGCCGCGGACCGACGACACCAGCCAGGCGCCGGCCACGCCCGCGAGGTCGGCCGGGCGGACGAGCCGCTCACCGGCGTCGTAGCCCAGCGATCCGGCGTGGTCGAGGAGCCACCGGGCCGTGGTACCGGCGAGGATGCCGGTCTGCTCCGGCGGTACCGTCCAGAGGGTCTTCCCGGCCAGCCAGACCAGCGTGGCCGTCGGCGCTTCCAGCGCGTACCCCTCGCTGGACAGCCACAGCACCTCCTCGGCGCCCTGCGTCGCGGCCCAGCGCAGCGAGGCCATGTTCACCGCGTACGACACGGTTTTGGCGCCGCCGAGCAGCCACGGCGCGGCGGCGCGCGCGGCGACCGGGTACCCCAGCGAAGCGGTGACCACCGCCACCCCCACGCGCCGGGCCTGAAGAGTGGCCGGCGAGATCGGGAAGGCCGTCGCGAACACGGTGACTGGCCCGCCGCTCTCCGGACCGCGGGTGCAGACCAGCCGCAGCCCGCCCTCGACCCCGGCGTCCCACGCGCCCGCCGCCTGGTCGACCAGCTCAGCCAGCGCGGCGCGGGGCGGCAGCGGCAGCTCCAGCCGCGTCGCGGAGCGGGCCATCCGGGCCAGGTGCTCGTCGAGCAGCCACGGCCGGCCGGCCCGCAGGTGCATGGTCTCGAAGATCCCGTCGCCGCGCAGGGCACCCAGGTCGTCGGCGCGCAGGATGGGGGTTTCGGCGGGTACGACGCCGCGGCTACCGGAAAACGCCGCCTTGCTGGTCCGGCCCAAGTGCCGGCCCACGAAAACGCCGCCTTGCTGGTCCGGCCCAAGTGCCGGCCCACGACGCGCGGGTACGCTCGCGTTGTGTCCGACGCCTCACTCGCCGCCGTGCTCCGTGCCAAGGGGCTGCGGCTGACCGCACAGCGCCAGCTGGTGCTGGAGGCGGTCCACCAGCTCGGCCACGCTACGCCCGACCAGGTACACATGAAGGTGGCCGAGGTGGCCGCCGGAGTAAATATCACCACCGTGTACCGGACGCTGGAGCTGCTGGAGGAGCTGGGCCTGGTGACCCACGCGCACCTGACGCACGGCGCACCGACCTACCACCCGGTGGGCGAGTCGCAGCACGTCCACCTGGTCTGCCAGGCCTGCGGCGGGGTCAGCGAGCTGCCGTCCGGGTTCCTTGCCCCGCTGGTACAGACGCTGGACCGCGAGCACGGCTTCCTGCTCGACATCGGTCACGTGGCGCTGTTCGGCGTGTGCGGGAAGTGCGGTGACAACCATGCCTGAGGTACCGGTCGCCGAGATCGAACCGGATTCGCAGGACGCCGGCGCGGTCGCCCACTACGGCGACCCGGTGCGCGAGCAGCGCATCCTGGCGACCGCGGCGGGGCTGGTCGACCGGTCGCACCGCGGGGTACTGGCGATCCGCGGCGAGGACCGGCTGACCTGGCTGCACAGCCTGACCACCCAGCACCTGACGGCGCTCGCGCCCGGCGAGGGTACCGAGCTGCTGGTGCTCTCCCCGCACGGCCATGTCGAACACCATGCCGTCGTCGCGGACGACGGCACGACGACGTGGCTGGACACCGAGCCCGGCCGGGCCGGACCGCTGCTGGACTTCCTCACGAAGATGCGCTTCCTGATGCGGGTCGAGCCGGCCGACGTGAGCGCCGACTGGGCGTTGCTGTCGCTGGTCGGGCCGGCCGCCGCGATCCCCGGCGTGGACCTGCCGCTGCCGGTGGTCGCGCCGGTGCCGGGTCCGAAGTTCGCGGCCGTCGACGTGGCGGCCCGGCCGACGACGGTGTACGCGGTCGGGCCGCTGCCCGGGGGCGGCTGGGTGCGCCGGATGGGGTACGGGTACGACCTGCTGGTACCGCGCGCGTCGGTACCCGGGTGGGCGGAGCGGCTGGACGTGCCGTGGGTCGGCGTGTGGGCGTTCGAGGCGCTGCGGGTGGCCGACCGGCGGCCGCGGTACGGGCTGGAGACCGACCACCGCACGATCCCGGCGGAGGTGGGCTGGCTCGCCGATTCGGTACACCTCGACAAGGGGTGCTATCGCGGCCAGGAGACCGTTGCCCGGGTGCACAACCTGGGCCGGCCGCCGCGCCGGCTGGTACTGCTGCACCTGGACGGCGTGTCGACCGACACCCCGCCCGAGCCCGGTACCCCGGTGTCCACTGTGGACGGACGTGAGGTCGGGTTCGTCGGCACCGCGGTCCGCCACCACGAACTCGGCATGGTCGCGCTGGCCGTCGTCAAGCGCTCGGTACCGAACACCGAACCGTTGCGGGTGGCCGAATCCGCGGCGGCGATCGACCCGACCTGAGGCCCGCCGGGCCGATCGCCGCACGGTCCGCCCTTGTGACGCCGAAGCGGACGGCCGGGCAGCAACCGGAAACCTGCAGAGGAACCCGGCGTGACCTGCGGAAACCTTGATTGTCGAACGTATGTACGAGTAACGTGCAAGGCGTGGAGCGCCGCAAGCACTACTGGAACGGCCGGTGGGGCCGACTGGCCAGGATGGACATTCTGGTCTTCGAGGACGCCGGGGCCTGGGTGGTCGAGGCCCGGGAGGGCGGCGCAGACGGCAAGAGCCGCTGGTTCGACCTGCCAGACGAGGACCGTGCCCTGGACTGCGTCCGTGATCTCATCACACTGTCCAAAATGGACGGTTGGCGGGAGTTGTAGGTGTCCCAAGGAAATCCCCGTTGGTGGACCATCTGTGGGGGCAGCGTTCCGTGGGACGGCGGTCAGCCGACCGCCACGGTCTCCGGGGTGCGGGGGAGGGTCTTCAGGTGGCGTAGCGGACCGGGCAGCGTCCACCCGATGCAGAGCAGCCCGCCGACCGCGGCGATCCACAACGTGGCGCGCAGACCCAGGGCGGTACCGAGCAGGCCGCCGCAGAGCGCGCCCAGCGGGCGTACCCCGTAGTTGAGCGTCCGGTACGCGCCCGCGACCCGGGACCGTACCTCGTCCGGGATCACCGCGGCGAAGATGGCCCCGATGCTGATGTCGAGGATCATCACGCCCAGACCGGTACCGAACTCGGCGAGGAAGAGCAGCGCGAGGATCACCGGCCGGGCGCCGCTGGCAAGCGGTACCAGCAGCAGCGGAGCCGGAAACACCGCGCAGCTGACGATGAACGCCGGCCCGACCCCGATCCGCTTGCTGATCGGCGTGGTGACCGCTGCCCCGATCAGGCCGCCGACCGCCCCGGCGCCGAGCACGAGCCCGAGTTCGGCCGGCCGCACGTGCAACTCGGTCGTCGCGTACAGGACGAAGATCGCGTAGAAGACGAAGTTGAAGAAGTTGACCGTGGCCGTCGCGCCGAGCGCCGCCCGTACCACCGGTGACTGCGCGATGAACCGCACCCCCGCGCGCAGCTGGCCGGGGCCGGGCTCGGCCGTGGGCGGCTCTTCCGGGCGGATCCGCGCCAGCGCCAGTGCGGAGCCGACGAACGACACCGCGTTCAGCAGCAGGGCGCCCGGCGCGGTGAGCAGGCTCACGAGGATCCCGGCGAGGCTCTGCCCGCCGACGAAGGACATCGCCCGGCTGCCGTTGAGCAGCGAGTTGCCCTCCACGTAGCGCTCGGGCGGCACGATCGACACGAACAACGTGTGGTACGACACGAAGAACAGGACGTCGAAGGTCCCCGTCGCGAAGGCGACCAGGTAGAGCTGCGGCAGGCTGAGGATGCCGAGGAGGTACCCGGCCGGGATCGTGGCCATCAGCACGGCGCGGGCGACGTCGGCGACGAGCATGGTGTGGCGGCGGCGGCCCCGCCGGTCGACGCGGGCTCCGGCCAGGAGCGAGAACAGCAGGCTGGGCAGCAGCTCGGCGGCGGTGAGGTAGCCCATCTGCGCCGCGTTGGCATGCAGGATGAGCACCGCGGTCAGCGGTACCGCGAGCAGCGCGATCTGGTCGCCGAACAGCGAGACGGTCTGCCCGGTCCAGAACCGGCGGAATGTGCGGTCGCGCAGCAGACCGGGGATCAGCCTACGCATCGCCCCGGCCGCCGATCGGTCGGGACGGCGACGTGCAGCACGGAGATCGGCCGGGCGTCCGGCGGGCGGATCTCCGGCCGGCCGACCCGCTCGGAGTACGGCTCGACCAGCGCCCGCATGTCCTGTACGAGCTGCGCCAGCTCGCCGGCGGTGGCGTAGAGGATGCTGTCGCCGATCTCGGCGGCTTCGCGCCACTGCGCCGGCTCGTCCGGGCTGGCCGCGATCCACTCGCGCATCAAGGCCAGGTACCGGTCGGCGACGACGGTGTTGAGCAGCTGGGTGGCCGCGGTAGCCTCGGGCGTCTCGGGCAGCGCCGGCCATGAGGTGGACATGGCGGTGGCCCGCCAGGGCTTCTCCCGGCCCTGCCCGCCGCCGGCCTCCTCGACCATCCCGTACTTGGCCAGCTGGCGCAGATGGAACGAACACGTACCGGAGCTCTCGCCGAGCAGCTGCCCGGCCCGGGTCGCGGTCAGCGGACCTTCCCGGCGCAGCAGACCGATCAGACGCATCCGGATGGGGTGGGCGATCGCCCGCAGCGCGCGGGGATCGGTGAGCTCGATGGTGCGAGGTACGTCGGGCATGATGCAAAGATAGCTTTGCAAAGACACCTTTGCAAGCCCACATAGCGGTGGGCCGGCCCGGCGGGGCCGGCCCACCGCCTGCTCAGCCGGTGTACCCGGCGAAGATCCTGCTGAACTCGTACGGCTGCTGCGGAACCTTGGTGCACTGGAACAGTGCGCCGTTGCACGCGTTGCGGTCCCGTGTGACCTCCCAGAACGCGAGCTCGCCCAGGTGGTGCAGCTTGGCGAAGCTGACCAGGCTGCGTGCCGCGTTCTGGTCGAAGATGTGCCCGTCGTCGTTCTGGCCGAGCATCGGGGTGACGCCGACCATCCGCCAGGCCGCCGCGTCCGGCAGCCCGTACAGCGACTGGATCTGGTCGTGCGTCGCCTGCGCGGCCTGCTGCGCGAACGCGCCGTAGTCGCCGGAGCGGTAGTAGTCCATCGCCATCACGTTGACGGTGTCGATCGGCGCGCCGGCCGCCTTGGCCGCCTTGACGACATTCAGGCCGTTGGCGTCCAGCCCCTCCGGGAGTACCGGCAGGGTCAGTGTGATCTTCAGGCCCGGGTTGGCCGACGCGAGGCGCGCCATCGCCTGCGAGCGCTTGCTGATCGAGGCCGGGTCGGCCACCGCCGCGCCCTCGATGTCGAAGTCGATGAACTTCAGGTGGTACGCGCTGACCACCGCCTGGTACTCGGCGGTGAGGCTGGCGACGTCGCCGCACGCCTGGGCCAGCTCGATGCCGTTGGCGCCACCGAAGGAGATCTTCACGTCCCCGCCGGCCGCCCGGATCTTGGTGATCTCGTCGAGCTGCCACCCGCTGCGCGGGTCGAACGCGTTGAACCAGCTCGCTTTGCACCCGGCCGAGTTGACGAACGCGAGCGTGAAGTTCTTCAGGCCGCTCACCGCGGAGACGTCGCTGAGGACCGGCGTCGGCCACGAGCCCATGTCGATGTACGGCGCGGTGAACAGCGTGCCGCCGCCCCCGCCGCCCCCGCCGCTCCCGCCGGCCGCGGTCTTCACCGAGACCGCGTTGCTCGCCCCGGAGACGTTACCGGCCGCGTCGTGCGCCTTGACGGTGAAGGAGTAGGTGGTACTGGCCGCGAGCCCGCCGGCCGTCGCCGAGGTACCGGTGACGGTCACCGCGGGCGAACCGCCCACGAACACGTCGTACCCGGTGACTCCGACGTTGTCGGTCGAGGCGTTCCACGCCAGGCTGACCGAGCTGGACGTGGTACCGGTCGAGTGCAGGTTCGCCGGCGCGCTCGGAGGCGTCTTGTCGGTGCTCCCGGAGCAGGATCCGCCGTTGATGGTGCAGTTGGCCGGCGCCCCGGAGCCGCCGTTCACGAGGAAGCCGAACGACGCACTCCCACCCGGCGCTACTGTGCCGTTGTACTCCCGGTTCCTCGCGGTCACGTGCTGCCCGCTCGTGGTGAGCGTGGCGTCCCAGAAGCTGCCCAGCGTCAGTCCGGCCGGCAGGTCGAACGTCACGGTCCACGAGGAGATGCTGGCCGTTGTGCCGTTCGCGATCGTGTACCTGGCCTGGTAGCCGGTACCCCAGTCGGAGTCCTTGCTGAAGGAGGCGGTCACTCCGGCGGCGCCTTGTGCAGGTGTCGCGAACGTGAGGACGCCGGCCACGAGGGCGGCGCCGGCTAGTGCGGCGAGAGGTGCAATCAATCGACGTCTGCCCATGAATAAAACCGTAAAGACCGTAATCTGTTTCCGCAAGGCTCACCCGGCGACAACGCGCTGGGCCGCGCAAACGGCGTCGTGGGAGGATCGCGGCCATGACAACAACGACGTTGATCACCGTGGCACCGACCGGTGCGGAATCGGCCAAGGCCGAGGTACCGGCGCTTCCGGTCACCCTCGACGAGCTGGTGACCACCGCGCGCGAGTGCGCGGCGCTGGGTGCTAGCGTGATCCACGTCCACATCCGCGACGACGACGCCCTGCCCACCCTCGACCTGGGCCGGCTGCGCGACACGGTGGCCGCCCTGCGCGAGGCGACCGATCTGATCGTCCAGCTCTCCACCGGCGGTGCGGTCACCGACCCGGAGGCCGACCGGCTGCGCGTCCTCGACGCCGCGCCGGACATGGCCTCCTGCACAATGGGTACCGTCAACTTCGGCGCCGACGTCTTCCTCAACCGCTGGGAGTTCATCGTCGAGCTGCACACCCGGATGCAGGAGCGCGGCATCGTGCCTGAGTACGAGATCTTCGACCTCGGCCAGCTCACCGCGCTGCGACGGCTGCTGGACAAGTACGGCCTGCCGGCCGGCGGCCACGTCCACGTCGACCTCGTCATGGGGGTACCCGGCGGCATGCCCGGTACCCCCGATGCTCTCGTGGCCTGCCTGCGCGACCTGCCCGACGGCGCCACCTTCTCGGCCACCGGCATCGGCCGCGCGACGATCCCGGTACTGCTGGCCAGCCTGTCCGCCGGTGGCCATCTCCGGGTCGGCATGGAGGACACCATCATGTACGCCAAGGGCCAGCCGGTCGAGTCGAACATGCAGCTCGTCGGGCGCGCGGTCGGCTTCGCACGGCTGGCCCAGCGCCCGCCGGCCAGCCCGGACGAGGCCCGCGCGCTGCTGGGGGTGAAGCCGCGTGGCTGACGCGTACGGTGGTGGCGAACTGCTCGCCGAGGTGGTCCGCTCCGGCTTCGTCGAGGGGTACCACCGCGGCTCGGTGGTCGTGCTCGACGCGGCGGGCGGCGCGGTCGCCGGGGCCGGGGACCTGACCGGGCCGATCTTCCCGCGCTCGGCCAACAAGCCGATGCAGGCCGTCGGCATGCTGCGGGCCGGCCTCGCCTTCGCGGACCCGGACCTGCCGATCGGTGCCGGCCCGCGGGCCGCGGTCCTCGCCGCGGGCGGCGGGCCGGAGCGGGTCCTGGCGAACTGCTCCGGCAAGCACGCCGCGATGCTGCGTACCTGCCAGGCGGCCGGCTGGCCGACGCAGGGGTACGAGCGGGCCGACCATCCGCTCCAGGTGACCCTGGAGGCGACGGTCGAGGAGCTGACCGGCGAGCCGGCCGCCGCCGTCGGGGTGGACGGGTGCGGCGCGGCCGTGTTCGCGATGTCGCTGGCCGCGCTGGCCGGTGCATACCTGCGCCTGGTCTCGGCGCCGGCCGGTACCCCGGAGGCGGCCGTGGCCGACGCGATGCGCGGGTACCCGGAGCTGGTCTCCGGTACCGGTGAGCCGGAAGCCCGGCTGATGCGTGAGCTGCCCGGCGCGCTGGTGAAGGGTGGCGCGGAGGGCGTGTTCGCGATGGCGATCCCCGCCGTGGGCGCCATCGCCCTCAAGGTCGACGACGGCGCGGTCCGGCCGATCTACCCCGTCGTGGCCAGTGCGCTGGGTAAGCTTGGCGTCACTGCACCGGTACTGGCTGAGCTCGCCGAGCAGGCCCCCGGCGTCGTCGTCACCGGCGGTGGCCAGCCGGTCGGCGCGATTCGCGCCCTGTGGTAGACGACACGCTAACTATCGCTAGCATCCGCTTGCTGTTGCAAGCACCCCGACGTAGGGTGGAACCGTGCCCAGTGCAAGCGACCTGCCTCGCGACATCGGCGACTTCATCCGCGACCTGCGCCGCAACGCGCGCATCTCGCTGCGTCAGCTGGCGTCGCAGACGGGGGTCAGCAACCCGTACCTGAGCCAGATCGAGCGGGGTCTGCGCAAGCCCAGCGCCGAGGTGCTCCAGCAACTGGCCAGCGCGCTGCGCGTGTCCACGCCGATGATGTACCTGCGCGCGGGCCTGCTCGACGCGCTGGACGCCAAGGAGGGCCAGGGGGTACTCGCCGCGATCGCGGTCGACCCCGACCTGACCAACGCGCAGAAGCAGTCCCTGACGCAGATCTACGAGACGTTCCGCCGGGACAACAGGCGGGATGCGCTGCCGTCCCCGGTGGAGACACCGGAAGTACCACCCACACCCAGGAAAACCGCACGGCAAGTCAAGAAGGCGGCCCGCCCGGTCGCTTCGAGTCCAGAGGAGACCACATGACCACCACCCAGACCAAGAACCGCATCCCGACGCCGCTCTACGCCGCTGCCGGTGCTGCCGACCTGGCCTACCAGAAGCTGCGCGACCTCCAGGCCAAGGTGACCGAGCAGGGCATCCGCCCGGCCGGCCGCGAGCTGGACGTCGAGCGGCTGCGCAGCGTCGCCCGCCGCAACGCCGCGGCGGTCGTCGCCGGCGCGCAGGCCGCGCAGGAGAAGGCCGTTGCCCTGTACACCGACCTGGTCGCCCGTGGCGAGAAGGTCGTCAAGGGCGGCGCCCGCACCGCCGAGTCGACGGCCGCCGAGATCGCGGCCACGGCCGAGGCCGACGCCAAGCCGGTCAAGCGCGCCCCGCGCGCGACGGCCGGCAAGTAGCAACACCTCCCCGGACGGGTACCGCATGACGCGGTGCCCGTCCGGGTAGTCTTCGGATATGTTCCTCGCCAGCCACGGGCCGGCCGCCCTCCAGGTCCAGTCCTGGGTGGACCAGATTCTCTGGCTGATCATGCTTGTGGTGGAGCTGGTCGCGTTCGTCAACTGCCTCACCCAGCGGGCGGAGGCATTCCCCATCGTCGGCTCGATCCCGAAGGGCGGCTGGCTGCTGTTGACCGGCGGCGCGCTGTTCTTCACGTTCGCCGTCGGCGTGTGGTTCCCGCTCATCGCCATGATCTCCGTGGCGGCCGCTTTGGTCTACCTGCTCGACGTCCGCCCGGCCCTACGCGACGCCGTGGACGGCCACGGATCCTGGTGACATCGGCCCGGGAGTAGTCTGCGGGGTCATGGGTGTCACGCAGCACGGGCGTACGTACCGCCTGGATCTGGCCGACCCGAGCCTGCGCGAATGGGAATGCATGGTCCTGTTCGCCGATCCGGAGCAGGGCATCGTGCTCGACCGGTCGGCGTTCTACCCGGGCGGTGGCGGCCAGCCACCCGACCACGGAGTGCTGCTCTGGCAGGGCGTGCAGACCCGCATCGTCGGTACCCGCAAGGGCGACGACCTCCACCTCCTGCCCGCCGAGGGCGACCCGGTACCCCCGGCCGGTACGGCAGTTGCCGGCGCCGTCGAGGATGCGCGGCGCACGCTGCTCATGCGTACCCACTCCGGCCTGCACGTGCTGTGCGGCGTCGTCTTCCGAGACTTCGGTGCCCTGGTCACCGGCGGCAACATGGAGCCCGGTGAGGCCCGGATGGACTTCAACCTCCCCGAGGTACCGCCCGACTTCAAGGCGCGCCTGGAGGAACTGGTCAACGCCGAGGTGGGCGCCGACCGGCGGGTGGCGACCCGGATCCTGCCGCGCGGAGAGGCGCTCGCGCTGCCGGACATCATCCGTACCCAGACCAACCTGATCCCGCCGGACGAGGCGGAGGTCCGCATCGTCGACATCGTCGGGCTGGACGTGCAGGCCGACGGCGGTACCCATGTGGCATCGACGTCGCAGATCGGCAAGGTCCAGGTCGTGAAGGTGGAGAGCAAGGGCAAGGCCAACCGCCGCGTCCGGGTACGCCTCGGCGCGGCATGACTGGCGCAGTGCCGTCCCGGCCGAGGGACTTCCTCACCGGGATCGGCTTCCTCGGCCGCGGCCTCGCCGTGTACGCCCGCAGTCCGGGCCTGGTGCTCCTCGGCATGCTGCCGGCGCTGCTCTCGTTCCTCCTCCTCGCCACCGCGTTCGGCCTGGTCCTCTACTTCCTCGGCCCGGAGTCGAGGGCGTTGACCCCGTTCGCCGCCAGTTGGCCGAAGGGGGCGCAGGAACTGGTCCGGCTGCTGGCCCAGGTCGCGATCGTGGTGGTGGGCGGGTTCCTCGTGATCATCGTGTACACCGGCCTGACGTTGCTGATCGGCGATCCCTTCTACGAGAAGATCTCCCAGCGGGTCGAGGACCGGCTGGGCGGGGTACCCGGTGCGGTGAACCAACCGTTCTGGAAGGAGCTGCGGCGCAGCATCGGCGAGTCGATCCGGCTGATCGTGTTCTCCGCGATCGTCGGCGTCCTGCTGTTCGCCGGCGGTCTGCTGCCGGCCGTCGGCCAGACCGCGATACCGGTCATCGGCGCGTTCATCGGCGGCTGGGCGCTGGCCGTCGAGCTGACCGGCATCCCGTTCGCCCGCCGGGGCGTGCGGCTGCGCGAGCGGCGCCGGACGCTGCGCCGGCACCGGTGGCTGGCCCTGGGCTTCGGGGTGTCGGTGTTCGTGTGCTTCTTCATCCCGTTCGGCGCGATCCTCCTGATGCCCGCCGCGGTGATCGGCGCGACCCTGCTCACCCGCCACCTGCACGGGCTGCCGGTCTCATGAAGGTCGAGCTGGTCCACGGCGACATCACCGGGCAGCGGGTGGACGCGATTGTCAACGCGGCCAACTCCTCGCTGCTCGGCGGCGGCGGGGTCGACGGCGCCATCCACCGCAAGGGCGGCCCGGCGATCCTGGCCGAGTGCCGGGCACTGCGAGCTTCTGATTATCAAAGCGGGCTGCCGACCGGGCAGGCGGTCGCGACCACGGCCGGCAACCTGCCGGCGCGCTGGGTCATCCACACCGCCGGGCCGGTGTACTCCCGATCCGAGGACCGCTCGGCGCTGCTGCGTGACTGCTACGCCAACGCGCTGCGGGTCGCCGACGAGCTGGGTGTGGCGTCGGTCGCGTTCCCGCTGATCTCGTCGGGCATCTACGGCTGGCCGGTGGAGGACGCGGTACGGCAGGCGCTGACCGTGCTGCGGGGCGCCGATACCCGGGTCGGGCTCGCGCGGCTCGTGCTCTTCACGCCGGAGCTGCTCGACACGGCCAGGTCGGTGGCCGGGACGTAAGCTCGCCGCGTGGGGGAAATGCTGGTCCTGGTGGGGCTCGGGACCGTCGTGGTGGTGGTCTCCGCGGTGGCCGGGCGGCTGGGGGTACTCTCGCCGATCCTGCTCGTCGTGGTGGGGGTCGGGCTGTCGTTCATTCCGGAGGTACCGGAGATCCGCCTCGAACCCGAGGTCGTGCTCATCGGCATCCTGCCGCCGCTGCTGTACGTGGCGGCCATCGAGACCTCGGTGCCGGCGTTCCGGTTCAACCTGCGGCCGATCCTGCTGCTCGCCGTCGGGCTGGTCATCTTCACCGCGGCCTGTGTCGGGCTGGTGGTGCACGCGTTGCTGCCGCGGGTACCGCTGGCGGCCTGCTTCGCGCTCGGCGCGGTCGTGGCGCCGCCGGACGCCGTCTCGGCCACGGCGGTCGCGCGGCGGATCGGCCTGCCCCGCCGGATCGTCTCGATCCTCGAAGGCGAGAGCCTGGTCAACGACGCGACCGCGCTGGTCATCTTCCGGGTCGCCGTCGCGGCGGCGGTCGGCCAGACGCTGTCCGTGCCCGGCGTGGTCGAGAACGCGGTACGCGCCTCGGTCGGCGGGGTGCTGATCGGCGCGGTCGGCGGCATCCTGCTCGCGAAGATCCACCGTAAGATAACCAACCCGCTGCTGGACAACGCGGTGTCGCTCCTGGCGCCGTTCGTCGTGTACGCGCCGGCCGAGGCGGTACACGCGTCCGGGGTGGTCGCCGTGGTGGTGACCGGGCTGTACCTCGGCAACCGGTACCCGATGCTGATCTCGGCCCGGTCCCGGCTGCAGATGGACGCGTTCTGGCGCATGGTCAAGTTCCTTCTGGAAGGCGCGGTCTTCCTGCTCGTCGGGCTCCAGCTCCGGCGGATCCTGGAGGAGCTGAACACGCCGTGGATACTGGCGCTCGAGGCGACCGGAGCGGTGCTCGGCGTCGTGATCCTCACCCGGTTCGCCTGGATGTACCCGGCGACGTACCTGGTCCGGCTGATCCCCCGGATGCGCGCACGGGATCCCGTGCTGTCGCCGCGCATCCCGACGATCATCTCCTGGGCCGGTATGCGCGGCGTGGTGACCCTCGCCGCCGCCCTGGCGCTGCCGACGAGCCTGGCGCACGGTGCGGCGTACCCGCGCTCGCTGTTCGTCTGGCTGGCCTTCTCGGTGATCGTGGTGACGCTGGTACTCCAGGGCCTGACGCTGCCGTGGATGGCGCACCGGCTGCGGATCGAGCCCGACGACCCGCGGGAGGACGCGCTCGCCGAGGCCGGCGTGCAGCAGGCGGCCAGCAAGGCCGCCAGCGAGCGGCTCGACGAGGAGCTCTCCCACGACGGCCAGGTACCCGAGGACGTCGTGGAGCGGCTGCGCTCGAAGCTCAACGACCGCACCAACCGCGCCTGGGAGCGGCTGGGCAGCCGCCGGCGCGAAACGCCCTCCGAGGCGTACTCGCGGCTGCGCCGCGCGATGCTGGAAGCTGAACGTGAGGTGTTCCGGCGGGCGCGCGACGAGGGGCGCATCCCCGAGGAGGTACTCCGCCGGGCCCAGCACGACCTGGATCTGGAAGAGTCGTTGCTGGATCGGGAGGAGTGAGATGGCGTCGTGCCAACATCTGGACGCGGTCGGTGACGCCGAGCCGGAGCCGGTGACGCTGGACGGCTGCGCCGGCTGCCTCGCCGAGGGCCGGGACGACTGGGTACACCTGCGGCTCTGCCTGGCCTGCGGGTACGTCGGCTGCTGCGACTCCTCGCCCCGCCGGCATGCGAGCCTGCACTACGGGGCGGAGGGGCACCCGGTCATGCGCTCGTTCGAGGAAGGCGAGAAGTGGCGGTGGTGCTTCCTGGACGAGGTGCTCGGCTAGTGCTGGGGTCGCCGCCGTGCGTACGCGAGGGGGACGCGTACGACCTGATGGCGGAGCTGCCGAAGGAGTCGGTCGACCTGTTCATCACCTCGCCGCCGTACTGGGGACTGCGCGCCTACGACCAGCGTCACAACGACGACATCCTGCGCGAGTGGACCGCGGCGGGCGGGAACGTCGCCACCCCGCCGCCGTACGACTGGTACCGCGAGCGCGGCGGCACGCTCGGGCTCGAACTGACGCCGGACTGGTACGTCGCCCACCTCGTCGAGATCTTCCAGCGCGGTGCCGCCGCCCTGAAGCCCGGCGGCAGCCTGTGGGTCAACATCGGCGACACGTACTTCGCCCGCTGGTCGAGCATCCGCCAGGGTGGCCGGCAGGGGCTCGGGAACAACGAACGGACCCGCCGGCGGACCCCGATGGGAGGGTACCGGCAGGAGAAGCAGCTCCTGCTGATCCCGGCCCGGTTCGCGATCGCCATGCAGGAGTTGCGCTGGATCCTGCGCAACGACCTGATCTGGCACAAGCCCAACATCCCGCCCCGCCCGGAACGCGACCGGCTGCGCCTGGCGCACGAGCACTTCTTCCATTTCGTCAAGCGGCCCAAGGAGGGCCGGGCCCGGTACTACTACGACATCAGCGCGGTGGAAGAGGGCGCGAAGGACGTCGTGACGACGACGGTACGGGCCGGACAGGACGGGCACTCGGCGACCTTTCCGCGGCAGCTCGTCGAACCCCGGATCCTGAGCTGCTGCCCGCCGGGCGGGCTGGTGGTCGACCCGTTCTGCGGCACCGGCCGGGCGCTCGCGGTCGCCGCCGAGCACGGCCGGCGCGCGGTCGGCTTCGAGATCCACCCGCCGTTCGTTACGGCGGCTGCCGCTAACACCGCCCTCGTAGACTGACCGTATGACGGACGGTACGCCCGGCTCCCATCTCGACCTCGAACTGCTCGCCGCCCAGTTGCGCCGGCACAGCGACGACCTGTCGATGTACGCGGGCTTCCTGCTCAACGTGCTGTCCGCCGCGCTGCCGCCGGAGCTGGTACAGGTCACCCGGGAAGGCAAGTGGAAGGCCAAGCTCGCCGGGCGGGAGCCGGCGGTACTGGGCATCTCGGTGACCATCGACGACCGGCGGTACGAGCTGGAGCGCAGCGGCGTCGGCGCGTACCCGACCGCGAAGATCCGGCACGAGTCCGGCGGGGTCGTGCTGTCCACCCGCACCGTCAGCGCCGACGAGTGGTCCCACGGCCTCGCCGCGGCGCTGGCCGGCATCGCCGGCTCGAACGCGGCCGCTGCGGCCGCGCTGCAACGGTTGACCGCACCGTGACCAGTCCGGAGTGGACCGAGGAGCGCATCGCGGCGGCGAGCGCGGCCGAGCTGGCCGCCGGCCGGCTGCCGATGCGGGCCCAGTGGCGGCTGGCCGAGCAGCGCGGGCGGGCCGAGCGTGGCGAGCCGGGCGCGTTCACCTCGGACCTGACGGTGCAGGAGTTCGCGGCCATCCGGTCGGTCGGGTTCTCGCCGGTCGGCCAGGTGATGGGCAGCGCGGTGTACAACGTGGGCTGGTCCTACAGCGGCTGCGGCTACTTCAGCTACTACGGGTACGGCGCCGCCCCGGTCGTCCCGGTACCGGCCACGCAGAAGCTGCTCAACCAGGCCCGGCACCGGGCGGTCAGCCGGATGCGGCAGGAGTGCACGGAACTGGGCGGCGACGGCGTGGTCGGGGTACGGCTGATGGTGCGCTCGTTCCACCAGATCGGGATGGAGTTCTTCGCCGTCGGTACCGCGGTGCGCGCGGACAGTACCAAGCGGCCGAAGCAGCCGTTCACCTCCGACCTCACCGGGCAGGACTTCGCCAAGCTGCTGCGCGCCGGCTGGGTACCGGTTGCGCTGGTGCAGGGCGTCGGCGCGATGGTCCGGCACAAGGACCGGATGCAGCTCGCCTTTGGCGGGTCCTGGTACAACCAGGAGCTGGTCGGGCCGACCAAGCTGGTCCAGGAGGCCCGCATCGCCGCGCGGGGTTCGCTGACCATCGATGCGCGGCAGGTCGGTGGGCACACCGTCGTGTTGCGCGACACCGTGTTGCAGGTCTTCGAGGGCCGGTGCAGCAGTGGTACCGAGGGCGAGGACCAGTACGCGAACGCCTACCTGTGGGGCACCGCGATCGTGCCGTACGAGCGCGCGAAGGTACCCGAGCCACCCTTGCAGATACTGCGCCTGAACCGATGAAGGGAACGCGATGACCCTCGACCCCGCCGCGCTCGGGATCCCGCAGGACGCGATGGACCGGCTGGCCGAGTTGCAGCCCGGTACCAAGGGCCACATCTTCACCTCCGACCTGACCGTCAACGAGTTCCTTCTGGTCAAGCAGGCCGGTTTCACGCCGCTCGGCCTGGTGCTCGGGACCTCGGTGTACCACTGCGGGTTCCAGGTGACCCGGTGGAGCAAGAACCAGGAGATGGCCGTCCTGTCCCAGGCGATGTACCACGCCCGGGAGCTGGCCATGACCCGGATGCAGGCGGAGGCGAACACGCTCGGCGCGGACGGCATCGTCGGGGTACGGCTCGCGGTCGAGTTCAAGGAGTGGGGCTCGGACGCGGCTGAGTTTCTCGCCGTCGGTACCGCCGTGAAAGCCGACGACGGCGCCTCCTGGCGCAACGACCACGGCCAGCCGTTCACCTCGGACCTGACCGGTCAGGACTTCTGGACGCTGCTGCAGGCCGGCTACGCCCCGCTGGGCATGGTGATGGGCGTCTGCGTGTACCACGTCGCGCACCGCACCTTCGGCAACATCCTGTCCAACCTCGGCCAGAACACCGAGCTGCCACAGTTCACCCAGGCGCTCTACGACGCCCGGGAACTGGCGATGGCGCGGATGCAGAAGGAGGCCGAGTCGCTCAGCGCCGAAGGCATCGTCGGTGTCCAACTCCAGCAGGAGAACCACATCTGGGGCTCACACACCACGGAGTTCTTCGCGATCGGCACCGCGGTACGCCCGTTGCGGCCGGACCACGAGATCGCCCGGCCGCAGTTGGTGCTGAGCCTGGATACCTGACACGCTAGGCGGCGGTCGTCAGCCCATACGACGCCCGCATCGGGGCTAACCCACGCACAGGCAGTCGAAGAGGCTCTGCTCGCCGCTGAGCGTGAGCAGGTCGAAGCCGATCCGGCCCCACAGGGCCAGTTGCAGATCGCTCGCCGTACCCTGGGCGACCGCGCGCTCGTGGTGCGCGTCGGTGTCGAGCAGGGTGTCGGTGTCGAGCAGCGCGACGCCGCCGTTCGGCCGCAGCCGGACGTACCAGGTCTGCTCCAGATCGGTGGCGGACAGCGCCACCATGCCCTGCCGGTCGGCGGGGCAGCGCCCCTTGCCGGCCGGAAGCCAGGTGTCGAGTACCTCGATGACCCCGTCGGCGGCCAGCTTCGTCTCCAGCGGCTCGGCGATCCCGCCGGCCATCTGCGCGTCCCAGCGGTGTACCGCCGTCTCGTGCGCCATCCGCCGGTGCCAGAACGCCACCCGCTTGGACTGCGGCGCCCAGTTCCACGCGGGCATCTCCGGGTCGAGCGCGTCGAGCAGGCTCACCAGGGCGGCGAACCGCTCGTCGAACTCCTCGACGCTCGCCGTCACAGGCTCCTCCGCGCGCGGCTCCGGAGCGGTCGTCACGCCGCGGCCGACGTGGCCGGCCCCCCAGCCGTAGATGGACGCCACGTGCCCGGTCAGCTCC
>WNGR01004078.1_pt1 | contig 36169 bp, 34 predicted proteins | sample 5407581 | NCBI WGS metagenome assembly WNGR01 (sample SAMN13153383, study PRJNA577476) | soil metagenome | isolation source: 80 cm soil or saprolite under Garry oak tree replicate 2 | place: USA:California | collected 2016-06-15 | reverse complement strand
GTCATGCAAACGGTCCACGGGTAGCTGTCTATTCTCAGGACAGTCTTGGTCTCGGCCACCTGAGAAGGACAATCACCATCGGCGGTCACTTCCTCGAAAAGGTGCCAGGTAGCAAGATGCTGCTGTTCGCCGATTCGCCCGTGGCGCCCTTCTTCCAACTCCCCGAGGGTATGGATCACGTCAAGCTGCCTTCCATCAGAAAAGTCACCGCCGGCCAGTGGGAAGCCTCGCGCTTGCATCTGCCCATCATGGACGTACAACCGTTGCGCATCGCTCTTTTGCACGAGGGGCTCCTTAAGTATCAGCCGGACTTGGTTCTGGTGGATCACATGCCCGGGGGGGCTCAAGGAGAATTGCTCCCTGCACTGAGGACCCTGAAGAAGGCATATCCCAATTGTTCCCTGATTCTCGGATTACGAGACATTTTGGACGCCCAGGAGGTCATCAGACGCGTCTGGACAGAGGACAGGGCCTATGAGGCGATCACCCAATACTATGATGGCATTCTGATTTATGGGAAACGCGAAATTTTCGATACGGAGAAAACATATTACCTTCCCGCGCCACGTCATGGAACCCATTACTGCGGGTACGTTGCCAGTCAGGGGCCGCTCCAATCTGCTCAGAAGGTGCGCCAATCCCTCGGGGTTCCCTCCGAGAAGAAATTCGTCGTTGTTTCCGCCGGCGGCGGTGCTGATGGTCATTTGGTGATGCGGACATATTTGAAAGCCATCCGTTTTCTGGGTCCTCGAGCCGATTTCATGACGGTCATGGCTACTGGCGTGAATGCCCCACCAGATCTATACGAGGAGCTCGCGGCAGCGACTCAGCACCTCCCCGTCCGGCTGGTCCAGTATCTGGATGACAGTTTGAGCGCCATTGCTGCGTCGGATTTGACCGTGTGTATGGCAGGGTACAACACCCTGGCTGAAGCATTGAAGTGGAAGAAGAAAGTTTTGGCGATTCCGCGCGTGGGACCCAGCGCGGAACAAAGGCTGCGTGTCGGGCTGTTCAAGGAACGGGGTCTGATCGACGTGCTCTACCCCGAAGAACTCTCAGGAGAAAAGCTTGCGGAAAGGATTACCAAAGACCTGGAGCGCACGGATTACCCTGCTTCCGACCAGGACTTCGACACAAATGGGGGAATCGAAGCTGCAGGGCGTCTAGCGGAGTTCATATCCAGGAAGGAAATGGCTCGCCATGCCTGAGAAAGATCCGACGGTCGGATATATCGTCACAACTTGGCCCCGGCTATCGCAAACTTTTGTGTTAAACGAAGTGTTGGCGCTCGAGCGCTCGGGCGTCCCGCTTCGCATCTTTTCCGTCAAAACCCCCGGTGGCGAACCAATTCATGGCGATGTAGCCCAGGTGCGCGCGCGTGTGAGCTATTTGTCGTTCCGAAGAAATTGGAAATCGGTGCTTTCGGCCAATTACCGCTTGGTTCGCGACCGCTCCACCTTCTATTTTCGGAACTTTTTCCGGGCTGTGAGTTTTTTTCGCTGGGGAGTGGTCAAGCACTTTCTCGAGGCCGCTTATTTGGCGGAGCTTCTCCGCGACGAGCGGGTAGGGCGTCTCCATGCCCATTTCGCCACCGCCCCCGCACTCGTGGCCATGTTCACGCACTGGCTTACCGACATTCCGTATTCTTTTACTGCGCACGCCCGGGACATTTACGTGGACCAAAAACCTAGAATTCTTCGCGCCGAGATGAAATTCGCGGATGCGGTCGTCACCGTGAGCGAATATAACCGGCGATACCTTTCCACTGAAATCTGCCCCGGCGCCAATGGCAAGGTGCGTTGTATCTATAACGGGCTGGACCTGCGCAATTTCAGTTTTCATCCGCCTCTCTCTTTGCAACCCGTTACACCTATGATTCTTTCCATCGGCAGGTTAATCGAGAAGAAAGGATTCGTCGAGCTCCTGCTGGCATGCGAGATTCTTCGGCGGCGCGGGCAGGACTTTAAGGTGGAGATCATCGGAACTGGTCCGTGGGAGGACTTGCTGCAAACCCAAACAAAGCGCCTTCATCTCCAAGAGCGGGTTAGGTTTCTTGGTGCACAGCCGCAGGAAGTGGTTCGCGAAGCCTTCCGCCGCGCTACTGTCTTCGCGCTTCCATGCATAATCAGCGGCAAGGGCGACCGGGATGGCATCCCAACAGTATTGATGGAGGCCATGGCTAGCGGGACGCCCGTGGTCTCAACTTCCGTATCAGGCATTCCTGAGCTGATCGAATCCGGCAAAGACGGCCTTCTCGTTCCACCGAACAATCCTTCGCGATTGGCTGATGCTCTCGACGAGCTTTTGAACGCCCCAGAACTAAGGGAAGAGTTGACCCGGGCTGCTCGCGCCAAGATAGAGGAGCGCTTTTCGATTGATCGAAGCACAAAACGGTTGCTGGCACTTTTTCAGTGCGGAGTGAGCCGGTGAAAATCCTTTACATCTGCACCGATCCCGGAATCGACCTGGCGGGCCAGGGCGGAGGCTCGATTCACATCCGCGCTTTCGTGAGCGCCCTACGGGATCTGGGCCATGAAGTGACGGTGGTCTGCCACGCAGGGACGAACGAAAGTGCAGGTGCAGCCAACGTAAGCGGGGACTTGCGCCCCTTGCGGCTTGCCGCGTGGAATCGTGTCCTGGCGCGTAGCATCCGCGCTGCCAATCGCCTCGCAGGCCAGCCCGGGCGTCACCATCCGGATGTCGTTCGATGCCTGCACAATCTCACCTCCTATGGGGTTGCCGCGCGTGCTGTTCGGGCGCTTCGACCGCACTTTATCTACGAACGCTACAGCCTTTGGGGCATGACGGGGCTCCGGCTGGCGAGGAAGTATTCTGTTCCACTGGTTCTTGAGGTGAACGCACCTCTTGCCTACGAGCAAAAGGAGTATCGAGGACTTACCTTCTCCTCCTTGGCAGAGCGGACCGAGAGGATGATCTGGCGTGGTGCCGATCTTGTCATTGCGATTTCTGACTTGCTCTGCCGCCACTTGCAAGAAGCTGGAGTGCGGCCCGGACGCATCCACATACTGCCGAACGCCGTGGATACCAACCTGTTCCGCGCCGATCTAGATGGAGAACCCGTGCGGAAGCGATTTCACTTGGGCGGCCGTTTTGTCGTCGGTTTCTTGGGAACGTTCAAGCAATGGCATGGAGTGGATCTTCTCATGGAGGCCTTTCAGCGTTTGCACCAAGTGGAACCTGACATGCATTTGCTCCTGGTCGGAGACGGCCCCTTGCGCGAATCGTTGCAGCAGAAGATTCGTCAAGCAACCCTCCAGCATGCAGTAACCTTGGCGGGCAAGGTTGCGCACCAGGAAGTCCCACTGTACTTAGCCGCGATGAATGTTGTTGTTGCGCCGTATCCAGACTTAAGCAAATTCTACTTTTCTCCGCTGAAACTCTTCGAATACATGGCAGCCGGCCGAGCCATTGTGGCCAGCCGGTTAGGGCAGGTCGCCGAAATCATCGTGAATGGTGAGAGTGGTCTTTTGTTCAAGCCCGGAGACGTTGAAGACCTGGTTCGTTGCATTCGGCGATTGCGGGAGGATTCCCAACTGCGACTGGCTCTTGGGAAACAGGCCAGCATAACCAGCCGGGGTTACACCTGGAGTAAGAATGCTGCCCAGGTAGTCGCTTGGGCCGAGGCTTTGGTCGGGGCGGACCAGCAACTGTTTTTGCGGGAGGAGAGAGGCGTTGCCTGAATTCCTCCATCAACCCGCTCCGCGTCCAGAGATTTCAAGCCTCCCGACCGTGCTCGATCCGGCGCAGTTGCTCAGAAATTTGGAAAAGTTTTCCTTGCCTGGGTGGGAATGGAGGCGGCTCGACCAGGTGCAAGTGAGCGTGCTGAAGCTGCATTCTGGCAGGCGCTGCACGGTGGCCATCCGCTTGCAAACGGACGGCAGTTGCTACGACCTCGTGGGCAAAGTCTATGCCACTGATCGCTCTGACGTGTATCGCGCAATGCTGGCAATCCAAGGTGCCGGGTTTGAAAAGCATGCGGAGTTGTCCATTCCGCAGCCAGTCGCTTATCTCCAGCCGCTGCAGCTTTTGTTGCAAGAGAAAGTAGCAGGTCGGGTCGCAAGCGAATTTTTTTTGACCGCAGACGAAGACGCTCACATCGAAGCAAGCGAGAAGTGCGGGCGCTGGCTAGCGCGCTTCCACGTTGTGGCTCCGAAGATCGGGCCGGTTCGCGAGCCTGGCGTTCAAATGGCTTGTTTGGAGCGATGGTCTCGCAGGATCGCCAGACTTGGCCAACCTTTCGCAAACAAAAGCAGGCGGCTTCTCGAGCGGCTAGAAGATTCCCCCTTAGCTCAGGGCGGCGTAGAGAAGCGTGCGAGCCATGGAAGCTACAGTCCAGCCCAAGTGATCCTCGCCAAAGATCGAACCGTGGCTCTTGATTGGGACGCTTATGGGGTCGCGGAGCCTGCCCGGGATGTGGCCAACTTCATTGTGGCACTGCGGCGGCTTGCCTTGGGGAGGCTTGGCTCAATCCGCTTACGAGATTCAGCGGCCGAGACATTCAAGAAAGCATACTTGGCCAGCGGGTGTGCGAGCGTCGAATCGCGGCTTCCGTTTCACCAAGCGGCAGCCTGCCTCCAGCTTGCAAAATATAACCTCTATCATCGCGTAGCGGATTGGGAGGAAAAACTAGGGGCCATGCTCGACGAAGGCCTACGAATTCTGGAACGAGGGGAATGATCTCTTGCTAGAGATAGCGAAATCCTTTTCTGCGATCGGGCCACGGCACCCTTTTTTTCCGCACATCTATCGTTTCAGGAGCTTACTGGCCGATGACCGCTTCCGGAGTGAAATGCAGGAAAACACCAGCGACAAGCACGATGGTCAAGTTTACGCGTCGCTAAACGCCCGTTTTGCACCAGATCAACGCTGGGAATTGAAAAGAATTTGTTGGTCACGGCAGATCCACGAGGAATTCAGCGCTTCCTGTTTTCGCGCGCTGACTCTCATTTATTCCACTCAATCAGGCGGAATCGAATGCTTCGTGTTTCCTGAGGATCCCCGTCTCAAGGCCATCAGCTGCTTCTTCCAGAGGAAATCAGTTCTCGTGAGCGGAAGAGAACCTGGTTCGAAGACAGATATCCTCCGATACGTCCCCGGCCGACGCCTGACCTTTCGAACGCTCGGACCAGCGGGCCAGCCTGTCATTGGCAAATTTGCGCGCCGATCCGAGATAAGGAAAGCGTATGAAAGGCTTGCCCGAGTCTCCGCTGCATCCACCCGTTCACAGTCTTGTTTTTCGGTGCCATCGCCATTGGAGATCGAAGAGAATGAGGGCCTTCTCATTCAAGAGGCAAAGCCAGGCAAAGATTTGACCGTCCAAATCGTCGAGGACAACTTTGTTGATTTGCTTCACAGCGCCGGCCAGATTCATCAACACCTCCACCGGCTGCCAGTTGAAGCCCCTGAGTGGAATCTCAGGATCTTCCTAGAGAATCTCTGGGCTGCCATTGAATGGATCAAGCTTTTTCAACCGGAGCAGGAGCAGTTTCTCCATCGCCTCCGCGATTTCCTGGTCTCAAATTGTCCTCCCGTCGAAGCGGCGGAATTTACTTTCTGCCATGGCGATTTTAGCTGCAGTCAGGTGCTAAATGATGCCGGGTCCTGGTCCGTTGTTGATTTTGATCGCTGCATGCAGGCCGATCCTTACTTGGAAATCGCCAGGTTTCTTGCGTTCTTAAAGTACGATGTCCCCTTGTTTCGCGATTGGTTCCTGGACGCGGACATCAGAAATCACAGTCGACTCGAAGAGGCTTATGCCGCGTATTTGAATGGCTATGAACAGGCGGCAGGTCAGACATTGAATCGCAAGAAGCTGCTCTGGTACCGCATCGGCGCTGAGATTCACTACTTGGCGCGGCTGCTGAAAAGGGACTTGGCTTCTCGTGTTGTTCTGGAGCGGACTTTTGAGTTGATCGAGGGCCTTCGCGCGAAATTTCAAAACGGAAAAGAGAGAGGGGCTTGGAATTGAACTCATGTTGCAACTCCCACATCGGCTGAGAGCCCTGGTGACCTCTCAATGGCCCTGGGCCAGAGGATATGCGTCGTGACTTGGGATGAGCAGTGGACAGAGACGAAGACAATCGAAAAGTGGCTGAAGCCAGATGAAATGGTTGTGCAGCTAGCCCGAACGTTGAAGGTTCACGGCTTCACTAAGGCGTTTGACCTGGGATGCGGAGTGGGAAGGCATGTCCTTCTTCTCGCCAGAGAAGGGTATGAGGTTCACGCGTCTGACTTCTCCAAGCCCGCTGTTCAATACTGCCAGGAGTGGCTTCGCCGAGAGGAACTAACCGGAATCGTTATCCAGAAGGACATGACTGAGATCCCTTATCCGGACGGTTTCTTCGATTTGGTGATCGCGTACAACGTCATTTACCACACGACGTTTGGAGGAATGAAAGATCTGGTGCAGACCGTCCACCGCAAGCTCCGGCCGGGAGGCTATTTCTTCGTCACCTTGAAATCGTCCGAAGGGTGGCTCTACGGCCAGGGCGTAGAGATCGAAAAGAACACTTTTTTGCGACCCGGGAAGGGAGTGCCGGTCCACTTTTCTACGGAGAACGAAATCACAACTCTCTTTTGCGATTTCCATCTTATCGATAAGAAATATCGTTGTTACGCTGCGAAACGAACGAAGAAGCGGCATGCCTCCTGGAAGATTGTTTTGAAAAAGCCCAGCAACATCGCTTAACACTGGCAGATGGTTTTGGATTAAGAAGACGGCTTACGAGAACATGCGAATCCTACTGAAGCTGGCTCGGTTCCTTAAACCCTATCGTTTCTACCTTGCCGCCGCTCTTCTGGCAGCCTTTGGAGAAATCGTTGCAGACCTCTTGCAACCCTGGCCGCTCAAGTTCGTCATCGACAACATTCTGAGGAAGCAGCCTCTCCCTCATGGCGTCGCGCGGTACGTTGCTCCCGTTTTCGGGACGAGTGACATGGGAGTCTTGTACTTTGCTTTGTCATCGGTGCTGGCAATCGCCTGTCTGGGAGCAGTGGCTTCATTCGTTCAGGACTATTTGATGCCGCGCATCGGCCACTGGGTCATGCACGACGTGCGTCGCCACCTTTATTGGCACATTCAAGGCCTCTCGCTCTCCTACCACAACGAGCAGCGGCTGGGGGACCTGATGAGCACCCTGACTGGTGACATCAATGTGGCCCGAGAACTGATCGAGTCGGCTTTGCTGGGACTCTTGGTCAACAGTGTTGCTCTCAGCAGCATGATCCTCATCATAGTTGCGATGGATTGGCGATTCGCCCTGATCGCTTTGAGCGTCGCTCCAGTATTGTTCGTCCTGGTGTACCGGTTTACTCGGCGCGTGAAACAGGCCTCGCGCGATGTCCGGCGGCGTGAGGGAAAAGTTGCCTCGATCGCACAGGAGGTACTCTCCTCGATTCGCGTCGTGCAGGCATTTACGCGCGAAGATTACGAGCAGGCCCGCTTCGAGCGCGAGAACCTCGGGCGAATCTCGGCGGGGATTCAGGCACGCACGCTGCAGGCCAAACTGAAATCGCTGGTGGAACTTGTCGTTGCGTCGGCAACGGCGCTGGTACTTTGGTACGGAGTTCGTCAGGTTCTGTTGGGCCATTTGATGCCGGGTTCTCTTCTCGTACTGCTCGCTTATCTTAGCCGCCTCTACAGGCCAATGCGGGAGCTTTCTAAGCAATCGGATATTTTGAATCGGGCACAGGTGGGCTTGGAACGCATCTTCGGCCTCCTTGAAACTGAGCGAGCGGTGCAGGATTTACCTGGCGCCAAGGTCGCGCCGTCATTTAAGGGCAAGATCGAATTGGATCACGTTGCGTACGCATTCCGATCCGACAAGCCCGTCTTGAATGACATCTGTCTCAGAGCCGAGCCGGGGCAGGTTCTAGGCGTTGTGGGTTCAACCGGCGCAGGGAAGACAACGCTTCTCAGCCTGATCCCGCGCTTTCACGATCCGGATCGAGGTTCCATACGAATTGATGGCCGCGACATCCGCAGCTACACGCTGCCATCTCTTCGCGGCCAGATGAGCCTCGTCTTGCAGGAAACGGTCCTGTTCTATGGGACGGTACGCGACAACATCGCCTATGGTCGGCCAGAGACCACGATGGATGAGATCGTCGCGGCGGCATTGGCAGCTAACGCGCAGGAGTTCATCGAGAAATTGCCCGAAGGCTACGAAACGCTGATCGGCGAGCGCGGAGCGACGCTCTCGGGCGGGCAGCGGCAGCGGCTCGCCATCGCCAGAGCAATGATTCGCAACGCACCCATCATTTTGCTTGACGAGCCCACAACCGGTCTCGATGCCACTTCTGAGGCTTTAGTGATGGAAGGCCTCGCTCGCCTGATCGCCGGGCGCACGGCCATCATCATTGCACATCGTCTGTCCACGGTGAGCCGCTGCGATGCCATCCTGGTTCTAGAAGGCGGCAGAATCATTGAAACGGGGACACATCAGCAATTGCTCAGCTCGGGAGGACGCTACGCTGAACTCTACGAAGTTCAGTTTCGAGGACAAGCCGCCGCATTCCGCGCGGACAGCCAAATGAGGACACCTTGAGTGGAAAAATGGTCTTGGAGGAGCCAACGCACGGGGCAGCCGAATCCCAGTCCTTTCCTAAGGATGCAGCTCTTCCCGGGCTGCGTCTTCTGGTCCGACCACCCGAGTTGGTGGGATTTCTCTCCTCTCTCTTGGTCGAATGGATGGATGCGGGTAAGCGGATCTCGGACTGCCGCGTGAATCTTCTCCGATACGTTCCGGGCAAACGATGCATTGTGGCATTGCAGCTCAGGATCGAGTCCAAAGAAAGCGGCGGGGTCGAATGCCGGAAGCTGATCGCCAAAGCTCATGCGAACGGGCAAGGGAAGAAGGTCTACAGTACACTCCGGGAATTGCAGAATCACGGTTTTGCAGACGGCTTGCTGACCGTGAGTCAGCCCCTGGCCTATGATGCAAAATGGCAACTGCTGCTCCTTCGCCATTACGAAGGCGAGCTGTTGAGAAATCTCGTTCTGACCCAATCCAATCCTGAATGGGCCATGGAAGGCGCAGCCGAATGGCTAGCGAAGCTGCATCGCTGTGGCCTCACCCGCGGTCGCCGCTACAGTTTGCAACACCATCTGCGTACGCTCGAAGCGCGGAGGCTACACCTCGAGCAACTATCTCCCGACGCAGCCCGGAGCTTCGAAGGGATTCTCGCGCGAATCGAAAGGCAAATTGAGAAAATCGAGGAAAGGAGACTTGGCCCCACCCATCGCGACTTTTCTCTCGATCATCTGCTGGTTGACGGGGCGCACTTGACAGGGCTGGACTTCGACGAGTTCTGCCAGTACGACCCGATTTTCGACGTGGCCCATTTTATCGCTCACGTCGGGTATCTCGGGCTGCTCCATTCCGGCTCTTTGCATCGCTTCGATCCGCTGGCGAAGTGCTTCTCGGCCACTTATCAATCCTGTGCGGGGATCCAGTCCCTGGCGCGATTGGAACCGTATCTTGGTTTGGCGTATCTGAAATTGGCCCAGATCGTGGCCCTGGTCACACGGCCGGACGGTTGGCGGGAGAAGACGGACACCATTCTGGCTGAGGCTCACCGATTTTCTCAGGTGAAATGATGTTCAAAAGCTTTTGGTTCGTTATTGGAACCAGTTCATTCGGTTACATCCTAGCGCTGATATTCGCGTTGGTGCTTTTGCCCAATCAAGCAGCGGCGCAGAGTGCCACCTATTTAAGAGGCGTGGTGGAAGACCCGAGCAGGGCACCCGTGCCCGGAGCGAAGCTCATCTTAATCAACAAGGCGACAGGCGAAAATCGCACAGCAATATCCGATAGCAACGGCCGCTTCCTCTTCGAAAATGTTCTCCCGGGTGATTACACTTTGAAGGCTCAAGCAGAAGAGTTTCGAGCTTACGTCAAGGATGTCACCATCGGAGCGGAATCCCTAGAAATCACTGTCAAAATGAAAATTGCCCCGGAGGAACAGCAAATCACCGTGATGGGGACTCAGGACCGTACCCTGCCCCAAGATAATGCGGGAGTCGAGGTCAATGAATTGGACACCCCCACCTGGTCCATCAAGGATGTCACTATTAACCAGAACCCTTATTCGGCGGAATTCCGGCGGCCAGGCAAGTCGCGCATTGAAGTCACCACAAGGCAGCCCTCCCGCAGATATTTCCACGGCGGTATTTCTTACTATGCGCGCAATTCTGCGATGGATGCGCGCAACTTCTTTGCTCAAGAGAAACCCAGCCTGGACCGGCGGCTGTGGGAAGGAGGTCTGAGCGGTCCCTTGGCTGGGAGAGCCGCCACTTTCTTCTTGAGCGGTTCGCACCTGGAAGATGACAGAGGCATGGTAGTGAATGCTTTCATTCCTACCGGCCAGGTCGTCAAGAACGTTCCAACCCACCAGGACCGCACGAATCTCCTCGGGCGCCTCGACATTTATGCGAACAAAGTTCACACGATCACGGCGCTTTACACATTCAATTTACAAAACGGTCGCAATCAAGGCGTGAGCGGTCTTTTTCTTCCCGAGCAAGGAAACGGGGACAAGGAACACCTTCATCGGGTCGAGATATCGGACCAGGCTCTCGTTTCGGGTAATTTCCTGAATATGGTACGTCTGCTGGCTAAACGAAAAACTCAGAGTGCAGGCGCCCCGGCTAACTCACCCAAAATTGTGGTCAATGGAGCGTTCACTGGAGGGCCATCCTCAACATTTCGCAGAGATCGTGAGACAGTCGCAGAGGTGGACGACGCGGTAACCTACGCTCGCGGATTGCACACATTTCGCTTTGGGGGCACGTCTCGCGCGAAAATCCTAAACATCTTTGACGCGTCCAATTTTTCAGGAACTTTTGAATTCGCCAGCCTCGCCGATTTCAACAATCAGACGCCCTACGTCTTCCGAATGAACCAGGGACAGCCGAATGCCTCCTTCGTCGAATACGAAGCGAATGGCTTCTTCCAGGATGAACTCCGGCTTCGGCCGAATTTCACCCTGCTCCTGGGCGTGCGATATGACTGGCAGTCCACCCTCGACGATCGCAAAGATTTTGCTCCCCGGATCTCTTTGGCGTTTGCTCCAGGCAAACAGAAAACCGTGTTTCGCGCCGGCGCAGGGATCTTCTACGACCGCTTGCCTGGATCCGTTACCGACCGCGCTATGCTTTTCCAGGCTCTCCGGATGCAGGAGGTTGTGATTCTCGATCCTCCTTACCCGGATCCATTCGCGACAGGGGCAAATCCGCCTTCCAGTTTCTTCAGCATTTCTCCCGGCACGCGGGCACCCTATCTCCTGGACGCAAGTTTGGGTATCGAGCAGCAACTCTGGAAGGGGGCTCAGCTTGCCGTGGAAGGGCAAACCTTGCTCGGAGTGCACCTGTTCCGCTCACGCAACGTCAACGCGCCACTGCCGCTGACTGGTCTACCGCCTGATCCCAATTTCACCAACATTGATCAACTCGAGTCCTCCGCGACACTGCGCGGAAACGCTCTCAACATCTCCTTTCGTGGGCAGATCGGCAAGCGCTTCCACGGAATGGCCCAGTACACGTTTTCGCACACGATTAACGATGCCTCGGGAGTCTTTTCATTGCCGGCAAACAATTATGACCTGCGGCCGGAAAGAGGCCGTGCCGATTTTGACCGGCGACACCGGTTCAGTTTCTTCGGCTCGCTCAACCTACCTGCGGGCTTCCGGTTTGGTGCAGTTCTAGCGGTTTCCACTGCCCCGCCATTCAACATTACAACCGGGGCCGACGACAACCACGACAGCGTGCCTACCGATCGTCCGGCCAACATGGGACGGGACACCGGGCAGGGCCCGGATCTTCTACAGTTGGATTTGCGCTTCGGCAAATCGTTCCGTTTTCCCCGACCCGCTAACCGCGAACGCACTTCCAGAAATCTCGAATTCAACGTGGATGCGTTGAACGTCTTGAATCGGACGAATTTCAATAATTTCGTGGGAGTTCAGACCTCGCCGTTCTTCGGGCGCGCAAATTCCGCGCTCCCAGCGAGACTGATTCAGTTATCGGTTCGATACCATTTCTAGGAGCTTCGATAACATCGAATTGCTTCTCCCGAGAAGTTGGACTTTTCCAGCGAAATTTGCGCCGAGGGGATTCCTGGCGAGATATTCCCTTGTGAGCAGTAACACAAAGCTCGTTCAACAGGTCACCGTCGGTCCCGCCTGATAAGGCGCCTTCACAGCACGTGGCTACCCCTACTTGGTGGTGTGATGGCTATCAACGGCCAGGCCGGATCCACCAACCATTCCACGCGCGTGACGCTGTTGTACAGTAGCTGCATCGCGCTCTCTAGCGCACTCACGAATAACAGGCAAGGGTGACGCCTTCCCATGCTTCGGACGTGATCAACTCGACGCTTTGTTCCGTTTGTTCCGTTTGTTCCGGTTGGCTAGGGTGGGTAGCTGCAACGCATAGAGGACACAGACCTTATTTGTTAGATCGTCTTTTCGATCCCCACCGCCCCTACCAACCATCTTCCTGATGGGTGGGCACTTAGCAAATTCACGCGGGGGCAAAAAGGGGCAGATAAGGCCAAATGATCCGGTTCTTGTGCGTTAATTTCAGTGGCACGGGTGACAACCGGATTTGATGTTGTTCGGAGTGAACAGCCGCGCACCGATCGCTGATCCGTCTTCGTAACCTGTTCGGGAGGGAGAATCTCCACCGATCAGTCACGTGTCTCACGAAATCCAGGCTACTGTTCGACAACCGAATCGAGATCTTACCCGTCTCTCATGGACCAGGCTTGCGCCTTGAGGCCATTTTCTTGCGGCGCACCACAATAATAATTACGATCACCACAAACACAACTCCTGCGATGATGCGGATCGTAGTCGGATCCATGGATGCACTCTCCTTAAAATGTATGCGGCATGGGTTGCGCAACGGGTTCTGCCGCATATCACAGAACTGGGCCCTGCCTTTGAACCGAATGAGCGACACAAAAATACGTTGAAAACCGGCGAGCAGCAAGAGGAAAGCCGAATGATCGACGACAATTGTGTAACATCAGTTCCGCTCTTATGGCGGGGCGATTAGAAGCTGACCGCCTCCGGCCAACACGGCAATACTCTGAACTCGACGGCCCGTTGATCATTCTTACCTTCCAACCTCCTCAGCCGGCAAAACACTTACCCCAATCAGGACCTTGCACGCAACTGGTTTTCCGCCAAGTTGTGCCGCCAGGAACTCCCATTGTGCAAGGGCATTAACGGCAGCCTGCGTCCTGCCATCCAGGGCGCGTATTGCGCGCAACGCCCCTAGCTTCCCGGTTTCGTCAATAATGCCGGTAACAAACACTGGCCCTGAATTTGCGGCAAGACCAGTTTTGGGTGCCGTCGCCGGGCTCTTCTTTAGCACGGCAGGAGGCGTAAGCAGGCCGTTCAGCACGCTGTTGTGGGCCTGGGCAGGACTCATTAGCGCGTACTGCATGGGCCAGTCGGGGCCGCCGCCGGCGTCGGTCATTGGGATATAAACAGTGTAAACGGTGTCGCTGCGGGAGAACACGCCTAAGTCTCTGCTGGCTCCGCCGCTGCTACCGCCTGAAATTATGGTAAGGGCGTAAGAACCATGTGGAATTGGACTTGGCGCGCCCGCTCGACCGCTGCGTCCTGGCGTGCCACCTGAGATTGAGATCCCCGGAAGGCTTTTGTTTCCCGCAGCCGCAGCAGGGGCCGTGCCAGCGCCAGATCCCGGCTGCGGGCTTGCGCTCGACGAGGACTCAGTACTCGCCACTCCGGAATGCCCATCACCCGCTTCAACTCTGGTTCGGGTCCCATTCTCCACGCTCCCGTGCGGTAAATTCTCTCCCGCCTTCGAGGCGCCAGCGCCTGCAAGGTTTCCACCAGCGGCTTGCGATACAGTCGACGCAGCAGTTGTTGCCGCTCCCGATGGTCCAACGACGAACCGGGAGGCCAGCTCTGCCTCAGGAATAACCGGATCGGGTTCGGGAGGAACACTCACCGCGTTGATGATAGCGACTGCCTTTCGCACGCTCACGTCCGGGTCCATGGTGGCGGAAAGCACCGGTACGCTGGGTTCGGAGGCGGCCCTGATTTTTGGCAGCACTGGTTTTGCGGGAGCCAGCGACAATTTGGGCTTGTCGCTGGGCAACACCGGATTTTGCACTGGAGGTTCGCTTGGCCGGAAAGTTAACACTGCTTCCGGGTTCGATAACACGGGCTGTTCAAACCGCGGCGCTACTGGCGCTCGTATCGCTCGATGGGGAAGCACCACCATGCTCGGCAGCCGGAGCGGATAGGTCATCTTTGGAGGTGCAACCAAATCCGGCCGGCGGATGGTCTGCACACCAGCGGTCGAAGCTGGAGGGTTGGAAACGATCAGCTGGGGGCCGGCATAGTCAGGCTTCGGCGCATTGGCAGCCGGTCGCGCGCTCGTGGGCAAGGTCTCCGCCATGCTGCGCGCTTTCCGTCCTGATGCGTATTCTATCTTGGCGCCTGCGCTGGCCTCTGCCATGCTTGGCAGAAGCGGCAGCAAGAGCGGTTGATAATCAACCTCACGGTCGAGATCTGCCGCAGCACTCGGCACGCTCACGAGCCATGCCGGAAACAGGATCGGCACGGAAATCACCATAGCAGCAGTAGCCGTATGCAGCAGGGTGGAAAGTAATAGCCCATTTCGCGGAGCCCCGATTGCGGGTAGCAGCGCGAGCTTTGGAGCTCGGATTGGTTTCCGTACAACGACAGGTGGCGCCAAGGGTGCGATCGTGGAGCGCACCTGCATCAGACCCTTATTGAAATTGCGTACGATTACTATTGATTCCGCGGGTTCCATCGTGGAGCCTAACTGCATCGAACCGGTGTTCGGATTGGGAATCACTGGAGTAGTATCGGGCGCAGAACGGAAAACGTCGCGGTTGGGTTCAGAACCATTTTGACCGCCGAACCGCCGGTCAAGGAGATTTTGTCGACGACAATGTTTCCAATCGTGAAGCTGTTCCCTCCGGAGCCGCCCGCGAATGTCAGGCAACTGGTATCAGCGCCGCAAGTGGTTCCGTTACCTTTGTGCAAATAAACGAAACCCGAGAAAACGAACGATCCGCCGCCGCCCATGATGGCGCAGTTTCCGCTAAAACCGGCAGTGCAGCTTCCGCCGTTCGCGGCATTGCTGCGGCTCTGAAAGAACAAAAAGCCGCGGTTGCCGTCAGGAGACCCATACTGGCCAGTAGCGCCTATGCCCGACGTGCCACCACACGGACCGAGCAGAACATTGCCCGGAATGGTGGCAGGGACCTGCGATGGGTTCGCGGAGCCGTTGGGGCATCGCAACAACACGGACGGCACATATCCGGTTGCCGCAGGGGACAACGTGCCGTCAATCTGATATGCAACGATACAGTTGTTGGGAGTGCCGAAAGCGGCGCCAGGACCTTGCGTAACGGACGTGCAAGCGCTGGCGCCTCCGCTGCTTGCGCCGATCTGGACGCTGGCGGAGGTGCTGAAGTAAAGCATAACACCTTTGCTGCCGTCCCCGCTGACAGTACTAATGCGCGCGGTTGACCCGCTGCCCAGACTGAGCCCATTCGCCGCCACGTAATACAGTCCCGGATCAAAAATTCCTGTGGCCAACTTGTTGAGTGTTACAGTCCCGACATTCTGCCAGGTAATCCCGCCGTCTAGCAGGGTTCCCCCCGAGCAGGTTCCGTTCGCCTGCCGAGTGCACACGGTTTGGCTGCTCCAATTCGGGTTCGCTGGGCCGGGGCCGGATTTTCCGGGGGTGAGAACCATATAGACGAAATTCCCCGGGTTATTCGAGGTCGGCTGAATCAGTGTGCGTGCGGTGTAGTTCGTGTTTGCCGCCCAGGGTGGCCCCGCGGAGCCGAAGCCGGGGTTCGTGCCTTTATAAGGAAGCATAAGGCAGCCCTTGGCACCGGGGGGCATACTGCTGCTGGTAAGGCAGCCAGTGTAATCGCCGGGCGTAAACTCCACGCAACCAATTGGATCAGGACAGCCATTAATCGCGAATGGCACCGGGGTAGCCGTGCCACCGGTGCCCCATTATTGCCGGGTCCTGCCAGATGGAGATCCACCGTGCCAACAGTCACCGCCGTGCTGCTGCTCGAGTCAACTTGAATCGAACGCGGGGGGCCTCCGAGCATGGTGACTGAGGCGTTGGAGTTTATCTGGAATGAAGGGCTTGCTGTCCTATGGAGCACGACCAACGGCACGGGCGTAGTCACAGGACTCAAGCCACAGCCGGCCGAAGCCGTTACGTTCACGGTCTTGGTCGAGGAGACTATTTTCGTAAAATACATTGCGACCGGGTCCGTGACGGTCACCTTGATATAAGGGTTGCCAATCGTGGGGAAACCGGACGGGATGCCACTCACGCCTGCCAAATTCGACGGAAAACTCACGCTGACATTGGACCCCGAATAGCCGTTAAACAAAGCGTACTGGCAAGGCACAGAATTCGGCATAGCGCTGCAATCGAAGGTAGAGCCGATCCAGGAGAAATCGAGCCCGGGGAAGTCGGCACTGGCGGTTGGATCGGTACCCTTCAGGAACACATCTGCTGCACCAGCCTGGCAGGCGGCATCCGCCGCTCCTTGGGCCATCTGCCGATGGGCCCACACTTGCGTGTAATCGGTGGCCAGCCCAAGCACCGCCAGCAAGAGAATAGCGATGAACATGACGATAGCTAGGAACGCTTGTCCCCGTTGAGAGGACCATCGTCGCGAGTTGGTGTGGTAAAGGTTCATTTATGGCGCCACCATCCTGCCTTCCGCATACGTCTTCATGGTCGGAGCCGTAATGAACTTGGGGAGATAGGGGATATAGGTGTAGGTCACCGTCACTCGCACGCGGTTCGGCGGGGCGGAGTTGCCATCAGGAAACGTAACCGATGGGGTGATGGCGCTGACGTCGTGCAGTGAAGTCCCGGCGAAGGCCTTTACCTTCGCTTGGGTGCCGGCCACATCTCCACCGCTATGGACAATGGCATAACGAACACCCTCGTTGACGGCGTCGGCCAGAACCGAGTAGGTGTACATGAGCCATCCCAGTTCAAAAACCCAAAAAACAACCGTGAAAATCACCACAATCATCAGCGCGGTTTCCAGAAGGCTCTGGCCACGTTGACGGCGCCATCGGGTGTGCCTCCTCGGCCGCATGCTAGTACAGGGACCTCATGGAGACTTGGCGGTGAAATTTCAGGTTGGCGGGCAAAAGTACGTTGAATGCAGTGCCCGAGATAATCGGCGTAACGGTGTACTCCACATCCACGCGGTCGAGCACAAAAACGGGCGCTTCGGGATCGGCGGCAGGCGCTGAAAACGCGAATGCCGGGCCGAATTGATCGCATTGGGCAATGCCAGTGCCCGCGTTGACCCCTTTGGCGCTGGTGCACACCTGGACGGCAGCATTGGATGCCGTGGCACCGCTAATGGCGTTCGTCAGGTTGTCATAAACGAGATTGCTGATCGTCGTGGTTCCGGGAGCCGTTCCCGTGCCTGCCGCCCCACCTTGGGTGGCGTATTGCGCGCCCATTCGGGGTGCAGCCGAAAGGGCCAGCACCATAAACCACAGGTAACCCCAATTGATGATGTTGAAGGCGAGCCCGAGCAGTAACGGCATTGAGATTGCCGTTTCGAGCAGGCTTTGTCCGTCCTGGCCCTTGGACCGGCGTTGGCCAGCCAATCTTCTCCGCCACATCTTCATTTCTCCAGCGACTGCGCCGCTATATCCACGCGATCGAACTCAATCGCGTCACCAACACGAGTGGAAGTTGAATCCAACACGCCCGATGGCAGCTCGAGCACCGCCGCAGCCTTCCAGAACATCCGAGTCATTCGGAACGGGCGCATATCACGCCTCATGGCAATAACCCTCCAGTCGTCATCCAGAACCGCAATGTCTATGGGGAACTGCATTCCCAAAGTATGCACGCCTTGCGAAGGCACGATTAGCAGCCCATCGCCCGGCTGGAGTTCGCGCTCCCCGAGCAAACCGACAATCCGTGTCATTCCGGTCTCCGCCACTCGAATGCGCTGGCCGAGAACCGTTCCGCGTGTAGCGTTTGTTGCGCATACCGCCTTTCTTTGCCATCGCATCGCTATTTGGCGAAATCCGCAAATATCTTTTGCATGCTGATAATTGCCGGTCCCAGCGCCACCACGAAAATGCTGGGAAAGACGAACAGGACCAGGGGGAAAAGCAGTTTGACCCCGGCCTTGGCCGCCATTTCTTCGGCCTTCTGCGTGCGGCGCACGCGGAGTGTGTCCGCGAATTGTCCAAGCGCATTCGCAATGGGCGTGCCGAAGCGCTCTGTCTGCACCAGCATGGTGACAAACTGTCTGACGAAATCGATATCAACTCGCTCTGCCATGCTGCGCCAGGCATCCAAACGCGGCTTTCCGGCGCGCTGCTCACGATTGATGATCTGGAGTTCGTCGGCCAAAGCGGGCGACGTCAGCCTGATTTCGTCGCCAACCCGTACCATGGCCTGGTCAATTCCCAAGCCGGCCTCCATGCAGATAACTAGTAAATCGAGGGCATCGGGCAGGGCGCGGCGGATACTCTCCTGCCTGCGAGAAATCAACCGCGTGAGCACAAGATCCGGGGTCATAAAACCGAGAACGGCGCCCACCAAAATCGCTGCTAGCATATTGCTGCCAAAGAAAGTTCCCGCCCCGATGGCAAGCACCGGCAGTAACATCTTCGTCGCCGTAAAGATTTCGATGTGCTCAGGCTTTCGAAACCCTGCGAGCGCCAGCCGATAGGCCATATTCTCATCCGATCCGGAGACCAGGCCGCGAATGGGCTTGAAAACACTGGTGACCCCGGCCGCCGCTCGGGCAAGGCCGTTTCTAGGCCCCTCTACGAGGTCAGGGGAGATGACCGGGGGAGGAGCCGAAATTTCCATCAAGCGAGCATCGATCGTTTCTTTGCCGCCCAACAGGACGATGAGCACAGCGGCGATTAGAAATGCCGTAATGGTTACCGATATCAGAAAAAGGAATATCATGAGACTTGGTCCTTAGTACTTAACGTTTACAATCCTGCGTATCAGCACAATGCCGATTGCCATCATGACCGCCGCGTAGGTCACCAGCTTTTGCCCCAGCGGATCCTGGAACAGCTCTTTTCCGTAGCCAGGATGGAGGAAGTTCATTCCGATGAACATCGCGAATGGCAGCCCGCACAAGATCCAGCCGGTCAACCGGCCCTGCGCGGTGCGAATCCGGAGCTGCCCTCCTACACGTATGCGCTCGCGAATCACGTGAGAAGCCTTGTCGAGGACCTGCGCGAGATTACCGCCGGTCTCCTTTTGAACAAGAATCGCGGTGACCAGAAACTGAAGATCGGCGACGGGCACACGGCGACTCAAGTTGACCATGGCCTCGCGAAATGGCAGCCCGAAACTCTGTTCGTCGGCCGCACGGCGAAACTCCGAACGTAAAGGTTCGTCGGATTCCTGAGCTATGGTCTCCACGGTCGCCGATAGCGCCTGGCCTGCCCGCAGCCCGCGCGACATCAGATCGATCGCTTCCGGAAGCAGCTCCGAAAAGCGCTGCAGCCGCCTTTTGCGCTTTTGTAGTAGAAAAGCGTACGGGAGCGCACCCAACACCAGACCGGGGACCCAGCCCAGCAATCCCGGGGCAATCCACCAATTACCTAGCAGAGCGCCTAAGCAAATGAGCACCAGCGTGCCGAACACGATCCGCCCCACGGTCCACTGCAGATCGCATTGTTCGATCAACAGTTGAAGACCTACAGCGGCACGGCTGTTGCGCAGGAATTTATCAAAAGCCGGGATCGTGCTGAAGGCGACCTCTTTGACGATGTCCGGTTCGTCAGTTCCCGAAGAAACTCTCTTTCGGTCCAGGGAGGCGAGCCGCGAGTGAATCAGTTTGTCTGTCTTCGAGGGTTCGGTAAAGAACGCGACCACGGCAAACGCCGTGATCAAAATAATGAAAAAGATGCTGACAAGCGTCACTACTGAACCTCGTACACGTGCTCGAATATGTTCGGCGGAAGCTGGATTCCCGATGCCTTCAATCGCTCAGCAAACGTGGGCCGGAGACCAGTAGCGCGAAACCGGCCAAGTACGCGACCATTCGCACCGATGCCGAGGCGGTCAAAGACGAAAATGTCTTGCAGGGTCACCATGTCATCCGAAACGCCAGTAACCTCGGAAATTTGCGTCACGCGGCGAGTGCCGTCGCTAAGCCGGGCCACCTGTACAATGATGGACACTGCGGATGCGATTTGCTGTCGAATGGCCCTGTCGGGGAGATTGATTTCGGCCATCAAAGACATGGTCTCGAGACGCGCGATCGCGTCGCGCGGATTATTGGCGTGAATTGTAGTCAGCGAGCCGTCGTGGCCGGTGTTCATGGCTTGCAACATGTCCAGGGCCTCGCCTCCGCGCACCTCGCCCAGCACGATGCGATCCGGGCGCATACGAAGAGCGTTAATCACCAATTCGCGCTGACGAACTGCTCCTTTGCCCTCGACGTTCGGAGGACGGCACTCCATTCGGACGACGTGCGGCTGTTGCAATTGCAATTCGGCCGAGTCTTCGATCGTAACGATTCGTTCCCGCTTGGAGATAAAACTCGATAGGGCATTCAGCAAGGTAGTTTTACCTGCGCCCGTGCCTCCCGAGACAATGGTGTTGAGCCGTGCCTTGACCGCGCTCTTCAGCAGTTCCAGCATGGGAGACGTAATGGCATGCTTGGCAAGCAGTTGCTCAACCCCGATCGGTGTGCGGCCGAAGCGGCGGATCGACATGATTGGACCGTCGATGGCGAGTGGCGGGATGATCACATTTACGCGCGAGCCGTCGTCCAGGCGCGCGTCGCACATCGGCGACGATTCATCCACGCGTCGTCCCACGTTTGACACGATCTTGTCAATGATGTGCCGAAGGTGCGCCGCATCTTTAAAAACGACGCTGGTAAGTTCGAGCATTCCGCCCCGCTCGATATAAACCTGACGGTGAGTGTTGACCAGAATGTCAGTAATGGACGCATCTTGCAGGAGCGGCTCGAGGGGCCCCAGCCCGAAGACCTCGTGCAACACCTCGCGGCAGATTCGCTCCTTTTCCGCGCCGCTGAGCGGGACGTTCGCCGCACTAATCAGGTCGTAGATTACGTTCTGTACCTGCGTTCGCGCGCGGACGTCTTGCAGCGAGGTGAGTTTCTCCAGGTCAATCTTGTTCAATAAGTCGCGATGGAGGGCTGTCTTCAGCTCCTGGTGTGACTTGAACGAAGGCGCGCTGGTGCCTTGCAGCTGCTGAGGAGCTGGTGTGGCTGCAGATCCGAATGCCATGCCGATAATTCCTCCCGGCAGAACTATCTGCCAAACAGTGCCTTCGTACCATAGGCAGATTGGTGCGGAGCCAGGGCCTTGCCTTTGTTACTTCCATTGCTGCTTGCCAATTGGTGCGCCCACTTTTGTATGGCTGCGCTGAAATCCGACTTGTTTCCGGAAGAAATCGGTGCTCCAGTATTGATGGCCCGAATTACCTCGTTGTAGCTGTTTGGTACCCGCAGCGAAATCTCTCGGCCCAAAGCTTTTTCAATACGATCGTCGCTCAGCGGGCCCTTCTTCGAATGGCGGTTGAGTACGACATGTATGCTGCTCGAGCTATATCCCAGTTTTGACAGGTGCTCGATGTAGCGGACGGTGTTGCGCACCGACGGCAATTCGGCGGTCATTACGATGGCAACCTGTTCCGACTGCGAAATGCATGCCCTAGTCCCGTCGGTCAGCCCGGGCGGGCAATCGACAATCACGAAATGATAGGTGTCGGCGAGAAACGCGAGCGTATGTTCTACGGTGGAGGGCGACGCACCATGAATTGCATCCACGGTCTCGGGCGAATCGAGGAGATCCAGTCCAGAATTATGGTGCAGGAGAAAGCCGCGCAGCAACTCTTCGTCCAAGTGATCTGCGTTGCTGGCAAGCTCGTAAAAACTGTACTGGTGGCGACCCGTGCCGAGGTACAGCGATGCATCGCCCAGAGCGAGGTGCTGGTCTACCAACAGGCATTTTCGCTTCCGTTCATGAGCCAGTTCCAACGCTAAATGCAATGCCAAAGAAGTGACCCCAGTGCCTCCCTTTGAACCGACAAGGGTGATGACCTTTCCACGAACTGTCGACCGGGCCCTTTGCTTCTGCTTCGCTTCCACGCGTGCCAATCCATCGAGCACACGCTCGTGCTGCACAGGCTTCAGCAGATATTCGGCACAACCTGCTCGCATGGCGGCGATAATTGCTTCAGGCTCTGAATAAGCCGACACAGCAAAACTGTGCACGTCTGGATATTCGGAGCGCAATCGCTCCGTCATCCAGATCGCTTCTTCGGTATTCCGGTCGTAGTCAATAAAACAAATACGGGTCTGCGCGAGGTCCAGAGCGCGGCCTATCTCTCGCTCAACACCGACATAATGGTCGAGATTTCCGATGATAACGGCTCCGGGCACGCCTGCCATGAAATGAGACAAAGCCTCGTAGGACGTAGCATCGAGGCAGACCGCCATTACCCCGACTCGGGCTGACCTTTCAACCGTGCCCATTCATTTGCTCCCGTTCCCATGTGGAATCTTTGTGTCAAATTGCTTTTGCTCCAGCGGTGCGATCGGCATCTTGGGCACCTCGGGCGCAGCGGTTGGCGCCGCCGCCGGGTCCACGATCATCGGCGTGACGATCACGACCAATTCGGAGTTCGTCTTGCTAACGGACCTGGACCGAAATAGCTGTCCCAAGATAGGAAGATCGCCGATACCCGGCACCTTGGAAAATTGCGCCGTCGTTCTCTGATCCAGCAGTCCGGCGATGCCAAAACTCTGGCCGTCCCGCAACTCCACGACGGTCTCAGCATGCCGAGTCGCAATGGCTGGCAACACAAATCCGCTGATGGTTACGGCGTTGGTGTAATCAAGCGAGCTCACTTCCGGGAAGACCTTCAACCGGATCGTGTTGTCGCTCTCGATGTTCGCGGTAAATTCCAGTTTGACGCCGAAGGGCTTGAACTGGACGGTTACCGTGGCCTGGCCGGCTGCGCCTGTCAGCAGTGGGTAGGGCAATTCTCCGCCAGCCAGGAAACGTGCCGGCTCGCCATTGGCTGCCAGCAGATCGGGCTCGGCCAGGATTTGCAGGACATTTCTCTGCTGCAAGTCACGAATCATTGCGCCCAGGTGAAGGTCAGGCCGGAAGACAAAGATGTTCAATAGATCAGAAAGGGTCTGCTCGGTGGCGAAGCCCTTCGTGGGCACCCCGGTGATGTCGTTCAACTTGAAGGGTCCAAGCGTCCCGAACTGCTGCGTGGTCACCGTTCCAATGGTGTTCGTGGCTCCGGTGCTGAGCAGATTGATGCCGAAAGCGGACAACTTCGTGCGGTCCACCTGCGCAAATCGCACTTTCAGCAGTATCTGTTTCTGTCGGCGTGGCTGGGCGACTTGGATGGAATTCACAATCTCCTTCGAGAAAGGCGCAGCCATTTTTCCGATCTGGTCGGCGACCGCCGTGGACGATGCCGTCCCGGTTAGCACCACCCTACCCTCTTCAGACTCTGCCTCAACAGCCTCTCCGGGCAACCCGCGTGTGATCGCTTCGCGAAGCAACGACACATCCACATCGGCGAACACTTCGATGATTCGCGATTGACTGTTCTCCTGCCAAAGAATAACGCTGCTGCTGCCGGTCGCTGTTGCCGTCAGCACCACTTCATTGGGTGCCGTCGTGGCCGTGGTCACGACCGCAGGATTTCCGACTAGCACGCGCTGGAGGCGAGGATCGGTGCGAATCACCACCGAGTGGCCCACGAGGATGTGCAGAACCTGGTTGCCAGCGTTCTCGGCCGGCGCCTGCGACTCCGCAGGGAGTTTCTGCTGCGTGGCGGGTGCGGCAGGGATCTGCGCCCTCGCGGGCCTGCAAAGGCCCAAGACAGTCAACGTGCACAGCACCAGCAGAGAACGTGTTGCGGGATGGACTTGCAGGATGGCCTCCTTTGCCCTATTCCGGCTTTGTCGGAAATTTAGTGACTGTTATCTTGCCGTTGACCACCGTCTCTACCGTGTAAACCTCAGGAAGCTTCACTACTGCGGCGACCTGCTTCACGTGTTTCACCACCGGCTCGAGCTGCTTCTTTGCTATTCCGGCCAGTTCAGCAATATCAACCGGCCGGACGTCCGGACTCGCCGAGTCTCCGCCATTGCGCAACACGAAATGGATGGTGCCCTGGTTCTGCGCCAGCGCCAGCTTTTCTGATTGTTCGGGGGTCACCAGCAGCGTGACTACGTTTACGTTTTCAGGCTTGCCGTTCGGATCGGGGTCCATCTTCGTTCCGGTTGACAACACCAGAACGTTCTGCAGCACGGTGCGCGTCTCCGTGCTTGCGATGTTCTCGGGCTTTAAGGTAACCAGCACATCCACATGGGAGCCGGGAAAGATAAATCCGGCAATGTTCGTAACTTCATTGGTCTTCACGGCGGTCGCGCGCATGCCATCCGGAATTTTGGCCGACAGACCCAAACTGGCGCTGGAGGCCAGGTCACGGCGCAGCACCGGTTGCTGCACCGCTACGGCGTACATCAGCACATGACCTATGACCTCTTCCTTCTTCTCGATTAGCCCTTCCAGCGGCACATTCACGGGCCAGTCAATCTGCGTCAGGTTTTCAGCGCTAATGGGAGTGCCTGGCTGCAAAGCAACTGCGGCCGCCACGATGCGCTTGGTCTTCGCGCGGGCACTGGCCTGCGTGCGTGTAATGCGTGCATAGAAAACGGACGTGATGCCCAGCGAAATCACCAGGGCGGCTACTAGAGCGAAACCAAGTCGTCGAGTACCCATGAATTACCTCCACAACTGCGTAGAAACGGCCCAGTACAATGTGCCTGCTGCGAATGCCAGCCCATACGGCATGCGCACTGCGCCGGGGTTATCAAGATTAACGGTGGGGTGTGTCTGCAGTCCGTGCTGGGCGTGAAATGCCACCACCCACAACGTGTTCCGCAGCGTCTCAACAATGCGTCCAGACGCAACCATGAAGACAATGGCCAGCGCGCCTCCCGCCACGGCCGTAGCGAACATCACACGCCACGATGCGCCGGGACCGATGATGCAGCCGAGAGCTGCGGCCAATTTCACGTCCCCCGCGCCCATGGCCCGGACAAGGTGAAATAACAAGAACGCGCCGCCGAAAAGAAAGGCGCCTGCAATACCCAGCAGCAGCCCTCTCCATCCATGGAGAGCGGTCTGCAGGATTACGCCGGCAATCATGGCGGGATAGGTCAACCGGTTGGGGATCCGGCGTTCCCTCACATCACTGACGGCAGCACAGGCCGCCACCGTCACCGCCATTGGCGGGATGAATTGAGCCCAATTCATAATCTCGTTTCAAATGAACAAGCGGCGCCGCGCCTCACGGGGCTGTGCTACGCGGCACCCCAAAGCTTTTATGCTTTTCCGATTACGCTCTGAATTTTGGTGTTGATCGACGTGAGCGCAGTGTTGATGTCGGTCGCGATGCTTTGCGAACCCGTCACCACTGCGGCCAAAACAGCAAGCAGAACCAGCGCGTATTCGAGCAAATCCTGACCCGACTCTTCCTGATGGAACTTCCTAAGCAACCGTGTGAAGGTCATGCGAAATCTCCTTAATCGATTGAATTTGGGTACCACTTCAACGTACATGGACGAATCCAGCGCTTGCCCGGCGCCCCAAGCTTTTATGCAGTTCCGATTACGCTCTGAATTTTGGTGTTGATCGTCGTGAGTGCAGTGTTGATGTCGGCCGCGATGCTTTGCGAGCCCGTCACCACTGCGGCCAAAACAGCAAGCAGAACCAGCGCGTATTCGAGCAAATCCTGACCCGACTCTTCCTGATGGAACTTGCTAATGAATTGTAGGAACGTCATGCGTAACCTCCTTCCGAAGATTTGAGTTACATACACCAGTCCCCGTGCCAAGATTCTTGGTCTAGGAGACATCCGGTAAATACCTGAATACTGATTGGGGACTATTCCGGGGACTATTACTGACCACAGTGAGCAAGCGTCGAGCCGAATCGTCCGCGTTTGGCGTCAGGCCCGCCCCACGTAAGTTGCTCAGCTAGAGTCACATAGCAATGTAGGAAGGCAACCTGGCAATCGATGAAAGGATGGATAATGGCAAAGTCTTCCATCTAGTATGCAAGAGACTTCCACTGTGGCGGTCTATACTCATTACCTTCGGCGTCCGCTCAGGACATGGTACAGCGCCTCAGTACGGCTCCACTCTCGGTTAAACGGCAATCGCGACGAGGAACGGACTACGCCATTCGCTAGATCCAACCAGATTACGACATACGTAGAAGTTATGTTCTCCAGGGTTACGGATTCCCGTCAGCGGAAGGGAAGAGGGTGGAAGAAACCGGGCGGCAGGCAGGTTCGTCCAAATGTCGAGCGCACCCCAGGGCGTAGATTCGCACGTGTTCGTTTGCACTCCGGAAGACCTCGGGAAGAACATTTTCAATTTCTCTTTCTCTTGTTCTTCCGCGTGAGGAAGCGGGTTCCCACTCGCGATAAAAATCGTCGTCGGAAATTAACCAGTAGCTTGCTCGTAGGACTCGCGCTCCCTCAACAATGCAACGCAGGTCAGCGTTCAGCAGTTCTGCTCGCATTATTCCGGCAGGAGCGAAAATGACGGGTTGCATCGCTTGGCGGCCCGAATAGAGGAAGAGACTTGCATCGTCGTATGCAATGACCCTGCTGTCCGTCGAACTGTTCTCGCGAAGCCATGAATACGCCTCTCGCTTTTCCTGCAACATCGTGCTGCGGAGCTCGCTTGCACGCCGGATTGAGATGGCGCCCCGCCAGAAAAACCAGCTTATGTTCAAGAACATGACTACGACCGCAGCGCTTAGAAAGATTGCGGCTGGTCTTTCTGCATTCACGCTCCCATCACGAAGAGCTAGCCCGATGCGCTTCATCAAATATCTGCCTTCTATCCATAGCCCTGCGGCCATAAGCGGAAGAAAAGGCATGAAAAACCGTTCAAATTCTGGATAGTCCCACAGGACGATCGCCATGCAGTAGAACGTCAATGCATAGGGAACGGGTCCCCACCCTTCAGCGCGGATTTGCCTGTAGTAGCCCCGTATCGCTCCGGCGGACAAGATCCCGGGAAGAACAAACGGCAGTGTTCTGAGGCCGACGAAACGGGGGTCAAAAAAATACTTGCCGGGCTGGAGTATCAGGCGGACGAAGTTGTCTTTTAGCGTGTGCCAGATCAGATGGTCCTGAATTACATCCACTCTCCAAAAATCCAGATAGCTGGTGTAATACATCCAGGTCATGTTCCACACGGGAGAACAGGAGGAAGCTGTGATGGGCGCGGCAGTCGGCGTAACAACGATGGAGCGCAAGACGAAAACTCCCAGGAAAGGGATAACGCAGGCCGCAAAACCTATCAATTTCCGCCAACTGCCTCGAAGAAGGATTGCCAGGAAAAGACCAGCCGCGAGTGGTAAACCGAGGACCCGGATGAGGGTAGAGAGCCCCGTGAGTACCCCCGAAAACATCGCACATGCCGTTCCGTGATCCTTTCGCAGACTCTCGCCAGCCCACACGATCGCTCCCAGCGCGAGTGCTGCGAATGGAATCTCGGTCATTAAATTGGCGGAGTAGAAGAGAGTCAAAGGGTCCAGCCCGCACAAGGCCGTTAAAACCAGCGATTCCATATCTTTAAAGCGTGCAATTTTTCGAAAAAAGAGGAAGGCGGCAGAAAGAAACCCAAAGCCGAAACCCACGTTAAGCGCCAGCGCGCCGGTTAGATTAGCGGGGAACGATGGATTCCAGCGCCATATCCAAGAGAGAAGCCACGGATACAGAACTGGGTATTTTGTCCCGGGCGGCGTGCCCGGCACGCTGGGCAAAATGTATCCGTGCCCTTCGGCAAGTGCCCGCGCTGAGCTGAAATAAATTGAGTCATCTTCGCTCAGACCAAAAAAATTTGCAGGCTTAAGCCGTGCAACACAGATCGCATAGACGACCAAAATGCAGCATAAGCCGAGGCACGGCAGGGCACGACGATATGCAGGTCTCCCCATCGAAAAAAGGATCATTTGAGTTGTAAGGGTTGCACCGCCGTTGCGCGGATAAACAGCGTGCTGAGATTGTCTGAATAAACTTTCTTCCAATCCGCGTTATTGCTGAGGGCCGTCGTGAGCGCCTGGCTGTAGTCGCTTTGCAGAAGGCAGGATTGAATTCGGTAGGCTCGGAGGACAGCGAACGTGGCAGGTTTCAGATTATTGGCTTGTAAGTAATCGGAGAGAACGCCTCCACGCTCGTAGAGGTCACCGCGGCCGTCGATGAATACTTTCTGCTCAGGAAGCGCCCAGATAAGATAACCACCATACCCGTAAGTGTTGAACATAGGGCCCTGCACCGGGTGCTGACGCAGATATTCAACGGCCCGCACCGGAAATTGCCGCGCAATGCTTTCTTGCAAGTGCTCTTGAGATGGTAAGTAGTGAACGATGGCGGCTATCACTCCGGCCATCAAGAGCGCGTTTAGCATGTATTTGTCTTTGTCTCTTTCATAGCGAGGCAGCCAACGGGCGAGGATTGTTGCCAGAATGGGCGTGAAGAATGGCACGAACAGTAGAAGAAAGCGGACATGGAGGCATGCCATCATCGTGCCAAACACGAATAACGCTAATTCTTCCAGCCGCCACCTGAAGCGAAAGGCAATTTGCAACACTGGAAAACTCAACAACAAGACCAGGAAAAATTTCCCTAGGAAGATCTGGAACGGCATGGGTTGCCATTCCGTGATGTTCGCCACGTTGATTGGCTGGGAGAAGGCCATATCGAACGGATAGACAGCTAGGCGGGTTCCGTAGGGGGTGACTGGGAGCACGGCAAGGCACAGAAGAAAGACAAATTCGAGACAGAGACGCTCGCCGCGTGTCCAGCGGTGCGCTTCGATTTCCCCGAAACGGAACGCTTTCAGGCCGGCTGCCCAATACACAGAAATTACTCCGAGTCCGATGATGAACGAACCATGCGTATTAACCCAGACCAAGAAAAGTGGCGGAAGAAACCACAATGCCCGCGGCTTGTTTTGGCGGAACTGCTCAAGCACGATGAGCGTCAAGATAATGAACAGATACCCCAACATCTGGGGACGCAGCGAAAACGATACGTCTGCGAGAACAAGCAGGGTGGCCGCGGCCGCGAATCCCGCTTTCGAGTTTCCCGACCGCTGGGTGCCGTATGCATAGAGCGCGACAGCGATCGCAGCTCCCAGAATCATGAGCAGGGCGTCGAGTCCCCGTAAGCCGGCGAAACGCGCCACTGTCCCAAGTAGCACCTCGCCCAGCCACTCATAAGCTACCCAGGGAGTTCCCGACACGGTAAAGGAATACGGGTCAGTCGTCGGCCAATGATGTGTTGCCAATATGTTCTGGCCGGTTTTGATGTGCCACCAGAGATCGGGGTCCACCTGGAAGCTGCGTGCCGTGATGAAAACTGCCCCAACCAACATCGCTCCGAGCATGGTGGGAAAGGATAGGAGGCGCTTTAGCAACGAGATCGATTCCTCCGCGCCCGCTGGGACGACAGCCGACGCAAGGGTACCCGCCTGCGCACACCCCCCCGAGGATGCCGGAATTGCCGCATCGGCGGTTCCAGGGCCCCGATCTAACGCAGTGTGTAACTCGCTCAGTGTCTTACGCTCAATCCATACCGGTCGCGAGGTTCCGACCTTAAAGTCCGCGGATCCCGCGGCAAGATTCTGTTCTTGGAGAGGAAACTTCCCGTAAACACCTGGTATTGGTTCGGGGACTATTGGTAGCTGTGAGAAAGCAAACTTCGGACCAAATCATCCCAGGTTTCACGGGGCGCCGGCCAAACGTAAGTTGCTGAAACAAAGGCCCTTGGAGTGTTGGAAGACATCTTGTTAACCAGGAAGAACTGCGGATTCGTGGCAAAGTCTTTCAGCTACGAGGCAAAACCTTTCCACGGAGCGCGTCTAGGTTCATCGCCGTTGCGACTGCGGTTGCTGACAGGCTCCGTCTAGCAACAAAACGGGACTATGGGCTCGACTGAGCGTTGCTTGTGGAACCCAAGCGAACTCTTTAAAGTGTGAATCATTGACGAACTGCCGCCCGGCACTCTGGAAATGCAAATCGGGAAGGGCTGCGTCAGTGCGTCATATGAACTCGCGCGGTGTACCGGTTTCGAGAATATTGAATTGCTAGCAGGATGCTAGTCCACGCGGAGCGTTTTGGCACCAGTATTGCTCCCTGTCTATGAAGACCTCGAGTGTGCCGGACTGCCTAGCGACGCCATTTTCGCTCGGGAACTCAGGTCGCAGGCGAGTTCGAGAATTCGCCCTTCCGCCCGAGACTCGCGGTTTCGAAAGGGTACTAAAAGCACGGCGAGAGGGTGACCTGTGAAAACGCTCATCGTCTCTCTCGTCATCTGGACCTTTATCATCCCCTGCGTAATCGCCATTTGCTTGATCCTTACATTCCTAGGCGCTTTCATGCCGAACCTATATTTTGCTTTAACCGGGCTTGTCGTTGCTGTCGCGACCTTGGCGATCATGCGGTAGCTGCGCTTGACTCGTCAGTCATCCAGGGAAGATTCCGCGTCGGACTCAACAAATCATTCGCAATCAACTTTACGATCATAAGAAGAAGCGTTGGGTATCGCAGTGCCCCGCTAATTTTGACAGTCAGGGCCTCTTTCCCCTAGTACACCTGCAAAAAACCAAGAAGGCCTCGTGCGAAGTGCGATTTTCGATTCCGTGATGAGGCCTGTAGTGATTGTAGTCCTGGATCCAACGAGCGACGCTGGGTCGCGATTCTTCCACGCTCCGAATTTCCCGTCCAGACTTCCTCTTCCTTCAAGCTGCGATGGAACCGCCCGATTTGGCTGTTCCACTTGGCGCGATGATAGGCCGTCCGCCGGCGCGTGTTCCCAGTTTGCGCCAGCGCCTGAAGTGCCATGGCTGAAAGGATTCGAACCCCCAACCTCGGGCGTGACGGGCAGTCTGTCAGTCTAATCGCCAGAGTCAATAAAGCGCGGCCCACTGCGAGCGTTTGGTGTTGACGTGAAGGTGCAGCAGGAATTGCTGCGGCACGCCGACATTCGGACCACGATGGATATCTCTACACGCAGGCAGTTCCACAAGCGATGCGGGATGCGCACGGAAAAGTAGTCGAAATGTTGTTGCCGATACGGAAAGCGGGATGAAAAACGAGGCAGCTTTAGGGCGGCACTAAGCGTTCCTTAGTGTGCTAAGCTGTTTCTTTCCGTTCTGCGGCATTAGTTGTAAGTCCTTGAAGATACGGTAGATGCGGATTTCGATCCCCACCGCCCCTACCAACCATCCTTTTTCCCAACAACAACTTAGCGATTTGTCGAGGCGGCAAAAGGCGGCAATGAGGGCCTCGAGGGTGGTACCAATGGCTCGAAAGCACGAACCTTGCGATCTTGTACGAAAGTCATTTAGTGAACATCCGTTACATGTCTGAGCGCCGCCAATTCATTGCTTCATTTCCTAGAACCCCGTTTATGAGGATTTGGCGAACTCCATAATTCGCCGAAGCGCTCTTGTCCACGTCAGCCTCGTGGACAAGCGTGTTCGATACCTTGTCGATTGTGCTTTAGGGACTGGCGGGTTCGTGGTTAGGGCGGCAGATTCGCCAATCCCGATTAGGCCATTTTCGAACGTTAAACGCGCTCCATTGCGATCTTTCGCTGGATAGTAGAGATTTGAGATACCGCCTGCCGCGAGGCTTCCGAGGATACTCGAGTAATTTGCCTGCCAGTGTCCATCGTCGCCCTTGCAAATAACTGAATTGGCGAGCGCATACAAAATCCGTGATCGCTTGGCACCGTTTCCCTTGTAAAAATAACGTGGGTCTTGTTTCAGCAGCGATGGCAGCATAGCGCTTCCGATGAAAGTGCCCGTAACAAAGGCCCCGTAGGAAGCGCCGTAGCGCTTTGCATAACCTTGTGCGCCCTGTCCATATCCAATGAAGTTATTTTGCGCCTGCTGAATTCCCGCAATAACCCCAGTCACTCCGAAGGTGACGGGATCCACGGTGGTCTTCCAGGCAAGCTCGAACTTTTGCTTAGAGGTGAGAGGAACTGCGTGGTGGTCGTAGCTGACATAGAAATTTGGAACGACGCCGAGGACCCGCTGCTTCTCTTGAACCTTGATCTGATCTTCTGCCACTTCGGTCCGTGTGGGGACGACGCGCACCTCAGTAGTAGCGGTAGCAACAGCCAACGTAATCTGCGGTACGATGTAGATCTCCTCCGAACGCAAGATTCCAGAGGATGTTTGCGTCGCGAAGCCCGCCGACGTGATTGCGAGATGGAAGGGCCCGGGAGCGATGTTGGCAAAGGAGAATTGCCCATCATCTCCTGATAGCACTTCTTGGCTTGGGGATTGATCTTCACGTGAAAGCGTCACCTGGGCTCCGGCGACGACGGCTCCAGTCTGATCAACAACTTTTCCGCTGATGCTGCCAGGTAGACCACTCTCCGCGCCGAGTGCGATAGGGGGCTGCGGAGACTGAGCCAGAGCTGGAAGGCCGCAAGTCAGGATACTTAGGACTAGCCAGACTACCCAAGCCGTGTATCTACGCATAATCAGCACCATCCTTTCATTATGATGCTCTGCCAACGGATTTTGGATTTCCGATAAGGTTGACGTCTTTATGAGTTACGCGTAGGTGCCTTGCCAGTCATCTGAAACCGACTTCTCCGGTGAACGTTAATCAGGCATTTCAACTGAACTTCTTTAAGCTGTCCTTCACTTTGGATAAGAGATTCATCCGACGGAAACCGTAGCGCTGCTGCCAAATCACATCCTGTTTAGGGCGAAAGAGAACTATCTGAAGCTTGCCCATCAATTCGCCGAAATGGAGATGGAGGCACACCTGGATTTGGCAGGCCCTCCTATCTCAGAACTGCAAATTGACAAAGACGGGCATGTTCACTGGCTGGACAAGGGTGCCCGCGATAGTGGTGAATCGGACGGAACTACTCGCGAGACAATGGGGAATGAGCCTTTGGCTAGACAAGACCATGAGCTTAGTCCGACCAATAGTTCGCCAAATCGCGGCCCTGAACCTCTTGGGCTTAAACTCTCCCCGCTGGCCATTCGGTTGGTTGCGGCAGGCTGCCGCTGCGTGTGTGTTCATGCTCGCAACGTTACCGACGCTTGGGCAGGTGACCCAGACCGGCAACGAGAAACAGTCCCTTGGGTCCATCCACGGAACCCTCACCACCACGCAAGAGGACGCCTCAAGCGGACTAGCGGGGATCACCGTAAAGTTGACCCCGGGGCCTCCCGACGACAGCCCTCTGACCGCCGATACGGATGATGCCGGGCAGTACGAATTCAAGAACCTCAGGCCTGGAACCTATACGATTTCCATAAGCCAACCGGGATTCAAGCCTTTTACAAAGGCCCTCAGCCTCAATGCCGGAGAGGCGGCCGTCGTGAGCATTCGGGTCGAGCTCCAGACCGTCACCGAAAAGGTTGAGGTCAGCGAAGAGACTCAGTCTATCGCGACCGAGGAAGTAACGGCCCCGAGCGTGGCCCTTACGCAGCGCCAGTTGATTTCGCTTCCGACGGCGCAGGAAAAGATCCGAGAAGTCCTTCCGGTGACCCCTGGAGTGGTGAAAACGCAGGATGGAAAACTGAACTTCAAAGGCGCGGACGAGAATCAGAGCTTGTTGCTCGTCAATTCCGCGCGGACCACCGATCCGGTGACCGGTAGTTTCGCGGTGCCTGTGCCGACAGATGCCGTGCAGTCCTTCGCGGTTTACAAGACGCCTTATAACGCGGGCCTGGGAAGCTTTTCCGGCGGATTGACAAAGGTTGAAACCAAACCACCGGACGATGCGTGGAGCTACAGACTAAAGAGCTTTATCCCTTCCGTGCTCGGGAAGAATGGGAGTATGGTCGGATTCCAGGAGGCGACGCCGGGGTTCGACTTCAGCGCACCACTACTCAAACACAAACTGCTCTTTTCGGAGATTTTCCAGTACGACATGAAAAAGCGCACGGTGCGAGGCTTGCCGTGGCCCTTTGACATCAGCAAAAAGCAGGGATTTAGTACATTTTCGACCTTCGAAGCGATCCTCTCCAAGACACACGTGGTGACGCTCACGGTGAACGCGTACCCGCTGCGGGTACAGCATGCGGAGATCAATGCTCTCGTTCCTCAGCCTGCCTCGAACGACCTGGACCAAAAGGGCGTGACGGTGGGTCTAACGGATCGGTACCAGTTTAGCTCCGGCGCAATCTTCAGCACCGTTGCGCAGTACACGCGGTTTGACAGCAATGCGCATGGTCAGGGGCCTGCGGATATGCTAATCACACCGGAAGGCTGGGGCGGGAATTTCTTCAATCAATGGTCGCGCAGGGGCAAGGAATTTCAAGTGGTCTCCGCGTACCAATTTGCCGAGAAACACTGGCTCGGCCGCCACGAGCTCCACGTGGGCGCGGATTTCGATCAGCGGTCCTACGTGGGAGTCAGCAGTTCGAATCCTGTGCGGATTCTTCGTCAGGATGGCACTCTGGCGGAAGAGATTACTTTTCTTTCGGGGACGATTCAGAACGCGTCGGACTCGGCAGCGGCCGAGTTCATCCAGGATCATTGGGTTCTGGACTCCCACTGGGCCGTGGATCTGGGGACGCGTTTGTCGAGCGAAACCAATGGTTGGTCCGCAGCGCTGGCTCCGCGCGCCGGTGTGGCTTATTCCCCGGGCAAAGAGGGCAAGACCGTAATTCGGACGGGCGTTGGCTTGTTCTACGGTTTGCTGCCGCTTCTGGCCGGAGACTTCGCAGCCAACCCGACCCGAGTGGTTACGCCATTCGATACGGCGGGCTTGCCGAGCGGGCTCCCCGTGGCTTACACGAATGTCTACGTTGGCGGGTTGAAACCACTGACAGCCAGCAGTTTGCCGAGGCAGCCGGGCACGACGCCGCGCAACCTCACATGGAATGTCGAAGTGGAGCAAGAGTTGCGGAAAAACTGGTTTTTGCGCGTCGGTTACATCGATAGCCACACGACGTACCTTTTTGCTGTGAATCCACTCACAGCTGCGGCGGGTGGGCAATCCTTTTTGGCTCTTACGAACATGGGCTCATCGCATTATCGTGAGCTGGAAAGTACCGCGCATTTCACCTTTCATCGAACCGATGAGATAAATGTCTCCTACATCCGGAGCCGCACACGCGGAGATCTGAACAATCTTTCTGCTGTGCTCATTCCTTTCGAACAGCCGGTCGTTCGCACAAATGTGTATGGCATCCTGCCTTATGACGTGCCCAACCGGGTTGTGACCTGGGGGATTTTTTCTCTGCCGAAAAGCCTTAAGTTCAGTCCTATCGCGGATCTACACTCCGGCTATCCCTACTCCAATATCGATACGCTGCAAAATTACGTAGGGACGCCAAACGGGCAGCGCTTTGCTTCATTTTTCACGCTGGACGTGAAGATCTATCGCCAAGTCCGCATTCCTTTTTTTGGCTCTGAGCACGGAAATACTCGCTGAATGTGACGAATCACGGCAATTTCAACGCCGTGTACAACAATGTGACCGCGCCAAACTTTGGCCAATTCGCCGGTTTCCTGGACCGGCGCGAAGGGGCCGTCATCGACTTCGTCGACTGAGCCATTTCTGGGACCGCCTGCAAACTCCTGCGCACGTGAGCGCGATGCCGCTCGCAGGCCTGGCGGAGCCGTCCACTGCAGTTAGCCCCTGCTATTTCCATACCGTTCGGTGGTTCCGAAGCGAATCCGAAGCAAGAGCCATTTGCGAGATGACTCGTGGTTCGAATGTGCCAGTCGATGCCGGCCGCTATGCCGACAGAGATCCGGTTCGTCTATCCTTTTTAGAGGGTAGAGTATGACAGCGCAAATTGGGGACACCTAGAATACAGCGCTTTGCCGACAAGAGCGGAAGTTGACCGGAGTCTTCTTGCCATTCTATGGTTTTCATGTCGAGTTGCATCGGGCAGAAGGAATCCCATGTCGCCAAAAGATTCGAAATCATTGAGGAGTTATCGCTGGTATGGCCCGGATGATCTGCGTTCTTTCGGGCACCGTTCGCGGGCCGCATCAATGGGTTGTACGCAAGCTGATTATG